>Ga0209972_10002457_pt1 | contig 15155 bp, 9 predicted proteins | sample NOAtaG_7_FD_187302 | JGI IMG/M metagenome (GOLD analysis project Ga0209972, IMG submission 187302) | Freshwater lake microbial communities from Lake Erie, under a cyanobacterial bloom - NOAA_Erie_Diel1S_2200h metaG (SPAdes) (version 2) | ecosystem: Environmental > Aquatic > Freshwater > Lake ... | reverse complement strand
CACCCGCGCTGGCGGTCATCATCCGCCACGAAGCCCGCTTCTCCACCGGGATCCGCGCGAGCGCCCGGTGAAGCTCACGCCCCTTCCCCGCTGGCACGCGCAGCAGATACTCGCTGCTGGGCGGGGTCACGCCCCGCTTCAGCTCCGGGTTGAGAGCCTCGATCAGCTCCGGTGAGGCGTCGGTGGCGTCGGCGACCAATTTGAGATCAACAAGGTTGTTGACCTTCACAAAGTCATAGGCCAGCGACGGTTCGGGATCGACCGCAAAACCGAAACGCTGCGGATTCTTGGCGATGATGATCGTCGCCAGAATATTGGGAACGTAGTTGCGGGTCTCGCGCGGGATCAGTCCGCGCTCGTAGATCTCCCAGAAGTCGGCATAGCCCGATTTGGCAATCGCGGCGTCGATCCGCCCTTCGCCAGTGTTGTAGGCGGCCATGGCCAGTTCCCAGTTGCCATCGTAACGATCGGCAAGAAACTTCAGGTAGCGGGCCGAAGCACGCGTCGCCTTTTCGAAACTGGAGCGTTCATCGACCCACGAATCGATCTGCAGGCCAAAGCGCGTCCCGGTCGCGGCGATGAACTGCCAGAGGCCAACCGCCGCCGCCCAGGAACGGGCGTTCGGCAACCAGGCGCTCTCGACCTGGCAGAGCCAGACCAAGTCCTGCGGAACACCCTCTTCCTTGAAGATCTTGCGGCTCATAGCCATGAAGCGACCGGATCGACGGAGCCCCTGCTCCATGGTTCCCCTGCCGCGGCCCTGGTAGTAGTTGATATAGCTCTGAATGAGCGCGTTCGGCTTGAAGCCAAAATCGAGGTGCGCGGCGACGACCGACTCGCGTGCCTGCTCATCCGTCGCCCCTTTGGTCTCTTCGGTGGTCAGATCGATCCTGGCCAGCTCATCGAGCGGCGAGGCAGAGAAGGCCTGGGTTCCAAAACCACGTCCGGAGTCACCCTCGGGATCGACACTGGTTGGGGCCATGACGAGCAGGGTCATCTGGCGCTGGAAGATGTTTTCAACGATTGTTTCGTAGTGTTGGCGCAGGTGGGCGTCGGTGCGGATGTCGAGACCGGATTCGAGAATGATGTCGATGGCCCGGTCATATTCGCGACGCGCCCGGTCGAAGTTGCCATCCTTGAAGCTCTCTTCACCCGCCTGAAAATGGAGGTTCGAATTTTCGATGATGCGCTGAACAAATGGATTGGCGGCCCGGGTATTTGATCCAGGGAGACCAGTATGACCCTGCGTCTGGCCCTGGGCGCCCTGTTGATCCTGGGCGCGCAGCGGAGCGCCGATGAAGGCGCTCAGGGCAAGGGCCGTCAGACCAAGGGTGACGCCTCGGAACTCGCGACGAGAGTGTCGGTTCTTTATCGGGCTCTCTTCTATTGCGTTCTCTTCTAATGATGTTGTCATTTTTCTCAGCCTCGCGGGCCATCTCTAACAAATCGAGCCTCCCTCTCCCGGTAAGACAAGCTCACCGGAGGGTGACAATCGTTTTGGCCATGTTTCTCAGTATGTTTTCAAGAAGACCAGGTGTGCAGGGCGAACGCAACTCATCGGGGATCATAAAACAGTATGTTTCCATTAACAATCAGTACATATCCGTAAATATCCATCCACGTGAATGAGTACCAGTGAAGTAGTACCCGTGAATCAGACCTCAACGCATACGTAATACGTAATTAGTATGAAACCAGAACATCCAGTGATGCATTACGAAACGCCAATGACGGGCGGATTGTAACTTTTACACACCCACCTGTCAATAAATAAGATCAGCGAGGGGGGCGATCAGCCCGGTCAGGAAAGTTAAGACATTCTACGACAACGACTTACCACCCCGCTTCATCATTAAAATTATCGCCCCTCCGCCCTCTCCGGACCGGCGGACACCGAAAAGGCCGGGTCGATCCGCGGAGTTGGGCCGCGTCGCGCGCGCCAGAGGCCAGGTCGCGCGAAGCTGGCCGGCGGGGCCGGGCGGGCACTCAGTTGATGAAGATCGAGGCATTGATTGACAGCCTCCCCGGTAGGTCATATACACTTCAGTGAATGGAGATGATAAGCAGACCAAGTCGACAAAGAGCCGCGGCCGCGTGGGGAATCTTCGCGTTCCTCCTGGTCATGATGATCGGGGGACGGGGAGAGGCGTCACAGTTTCCACTGGCGAAAGGACACGTCAATGATCTCGCCGGAGTGGTTGATGAATCGACACGCGCGAAGCTGGAGACGCTCCTGACCAACTTCGAGACGCGCACTGGAACCCAGATCGCGGTGGTCACTGTCAAATCGCTCGACGGGCGGATGGTCGAGGAGTACGCCAACGACCTCTACCGTGCCTGGGGCATTGGGGCGAAGAGCGGTGAAAATAAGGATAAGGGAGCGCTCCTGCTGATCGCCGTCGAGGACCGGAAGACCCGGCTCGAGGTTGGGTACGGACTGGAAGGCGACCTGCCGGACGGTCTCGCGGGTGAACTGGTGCGCCGGATGCGCCCCTTCCTCAAACAGTCCGACTACTCGCAGGCGGTCTGGGTCGGGTCGCGCTCGATCGTCGACACGCTCGCCGAACGGTGGCAAGTCTCCCTCGAGGGGATCGAAGATCGCCAGTTTGCCTGGAAGCCGCGCCGGGAGCGCGGATTCAAAATCAGCCCCCTCGCCATCCTGGTCATCATTATTATCATCGTGATCATCATCTCGATCATTTCACGCTTCACCGGTGGGGGAGGTCGTCGTGGCGGTGGCGGTGGAAGCGATCTCTGGTGGCTCGCGCCGATCATCTTTAATGGCAGTGGCGGCTCCTTTGGCGGTGGCAGCAGCGGCGGCCGCGGCGACTGGAGCGGCGGCGGCGGCAGTGACTGGGGAGGCTTCGGCGGTGGAAGCAGCGGCGGTGGCGGGGCAAGCGACAGCTGGTAAGAGAAGCGCCTCACCGCGCCCGCCCGATGGCAATCAATAGCCGATGGCAATCAATAATTGACCGCGCAACCGCTGGTCGCCCCGGGTGAATATTCCGGAAGAATAGCCAAGAATAATTGTTATGATTAAAGACAAATTCCAGGATCTGATCGATCAGCTCAGCGCGACCGAGGGGGAGAACCTTCTCGCAGTCGTCGTCTACGGGTCTTCGCTCACCGCACCTGAATCGGCTCGGGCGGATTTTCAGTGGCTGGTTCTGACGCGGCGACTCGATGCCGATGATCTGCGCCGAATCCGTCCGGTGATCAGGGGGCTCGTCAGCCAGGGTTATGCGATGCCAGCCTTCTTCACGGCCGCCGAGTTTAAGGACTCACTCGATGTCTTCCCGATCGAATTCCGGCAGATGAAGCGAGCCTACGAGGTCCTCTACGGCGAAGATCCGCTCGCCAGCGTCGAGGCCTCGGCAGGCAATCTGCGGTTGCAGATCGAGTATGAGCTGCGCGGCAAGCTGCTCCGGCTGCGCTCGCTCTACCTTCCGGCCAGTGAGTCCGCGGCCAATCTGCTGCAGTTGATGACCGAGAGTGTCATCAGTTTCGTCCGTGTGATGCGCTCGATGCTCGACCTGCTCGGGGAGACTCCGCCGCTCGACCGGCTGGCCGCGGCGCGGCGGGTCGGGGAACGGCTGAAGGTCGATGTGGCCCCGGTGATCAGACTGCTTCAACTGCGCACCGAGCGGCGGGAGCTGATGGAGATTGAAACTCAGGACCTCTTCGCAGCGTACATCGATTGCCTGTCGAAGTTGATCGAGGCCGTCGACAAGCTGGACGGCGCGGTTGGTCGCGAATAAAAAACCGCGAATGAACAATACCCCAAATAAACAATGACTGGGGCCCCGGGCAGTTGGCGTTATTTAACAAACTATCAAAGGAGATTTGGGAGAGCTTATGGGAAAGACATTACTGGTTGTGCTGGGTGTGGTGCTGCTCTTTGTGCTGGTGATCGGCGGATGGGCATTTGGAAGTTACAACGGGCTGGTTGAGAAGCGCAATCTGGTCGACCAGCAGTGGGCGCAGGTGGAGAACAACCTGCAGCGGCGGGCCGATCTGATTCCAAACATCGTCAACACGGTCAAGGGATACGCGAACATCGAGGCGGGCATTCTGACGAGCATCGCCGATTCACGTTCGCGAATCCTCTCCGCGACGGCGACGCCGGAGCAGAAGATGGAGGCGAGCAACCAGATGACCAACGCGGCCCGGCAGGCGGGCATTCTGAACGGCGGCGGGATTCTGGGCACCGGGGGGCGTTTTCTGGCCCTGACCGACACCTATCCCCAGTTGAAATCGGACCAGGGCTTTCTGCGGTTGCAGGACGAGCTGTCAGGGACGGAGAACCGGCTCGCCGTGGCCCGCAAGGACTATAACGAATCGGTGACGGTCTATAACACCGCCCGCCAGAAGTTCCCCGGAGTGATCATTGCGTCGCTGACCGGCTTCCAGGATAAGCCGTTCTTCAAGGCGGATGAGAGCGCCCGCAAGGCCCCGGAAGTCAAGTTCTGATCAGGCAATGAACCAACCATCAACATCTGAAGGTGATCCTCAGGCAGGAGTGCCCCAGTCAGGAGAGGAAGAAATGAGACTATCGAAGGTCATACTGACAGCCGCAGGTCTGGCGATGCTCGGAACAAGCGGGCTTGGCCAGGCCCCGCAGTACCCGGCGACCCGGAAGGTCGAACAGGTCGACAATTATCACGGCGCCGCGGTCAGCGATCCGTACCGCTGGCTCGAAGATGACAACTCACCGGAGACGGCGAAGTGGGTCGAGGAGCAGAACAAGGTCACCTTCGGGTACCTGGAGAAGATCCCTTTCCGCGGCCAGATCAAGCAGCGGCTGGAGCAGCTCTACAACTATCCCAAGATCAGCGCCCCGTCACGCAAGGGTGAGTTCTATATCTTCTCAAAGAATGACGGTCTGCAGAATCAGAGCGTGCTCTATATTCAGAAAGGTCTCAACGGGACGCCCGAGGTGCTGCTCGATCCGAACAAGTGGTCCGCGGATGGAACGGTCCGCCTGGGCGCCTTCGCCCTCTCCAAGGATGCGAAGTATGCGGTGGTCGGCATCTCGCGAAGCGGCTCTGACTGGCAGGAGTACCAGGTCATGGAGGTCGCGACGCGGAAGATGCTCAACGACCTCGTCAAGTGGGTCAAGGTCTCCAGTCCGGCCTGGTGGGGAGATGGATTCTTCTACAGCCGCTACCCGGAGCCGAAGAAGGGCTACGAGCTCTCGACCCGGAACGAGGACCACCAGGTCTGGTACCACCGCATCGGAACGCCGCAGAGTGAGGATCAGCAAGTCTACGCCGACGCGGCCAATCCGCAGCGATTCCACCTCGTGCAGACGACCGAGGACGAGCGTTTCGCCATCCTGACGATCTCCGACCGCGGCAAGGGAAAGAAGGGCAACTCGGTCTTCTACCGCGATCTGACAAAGGGCGCAAAGACCTTTCTGCCGCTGGTCGGTGAAATTGGCGATGACAGCTACAGCGTCGTCGACAACATCGGCGAGAAGTTCCTCGTCGAGACCAACCACAAGGCGCCGAACGGTCGGGTAGTCCTCTTCGATCCGGCAAAGCCGGGAACCTGGCAGGAGGTGCTGCCCGAGAAGCCGGAGCCTCTCGAGAGCGTCGGCACGGCGGGCGGCAAACTCTTTGCCACCTACCTGAAGGATGTGACGACCCGCGCCTATGTCTACAGCCTCACCGGCAAACTCGAGAATGAGGTGACGTTTCCCGGCCCTGGCAGCGCCGGTGGATTCGGCGGCAATTTTGACGACAAGTTCGTCTTCTACACCTTCACCTCGCTCAACTATCCACCCTCGATCTTCCGTTACGATATTGCGACCCGCAAGTCGAGCCTCCACCGGGCGACCGAGATTCCCGGCTACAAGGCGGATGAATACGAGACCAAACAGGTCTTCTACACGAGCAAGGACGGCACACGCGTCCCGATGTTCATCGTCCACCGCAAGGGGCTCAAGCTCGACGGAAGCAACCCCACGCTTCTCTATGGTTATGGCGGTTTCAACATTACCACCTCGCCAAGCTTCAGTGCGCTGCGGATTGCGCTGCTCGAGCAGGGTTTTGTCTATGCCTCAGCCAACCTGCGCGGCGGTGGAGAGTACGGTGAGAAGTGGCACGAGGCCGGCACGAAGCTGAAGAAGCAGAACGTCTTCGACGACTTCATCGCGGCAGCCGAGTGGCTGATCTCGAACAAGTACACCTCGCCGCAGCGGCTCGCCATCCAGGGTGGTTCGAACGGCGGACTGCTCGTCGGCGCGGTCATGAACCAGCGTCCGGAGCTCTTCAAGGTCGCCATCCCGCAGGTCGGCGTCATGGATATGCTGCGCTTCCACAAGTTCACGATCGGCTGGAACTGGATTGCCGACTATGGTTCGAGCGACAATCCGGAGGAGTTCAAGGCGCTCTTCGCCTACTCACCGCTCCACAACCTGAAGGAGATCAGCTACCCGGCGACCCTCGTCACGACGGCCGATCATGACGATCGGGTCGTTCCGGCCCACTCGTTCAAGTACGCGGCGACGCTGCAGGAACGGCAACGGGGCCAGGCGCCGGTGCTCATCCGGATCGAGACCAAGTCGGGCCACGGCGCGAGCAATACCGCCAAGCAGCTCGAAGGGACGGCCGACGTCTACTCGTTCATCATTCACCAGATGGGCCTGATAGGTCTGAAGTAGCGGAGGCGCGGAGCCCGGCGCCATAAGGGCCGGGTTCGGTGGCTAAAATAAGAGCGGGGGTCGGCGCCGTGCCGACCCCCGCTCTTATTTTAGCCACCATTTCTTTTTAAGTAGTCAGGCGACGGTAGATACCGGGAAGCCGCTCGGGCAGACTGATCACATCGTCGATGATCGTATAACCGACCTCGCCATAAAGATCCTTCAGCTCGGCCTCCGAATCCCGGTCGATGGTGATGCAGAACGGGGTGATGCCGTTGATGCGGGCCTGGCGGAGGGCGATCCGCGTATCCTCGCGGGCGTAGCGAGAGTCGCCATAGTCGTGATCATAGGGTCGACCATCGCTGAGGATGATCAGAAGCCGGGTCCGCGCCTCCTGGGCTTCGAGCGCCGCCGCGGCGTGGCGAATGGCGGCTCCGAGACGAGTGTTGTTGTGATAGCTGATCCCGCCGATCCGACGTTCAACCTCGTGGTCATACTTCTCGTCAAAACGCTTGATCAGGAAGTACTTGACATTGCGGCGCCCCTCGCTCGAAAAACCGGAGATCGAGTAGGCGTCGCCGACCGCCTCGAGCGCCTCACTCATCAAGACAAGCCCCTGCTTCTCGATGTCGATGATCTTCTGACCGGGTTTGGTATAGGGCTGATTCGGATGGCGACTGATCGTCCGCGCGGTCGAAGAGGACATGTCGAGAAGAAACGAGACAGCGACATCGCGCTCCCGGCGGATGCGGCGAATGTAGAGGCGATCGGAGGGGCGTCCGGTCGTCCGCCGGTCGACGTGGTGATCGATCACCGCCTGCAGATCGAAGTCCTCTCCATCGATCTCCCCTTTGATCTTGCGCATCGATTCGGGACGAAGCATCTGGAACTGGTGGCGAATCGACGAGATCATCCCCGAGTAGCGAGTCCGAACCTGGGCGACAAAATCGGCCGAGCCACGCCGGTTGACGCGCTGGATGACGCGGCACCAGCGGGCCCGGTGGTCGCCGAGTTCGCGATCCCATTCGTCATAATGAAAGACCTCGTCCCCCTCCTGCAGCTCCTGTTCACTGGTCTCGGCATTCATCAACTCATTGAGCAGCTCGCTGTCGCTTGGCGAGGTCTCCTCGACCGCCTGTGACCACTGGTTGAAGACATCCGACTTCTTTGGCGTCTGGGCCGAAGCCTGCTGCTGATCGGAGTCGCCCGGTCGATCATCCTCGTCGTCGCGGTCAGACTCCTCATTCTCAGCGTTCTGGTCCTCTTCGGCCTGCTTGGGGGCCTGGTTCGTTTCAAGCAGTTCGTAGATGCGGAAGGTCGCCATGAGCGTGTCGCCGACCGTCGCCCCATCCCGGCGCAGGTACTCGGCGACGATCTGCTCAAAACGATAGATGATCTCGGCATAGGCGCGCCGGGCCGTCTCATCAATCACCCCGCCGCAGAGCGTAATCTGAAAGAGCATCTCATAGACGGCCTGTTCGATGGTCAGCTCGGCGATCGGGGGGCGGCGATCGATCAGTCGACCCCGCACAAAATCGAGATCGCGACGAATTCCCCGGTAGGACTGGCGCAGGCACCAGTCGACCCGTCCATTCTCGAGGGTCGTGAAGATGCGGGTCGCGAGGGCCGGATTGCCAAAGCGCGAGAGAACCAGTCGATAGTCGGCGGTCGTCGCCGCGCCGGGATCGAGCGGGCGGCGGGTCGAGAGGCCAAGATGCTCGACGTTCGAGTATTGGACGTACTCGGGATTGCTGGTCTCGGCGGCGAGCCGCTGTCGCTCCTGCGCCTCGAAGTAGGCCTCGACCTCGGTCAGCGCGGCCCGGATGTCCGCCGTCGCCACATCACGTGTTCCAAACTCGACCTGACCGGCCGCGTGGGCGGCCAGCACCTTGTAGAGGCGGAAGTCGTCCTCCGGCGAACCAAACTCGGCAATCACCGCCGGCAGTTGAATGGTCTGGCCGTCATTGATCCGTGACTCTTCCGGAATCGCGCCATAGGGCGCAATGGCCATCTCCCGCCCGGTCAAGCCCTCGACATAGAGACGCAGCAGGTGCGAGACCGACTCGAGGGAGATCCCGTCGCGGGCTCCCCGGAGGGCCTCCTGACTCGACTTCGATTCAAGCGCATAATAGGCCTGCGCCTTTCGACGATCGCTCCGGTAGAGCTGCGCCCCCTCGCGCGCCCAGCTCTGAAACTGGTCGAGGGTCGCACTGGCCATGGCCCGCGGACTGCTCTTGAAACACTCCAGCGCGACGTAGACATTGAGGCCGGCCAGCTCTTCGACCAGATCGAGAATGGCGAGGATCGATTCGCCAACCCGCTTCTTGCGGGTCAGGGCGACCGCGGCGAGAACCTTGGGAGTCAGTTTCAGAAAATCATAGACGACCGCGTTGCCCTCATCAGCGACCTTGCGGGTGACCCGATTCCACTTCTCGTAACTGATCGGTCCGCCGACCTCGATCACGGCGCGGGCCGAGCGGAAGTACTGGAGGGCCGTCGCTCCGCCCCGCTCGAGAAAGCTGGTCGTCTGCTGACAGAGGTCGATGATCAGCTCGGGCATCTGTGTGGGGCGGGCCTCGGCGTGGCTGGTCCCAACCATTCCCTCACCGACCGCCGCCAGAAACTCGGCCGCCGTTGCTCCGGTTCGCTGGGCGAAACTCTCGGCAAGAGTCAGCGTCGCATCGATCGCTCCGGCAACTGCCTCACCCCCCATCTCGCGCAATGCCTGGAGCGCCAGCGGCGCCGCGGTCAGAACTTCCGTGCTGTGCTTGACTGAACGATGGGCCACCTCGACCGCGATCCGGTAGATCCGGCCAGCCGAGCGCTCGTCACCAAAGGTGCGGACCAGGCGGGGAGCATCACGAAAAGTGGCGAGGGCCGTCGCCGGCGAGAGGACGATCTGTCGCGCACAGAGCGCCACAAGCACCGCCCGCAGCGAGTCTGGCACCGCCTTGAGCGTCTCGATCGAGTAGCGGAAGAAGTCGCTCGCCTCGTCGCCATTCTGCTGGGCGATCCTTCGCCCAATCTCCGCCCACGCGCGCAGATCGCCATTCTCCAGCATTCGCGCCACTTCCGGCACGGCCTTGAAGAAATCGCGTGCGACCGTCGGTGAGATGCTGAGGAGCGTCGCCCCGATATCGATCGTCACCCAGCCACGATCGCTCGGACTGATCCCCATCTTCAAGGCCAACGCCTCGACTGCCTTTCCGGTGAGCCCTTTCAATTGATTCTCTTCCTCGCTTCGTGTCTGTTCCACATTCCTCTCCCGGACACTCCCCGGCGCCTCGACCCGGCATCCGGCATCCGGAAGATCTCTGACGTGACAGTCTTCAGGTCAGCCCCTCCGCGCCTGTCAGAACCGCTCCCGCACTCCAAGCTTTCCCGGTGTCGGGACGGTCGCGCGTCCGACACTGCGCTTCAGCAGCCACTTGATCAAGGTCTCGGCAACGACTGAGCTGCCCGGCTCGCCGGGACGAACCTTTCCCGCCAGTGAATCATCCGCCGAGATGAAATCGCTGTGATGATAGAGCGCCGCGTTGATCTGGGGATCGAAGGCCGTTATCCGCCGCGCCTCGTCAGTCTGAAACGTCCCCCGGCGGTTGATCTCGGTGAAGTCGGTCACCCCGGGAAAGGGGTTGTTGATCCCCGTGGCCACGGCCTGTCGGGCCACATAGACGGGGATCTGGGCGATGGTTGACTTGTCGATATCCAGGCTGATCCCATTCCCCTCGAGCTTCAGACTTCGGTACTGGCCAACCAGACGAAGGTCGGTCTCATAGCGCTCGGCGGGGTACCAGTTAATGGCAATAAGGTGGGAAGCGTCGATCGTCCGCTCGCCGCTCGCCGGGAAACGATGGGTGACCGGGCGGATGTTGCTTCGCGCGGGGGCGAACGAGAGTGAGTCGAGCCAGAGCTGCGCTTTTCCGACCCGGTTCCGGACCGCCCCTCCGCCACCGCCCTCGCGCCAACCATAGACTCGCTGCGGATCGACCTGCTCCGGCGCGGGAAGACAGGGCGGGGCCGGTTTGGCCGGGTCACACTTCGATTCGGTCCCCGGTCGCGGCTGGAAATCGAGCTGGCCAAGCCCCTCCCCGAGCCGGGCAATGAGCGGATTCTGCATTCCGAGTCCGGCCAGCGGATCAATATCGAAGGAGAGACCCGCCCGGGCGAGGTTGTTGATTCTGATCGCCCCAAGGAAGCGGTCGCCAACCGGAATCCCCATCCCCCGGGGGGCAAAGAGCGACTCGGCGGCTGGTCCCTGCAGCCCAAAATAGAGTCCGGTGACCAACATCGAGGCGGCGGCCGCCGGCCCGGAGAGATTGCCCAGGAGGCCACTCGCGTCGGTGTAGACCGATGCCTGCCCCTTCCGCAGCCGCTCGATACGGCCCTCATAGTCCCGCTGCTGCGCCTCGGTCAACGCGGCGGCGGCTCCTGCAGCCGGCCCGCCATCAAGAAAGATCAGGCCACTGAGCAGCTCGTGGCCACGCCGTCCGTCGCCACGTTTTCGACCGGCATAGGCCGCGACAAAACTGCCCCCCTGGGAATGTCCGGCAAGGAAGATATTCCGGGAACCACTCCGCGCGCCAATCAGCTCGATCATCCGGTCGAGGTCGGCCGCCGCAGTCTCAAATCCCCAGTCGGCCATGAAGCGGAGGTCTTCCTGTCGGAAAGGATTCCAGCCTGCCCCGGCGCGTCCAACCAATCTGGCCGCCGGGGCAAATGGCCACTTCCCTCCCCGTTCCGGCTCGAGCGCCAGAATTCCGGGGCCAAAATAGTACTCAGCCGCCCGCAGCGGATCGCCCGCCCGTCGCGCCGCCAGCGCGCCCTGCGTGTCGGCAAGGTGGGCGCCCCGCCGCTGCACGACCCACACTTCGAGCCGACACGGAGCGCTCTTGCTCCCCTCCGCGCAATTCTCACCCGCGGCGCGGTTGACCAGCTGCGCGGCGAGAAAGAGCCAGTGCGATGGCGTGCTCGCGAAGCCGGGCATGGCCAGCAAGACCACATTGGCTGGTCGCGGGCGCGCCCCGTCCACGGCCAGTCTGAAACGCAGAAAGGTCGCCTTGTCGAGTCCGGCGGGCGTTCCCGGGGTCGGAGCGCCCGGAATCTGCAGGTACTCGGCCATCACCTCCGGAAAACCCGGCACCAGGCTGCGATCCTTCCCCTTCACCGTCTCACCCGTGGCCAGATAACTCTGGGCCTGACCAGTGAGGGTCAGCACGACCGCCAAAACCATCAATCCGGCTGTTTTACCCATCATCTGCCCCACCCCCACGGGAAATCAATTAAACGTGAAAGGATCGACTCGCGCCAACTAGATCACCGTCGTAACGATTTCGCGGATCCCCCGCTGCAGCTCGGCATCGTCGGTGATCGGACTGGCAATGGCGATCTCACAGGCCGTCACCGGGGCAATCCCGCTCGCAATCATCTGGGCGGCATAGACCAGGAGGCGCGTCGAGACCCCCTCTTCCAGTCCGTGCCCCTTGAGATTGCGGACCTTCTCGCCAATCCGCACCAGATCGCGGGCGGTCGCTTCCGGGACCCCGCCCTCGTGAGCGACAATCTCCGTCTCCGCCTCAACCGGTGGATAGTCGAACTCGAGCGAGAGAAATCGCTGCCGGGTCGACTGCTTCAGATCCTTCAGCACACTCTGGTAGCCGGGGTTGTAGGAGATGACCAGCATAAAGTCGTCCGGGGCGCTCAGAAGCACCCCCAGCTTCTCGATCGGCAGAATACGCCGGTCGTCGGTCAGCGGATGGATCAGGACAATCGTATCCTTGCGGGCTTCGACCACCTCGTCGAGGTAACAGATCGCTCCATGCCGGACCGCGGTCGTCAATGGCCCATCGTGCCAGACCGTCTCCTCTCCCTCGAGCAGAAACCTTCCGACCAGATCGGTTGCCGAGAGATCCTCATGGCAGGCAACAGTGATCAACGGGCGCCCGAGACGATAGGCCATCGCCTCCACGAAACGCGTCTTTCCACAGCCGGTCGGGCCTTTGAGCATAACTGGTAGTTTTGCCTGGTAGGCCGTCTCGAAGATCGAGACCTCGTCGCGGACATTGAGATAGAATGGTTCCCGGGTCAGCCGGTACTTTTCGATCGGCTGCTCCCGGACGATGGTCTTGTCAGATGCGGTCTGGCTCATAATCTTTTTGATCGTTCCTGATTATCGTTCCTGATTATCATTCCTGAATATCGTTCCTGATGAGAGTTGTCTTCCATGCTAAAATCGAGTCGCAATCATAGCATTGCCAGAGGTACTTTGTCAGTCGCACACTATTTGACCGACAATCTCGGCGGGGCGAACCCAACCATGGCGCTCCGCGGCCTTGTCGACAAGATAAATGCCCGGCTCTGAAGTCCGGGCCAGCTAAATGGAGAAGAGGGGTTCATGATTGCCGTTGCCATGAGCGGCGGGGTCGATTCTTCGACCGCTGCCGCGCTGCTCAAAAATCAGGGAGAGGAGCTGGTGGGATTCTCCATGCAGCTCTGGAATCAGCGCCGGATCAACGTTGGGCCAGATGGCGAACCGCTGCCGTCGCGCTGCTGCTCGATCGACGATCTCTATGACGCGCGCACCGTGGCGACCAAGCTGGGCTTCCCCTTCTATGTCGTCAATCTCGAGAGTGAGTTTGAGCGTGACGTGGTCCAGCCCTTTGTCACCAACTACCTCAACGGCCTGACCCCCAGCCCCTGCATCGCCTGCAACTCCTTTCTCAAATTCGACAAACTGGTCGAGCTGGCGCAGAGCGCTGAAGCATCGAAGGTCGCCACCGGCCACTACGCCCGGGTCGCCTACGACGAGCCAAGTGGGCGCTGGCGTCTCCTCCGGGCCGTCAATCGCGCCAAGGACCAGTCCTACTTTCTCTTTGAGCTGACCCAGGAGCAGCTCAGCTACGCCCTCTTTCCGCTCGGCGAGATGACCAAACAGGAGGTCCGGGCCATCGCCGAAGCGGCCGGGCTCCCCACCGCCGGCAAACCTGAGAGCCAGGAGATCTGTTTCATCCCGGACGGAAATTATGCCCGCTTCATCGAACGATACCTTGCCGAAGAGAAGCGATCCCTGCCTGTTCTGAACCAGGGCCTGCCGGGGGCCGGGGAGGTTGCCACCATCGCGCCTGGCGATATCGTCAACCGTCAGGGCGAGTTGATCGGACGCCACCAGGGAATCCACCGCTATACGGTCGGACAGCGCAAAGGACTCGGCATCTCCGCGCCGGATCCCCTCTATGTGGTCGAAGTCGATGCCGTTCTCAACCGGGTCGTGGTCGGCTCCAGCGAGGATCTGCTGAAGACCGAGATGCGGGTTCAGCGAATCAACTGGATCTCGATTCCCACACTGACCAATCCGCTCCGGGTTGAGGTGCGCATTCGCTCGCGGGCCGAGGAGGCCCCCGCCACCCTCCAGCCCGCGGCTGACGGAGCCGTGATCGTCCGCTTTGATCAACCCCAGCGGGCCGTCACTCCCGGCCAGGCCGCGGTATTCTACGATGGAGATGTCGTGGTTGGCGGCGGATGGATTGCCTGAACGGGCCTCTCCCTGCCCCAGCTTCACCCACTTATCTCCCTCTCCAGCGGCTCGACTGACCCACCAGCCGGATGGAGTAACATCACCTGACTGTGAAGGAGTTACCAGATGAACGATGTCAAGGTAAGCCTGAAGCCCGCCGAGGGATTTCGGACCGTCATAACTGCTGGCCGGCACACCATCATCGCTGATGAACCGGAATCTCTCGGCGGACACGACGCGGGGATGGACCCTTACGAACTGCTCCTCTCCTCACTCGGAGCCTGCACCGCCATGACCCTCAAGATGTATGTTGATCGCAAAAAGCTTCCGGTCACCAATATCGAAGTCCATCTCAACTTTGAGAAGATCCGCCCGGAGGATTGCGAGGGATGCTCGCCGGAAGAGATCGCCGGCAAGAGCGAGATCCACTACATCAGCCGCATCATCTACGTCGAGGGAGAACTGTCTCCCGAACAGGAGGAACGTCTCAAGTACATTGCCTCCCGCTGCCCGGTCCACCTGACTCTTCACAGTAATCCCCACGTCGAGGATGCGCTGATCGTCAGGGCCTCCAGCCAATAAGGCTTGGCCGGAGTGGACGACGTTTGACCGTGGCAAGGCTGGCTATTTCAAACATCGAGCCTGGCCAGCAACTGTATGGAAGATACCAAACAAATATACAGTGATTACTTGAACGATCATCCTGACTCGATTGTCCGGTTGTCATCGGAAGGTGATGCTGATCACGTGCCGGAGCCAGCATCGACTTCGATGGCGATGTTGACGGAAATGTTGAATATTCTCCATCAACGCGGTTGGAAATGATCGGGGCCACATGGCCGGTAATGTACATCGACGTTCTGCCTGCCTGATCACAAAATGGCGCCTTGATCTCTGTCAATCTGAGGCAGTCGTGACAGCCTCAGCGATAGCGACGAAATAAAATATGCCTGGCGAACAGTCGTTCACCAGGCATATTTTATTTCAAACTACTCTTAA
>Ga0209972_10002454_pt1 | contig 15164 bp, 16 predicted proteins | sample NOAtaG_7_FD_187302 | JGI IMG/M metagenome (GOLD analysis project Ga0209972, IMG submission 187302) | Freshwater lake microbial communities from Lake Erie, under a cyanobacterial bloom - NOAA_Erie_Diel1S_2200h metaG (SPAdes) (version 2) | ecosystem: Environmental > Aquatic > Freshwater > Lake ... | reverse complement strand
GTTGGTCATGAGGGCGTAGGCGTGGACGGCGCAACCGAAGCGGGTAGACAGTTCCGCAAGCTCATCTAGATATTGCCGGTAGTCCTCCTCCGCATAAAAGCACACGGCGCGATTGTTGCCCCGCTGGATGATGTGCCAGGGGATGCCGGGGAGGCTTAAACGGGCGCAGCGGGGCATGTGCAGGCTAATGAGTTTGAATTCGCATCACAGAAAAGCAGGAAATCGTGGTCTGTCCCCTATTATTCTCCGTTGAGGTGACGAAGCCGGAAGATGGCGCCATCGCAGTGGCGGTCGTGCTGCCTGGGGAACAACATCAAGACGCTGAAGAAGGCGAGGCAGGCGCGATGAGGGGCGACACAATCGAAAATTCTCGAAACTTCCGGAGAGGCATATCCGATGCAGGGTAAATGTCTATGTGGCGCGGTTCACTTCTGGTCAGACGAAGCGCCGGTCTTCGAGCTGCTTTGCCATTGCCGCGACTGCCAAAGAGCCACTGGGTCCGCTTATGCGCCAGTGGCGTTCTTTACGGAGAAGGCACTGAAGGTGTCCGGTGAGGTCAAGTACTACGAGTCACTCGGCAGCAGCGGGAAACGCATAGGGCGAGGGTTCTGCCCCACCTGCGGATCGAACCTCTTCGGGCGCCTGGAAAAGCTGCCTGGCTTGCTGTCGATCCGCGCCGGCGCTTTGGATGATCCGAACCAGTTTCACCCGAAGCTTCGAATCTACGTGGCCGATGCACCCGCCTGGGCCCAAATCGACTCAACCCCGCGGAGCTTCCAGGGCGACGTGCCGCCAAAAGGTGCCGCCTGACCTTTTGTGTGGAACAGCCGGGGAGCATAACCCGCAGTCGCGTGTCCGGCATCCGTCGCGGGAAGGGGCGGCCAAACCTCAGAGGCCACACGCGCCCGCTCGCACAACCAGCCGGTCCGGCGTAACGGCTGCGGGCGGTCAAGGCCCCGGGGCGGGGCGCGCCGTCATCGCGCCGGCACCCAGCCGATTTCCGCGGCGGTGGCCGGCCCCACCAGCGCCTCGGCCAAGCTGGCCGGGATCTCGGCCTGCTCGCGGCTTACGGGCACCCGCCCAGCCATGATCTCGGCGAAGCTCTGGGGCAGCAGCGGCTCGCGTTGCGGTTCGGCATAGCCGTCGGGCCAGACCGGAAGATTGGTGGCGGGGTCGTACTTGTCGGTGGCACCCACGGTGTGCAGCAGTTCGTGGGCGATGATCAAAGCATTCTGCGCGGTGTGGGCATTGCCGGCGAAGGCGTTCACCACGCCGATCATGCCCTTCTGCAAGCCCAGGGAGTGGCCGGCGCTGGCGCGCAACTGCGGGTCGTGGAACAGCACGAACAGCCGCACGTGGGAGGCGGGCCCGTCCTCCACGCCGTGGCGCCAGGCATACCAGCGCATCTTCAGGCTCCACAGGATCACGGGCAGCCCCCGCGCGCCATGGGGCGGCGCGGGCGGCGCAACCTCGGGCTCGCGCCCCACATGCACCTCCACGGGCGTGCTCAGCGTCAGGCCGTGGCGGGAGGCTTCCTCGCGAAAGAAGTCCTCGATGGGCGCGAGCCGCTCGCGGTCGAGGCGGCGGATATAGCTCGCCGTCACCGCGCTCGTATCAGCCGCCACGGGGAACACGGCCACGCGCAGCGGCACGTTCCACGCCGCGGCGCGCGCCCGCGTGAGCCACGCGGCGGCGGCCACATTGAAGAGCACGAACAGCAGCAGGGCGATGCGCAGGGTCTTGAACATGGCGCCCCGCAGGCGCGGGCTCAGCCTAGCCGTTCGACGATGGTGGCGGTGGCCTGGCCGTGGCCGATGCACATGGTCTGAAGGCCGAAGGTGCCGCCGGTTTTCTCAAGCCCGGCGAGCATCTTGGCCATGAGGCCCGCGCCCGTGGCGCCCAGCGGGTGGCCATGGGCGATGGCCCCGCCCCAGGGGTTGAGCCGGTCCAGGGAGGCGCCCAGTTCCCGCGCCCACACCATGGGCACCACGGCGAAGGCCTCGTTCACCTCCACCCAGTCCATGTCGCGCAGCGTGAGACCGGCTTTCTTGAGGGCGATGCGCGAGGCTTCGATCACGCCGGTGAGTTGCAGCATGGGATCGGAGCCCACTACCACACGGGCCCGGAAGCGCGCCCTGGCGCGCAGGCCGTCAGCCTTGGCCACGTCGGCATTGGCCACCAGCACCGCCGAGGCACCATCGGAGATCTGGGAGGAATTGCCGGCCGTCACCACGCCCTTGCCTTCGGGGCGGAAGGCGGGCTTCAGCGACGCCATCTTGGCTTCGTCCAGCACGGCGCGCACGCCTTCGTCCTTGCTGAGCGTCATGGCACTGGCGTCTGGCGCCACGCCGGGCACGGGCAGGATCTCGGCATTCCAGCCGCCCGCCTGGGCGGCGGCGGCGCGGCGGTGGCTCTCCTTGGAGAACTCGTCCACGTCCTGGCGCGAGAAACCCCAGCGATCGGCGATGCGCTCGGCGCTCTCACCCTGGTGGATGAGTTCGTGGCGGCGGAACAGTTCGGGGTTGAGGGCGTTGAAGGCGTTCAGGCCCTCACGGCCCAGGGACACATCCAGGAACATGGGGGTGCGCGTCATGCTCTCCACGCCCGAGCCGATGGCGTAGTCCATGTCGCCCGCGGCCACGGCCTGGGCGGCGAAGTGAAAAGCCTGCTGGCTGGAGCCGCACATGCGGTTGAGCGACACGCCCGCGGTGGTGACCGGAAATCCGGCCAGCAGCACGCCCAGGCGCCCCGGGTTGGCGCCCTGCTCGCCCGCCTGGGTGACGGTGCCGTTGACCACGTCCTCCACCCGGGCAGGGTCGAGGCCGGCGCGATCCACCACGCCGCGCAGCGCCAGCGCCAGCAGGCTGTCGGGACGGGTCTCGCGCAGCGCGCCGCCGCGGCGGCCGAAGGGCGTGCGGACGGCTTCGAGGATGACGGCTTCGGCCATGGCGGGGATTCCTTTCGCGGTCAGGCGCGCGCCAGTTCGCGCGCGATGATGGTTTTCTGGATTTCGCTGGTGCCCTCGTAGATCTGCAGAACCTTGGCATCGCGGAACAGTTTCTCCACGGGATAGTCGGTGCTGTAGCCCATGCCGCCGAACACCTGCACGGCCTCGGTGGCGCAGTGCATGGCGCTGTCGGCGGCGAACAGCTTGGCGTAGGCCGCCTGCAGCGTGTTGGACTTGCCCGCGTCCATGAGCGCGGCGGCCTGGTACACCAGCAGGCGCGCGGCTTCCACGCGCACCGCCATGTCGGCGATCTTGTGGCCGATGGCCTGGTGCTCGATGATGGGCTTGCCCATGGTGTGGCGCTGCTTGGCGTAACCCACCGCCTCGTCGAGGCAGCGCTGGGCCACGGACAGGGCCAGCGCGCCCACCATTGGGCGCGAGCGGTCGAACACCTTCATGGCGATCATGAAGCCGTCGCCCTCGTTGCCCACCAGCCGGTCGGCGGGCACCTCCACGCCGTCGAAGAACACCTCGGCCGCGGGTGCGGCGCGCTGGCCCATCTTGCCCAGCGACTTGCCCAGCCGCAGGCCGGCCATGTCACGGTCCACGATGAAGGCGCTGATGCCGCGGTGGCCGGCCGCCGGGTCGGTCTTGGCGAACACGATGAAGAAGTCGGCCAGCGGGGCGTTGGAAATCCACACCTTGGAGCCGTTGATGAGGTAGCGCTCGCCGCGCCGTTCGGCGCGGGTACGGATGGCCGCCACGTCCGAGCCCGCCGAGGGCTCGGTGACGGCGTAGGCGCCCCACTTGCCTTCGAGCATGCGGCCAAACACCAGATGGCGCTGCGCCTCGGTGCCGGCGCAGTGAAACACGTCGGCCACGATGGAATTGATGCCGATGGCGCCGGTGATGCCGGCGCAGCCCCAGCCGAGCTGCTCGGTGACCAGCGCCAGTTCCACGCAGCCCAGCCCCATGCCGCCATAGGCGGCGGGAATGGTGACATTGGCCAGGCCCACTTCGCGCAGCTTCGTGTAGGCCTCCATGGGGAAGCGCGCCTCGCGGTCGCAGGCGGCGGCAATGGGGGCGATCTCGCGGCGCGCGAACTGGCGCGCGAGGTCGCGGATCATGGTGTGCTCGGCGGAAATCTGGAAATCCATGTTTTAGTCCTCAGGGGCGGGGCTCAGGAAGCCTCCTGCCAGTCCCACGTGGGGTACATCTCGCGCAGCCTGGTCTTCTGGAACTTGCCCGTGGAGGTACGGGGAATGGACTCCACGAAGGCGAAGGCGTCGGGCACCATCCACTTCACCATGCGCGCCGCCAGGAACTGCTGAAGCTCCGCCTGGGTGGCCCGCTGGCCCTGCTTGAACACCACCACGGCAAGCGGCCGCTCGGCCCACTTGGGGTGCGGCACGGCGATCACCGCCGCCTCCGCCACGGCCGGGTGGCCCATGATGGCGTTTTCGAGATCCACCGAACTGATCCACTCGCCGCCGGACTTGATGAGGTCCTTGGTGCGGTCGGTGATCTTCACGAAGCCTTCGGGCGTGATGGCCGCCACGTCGCCGGTGCGCAGCCAGCCGTCGGCGGTAAAGCTGTGCTGCGAGGCCGGCAGGTCGTGGTAGGCGCCGGTGATCCACGGTCCGCACACCTGGATCTCGCCCACGGACTTGCCGTCCCAGGGCTGCTCGCCCTCGTCGCCCATGATGCGGATGTCCACCAGCGGCACGGTGTAGCCCTGGCTCGCCTTGGTGGCGAACATCTCGTCCTCGCTCACCTCGCCCTGGGTGTGCAGCAACTTCGAGATGGTGCACAGGGGCGAGGTCTCGGTCATGCCCCAGCCCTGCAGCACATCGATGCCATGGCGCGCGAAGCCCCGAATCAACGACTCGGGCACCGCCGAGCCGCCCACCGTGAGCTTGAGTTCCGGGTGCAGCTTCCAGGCGCCCACGCCTGCCTGGTCCAGCACCTGCACCATGCCCAGCCAGATGGTGGGCACGCCGCAGGACACCGTGACCCGCTCGTCGCGCAGCAGCGGCAGCAGGTCGTCGGGGTGCAGGTGTGGGCCGGGAAACACCAGCTTCATGCCCAGCATCACTGCCGCGTAGGGCACGCCCCAGGCGTTGGCGTGGAACATGGGCACCACCGGCAGCAGCACGTCGCGCCCGGACAATCCGATGGAATCGGGAAGGCACTGCGCCAGGGTGTGCAGCACCTGGGAGCGGTGCGAGTAGACCACGCCCTTGGGGCGCCCGGTGGTGCCCGAGGTGTAGCACATGGCGATGGGATCGTCCTCGTCCATGGGCGGGTAGTCCCAGCGGCCCGTGGCGGTGGCGAGGAAGGCCTCGTACTCGTCGTAGCCCGCGGGCACGGGCTTGCCGGTGAGCGAGACCACGATCACTTTGCGGATTTTCGTGGCGGCGCGGAACTGCTCGAACAGCGGCAGCAGCACATCGTCCACCACGATCACCGTGTCTTCGGCGTGGCTGGCGATCCAGCCGATCTCCTCGGGCGCGAGGCGCAGATTCAGGGTGTGCAGCACGGCGCCGGCGGCGATGATGCCAAAGTAGGCTTCGAAGTGGGCGTAGTGGTTCCACATGAGCGTGGCCACCCGGTCGCCCTTCTGCACGCCGGCCTTCTGCAGCGCCTCGGCCAGCAGCCGCGCGCGGCGGTGGAACGCGCCGTAGGTGGTTCGGTGGAGCGATTTGTCCGGCATGCGCGAGACGATCTCCACCGAACCGAACATCTTTCCGGCCCGGTCGAAGAAGCTGCACATGTTCAGCGGGACCCGCTGCATGGTGGCCTGCATGTTGTTCCTCCTGGGCGCCGTTCGCCGCGGCGCGCCGTCGCGTTGCCCGCTGCCGGGACTTACGTGGTGAGCACCACCTTGCCGCTGACCCGCTTGTTGGCCACTTCGCCCAGCGCCTCGGCGGCGCGCTCCAGCGGGTAGGTGGCGTGAATGTGGGGTTTGAGACGGCCCTGGGCGAGCAGTTCCATCAGCTCGTTGTTGTTGCGCCGGTTGGCCTCGGGCTCGGCCTTGGTGAAGGCGCCCCAAAAAACCCCAACGATGGCGCAGCCCTTGAGCAGCGCCAGGTTCAGAGGCACCTTGGGAATGTCACCCGCGGCGAAGCCCACCACCAGGAAGCGGCCCTTCCAGGCCATGTCGCGCAGCGCCGGCTCGGAGTAGGGCCCGCCCACCGGGTCGTAGACCACGTCCACGCCTTTGCCGGCGGTGATCGCTTTCACGCGCGCGCGCAGGTCCTCGGCGCCGTAATTGATGGTCTCGTCGGCGCCGTTGGCCCGGCACACGGCGAGCTTGGCATCCGAAGACGCGGCGGCGATCACGCGAGCGCCCATGAGCTTGCCGATCTGTACCGCCGCGAGGCCCACGCCTCCGGAAGCGCCCAGCACCAGCAGCGTCTCGCCGGGCTTGATCTGCGCGCGGTCCTTGAGCGCGTGGTAGGAGGTGCCGTAGGTGAGGATGTAGGCGGCGGCATCCACGAACCCGACCCCCTCGGGCAACCGGATGAGCCGCTCGGCGTCGCAGAGCATTTCCTCGGCGAAGGCGCCCCAGGTGCTGGCGGCGATGACGCGATCCCCGGGCTGCCAGCCCGACACGCCCTCGCCCACCGCCTTCACCACCCCGGCGGCCTCGCCCCCGGGCGAAAACGGCGGCTCGGGCTTGAACTGGTAGCGGCCCTGGATGATGAGCGTGTCGGGGAAGTTCACGCCGGCGGCCTTCACCGACACCACCACCTGACCAGGACCGGGCACCAGCGAGGGCACCTGCTCCACCACCAGGTCCTCGGGCGGGCCAAGCTTCTTGCAAAGTACCGCCTTCATGGGCTCACTCCCTTGAGAATGCCCTCCACCTGCCGCCATGCGGCCTCGGCGAGCGGCTTGGCCCGGCGGCCGGAATCGATGGCGTGCTGGCTGGCGGCGGTGCCCGCCACGACCCGCCCCATGATGCCCTGCAGGATCGCCGCCAGGCGGAACATGTTGAAGGCCATGTAGTAGTCCCAGTGGGGAATGGAGGCCCGGCCGGTGCGGCGGCAGTACATCTCCACATACTGCGCCTCGGAGGGGATGCCCAGCGCGGCGAAATCGAAGCCGGCCATGCCGCGAAACTCCTGAGGCGTGAGCCGCCAGGTCATGCAGTGGTAGGCGAAATCCACCACCGGATGACCAAGCGTGGACAGCTCCCAGTCGAGCACCGCCAGCAGCCTTGGCTCGGTGGGATGGAAGATCACGTTGTCCAGGCGGTAGTCGCCGTGCACGATGCTGGTTTCGTCGCCAGCGGGAATGTTGGCGGGCAGCCAGGCAATGAGGTTTTCAAACGCTTCGATGCGCTCGGTTTCGGAGGCTCGATACTGCTTGGTCCAGCGTGCGATCTGGCGCTCGAGGTAATTGCCGGGCTTGCCGTAGTCGGACAGGCCAACCTTGACGTAATCCACGCTGTGCAGCGCGGCGATCACGCGGTTCAGGTCGTCGAAGATGGCGGCGCGCTGGGCCGGCGTGGCGCCCGGCAGGGACGGATCCCACAGCACACGGCCCTGGATGAATTCCATCACATAGAACGCCGTGCCGATCACCGAGGTGTCTTCGCACAGCACGTAGGGCCTGGCCACGGGCACATCGGTGCCATGCAACGCCGAGATGACGCGGAACTCGCGATCCACCGCATGGGCCGAGGGCAGCAGTTCGCCGGGTGGCTTGCGGCGCAGGACGAAGCGCCGTCCGCCCGATTCCAGCAGGAAGGTGGGGTTCGACTGGCCACCCTTGAATTGCTCCACCGTGAGCGGCGGGGTGAACCCCGGTATGCGTCCGGCGAGATAGCGCTCCAGCGCCGCTTCGTCGAAGCGGTGCCGGTCCTGGACGGGCATGGTGCCTACGAATTCTTCGTGCATGACGGCGGGGTGTGCGGGCGGGCGCGCAGGATACCACCCCGCTGCGGCCCCCGGGCACTGCCGCGGGGGCCCGCCGCCACAGTGCTAGACTGGGCCGCCTTCAGGGGAGCGGGACAAGCGGTGCGGAAATTCAAAGACAAGGTGGCGGTGGTGACCGGCGGAGCCAGCGGCCTGGGCAAGGCGATGGCATGGCGCTTCGCCTCGGAGGGTATGGCGGTGGTTCTGGCCGACGTCCAGCAAGATACCCTGGACCGCACGGCAGCCGAATTCGAGGCCGCCGGCCACACGGTGCTGGGCGTGGTCTGCGACGTGTCGAGCCAGGAGAGCGTGGATGCCCTGCGCGATGCGGCGCTGGGGCGCTTTGGCAAGGTGCACGTGCTGTGCAACAACGCGGGCGTGGCGCCCGGCGGGCTCGCGTGGGAGAGCACGCTCGAGGACTGGCACTGGTGCCTGGGCGTGAACGTCTACGGCGTGATCCACGGCCTGCGCAGCTTCGTGCCCCACATGCTCGCCCACGGCGAGGAAGGCCACATCGTGAACACCGCCTCGGTGGCGGGGCTGATCTCGCCGCCGGGCATGGCGATCTACTGCGTCTCGAAGCACGCCGTGGTTACGCTGACGGAGTGCCTTCACCACGACCTGGCCGCGAAGACCGCCCTGGTGGGCGCGTCGGTACTCTGCCCGGCCTACGTCCCCACGGCCATCGCCGATTCCGAACGCAACCGCCCCGCAACCCTGGCCAACACCACCCGCGCCCGCAGCCCCGAGGACGAGGCGCGGGAGGAGCTGCTGCGCAAGGCGGTGTCGTCGGGGAAAATCAGCGCGGCCCAGGTGGCCGACGCGGTGTTCGACGCGGTGCGGGAACGCCGCTTTTATGTGCTCACCCACCCGAAGATCAAGGGGGCCATCGAAACGCGCCTGCAGGACATTTTGCTGGAGCGCGCGCCCACCGACACCTCGCGGCCCCCGCCGCGGTCCTGACCCACGACCCTAGGAAAACGCCAATGCCGAACATCGGCGCACTGCTCAAGCAGGAAATCGCCCGCCTCTCCCGCCGGGAGACCCGCACCCAGCTGGAGACCCTCAAGCGCGCCTCGGCGCAATACCGTCAGGGCATCACGGCGCTGCGAAAACAGGTGATCACCCTGGAACGAGAACTGGCGCGGCTGTCGCGCCATCAGGCCACGGGCGCTGCCAGGGCTGCTGCCCCGGAAAGCGCGGGTCCCAAGGTGCGCTTTTCCCCCAAGTGGATACGCCCGGCGCGGGAAAAACTCGGCCTTTCGGCGGCCGACTATGGGCGCCTCCTTGGCGTAACCGGCCAGACGGTGTACAACTGGGAGCACGGCGCCAGCGAGCCCCGGGGCTCGCAACTGCAGCGCATCGCCGAGATTCGCGGCATCGGCAAGCGCGAGGCCCGCAACCGGCTGGATGCCCTGGATGCGGACAAACCCAAGCGCACGCCCAAGCCCGCCGCCGCCAAACCAGGCCGGAAGCGCACAGCCAAGGCTGCGGAAGGCGGGAAGGCGAAGGCCGCCAGCCCCCGCAAGGCCGCGGCCGCGGCGAAACCCAGGCGCCCTGCCGCTGCCGCCAAGCCGGCTGCGGACAAGCCGCAAGGCCCCCGCGTCACAAAGAAGCCGGCCACGGCAACACCGAAGCGTGCAGGCACCGCAAAGGCCGCGGCGCCGAAACCGCCCAAGGCCGCCGCCCCCAAAGAGGCTTCGCCAACCCCCGCCGGGGCCTGACGGCGCTTCGCCGCCGCCCGGCGCGCGGCCCCGGCGGCGGCAGGCGCGCTCAGCGTGCCGGCGCGTTGTTCCGCACGAAGTCAGCCATGCGCCCGATGCCCGCCCGGATCGCCTCGGTGGAGGCGGCGTAGCTGAAGCGGATGTGCTGGCCCTCCCCCTCGGCGCGCGGCCCGAAATGGATGTCGGCCAGCACGGCCACGCCAGCCTCGTGCAGCAGGCGCTTGCGGAATTGCTCCGAATCAACCGCACCCACCATGCGGCAAGCCTCGGTGACGTTGGGCCAGGCGTAGAACGCGCCCCCGGGCGACTGGCAGGTGACGCCGGGCACCTCGTTGAGCAACCCCACGATCAGGTCCCGGCGCTCCAGGAACACGCTGCGCATGTGGTCGGCCGCGTCCTGCGGACCGTTGAGCGCCTCCACAGCCGCCCACTGGCTGATCTGCGAGGCACACGACTCGGTGTTGGTGATCCAGGTGGTGAAGTAGGGTGCGAGCGCCCGGTTGGCCATGAAGCCCAGCCGCCAGCCGGTCATGGCCCAGGTTTTGGAACATCCGTCGGCGATGATGGTGCGCTCCTGCATGCCGGGCAGCGACGCGATGGAGACGAATTCGCCGTCGTACACCAGCCGCCCGTAGATCTCGTCCGCGAACACCCACACCTGGGGATGACGGCGCAGGATGGCGGCGATGGCCTCCATCTGGGCGCGCGGGATGATGCCGCCGGTGGGGTTGTGGGGCGAGTTGAGGATCAGCAGCCGGGTGCGCGGCGTGATGCGCGCCTCGAGCTCCGCCGGGTCGAAGTTGAAGCCGCGCGACTCGCGCAGGTTGATGGGCACGGGCACCGCGCCGTTGACGCGGATCTGGGAGTCGTAGATGGGAAAGCCGGGGTTCGGATAGATCACCTCGTCGCCGGCGCCGTAGTCGGTGGTGGAGAGAATGGCATAGGCGATGAAGGGCTTCGCCCCGGCCGCCACCACCACGTCGGCGGGCAGCACCTCGATGCCACGGGTGCGCGACAGGTAGCCCGCCGCCGCCGCGCGCAGCTCGTCGATGCCCGCCGAGGGCGTGTAGCCGTGCCTGCCGCCGCGGATGGCCGCCACGGCCGCGTCCTGGATGTGGACCGGCGTGGGAAAGTCGGGCTGGCCGATGCAGAAGGACACGATGTCCTTGCCCGACCGCATCAGCGCATTCACCTCGGCCAGCACCACGAATGCGTTTTCCGTGCCCAGGCCTAGGGCGCGCTTGCTCACTTCTGCCATGTTGATCCTCTGGGGTGGCTGTGCGTGTTTCAGGACTGGCGGCCCGCTACCAGGGCAGGCCGCTGTAGAAGGCCGCCAGGTCGCGGATGTCCTGGTCGGTAAGCTTGGCCGTGGCGTCCCACATCATGTGCAGCGCCATGGTCTGGCGGCGCTCCTTGTTGCGGAACTCCGCGATGGCCGTCACGAGATACTCGTAGTGCTGCCCCGCGATGCGGGGATAGAGGCGGTAGCCCGTCGAGCGGCCATCGCCTTCGTGGCAGGCGGCGCAGGACTCCGAGATGGCGAAGCCCCGCTTCGGATCGCCGCGATTTTCGGCGGCCACCGCGGGGCCTGCCGCCAGCAGGGCCGCCAGCGCCGCGGCCGCGAGCACCCCGGCCCGGATCACGCCCGGGCTCCCTTCGCCTGCAGCTCGGCGGCCTGGCGGATGGCTTCGCGGATGCGTGCATAAGTGCCGCAGCGGCACAGCACCCCAGACATGGCCGTGTCGATGTCCTCCTCCGAGGGCGCGGCGCGCTTTTTCAGCAGGGAGGTGGCCGCCATGATCTGGCCGGGCTGGCAGTAGCCGCACTGCGGCACGTCCACTTGCTCCCAGGCGCGGATCACCGGGTGGCCGGGCTGGCGGGCGATGCCCTCGATGGTGGTGACGGACAGACCCTCGATCGCACCCACGGGCAGCACGCAGGAACGGGTGGCCTCGCCCGCGATCAGCACCGTGCAGCAACCGCACAGGCCGCGCCCGCAGCCGAACTTGGTGCCCGTGAGACCGAGGGTGTCGCGCAGCACCCACAGCAGCGGCGTGTCCGGGTCGATGTTCACGGAGGTGGCTGTGCCGTTGAGCTTGAACGTGACGTCCTTCATGGGGCGCTCCGTCAGTCGAGAGTGCTGTAGTAGCGCGCCAGGGCCTTGAGGCGCGCATCGTCCAGGTGGGCCACGGCGCCGGCCATGACACTGCCATTGAGGCCGCGTACGCGGCCGGCGCGGTACTGGCGCAGGATGTAGACGAGGTATTCGTAGTACTGGCCGGCGATGCGGCCGTTCCAGGGCATCTGCGCCGAGCGGCCGTCCTCGCCGTGGCAGGCCGCGCACTGGCGCACCTCCTGCTCGAGCTGCTCGATGGAGGGGCTGTCCGCGGCCGCTGCCGGCGCGGCCAGGGCGGCGCCCAGCGCCGCCGCGCACAGCGCGCGCGGGGCAGTGAGCCGGCTGCCAGACCCGTCCGGTCTCATGCGCCTTCCTCCGAGAGCCATTGCAAAAGCGCGGAGTTTACGGCCTCCGGCCGCTCCATCGGCGCCATGTGGCCGCAGCTTTCCACCACTTCGAGCCGCGCGCCGGGAATGCCGGCGGCCATCTCTTCGTGGGCATCCAGGGGGGTGAGCGCATCCTCGCGGCCGCACAGCACCAGCGCGGGCACCGCGATGCGGGCGAGGCCGGGGCGGCTGTCGGCGCGGCCGATGATGGCCTCCTGCTGGCGCACGTAGGCCGCCACGCCCACGCGGTCGGCCATGGCGCGGATCTCCGCCACCAGCGGCGCGTCATGGAGCCGCGAGGCGTGCACCATGAACGGCAGCATGACCCGGTTCACGGGCGTGAAACCGCGCTCGCGCAGGGCCAGCGCCACGAACTCGCGCCGCTGGCGGCTGCGCTCCGGCGTGTCGGGCCGCGCGCTGGTGTCCAGCAGCGCGAGCCGGCTCACGCGCGCCGGCGCCTGCCGCAGCACCTCGAAGGCCACATAGCCCCCCATGGAAAAGCCCGCCAGGGCGAAGCGCTCGAAGGGCGCCTCGGCCAGAACCCGGGCCGCCATGGCGGCCATGGAATCGTCGCGGGTGACATCGGCCACGTGCATACGGGCCGCCTCGGCGAGGCCGTGGAGCTGGGCCTGCCAAACAGCACCATCGCACAGCAGGCCGGGAATCAGGACGAGAGGCGTCATGGCGCGATGGTACCGGCCCTGCCCGGTCCATTGCAGCAACGCGCCCGCGGCGGCGCCCCGCGTCTAGAATGCGGGCCGATTTCCCTACAAGGCAGACCCATGGAAAAGAACCTGCAGGTCCTGCTCGCCCGTCGCCCCGAGGGCTGGGTGCAGGAATCCGACTTCAGCATCGTGGAGACCGACATCCCCCGCCCCGCCCCCGGCCAGGTGCTGGTGCGCGGCCACTGGATGTCGCTGGACCCGTACATGCGCGGCCGCATGAACGCGGGCAAGTCCTACGCCGCCTCCGTGGAGATCGGCGACGTCATGACCGCCGGCGTGGCGGGGCAGATCGTGGAGTCCCAGCACCCGCGCCTGAAGGCCGGGCAGTTCGTGGTGGGCTCCCTGGGCTGGCAGACCCATGCCGTGGCCGATGCCGCCGCCGTGACCGTGGTGGACCCGGACAAGGTGCCGCTGCAGGCCTACCTGGGCGCGGTGGGCATGCCCGGCGCCACCGCCTGGATCGGGCTGCTGGAGCACTGCACCCCCAGGACCGGCGAGACCGTGGTGGTGTCGGCGGCCTCGGGCGCCGTGGGCGCCATCGTGGGGCAGCTCGCCAAGCTGCAGGGCTGCCGCGCGGTGGGCATCGCCGGCGGGGCAGCCAAGTGCGACTACGTGGTGAAGGAACTGGGCTTCGATGCCTGCGTGGACTACAAGGCCGGGCGGCTGTTCGAAGACCTCCGGGCCGCCTGCCCTTCGGGCATCGACTGCTACTTCGAGAACGTGGGTGGCGAGGTGATGGACACCGTGTTCCGCCTGCTCAACCCCTTCTCGCGCGTGGCGCTGTGCGGCCTGATCTCCGAGTACAACACCGAGCCCTACGGCGTGACCATGATGCGCTCGCTGCTGGTGAACCGGGTGAAGCTGCAGGGCTTCATCGTGTCCGACCGCATGGATCTCTACGGCCGCGCCATCGGCCAGCTGGCGGGCCTGGTGGCCTCGGGCCGGCTGCGCTACCGAGAGACCGTGGCCGAGGGGCTGCGCAGCGCGCCGCGCGCCTTCATCGGCATGCTGCGCGGCGAGAACTTCGGCAAGCAGCTGGTCAGGCTCCTGTAGCAGTTCCGCGCGGCGGGCGTCCGCGTCCGCCGCGCCGGATACCCATCCCCGCGGGCGGCATGGCGCCCGGACGCCGCGGACCGGACTTCACGCAATCCACCAACCCCCAGAAAGGAAATGTCCATGAACATCCTCGTCACCGGCACCAGCAGCGGCTTCGGCCGCCTCACCGCCGAGAGCCTCGCCAAGGCAAACCACACCGTGTTCGCCGCCATGCGCGACACGGCCGGTCGCAACGCCAAGGCTGCCCAGGCCCTGGGCGCCATCCCCAATGTGCACGTGGTGGAGATGGACGTCACCAGCGACGCCTCGGTGGGCGCCGCCCTGGCGAAGATCGCCGCCCACGGCCCGCTGCACGGCGTGGTGAACAACGCCGGGCGCTTCTCCATGGGCGTGCAGGAGGCCTTCACCATCGACGAGGTGAAGTCGCTGTTCGAGACCAACGTGTTCGGGCCGCTGCGTGTGAACCGCGCCGCCCTGCCCCTCCTGCGCCAGCAGCGCGGCGGCGCCATCGTCAACGTCTCCAGCATCGTGGGCCGCTTCTCGCTGCCCACCCTGGGCACCTACGCGGCCACCAAGTTCGCCCTCGAGGCGCTGGCCGAGGCCCAGCGCGACGAACTCAAGGTGCTGGGCATCGACGTCACCCTGGTGCAGCCGGGCGCCTTCCCTACCGAGGTGGGCAACAATGGCCTGTACGCCGCGGACGCCGCGCGCGCCGAGGCCTACGGCCCGGTGGCGGAGATTCCCCAGAAGATGGGCGAAGGGCTCGCCCAGCTGTTCGGCAGCCCCATGGCGCCCAAGCCCCAGGACGTGGCCGACGCCATCGTGGGGATCTTCGCCACACCGGCGGGCCAGCGCCCGGCGCGGGTGCTGGTGGACGCCCTCACCGGCGGCCCCGTGCAGGCGCTCAACGAGGCCCACGAAAAGCTGCGCCACGAGATGCTGGCGGCCTTCGGTCTGGCCTGAGGGCCGGCGTCAGCCCCATGGCTGCCTGACCCGAACCGGACTCGAAACCATGTCCTGGAAGACCGCCTACCGTTCGCTGTACTACGCGGACATGCCCGAGCCCGACGACCTGGTGCTGCCGCGGGCCCAAACCGCGCTGCTGGTGATCGACGTGCAGAACACCTACCTGGAGCGTCCCGAGCGCGACTCGCTCGACGCCGCCGGCCGCGCCGCCTACGATCTGTGGACGCCGTTTCACGAGCGCATGCACCGCGTGGTGATCCCCAACACCGCCGCCATGATGGCCGCCTTCCGCGGCGCGGGCGTGGAAGTGATGTTCGCCCGC
>Ga0209972_10002450_pt1 | contig 15180 bp, 8 predicted proteins | sample NOAtaG_7_FD_187302 | JGI IMG/M metagenome (GOLD analysis project Ga0209972, IMG submission 187302) | Freshwater lake microbial communities from Lake Erie, under a cyanobacterial bloom - NOAA_Erie_Diel1S_2200h metaG (SPAdes) (version 2) | ecosystem: Environmental > Aquatic > Freshwater > Lake ... | reverse complement strand
CGAGCGCGCCATGCAGCACGCCACACCGCAGACCGTGTTGGGCGATTTCTCGGGCGCGACCTACACCCGCGACGGCGTCACCTCGAAGTTCTTCCAGCGCGACGGCAAGTTCTTCATCCGCACCGATGGACCCGACGGCAAGCTCACCGACTTCGAGGTGAGGTACACATTCGGTGTGGAGCCGCAGCAGCAGTACCTCGTCGAGTTGCCGGGCGGCCGCCTGCAGGCGGTGTCGGTCACCTGGGACACGCGGACGAAAGAGGCCGGCGGACAGCGCTGGTTCCGCCAGTACCCCAAAGAAGTGCTCGACCATCGCGACGAACTGCACTGGACGCAGCGCGCGCAGAACTGGAACTTCATGTGCGCGGACTGCCACTCGACGGATGTCCGCAAGGGCTACGACGACGCGACAGGCGCTTACGACACCCGCTACGCCGAGGTGTCGGTCGGCTGCGAGTCCTGCCACGGACCCGGTTCGGCGCATGTGGCTTCCATGCGCGGCGGCAAGGGCGGCGACAAGGCTGGCGCAGCCGGCGCTGCGCATGGCCTGACGGTCGCCCTCCACGAACGCCGCGATGTCGCGTGGGTCATCGACCCCGCCACGGGCAACGCGCGCCGCAGCGCGCCGCGCACCACCGACGACGAGATGGAGACCTGCGCACGCTGCCACTCGCGGCGCAGCCAGTTCGCTGAAGGCTGGCGTGCCGGCGATCGCTTGCTCGACCATTTCCTGCCGGTGACGCTGCGCGAGGGCCTCTACCATCCCGATGGCCAACAGCAGGACGAGGTGTTCATCTGGGGGTCCTTCCGCCAGAGCAAGATGCACGAGGCCGGCGTCACCTGCGGCGACTGCCACGACCCGCATACCCAGAAGATGCGGTTTCCGGGCGATGCCACCTGTGCGCAATGCCATGCGCCCGCCAAGTACGCCGTCGTCGAGCACCATCGTCATGAGTCCGGCAAGGCAGGATCGCAGTGCGTCGACTGCCACATGCCGGCGACCACCTACATGGTCAACGATCCGCGCCGCGACCATGGGTTCAAGGTCCCGCGGCCGGACCTGACGGCATCCACGGGAGCGCCGAACGCCTGCGGCAGCTGCCACGAACGCGAGGGGGCCGGGTGGGCCGCCGGCGCGCTCGACCGCTGGCATGGCACGGCGTGGCGTTCGCGGCCGAACATCGCGCCGACGCTGCACGCTGCACGGCGCGGTCTGCCCGGCGCGGCGCGCGGTCTGCAGGGCTTGGTGGACGACCCGAAGCAACCGGCGATGGTGCGCGCCACCGCGCTCGAGCTACTCGCGCGCTACCCGAGTCCGCTCGCCGACGGGGCGCTGCAGCGCGCCTTGGGCGACCAGGACGATCTCACCCGCCATGTGGCGGTGACGCGTCTCGAGGCGCTGCCGGTCGAGGCTCGGCCGGCGTTGCTTGTGCCACGGCTCACCGACCGTGCACGGGCGGTGCGCATGGAGGCTGCGCGCCTGCTGCTGCCGGCGGCCGCACAGCTCGATACCGCGGCGCGTCCGGCGTTCGACGCCGCGATCAGGGAGTACGAAGCGTCGCTGCGCCACGACCTCAGCCGCCCCGAGGCGCGACTCAATCTCGGCAACCTGCTGCTGCAGCGCGGCGATGCGACCGGCGCCGAGGCGTCGTTCAAGCGCGCCATCGAGACCGACCCGCGCTTCGTGCCGGCGCGCGTGAACCTCGCCGACCTCTACCGCGGTCAGGGCCGCGAGGACGAGGCGGACCGCGTCCTGCGCGACGGCCTGCGTGCAGCGCCGGGTGCGCCTGCGTTGCATGAGGGCCTCGGGCTGTCGCTGGTCCGGCAGGGTCGAAAACCCGCCGCCATCGCCGAGTTCGCGGCGGCGTCGCGCGCCGCCCCCGCCGAGGCGCGCTATGCTTACCTGCATGCGCTCGCGCTGCATGATGCCGGTCGACGCGACGAAGCGATGCGGGTGCTCGCCGACGCGGCACGCCGTGTCCCGGACCGCGACCTGCTGCTCACGCTCGCTCAATGGCGCAGCGAGGGCGGCGACGAGACGGGTGCGCGCGAGGCGCTGTCCCTCTGGTACGCCGTCAGCCCCGACGACCCGGCACTCGCCGCCCTGCAGCCGCGCTGATGCCCACTGACGCCGAGTTCATGCGTCGCGCGCTCGCCCTCGCGAGCGCCGCCGCCACGCGCGGTGAGGTGCCGGTCGGTGCGCTCCTGGTGCGCGGCGACCAGGTCTTGGGCGAGGGCGCCAACTGCCCGATCGGCACCCATGACCCGACGGCGCATGCCGAGATCCAGGCGCTGCGCGCTGCAGGCGCCGAGGTCGGCGATTACCGTCTGGCGGGGACCACGCTCTATGTGACGCTCGAGCCCTGCATCATGTGTGCGGCGGCGCTCGTCCACGCGCGGGTGTCGCGCGTCGTGTTCGGGGCCTGGGACCCGAAGGCCGGGGCGGCGGGCAGCCTCACCGATGTGTTCAACATCGCGGGGCTCAACCACCGCGTGGATGTCTTCGGCGGCGTCTTGGCGGAGGAGTGCGGTACGCTGCTCTCCGATTTCTTCCGCCAGCGCCGCACTTGAAACACCAGGCCAAGCTCACCACCGGTTCGATCCCGCGCACGCTGTTCACGTTCGCGCTGCCCATCCTGCTCGGCAACGTGATGCAGTCGGTCAACGGCTCCATCAACGCCATATGGATCGGCAAGTATCTCGGGCCGGCGGCGCTCACCGGCGCCAACAACGGCAACATCGTCGTGTTCCTGCTGTTCGGCGCGGTGTTCGGCCTCACCATGGCGGCGACCATCATGATCGGCCGTGCGGTAGGCGCGGGCGAGACCGCGGAGGCGAAGCGCGTGGTCGGCAGCAGCGCCACATTCTTCTTCGTGGTCTCGCTGTTGCTCGCGGCGCTAGGCTTCCTGCTCGCGCCCGCCATCCTGCATTGGATGGGCACGCCAGAGGACGCACGCGCCTACGGCATCGACTACCTGCGCGTGCTGTTCCTTGCGCTGCCCGCGTCGAACGCGTTCTTCTTCGTCAGCGCCGCGCTGCGGGGCGCCGGGGATTCACGCACCCCGTTCCGCTTCCTCGCCGTGTCGGTGGTGCTCGACATCGTGCTCAATCCGCTCTTCATCTTCGGATGGGGGCCTGTGCCGCCGCTCGGCATCGCCGGCTCCGCGCTCGCCACGCTGGTCGCGCAGTGCGTGGCGCTCGGCCTGCTCATGCGGCATGTCTACGGCGTGAAGCATCCGCTCGCGCTGCACGCCGACGAGCGGCAGCTGCTGCGCATCGACTGGGGCATCGTCCGCACGCTCGTCGGCAAGGGCATACCGATGGGTCTGCAGATGATGGTGCTGTCGACCAGCGCCGTGCTCTTCCTCGGCATCGTCAACGGCTTCGGTTCGACCACCGCGGCGGCCTTCGCGGCCGACATGCAGCTCTGGAACTATGTGCAGATGCCGGCGCTCGCGCTCGGCGCCGCGGTGTCGTCGATGGCGGCGCAGAACATCGGCGCCGGCCATTGGGACCGGGTCGGGACCATCGCCAAGGTGGGCGTGCTGTTCAACTTCCTGCTCACGGGCGGGCTCGTGGTGCTGCTCTACCTCGCCGAACGGCGCGGAGTGGGGCTGTTCCTGCCCGCCGGCAGCCCCGCGGTCGATATCGCCGTGCATGTGAACCACATCATCCTCTGGTCGTTCCCCTTGTTCGGGGTGTCGATGGTGCTTTCGGGCGTGGTCCGGGCGGCCGGGGCCGTGATCGCCCCGCTCCTCATCCTGGCACTGGCGCTGCTCGTGGTCCGCGCCCCCCTTGCCTGGTACAGCGTCGACCACTGGGGCGCGGATGGGGTCTGGTGGAGCTTCTCGATCTCGGCCATCGTCGCCGCCCTGCTGTCCACGGCCTATTACCTGCACGGATCCTGGCGGAACGCCCGGATGGGGCCCGCCCCGGCCGGGGGCGCCGCCGGCTGATTCCCCCGGCGGCCCGGGGCAGGGTAGAATGCGCGCCCCCGGAGAGGTACCGAAGCGGTCATAACGGCGCCGACTCGAAATCGGATGGTCGGTTAATCCCGGCACGTGAGTTCGAATCTCACCCTCTCCGCCACTTTTCCCGCCCTCGAGCGCATGGCCACGAAGCACATCTACAAGGTCGTCTTCGTCAACCAGGGCAAGGTCTACGAGATCTACGCCCGCAAGGTCGGCCAGGGCGAGATGTTCGGCTTCATCGAGGTCGAGCAGCTCGTGTTCGGTGAGCGCTCGAGCGTGGTCGTCGACCCCTCCGAAGAGCGCATCAAGGCCGAGTTCGCGGGCGTGAAGCGCAGCTTCCTGCCCATGCACTCCGTGCTGCGCATCGACGAGGTGCCGCAGCAGGGCGTCAGCAAGATCAGCGCCTGGGAGGGCGGCAACGTCGCCCAGTTCCCGGGCCCCGTCTACTCGCCGCCCACCGGCGACGCCTCCAAGAGATAGGCTGGGCCTTCGTGGAAGTGATCCGCGGGTCCGCCGCACTCTCCCCCTTCCGGATCGCCAAACTCCTCGCGCGGCTGCGCGAGGTCGAGCCTGCAGCCGCGGGCGTCGAGGCGACCTTCGTGCATCTCGTCGACCTCGAGCGCGAGCTGACCGCTGACGAGCGCTCGCGCCTCGAGGCGCTGCTGACCTACGGGCCGCGGGATGCGGGTGTGGGCGATGCGGATGCCTCCGGTGCGATGGCTGCGGTCGCCGTGGGCGGCGCGGGCGCTGCGGCGGCCGCGCCCGTGTGGGTCGTGCCGCGCCCGGGCACCATCTCGCCGTGGGCGAGCAAGGCGACCGACATCGCGCAGGTCTGCGGTCTCGGCGCCGTGCGGCGCATCGAGCGCGGCATCGAGTACCGGTTGCACGGCGTGGGCGGGCGCGTAGCGCCGGCCGTGGCCGCGCTGTTGCACGACCGCATGACCGAGGCCGTGCTGGGCTCGCCCGACGAGGCGCAGGCGCTGTTCGCGCGCGAGACGGCACGGCCGCTGCGCCGGATATCTTTGGCAGCGGGCCGCGAGGCGCTGCTGCGCGCCGACGCCGAGCTCGGCCTCGCGCTCTCGGCCGACGAGATCGACTACCTGCTCGCCGCCTACGGCGAGCTCGGCCGCGATCCCACCGATGTGGAGCTCATGATGTTCGCGCAGGCGAACTCCGAGCACTGCCGCCACAAGATCTTCAACGCCGACTGGATCATCGACGGCGAGCGCCAGCCGAAGTCGCTGTTCGCCATGATCCGCAACACCCACGCGCGCGCGCCGCAGGGCGTGCTGAGCGCCTACCGCGACAACGCGGCGGTGATCGAAGGCAGCTTGGGCGAGCGCTGGTTCCCGGACCCGGCTACGGGCGTGTACGGCGCGCATGCGGAAGCCATCGACATCCTGATGAAGGTGGAGACGCACAACCACCCGACGGCGATCTCGCCGTTCCCGGGCGCGTCCACCGGCTCCGGTGGTGAGATCCGTGACGAGGGCGCGACCGGCATCGGCGCCAAGCCCAAGGCGGGGCTCGTCGGTTTCTCGGTCTCGCATCTGCGCATCCCCGACTTCCCGCAGCCCTGGGAGGCCGCGCCCGGCGTCGCCGATCTCGGCAAGCCGGGCCGCATCGCCTCGGCGCTCGACATCATGCTCGAGGGGCCGATCGGCGCGGCCGCCTTCAACAACGAGTTCGGCCGTCCCTCGATCTGCGGCTACTTCCGCACGCTCGAGGTCCATGCGCCCAGCGATCCGCCGGGCCGCGCGCGCGGCTACCACAAGCCCATCATGATCGCCGGAGGCATGGGCAATGTGCGCCGCGACCATGTCGAGAAGCGCGACTGCCCGCCGGGCGCCAAGGTCGTCGTGCTGGGCGGGCCGTCCATGCTGATCGGCCTCGGCGGCGGCGCTGCGTCTTCGGTCGGCGCCGGTACCTCGTCCGCGGACCTCGATTTCGCCTCGGTGCAGCGCGGCAACCCCGAGATGCAGCGCCGTGCGCAGGAGGTCATCGACCGCTGCTGGGCGCAGGGCGACGCCAACCCCATCCTGCTCATCCACGATGTCGGCGCAGGTGGTCTTTCGAACGCCGTACCCGAGGCGGTCGCGCACAGCGGCCGCGGTGCCGTCATCGACCTGCGTGCCATCCTCAACGACGAGCCCGGCATGTCGCCGATGGAGCTCTGGTGCAACGAGTCGCAGGAACGCTATGTGCTCGTGGTGGCCGCTGAGGCCATCGACGGCTTCGCGGCGCTCTGCGCACGCGAGCGCTGCCCGTTCGCCGTCATCGGCACGCTCACCGACGACGGCCGTCTGCTGGTGCGCGATGCGCTGCTCGGCGACACACCGGTCGACATGCCCATCGAGGTGCTGCTCGGCAAGGCGCCGCGCATGACCCGCGATGTGCAGCGGCTCGAGCCGGCGGGGCAGGCCTTCGACACCGCGGGCCTCGAGCCGCGCGAGGCGTTGCGCCGCGTGCTGCGGTTCCCGGCGGTCGCCGACAAGACCTTCCTCATCAGCATCGGCGACCGCACCGTCGGTGGCATGATCTCGCGCGACCAGATGGTCGGACCCTGGCAGGTGCCGGTCGCGGATTGCGGTGTGACCACCGCCGACTACTTCGGCCATGCCGGTGAGGCGATGGCGATGGGCGAACGCACGCCCGTGGCGCTGCTCGACTCGCCCGCTGCGGCGCGGCTCGCGGTCGCCGAGGCGGTCACCAACATACTGGCCGCTGATGTGCGTGCGCTCGCCGATGTCCGGCTCTCCGCCAACTGGATGGCGGCCTGCGGTGAACCGGGCGAGGACGCAGCGCTGTTCGCGGCGGTCAAAGCCGTCGGGGAGGAGCTCTGCCCCGCGCTCGGCATCGCCATCCCCGTCGGCAAGGATTCTTTGTCCATGCGCACCGCGTGGCGCGAGGGTGACGCGGCGGACGGTGCGCCGAAGTCCGTGGTCGCGCCCGTGTCGCTCATCGTCTCGGCCTTCGCGCCGGTCGGCGATGTGCGCCGCAGTTGGACGCCGCAGCTGCGCACCGACCAGGGTGATACCGTGCTCGTGCTCGTCGACCTCGCGCGCGGCCGGGATCGCCTCGGCGGATCGGTGCTGGCGCAGACCTCTGGGCTCATCGGCGGCGCGCCCGCCGCACCGCCGCCCGACCTCGACGAGCCGCAGCTCCTCAAGGGCCTCGCCGCGGCGCTCGCGCAGCTGCGCGAGGAGGGCAGGGTGCTCGCCTATCACGACCGCTCGGACGGCGGTCTCGCCGTCACCGTGCTCGAGATGGGCTTCGCCGGCCATTGCGGTCTCGAGGTGAACCTCATGGGCGCGCAGGGCGACGGTCTTGCCGCGCTCTTCGCGGAGGAGCCGGGTGTGGTGCTGCAGGTGCGCGCGGTGGACGCGCCGCATGTGCTCGGCGTGCTCGATGCGCACGGCGTGCAGCGCTGCAGTGCTGTCATCGGCCGCCCGCTCATCGGTTCCGACCGCATCCGCCTCAACGCCGGCAGCACCCGCATCGACGAGTCCTGGGAAGCGCTCAAGCGTGAGTGGTCCGAGACCTCCTTCCGCATGCGCGCGCTGCGTGACGACCCGCGCTGCGCTCGCGAGGAGTTCGCCGCCGCTACGGCCTTGGACTCGCCGCCGCTGACCGTCGACCTCGTCTTCGATCCGCAGCAGGATGTCGCCGCGCCCTACATCGCGCGCGGCGCGCGGCCGCGCATCGCCGTGCTGCGCGAGCAGGGCGTCAACAGCCAGTCCGAGATGGCGGCGGTGTTCCACCGCGCCGGCTTCGAGGCGTACGACCTGCACATGACCGATCTCATCGAGGGCCGCGCGACGCTCGCGGGCTTCCACGGCCTCGTCGCCTGCGGCGGCTTCTCCTACGGCGATGTGCTCGGTGCGGGCGAGGGCTGGGCGAAGTCCATCCTCTTCAATCCGCGCCTGCGCGAGATGTTCGCGGCGCATTTCGCGCGCAGCGACGCGTTCGCGCTCGGCGTCTGCAACGGCTGCCAGATGATGGCGCAGCTCGCGCCCATCATCCCGGGCGCGGCGCATTGGCCGCGCTTCGTACGCAACCGCGTCGAGCAGTTCGAGGGGCGGCTGTCGCTCGTCGAGGTGCTGCCGTCGCCCTCGGTGCTGCTCGCGGGCATGGCCGGGTCGGTGCTGCCGATCGTGGTCTCCCATGGCGAGGGCCGCGCCGAGTTCCGTGATGCCGCGCAGCAGTCGGCCTGTGAGGCTTCAGCCACGGTCGGACTGCGCTATGTCGAACGCAAGGGTGTCGTCGCCACGCGCTACCCTGCCAACCCCAACGGCTCTCCGGACGGTCTCGCGGCGCTCTGCAACCTCGACGGTCGCGTCACCATCGCCATGCCCCATCCCGAGCGTGTTTACCGCAACGCGCAGCTGTCCTGGCGTCCCGATCCGGCGCCCGCTGCCCGCACGCCCGCGTCCGCTGCGACGGGCGACGACTCCGGCTGGATGCGCATGTTCCGCAACGCCAGGGTCTGGCTGGGATGAGCGCCCCGCGCCCGCCCGTCTTCGAGGTGCGGGGGCTCGAGCGGACCTATGGTGAGGGGACCGCTGCGGTGCACGCCCTGCGCGGCATCGACCTGCACATCGACCCGGGCGAACTCCTGGTGCTGCTCGGACCGTCCGGCTCCGGCAAGTCGACGCTGCTCAACATATTGGGCGGGCTCGACCGGCCGACCGGCGGCAGCGTGCGTTTCGGCGACCTCGACCTCGGCACCGCTGATGACGCCGCGCTGACGGACTACCGCCGTCATCATGTGGGCTTCGTGTTCCAGTTCTACAACCTCATCGCGAGCCTGACCGCGCGCGAGAACGTCGAACTCGTCACCGAGGTGGCCGACGATCCGATGCCCGCCGACGAAGCGCTGCGCCTCGTCGGGCTCGGCGAGCGGCTCACGCACTTCCCGGCGCAGCTCTCGGGCGGCGAGCAGCAGCGCGTCGCGATCGCGCGCGCCATCGCCAAGCGGCCGACGGTGCTGCTCTGCGACGAACCGACGGGCGCGCTGGATGTCGCGACGGGCGTACGCGTCCTCGAATCGTTGGTGCGCATCAACGAGACGCTGGGCACCACCACGCTGCTCATCACCCATAACGCCGACATCGCGCGTATCGGCGACCGCGTGGTGCGCTTCGCCGACGGCCGGGTGCGCAGCGACGAGGCGAATCCGCAGCGGGTCGCGCCGTCCGAGCTGCACTGGTGAAGCCGCTCGACCGCAAGCTGTGGCGTGACCTGCGACGGCTCTGGATGCAGGCGATCGCGGTGGGGCTTGTGCTCGGGAGCGGCATCGCGCTCTTCGTGATGTCGACCGGCATGTACGGCTCGCTCGAGGGCGCGCGCGACCGTTACTACGCCAGCTCGCATATGGCGGACCTCGCGAGTGCGCTGGTGCGTGCGCCGGACCGCGTGGGGCGCGAACTCGCGGCCCTGCCGGGTCTCGCCGCCGTCGAGACGCGGGTGACCGGTATCGGTCTCATCAGCCTTCCCGAGGTCGTCGAGCCGGTGAGCGCGCGGCTCGTGTCGCTGCCCGCCGGTCGTCGGCCGACGGTCAACGACCTCGTGCTGCGGTCCGGCGCGTGGCCCGATGCGCAGCGCAGCGACGAGGTGCTGGTGAATGAGGCCTTCGCCGAGGTGCACGGCCTGCGGCCCGGCGACCCGCTCGACATGCTGCTGCGCGGCAAGCGGCGCGTGCTGCGCATCAGCGGCATCGCGAGCAGTCCTGAGTTCGTGTTCGCGGTGGCGCCGGGCGACATCCTGCCCGAGCCGCGGCGCTTCGGCGTGGTGTGGATGGGCCGCGAGGCGCTCGGCCGCGCGCTCGATCTCGACGGTGCCTTCAACGATGTCGTGCTGCGCCTGACCCCCGATGCCTCGGTGCGCGCCGTCTCGGCCGATGTCGACCGGCTGCTCGCGCCGCACGGCGGCCGCGGCGTGTACGGTCGCGACCGCATGCTCTCGGCGCGCTACCTCTCCGACGAACTGTCGCAGCTGCGCACCATGGCGAGCGTGCTGCCGCCGGTGTTCCTGCTGGTGGCGGTGTTCCTCATCAATGTCACGCTGTCGAGGCTCGTCGCCACCGAGCGCGCGAACATCGGCCTGCTCAAGGCCTTCGGCTATCGCAACGGCGTCATCGCCTTGCACTACGCGGAGTTCGCGCTGGTGTTCTGCGCGTTGGCGGCGGTGCTCGGATTGGTGCTCGGCGGCTTCGTCGGCGGGTACATGGCCGACATCTACCGCGCGGTCTACCGGCTGCCGGTGCTGGAGTTCGAGGCGGGCTGGGCGACCTGGGTCGGCGCGCTCGGGGTGGCGCTGCTCGCAGCCGTGCTGGGCGCAGCGGTCGCGGTCGCACGAGCGGTGTCGCTGCCTCCCGCCACGGCCCTGTCGCCGCCTGCGCCCACGCATTTCGGTCGTCTCGGCGCGGGCGTGGAGCGCGCCGCGCGCCGACTCGATGCGCGGGCACGCATGCTGGTGCGGCGTATCGTGCGCTTCCCACGCCGTTCCGCCACCACGGTGGCCGGCATCGCCTTCGCGCTCGCGTTGCTCATCCTGTCCGACAACTTCCCGGCCGTGGTCGACCGGATCATCAGCATCAACTTCGGCGTGGCGCAGCGCATGGATGTCAGCGTGACCTTCGCCGAGCGCCAGCACGAACGCGTGCTGCGCGAGCTCGCGCGGCTGCCCGGCGTCGAGGCCGTCGAACCGCTGCGTACCGCCGAGGTGATCCTGTCCGCGGGCCCGCGCCGCCAGCGCGACGCGCTGATCGGCGTACCGGAAGGCGCCTGGCTCAACCGCATCATCGGTGAGGACGAGCGCCCCGTGCAGCCGCGCGCCGACGGCGTGACGCTCTCCGAGGGGCTCGCGGGCAAGCTCGGGGTCGGCGTCGGCGACAGGGTGCGCATCGAAGCCACCGACGGTCGGCGTGTGGCGTTCGAGGTGCCGGTGGTGGCCCTCATAAAGCCGTTCATCGGCGGCGCCGCCTACATGGACCAGCGTGCGCTCGGTCGGCTGCTGCGCGAGCCCGAACGCATCGACTCGGCGTACCTGCGGATAGATCCGGCGGCGCGCGATGTCCTTGCGGCGCGTCTGAAGGGGATCCCGGCCATCGTCGGCGTCACCTTCGCCGACAACGCCGAGGCGTCGCTGCGCCAGCTGTTCGACCAGGGGACCGGGTTCTTCGCCTTCATGTTCCTCTCGTTCTCGTTGGTGATGGCGGCCGGCGTCGCGTTCTCGGCGGCGCGCGTCACGCTCGGCGAGCAGGAGCGCGACCTCGCCACGCTCCGCGTCCTCGGCTTCCGCCGCAGCGAGGCCTCCTGGGTGCTGCTCGGCGAGCTCGGGGTCCTGCTCGCCGTCGCCATCCCGATCGGGCTGGTGCTCGGCTTCGCGCTGTCGCAATGGCTGATGTCCGAGTTCGAGACCGAGATCTTCTCGTTCCCGTTCGTGTTCGACCCGCCGACCTACGCGCGCGCGGTGCTGTTCGTGGTGGCGGCCGTCGTCGCGGCCGCGCTGTGGGTGCGCCGCGATGTGGATCGACTGGACCTCGTGTCCGTGTTGAAATCACGCGAATGAGCGCCGCCGCCTCAGCTCCTGCCCGCGCCGCCCGCCGCCGTCTGCTGCTGTGGGGCGCGGTGGCGATCGCGCTCGCCGTGGTGCTCGCCGTCGCCTTCTGGCCGCGCGCCGTGGAGGTGGAGCTCGCGACGGTCGACCGTGGCACCGTACGCGAGGAGCTGGTCGACGAGGGCCGCACGCGTATGCGCGAGGTCTATGTCGTCGCGGCGCCGGTGTCCGGCCGTCTGCTGCGCGTCGCGGTCGAGCCGGGCGATGCGGTGCGCGCCGGTGAGGGCGTCGCGCGCATGACCCGCGGGGCCACCGGGTTCCTCGATGCGCGTATCGAGGCCGAAGCCCGTGCGGGGCTGGCCGCGGCGGGTGCGCGTCGCAGCGCCGCGGCTGCCGAGCGCGAGTTGGCCTCTATCGAGGCGACGCGGATGACTACGCTCGCGCGCGACCGCTTGGTCGCCGCGTCGGTCCGTGATGCAGCGGTGACGCGGTTGCGGGCCGCCGAGGCGTCCGAGCAGGCCGCCATCGCGGACGAGCGCCGCGCGCGCAGCGCGCTGCTGTCGGCGGGCGTCGGCGCGGAGGCGGGGACGGGCGTCTCCGTCGTCGCGGCGCCGACCGCAGGCGTGGTGCTGCGCGTCGCGCAGGAGAGCGAGGCGATGGTGGCGGCGGGCACGCCGCTGGTCGTCATCGGCGATCCTGGCGAGCTCGAGGTGGTGGCGGAGTTCCTGTCGCAGGATGCCGTGCGGCTGGTGGCGGGTGCGCGTGCGAGCCTCGAGAACTGGGGCGGCCCGCCGGTCGCCGCTGTCGTGCACCGCGTCGAACCGGTGGCGCGCACCAAAGTCTCGGCGCTCGGCATCGAGGAGCAGCGGGCCAATGTGGTGCTGCGTTTCGCCGCGCCGCCCCCCGCGCCGCTGCGCGCCCATGATTTCCGCGTCGATGCGCGGGTGGTGGTCGCCGAGTCGCAGGGTGCGCTGCGGGTGCCGCTCGGTGCGCTGTTCCGCCGCGACGGGGGCTGGGCCGTCTACCGCGAGCGCGGCGGACGCGCTGAGGCTGTGCCGGTCCAGGTCGGCATCCAGGACGCGACGCACCGTGAGGTGTCGGCCGGCCTCGCCGAGGGCGAGCGGGTGGTGCTCTTCCCGTCGGCCGAGGTCCAGCCGGGCGCAAGGCTCCGGCCGCGGCCTTAACGCGTCAGCGGCTTGTAGCGGATGCGATGCGGCTGCATCGCGTCCTCACCGCGGCGCTTGCGGTAGTCCTCGACATATTCCTGGTAGTTCCCCTCGAACCACACCACCTCCGAGTTGCCCTCGAAGGCGAGGATGTGGGTGGCGATGCGGTCGAGGAACCAGCGGTCGTGCGAGATGACCACCGCGCAGCCCGGGTAGGCCAGCAGGCCTTCCTCCAGCGCGCGCAGCGTCTCGACATCGAGGTCGTTGGTGGGCTCGTCGAGCAGCAGCACGTTGCCGCCCGACTTCAGCACCTTCGCGAGGTGCACGCGGTTGCGCTCGCCACCCGAGAGCTCGCCGATCAGCTGCTGCTGCTGCGTACCCTTGAAGTTGAAGCGGCCGACATAGCTGCGTGACGGCGTCTCGTAGCTGCCGACCTTGATCATGTCGAGGCCGTTCGAGAGTTCCTGCCAGACGCTGTTCTTGTCGTTGAGCGCCTGCCGCGACTGGTCGACATAGGCGAGCTTCACCGACGGGCCGATGCGCAGTTCGCCGGCGTCGGGTTGCTCGGCGCCCGTCAGCATGCGGAAAAGGGTGGTCTTGCCGGCGCCGTTCGGGCCGATGATGCCCACGATGCCGCCCTTCGGCAGGCTGAAGTTGAGGTCGTCGATGAGCAGGCGGTCGCCGAAGGCCTTGCGCAGGCCCTTCGCCTCGATGACGAGATCACCGAGCCGCTCGCCCGGCGGGATGTAGATCTCGTTGGTCTCGTTGCGTTCCTGGAACTCGCGCGACGCCAGCTCCTCGTAGCGCTGCATGCGCGCCTTGCTCTTGGCCTGGCGGGCCTTGGGGTTCTGACGCACCCACTCGAGCTCGCGTTCGAGGGTCTTGCGCAGCGCTTCGCGCTCGCGCTCTTCCTGCGCGAGCCGCTTCTCTTTCTGCTCGAGCCACGACGAGTAGTTGCCGTGGTAGGGGATGCCGTGCCCGCGGTCGAGCTCGAGGATCCACTCGGCGACGTTGTCGAGGAAGTAGCGGTCGTGGGTCACCGCGATGACGGTGCTCGGGTATTCCTCGAGGTACTTCTCGAGCCAGGCGATCGACTCGGCGTCGAGGTGGTTGGTCGGCTCGTCGAGGAGCAGCATGTCGGGTGCGGACAGCAGCAGCCGGCAGAGCGCGACACGGCGCTTCTCGCCGCCCGAGAGCTTCTCGATCACCGCATCCCAAGGCGGCAGGCGCAGCGCGTCGGCGGCGATCTCGAGCTTGCGGTCGAGTTCCCAACCGCCCGCGGCGTCGAGCGCGTCCTGCAGCTTCGCCTGCTCCTCGAGCAGCGCGTTCATCTCGTCGTCCGACATCGGCTCGGCGAACTTCTCGCTGATGGCGTTGAAGCGTTCGAGCTTGGCGAACAGGCCGCCGATGCCCTGCACGACCTCTTCGCGCACGGTCTTCTTGGGGTCGAGCTCCGGCTCCTGCGGCAGGTAGCCGACCTTGATGCCGCTCTGCGGCCGGGCCTCGCCCTCGATGTTGTTGTCGAGGCCCGCCATGATCTTGAGCAGGGTCGACTTGCCCGAGCCGTTGAGGCCGAGCACGCCGATCTTGGCGCCCGGGAAGAACGACAGGCTGATGTCGCGCAGGATGTGGCGCTTGGGGGGCACGATCTTGCCCACCCGGTTCATGGTGTAGATGTACTGGGCCATGGCAACATTATACCGCTTCGGTCGGTCCCGGCCGCGCCGGTGCTACAATCAGCGGCTCCGATGGCCTCGTCGCGCGCAGTCTCGCCTTCTCTGGCGCTGGTCATCGGCGCGATGGGCGTCGTCTTCGGCGATGTCGGCACCAGCCCCCTCTACGCCTTCCGCGCGGTCTTCACCGTCTCCGGGCTGTCGCCCGCCGAGCTCGCCAACATCCAGGGCGTGCTCTCGCTCGTCTTCTGGTCGATAGCGAGCGTGGTGGCGCTGAAGTACGTCACCATCGTGCTGCGGGCCGACAACGACGGCGAGGGCGGGGTGCTCGCGCTCATGCAGCTCGCCCGCGGCTCCGCCGGTACGCGGGCCGCCGTGCCGCTCACGCTGATGGGCCTCATCGGTTGTGCGCTGTTCTTCGGCGACGGCGTCATCACGCCGGCCATCTCGGTACTGAGCGCGGTCGAGGGCCTCGAACTCGCGGCGCCCAGCCTCGCCGGTTCCGTCGTGCCCATCACGGTCGTGATCCTGCTCGTGCTGTTCCGTCTCCAGCGCAAGGGCACCGAACGCATCGGTCGCGCCTTCGGTCCGATCATGCTGCTGTGGTTCACCGTGCTCGCGGTGCTCGGCACGCTGTCGATCGTCCAGTCGCCGGAGGTGCTCGTCGCGGTGCATCCCGCGTATGCCTTCGCCCTGTTCATCGACCACCCGGGCATCGCGCTCGCGGTGTTCGGCGCCGTGTTCCTGTGCGTGACAGGCGGTGAGGCCTTGTACGCCGACCTCGGCCACTTCGGACGGCCTGCCATCGCG
>Ga0209972_10002445_pt1 | contig 15199 bp, 12 predicted proteins | sample NOAtaG_7_FD_187302 | JGI IMG/M metagenome (GOLD analysis project Ga0209972, IMG submission 187302) | Freshwater lake microbial communities from Lake Erie, under a cyanobacterial bloom - NOAA_Erie_Diel1S_2200h metaG (SPAdes) (version 2) | ecosystem: Environmental > Aquatic > Freshwater > Lake ... | reverse complement strand
GTAATAAGGAAAGGCACCCTCAATAGCATTGAGTTTAATCAGTCGCGATTGACCTGAATTTTTAAACAGGACCATCGAAGCCATATCTGCTGAGCGGGCCTGAGGCACGTCAAGTGAATCGAATAATGCAATGGCAGCCGGATCGAATCGGCGACCCGAGTTAGCGGCCAGATCTGCACCCAGCAATTCACGTGCATTTCGGTCAAGATCTTTTTGAAGAGATTCGTTTAAAGCACCGATGGAGACCAAAGCGGCAACACCGGTAATTAGTGCTGAGGCAAACAACAGCAACCGGGAATAATTCTTTCTTGCATCTCGAAAAGCCATAGTGGCTATCCAGGATATCGTGCTCCAGGTGAGAGCGGGACGTTTCAGCCGAATGAAATACTCAAGCTTCATCCGTTCACCCGAGTTTCAGTAACAACCTTTCCCCCCCTCATTTCCAGAATGCGATCTGTCTTTTTGGCCAAATCGAGATTATGGGTTACCAAAACCAGCGTGGTGCTTCGTTCCCGATTCATGGTAAACAACAATTCAGTGATCTGCTCTGCATTGGCCTCATCTAAATTACCAGTGGGCTCATCAGCAAATACAATGGATGGGTCGGTGACGAAGGCTCTGGCCACGGCAACACGCTGTTGTTCACCACCACTCAACTGAGTTGGGTAATGATCCATCCGATCACGTAGTCCAACACGCTCTAACAGCGCCTCGGCCCGCTTACGGATATCCGACATTTTCCTCAGTTCAGCTGGAATCATAACATTCTCTAATGCTGTGAGTGTCGGTAGCAATTGAAAATTTTGAAAAATAAAACCAACGGACTGATTTCTGAGATACGCACGGTCATCTTCATTCATGGCCTGAAGTTGTAAACCCATCAGGGTAACAGTACCTGAAGAAGGCAAGTCCAGACCGGCACACAATCCAAGTAATGTAGTCTTTCCGCTACCGGATGGACCGATGATGGAAATGGACTCTCCACTGGTAACAGTGAAGGAAACATCGTCAAGCACGGTCAGCTGATGGTCGCCGGACGGATAACTTTTGGAAAGGCGGTTAGCCGCCAAGACAAATTCAGACATAAGATTCAAAAAGATTCAAAGATACAATCATTCCTCCCCGAGGATACGAACGGCCTCAGAAACCGAGGTAACGGGATACAGGCAGGATTGGTTTCGGCAGACGTAGATCTTTGTCTGATTTTCCTCGATGAATCGGCCTAAAAACAGTGGGAGTTGACTTTGAAGGGTTGAAACAAGGCGATCGGCCCCTGAGAATACTGTAAAGGGCCGAAAATTTTTCCCAAGCAGCATTCGGTATGGAATAGCCTGTTCACCCAATATGACCATCTCTGTATTCAGATTTTGATAAAGGAGCAAGGCCATGGCCCAGGCTGATTGATAAGCAGGGCTTGAAGTCATGAACTCGGCTCGACCTTCAAGCATCTGACCTGCACGTTCAACCCACTTCTTCTTACCGGTAAGTGCCGCACCATGGACTAAGGCATGACACATCATCGCATTTGAGGATGGGATCACATTATCAAATAGCTCACATGTAGGAGTAATCAGTTTTTCAGCAAACCGCGAGGTGTATTGAAAATATATTTCATTAGCAGCAGAAAAGGCATCGAACACATACTCTGTCGTGCGTATTCCTTCCTCCAGATACTTGGAATCGAAGGTGGCTTCATAAAGTGACCACTGACACAATACCAGTGCCGCGTAGTCGTCTAAAAATCCTTCATGTTGCACAGCTTTTTCACGATAGCTCCTGCGCAATCGGTCATCTGTAATCAACTGCGTAGTTAAAAAATGGTAAGCTGTTACAGCAGCTGTGATCCACTCCTCGCGGCCAAATGCTGTACCGGCGTCTACCAACGCACAAATAGTAAGTGCATTCCAGGAAGTAATAATTTTATCATCTAACCCCGGGCGTATACGTTGATCACGAGTATGCATTAAGGTGCTGTATATTTCATTCAACCACTCCGGTTGCTGATCAACAGAGCGACCCAGTAAAATATTTTTTCCGTGTTCCCAGTTCCCGTCACTTGTCATTTGAAAATAACGGATAGCCTCTTCGGCACGATCACCCAGAACGTTTCGAAATTCATCTGCTGTCCAGCAATAAAATTTTCCCTCCTCCCCTTCACTGTCTGCATCCAGTGCAGAATAAAAACCTCCATTCGGATGGCGCATTTCACGGAATAGCCAGGAAATTGTCTGCTCAACAACCTGCTTAAACAAAGGCTCGGCGGTTACCTGATAAGCCTCGGTATAAAGACTGATCAGTTGAGCATTATCGTAAAGCATTTTTTCAAAATGAGGCGCAAACCATCGGTTGTCAACCGAGTAACGAGCAAAACCTCCTCCAATCTGATCGTAGATACCGCCACAGGCCACTTTGATCAATGTCTCTTTTACCATCATCAGTGCCTGAGGATTTTTCGAGAGATGGTGATACCGTAACAGGAATTGCCAGATGGAAGGCATGATAAACTTTGGCGCCTTGTCCATTCCACCAAATTCCGTATCGAACTGACCGACCAGTTTAGATACCATTTTATCTGAAAGATCTGCAGAGAGCGAACCGGCCGATGCCTGTCCGGAATTTATAGCCTTGAGGTGTTCACGAAGACCTTTAGCCGATTCATTAATCTCAGCCCTTTTTTCACGAAAGGCTTTATTCAATTCAATGAGTAATCGCGACCAACGCTGGGGTGGAAAATAAGTACCCCCATAAAACGGTGACCCATCCGGAGTCAGAAAAACATTCAGAGGCCATCCACCTTGCATGCCCATAGCCTGAACAGCTTCCATGTAAACATGATCTAAATCTGGGCGCTCTTCACGATCAACCTTGATGCAGATCAAATAGTCATTCATCAGCGCTGCTATGTCGGCATTCTCAAAACTTTCCCGTTCCATAACGTGACACCAATGACAGGCTGAATATCCGATACTTACAAGGATTGGCTTATCCTCATCACGAGCCCGTTGCAACGCCTCCTCCCCCCACTCAAACCAGTCTACAGGGTTATGAGCGTGCTGCAACAGGTATGGACTGGAGGAATGAATTAGACGGTTAGGGATACCAGACAAACTCATGATTTGAGTTGGGTAATACGGTGACTGAGTTCATTGAGCTCATCCTGCAACTGAAGACGTTTAGAAATTTGGAGAAGATCACTCTGAAGCTGAATTAAAAATTTTTTATGAGCCTCTGAAGTAGGATGAAATGGTCGGTGTGCAAGTGCGATTCGGATTTTTTCCCATTGATCGATCAACTGAAGGGTCTTTTCGGAAAAGGCCATTTTGGAAAAATGCTGCCAGATGTATTCCACTGCCTGCGTATTCGGATGGATCAGATCTCCGTCGTAAAAGCGGTAATCCCGTAGGTCATCCATAAGAATTTCAAAAGCGGGATAGTAATGAACATTACTTTGGTTTGTCAGCGCATGAGCAGCTACCCTCAGGATAGCCTTACTAACCGAATTCCCTGTAAGTGTATCTTTTATGTGCCGGACTGGACTCACCGTAAGCATTACCAGAGCATCGGGCCGAATCATGCTAAAACGATCTGAAAAATTCTTGAAAGAATCCGAGATCTCAGAGAGAGTTAATAATCGTTTTTCAAAAATACCTGAGGAAAGTTTATGGCAATTCGCTACCTGCTTTCCAGAGTCCTTGCGAACATACGACCAGGCCGTTCCATAGGTAATCACTAAGACGTTGACCTGTTTCAACTCTTCGTGTGCAGATTGAATAATGCCTTTCAATTTTTCTTCCAGTAAATCCGTGGAAGGAGCATAAATAGAAGAGTGGAATTCGTCACAAAAAAAGATTCCATCCCGCTGAACAAACGAAGTACGGTCTGGAATTTGATTTTCAATAGCGTATGAAAGAAGACGATGAATGGAGATGGGGTCGTAAATGGTACCAAAAGGATTTACAGCCGCTTGAAATTTACAAGCGCGTAGTCTTTCTCCAATGGTCTCGGAAAAACAAGAACCAATTGTAAAAAATCGAGCGGAGTGACTAAGGCCAAGATATTCGGAGGGTTCTCCGATTTCCGTTCGAAACCGGATGGCCTTATCCTTACTATCCATGCGATTGATTTTGATTGACACGCTTCAAGGTACTTCTGGCCATAAGGCTACTGATTACCGAAAGAATAGCACCCAACATCAGTGCTGCACCTGGGAAGTAGTAATCCGTACCGGTGACAGAGAAAAATCCAAAAAGATTACTCATGATTACCGGACCAAAGATCGAGGTGAAACTCATCAGACTTCCGAAACCTCCCTGCAGTTCGCCTTGCGCATTAGGTGGTACTACGCCTGACATAACACCTTGTAAAGCAGGACCGGCAATTCCACCCAAACAATAAACGATCGTGAAAGCATACATCATCCAACCCTCGGTTGCAAAGGCAAACAACATGAACCCTGCCGCATAAAGACCCAGACCAAGATAGATGGAACGATCCTGGCCGAGCTTAGGATTGATCCATCGAATCAGGACACCCTGCACCACGGCTGTAGCCAGTCCGATCACACCCAATGAAATACCAATTTCGACGGAAGTCCAGCTAAACTTATGCATGGTATAATACGACCAATTGCTTTGTACAGCATGGACAGCGATGTAAAGAAATCCGAGAGCAGTGAGTAGTCCCGCTACAACAGGGAATTGGTAAAGGCTTTTGAGAGTTCCGAAAGGATTAGCCCTCTTCCAGTCAAATACCCGTCGGTTTTCCTGACTCAACGACTCCGGAAGGATGATCAGTCCGTAAATAAAATTTAGCGTAGAAAGGATAGCGGCGACCAAAAATGGTACGCGTGGTCCAAAACTACCAAGGGTTCCTCCGATGACCGGGCCGATGACAAATCCCAGGCCGAAGGCTGCACCCATAAGACCAAAGTTTTTACCACGTTCCTGAGGTGTTTTGCTGATGTCAGCGATGTAGGCGCCTGCCGTTGTGAAACTGGCACCCATAATTCCGGAAATAAATCGGCCGACAAAGAGCCAGCCTAATGTTGGGGCATAATAAAGAAAGAGGTAATCGAGTCCGAAACCTAATAAGGAAGCTAAAAGGACTGGACGACGACCAAATCGGTCACTTAATCCGCCAATAATGGGTGCACAGAAAAATTGAACCACAGCATACGTGGTTAAGAGCCATCCCCCAATGGGTGCAGCTTCGCTTTCCCCAAGGTTGGTCAGGTCCATAATTAATTGAGGAATTACGGGAATGATGATCCCCAGGCCGATCACATCGATGAGCAGGGTGATAAAAATAAATCCGATGGCAGCCTGTTTGTTTCTCATAACTAAAAACACGGCAAAGTAGGATATTTTATCAAATAGAAGCTTTTAAAAGTTATCTGCGGTAAGGTCTCGGTCATAGCATTCAAAAAAAAATTAATGTAGTTTTTCAGGCAGATGCAACCTTTGAATAAATCGCACTGTCTTTGGCGCAAATTTTAATTCCATGAAAAAACTCGTCTTGATTCTTCTTTCCTTAATTTCTGTTTCCATATACGCTCAAAAGCGCGAAAAACGCGATGCCAGTGGATTTCAACAGGTGACGTTTGCTTTTCCCGGTACACTTTATTTGAAACAAGGAAGCAGTTTTTCAGTTGAATTATCTGGTGATAAAGAGTTGTTGGATAAAATTGAGACAGAAGTTGAGGGCTCTCGTTTGGTAATCAAAAGAAAAGATCTTTTCAGAGGGTGGAGTAATTGGGATAATCATGGCAGTTTAACGGCTTATGTAACCTTACCCAAATTGACCGGAGTTTCCGTGATGGGATCAGGAAAAGCCGTGGGCCAAAGTATTTTCAAAGGACAACCTTTGGATGCGAATGTAAGTGGGTCTGGATCCATTTCACTTGAAGTGGATGCTGAGGAAACAGAGGTGGATGTTTCTGGTTCAGGAACAATAAACATAAAGGGCACCTTTGCAGAAGTAGAATCAACCATCAGTGGTTCCGGAAAAATTGAATTGAATGGAGCAGTGGCTGGAGGTATTAATTCCAGCATATCCGGGTCAGGCAGACTGGTAACAAGCGGAACAGCGAAGAGTATCAAATCGTCCATCAGCGGCAGTGGAAAAGTAGCAGGGTTTAATCTTGTAGTAGAGAAATGTTATGCCCGGATTAGCGGCAGTGGAACAGTGGAAATAAATGCTACTAAAGAAATTGATGCCGATATCAGTGGAAGTGGGACGGTTGTGTACAAAGGATCACCCGATCACATCAGTAGTCATTCATCCGGTAGCGGAAAGGTGAAGAAAGCAGAATAAGCGTTTCCAGCAAGAATCCTTCAGTTTTCAATTGAAGAAATCAAAAACTTACGAATCTTTTCTCACAAAAGTTTTTCGGAAGATATACGCCAATGTCGCATTCCACATAAAGTCTTTATTGTTTGGAATGGTCGAGGTAAATGTATAGTTGAACGTTGAACCAAGCGACAGAGGAAGTTTCGAATGCTGAAGTGTACCGCTGCCATTAAGGTAGAGCCCATCGTTCCCATCCAGATTTAGGTAGTAAAAGGCGGTAATCAGATTAAAGGAAAGGTTCTTGGAAATTTTTATGCGCGATACGGCCGCCGTCAGATTAACAAAATGACTGGTACGTGGACCATCAAGTTGCAATCCATTTCCTTGCAGGTAGTAGAGTCCAAGGGCCAGGTTTTTGCGCACGTAGAACGTTGGCGCCAGTTCCCAGGCCAGGAATCGCCGGGCTTGTGAAATTTCATAGGTCACTCCATTTTTAATTACCTGCTGCAACTGAATGTTTAAGGCAGGATGCGTCCCTAGTCTCAAACTAAATTTTCGTTTTTCAATGGCATGGTAACGAAACCAAAGTAGCATACCTCCCTTTTCCAAAGTTGGTGTAATACGAATGTCAGGGCCCACCGAAAATTTATTTTTTCGCCAGGAAAGAATGGTTACCAACGCAGGCTTATTTAGTGAAAACGAAGGTATTATGGAAATGCCATTATTGGTAAATCCAATTGATCCGGTATACGTCGTAATACTTTTTAAAGAGTCCTGACCTTGTGCCCAAGCACAGGTAGTGAAGACAAGAAACAGGAAAATAACAAATGACGGCTTGGAAAAATTCACTTCAATAGGTTCAGGTATTTGATATGAAATTACAATTTTAGCTTAAATCAGTCAGATTAGCCCATCACTTAATTTGGCTATTAGTTAATGAGCTGAAAAGGTTTTCGGATTTCAATCTGAGGTGGTTAGCAATAGGTTGAGTCAAAATTCGAACCAACCACCAATGCAACTATAATGGTAGGACTTCAAATACGGCTGGCGTTACACTAAGTGCGAAGCAGCAAAGAGTGGCTGACCTTTACACTCCTCTTGAAAGTGACCATTTTCATAGACCAAATTACCATTGACAAATGTGTGGGTTACCTGAGAATGAAAGGTAGTTCCTTCCAGAGGGGACCAACCACATTTTGACAAAATATTTCCTTTATTGACAGTGTAGCTTGCATTCAGGTCAACAAGTAACAAATCAGCAAAGAACCCCTCCCGAATAAAGCCTCTCTTTTCAATTCGATAAAGAATGGCAGGGTTGTGACACATCTTTTCAACGATCTTTTCAAGGGAGATCAAACCCTGATGATAAAACTCCAGCATAATGTTTAGAGAATGCTGAACAATAGGAGCGCCTGACATGGATTGAAAATATGGACGTTGCTTTTCCTCCAAAGTATGTGGAGCATGATCGGTTGTAACAAGGTCAATCCGATCTTCTATTAGCGCTTTAAGCAGACCCTTCTTATCCCGTTCCGTCTTAATGGCCGGGTTCCACTTTATCAGCACACCCAATCGATTGTAATCGGCATCTGAAAACCACAGATGATGAACTGAAACTTCAGTTGTTATTTTCTTTTCGAGAAGGGGAATATCGTTACGAAATAGTTGTGCCTCCGCCGCAGTGGTTAAGTGGAGAATATGGAGCCTGGCCTGATGCTTTTGAGCCAATGCGATGGCCTGCTTGGTGGCTTCCAGACAAGCCCTTTCACTCCTGATTAATGGATGAAGGGAAATGGGAATAGCATCGCCATATAACGTTCTGTAGTGGTGTTCATTTTCTTCAACGATTTGCTCTTTCTCAGAATGGATGGCAATTATGGACTTGCAATTGGCAAACAATTTTTCCAGAAGTTCAGGGTTGTCGGCGAGCAAATTTCCCTTTTTGGTAAAATAAAGCCCATCATCTGAAATTGCCAGTAATCTGGATGTATCCATCCCAATTACAGCATCGAGATTTTCACCATTCACACCCAGGAAGAAACCGAAATTAGCTAAAGATTTTTCCGATGCCAGCTGGTACTTTTCATACAGATTCTCCAAGGTCAAAACATTCGGCACAGTATTGGGCATGTCGATAAAGGAAGTAACTCCGCCGGCTACTGCAGCTTTACTTTCTGTATACAGGTCACCCTTATGTGTAAGCCCCGGCTCCCGAAAATGAACCTGACCATCAATAATTCCTGGCAACAAAAATTTTCCTGAACCATCAATCACTCGCATCCCTGATTCCTCGATCAAATTTCCAATTCGAGCAATGATGCTATCTTCAATCAAAACATTAGTCACCTGAATTTTAGACTCATTAACACAAGTGACATTTTTAATTAAAATTCGTTTACTCATTTTAGCTCATTTCAGCCTATTTAATTGTTTATTGAGGCCGTTCAAACAATTCTCAAGTAATTAAAAGTTGAGAACAAAAGACCTATTCCACTACGAATCTTTTGAAATCCAAACCAGGTCATTAATTTATTCTGAATCGATCAGAAGGCGTAAAGTTTCAGGGAACCCAGATCTATTTCCAAGCCAAATAAAAGGATCTTTTAGTTGTGTTCCAGAACTCCTTTTACGATTAAATACTGCGCCGACAGGTAGGTACTCATTACCAGTAATCCGGAAAAAGGGATTGAAGATCCAAACATATTGTAGGCCAAAAGGGAATCGGAGAGCATAAAGAGGAAAGCGCCAGAAAGAAGAATCTGAAAACTTTTAGAATTGGTTCGATTCAATCTCCGCACCGCATGTAGGAACATCGTGGCAATTACCAACGTATAGATCAATACTGGTATTTGAAAGGATCCCAGACCTGACCACAACGTACCAATCAGCCATCCAGCTAATGCAACAGGAAGAATCGATAATAGATACCCTAAGGCAGGAGTTTGCACTTTTTCAGGTCCTGTAATAGTACGAAAACAAAAAATATACAAAATGTGGCCTGTAAGAAAAGCCGTTAGTCCAGCCAGAAAGAAAGTTGAATGAACTTCGGTGAACATAAGCAGACAATCCCCAATCCAGCATGCGATTAGGGCTATGATAAGTGATTTATGTTTAATGGTCTGAACCAGTAAATAGTACCCGAGTAAAACAGGGATAAGCAACGGTTTAGTGAAAAAGCCTAACCCCGGACTGCTTGATATGAATATCAAATGCAGGAAAGAAAGAAAAAAGAATAAAACTAAAAGTAATCGTGAAATCATGAAACGACCATTTTATTGAGGAATAGATTGGACGAACTATTGGAGGAACCGAATTTAGACTATTTCCGATCAAACTTTTTGAAAAAATCCCAAATAACCTCACACGCATTCATATCCTGACTCGTCTTACCAATAATTAACTCGCTCAAGTATTGGTAACCCTGAGGCCAGGTGTGGCCGCCATTCTGCACGATAAAACTGACTACTTCGCTCCCATTCGATGCATTTGAATATACACGTCTCCGAATTGTTGTCCCATCAATGGCCTTATCTTCAAGATCGGTAATCTTAGGATTGGGGGAACATCCATTAAGATTAACCCACTTTTCAATTACCTCGGTATGGGATAAGATGAATCCGCCAGCTGTGCCACTGGCAATCATTTCACCTCCGGCGAATGGCACCAATGGATCAACAGTACCATGAATGTATAAGGCTGGAACAGATACACCGGGACTGCATGCAGGCGCGATCGTGTTCGCTTCCATAGACGCAGCAACCACAGCAATAGCAGCAAGTTTACTGCTGAGTTGACAACCCAGGCGGGATGCCATAAATCCGCCGTTAGAAATTCCTGTGGCATAAATTTTTGACGCGTCAATGGAATAGGACCTGGTTAATAAATCAGTCAACTGACTAAAAAATTTAACGTCATTAATACCTAGTTGATTTGGCGTGGTTGGTCGGCCATCGTTCCAATTTTTTTGAAAACCTGCAGGGTATACAAGAATAACCTTTTCACGATCCGCTATCGGTCTGAAATCAGCCAGTCGTAACATACCTTCCGGAGTACCGGTTCCGCCATGAAGCACATAAATCAAAGGCAAAAGTCCTGTATTGGTATAACCCTCAGGGAGATATAAAAGATAGCTGCGTTCAATTCCGTCAACCGTCAGACTTAGGTTTTTTTGCTCAGCAGGTTGTTCAGGCAGTGGCTCGTTTTCGCTTTGGCAAGAAGACAAAAAGACTATCAGTAAAAAATAATGAATTAGGATTCTCATAAAGTCACCAAAACTTCTTTAGACGTTTAGAAGATAAAAAGGTTTAATCCTCGCGATTATCTCTGAATATTGTCTTATCTGTCAAAAGTACGATTTCTCTCTTTTTAGACCATTTGAATTCGGTAAGTTGTGCCGTGACTTTTTGAAGTTTACAAAAAGTTTATTGCAGACCACGTCTTTCTACTTAGAAGTCATATCCAGTGTTATTTACTTGGTCAAAAGCGCGTTGGATATAAATCTCGGAATTTCCGGGTTTCTATCAGCGGAGTAACGTATGATTACCCAATCAGGTACCTTTTAATTACTGAGGATTAAAAAAATAAATCCTACTTAATCTCCCTCCCTTGAGTTTTCACCATCAGATAGCCCAATCCTACAAGTGCCAAGACGGAAGATGTACCAAATGCCACCGGAAAATTTTCCATTCGGTCGGCATACACATAACCCGATATCAACGCACCAATTCCAATACCAAATTCCATGGCAATATACAGCGAAGCGAATGCACGCCCCTTATAGCGCTCCTCACCTAAATCCGTGGCCCAGGCAAATAACGTGGGCGAATTGATTCCATTGGCCAGACCGTATAAAATTCCGCCGACATACATCATCCAGGTCTCTGTCGATAATCCGGTAACCAGCATAGAGATCGCAATCAGGGTAGTGCTCAACTTTAAAATAGCTGGACGACCATACGTGTCGCTCAAGCGTCCGGCAATGATTCGTACAGCCACAGAAGAAATAGTAAAAACAGTAAATACGACTCCTTTATTATGTTGCCCCAGATGATCGCTTAGATCTGGAACTAATGTGAGCATAACACCAAAAGCATACGCTGTCAGCATCATAACCACACACGGAACCAATACATTCGGCTCGTACAAATCATCCCATCCAACCTTCAAGTGCCGCGGACGGAAAGACTCTTTTTCATGGAGTGTTTCCTTCATTGTTTGAAAGATAACAACCGATACTAAAGCAAATCCTGCAGAGGCATAGAAACTGGCATCGAGCGAAATCTCGGCCTCAATCCATCCACCAAGTGCCGGGCTGCCGGCCATTCCAAGCGTTCCAAACGTGCTTAGCAAACCCATTGCTTCACCGCGACGCTGAATTGGAACGATATCGGCAATGTAAGCCGTGAAACCGGTAGGCGTAAATCCGGTAGAAAATCCGTGGAAGAAACGTAGCCATAAAAAAGCATTAACGGTGGCCACCATAGGATAAATGGCTGAACAAATCAGACATACTACAGAACCCAAAATCATCACAGGAACGCGACCAATGGTGTCTGCCAGTCGGCCACTGAAAGGCCTGGATAACATGGCTGTCAACGTGAAGAGCGAAACAATTAACCCTTTGTACTCCCCTCCTCCCATTTTTTCGAGCATAGCCGGGAGCTCGGGAATAACCATATTAAAAGATCCGAAAAAAAAGAAGGAGCCAAGGCACAGCAACCAGAACTGACGCGGGTAATCGCTGATCTTCATCAGGAAACAGACTTTTCCTGTGCTCCGAGTAAATAGGCTTTAATAAAATCATCTAACTCTCCATCCAATACATTTTGTGCATCAGAACGCTCCACACCTGTGCGGGCATCTTTTACAAGTTTGTAAGGATGCAAAACATAATTACGGATCTGTGAACCAAAATCAATTTTCATTTTTCCAGCCTCGATTTTTTCGCGCTCGGCATTCCGTTTTTCCATTTCGACCTGATAGAGTTTTGATTTCAGCATCTGCATGGCCTTTTCACGGTTGGCGTGCTGAGAGCGCTCTACTTGACAAACAATCACAATACCCGTTGGTTTATGGGTCAACTGAACTTTGGTTTCCACTTTGTTCACATTCTGTCCGCCGGCACCACCAGAACGTGAGGTTTGCAATTCGATATCGGCCGGATTGATTTCAATGTTGATGGTATCGTCTACAACAGGATAAACGAATACGGAAGCAAAAGAGGTATGCCTTCTCTGATTGGCATCATAAGGAGAAATCCGGACAAGCCGATGAACACCAATCTCTGATTTAAGTTTTCCGTAAGCAAATGGCCCGTCAATCTCCAGGGTTGCTGATTTGATACCAGCTACTTCGCCAGCCTGATAGTTAACTTGCGTAACGGTATAGCCATTCTTTTCAGCCCACATGATGTACATGCGGTTGAGCATATCGGCCCAGTCGTTACTTTCTGTTCCACCGGCTCCGGGGTTAATCTCGACCATAGCGCTAAGTTGGTCCTCCTCACGGCTCAACATTTTTTTAAACTCGAGCTCCTCTACGGCCAAAGCAGCTAATTTATAAGCCTGATCAACTTCCTCTTCGGAAGTGTCCCCAGCACGATAAAATTCCTCCAGCACCTCGAGGTCATCAAGCTGGGCCGATAATTTATCGTACGCATCTGTCCAAACCTTTTTGGAGCGTATATTTTTTAGGATAGTCTCAGCCTGCTTCGGATTATTCCAGAAGTCGGCTTGTTGGGTAATTCGTTCCTCGTCTTCGATTTCTACTTTCTTGCGATCGTAGTCAAAGATACCCCCTCAAAGCGGCCAATCGCGCTTTCAAGTCTTTCAACTGTTCTGTTGTCATAATGGGCGCGAAGGTAAGAAAATATGGTCAATGGGTATCGATCCATTGGCTTAAACCGTGCAAAATTAAAGGTGGAAATTACTTCCGATTGTCCTCCCCGGCGATCATACTCAGATAGCTTTCGTAACGACTCAAGGCGATATCACCACGCTCTACCGCAGCCGTGACAGCGCACACAGGTTCATGGAAATGCAGACAACTGCCGCCAAACTTACAGTATTGACGAAGTGGTTCCATTTCCGGAAAAAATCCAGAAATCTCTTCCGGCTCAAATCCCGATAAACCCCACTCTTTAATTCCAGGTGTATCGATCAAAAAAAGACCTTTTCCATCCGAGAACATCTCTGCAAATGTGGTGGTATGGACACCCTTTTCTGAGTATGCCGATATAGCCGAGGTTTGCTGTTCAACGCCCGGAAGAATTTTATTGAGCAACGTGGATTTCCCAGTTCCTGAGTGACCAGCCAGCAAGGTAGTTTTACCGGCCAACCAGGAATGAATTATTTCCATGTCATCGTTTCGATGCAAAGAGGTGAGAATAGTCCGAACACCAACTCGGTCATAGAGTCGAACAACCGCTTCGGCAGCTTCTTTTTCATCAGCACTCAACAGATCAACTTTATTGATGATCATGCGTTGAGGAATGCCATAAGCCTGACACGTAACCAAAAACCGGTCGATAAATCCAGCAGAAGTACGCGGTTGAGAAATGGTAACCATTAAAACGGCCTGATCAACATTTGCAGCCAGTACTTGCGTCTGTGCCGATTTTCGTGCTGCTTGTCTTACAATATGATTTCTCCTCGGAAGAATTTCGGTAATCACACCCTCCTGTCCTTCCCGATCAATCATTACTTCATCTCCTACAGCAACGGGATTCGTTTCCTTTGAACCCTCCAAGCGTAGGCGACCACGTGTACGACAAGGGTAAATAGTTCCCTCTTCAGTTTGAACCAGGTACCAGGAACCCGTAGACTTTAAAACACGCCCCTTCATGAATTCAAATTAGCCTGAAGGAATCGAACAATAATTTCGGTTGCACCCTTGTTGTCGTGAACATATTTTTCAGAAATAGATTTAAGCTTTTCTGAATAATTCGAATCAAGGAGAATTTGTTCCAAATGCATTTCCAGTTCTGCAGCATTGGTAATTGCAAAAGCAGAACCCATGGCCAGGAGCTCCTTGGCCTCACGAAATTTTTGATAGCTCTTATTTCCAAAAAAGACAGGTAAACCATAAACAGCTGCTTCCAGAATGTTATGTAATCCTTTTCCATAAGCTCCACCAACCCAGGCTACCATTCCAGACGCATAGATCCGGGAGAGCATTCCCATTTTATCCACTAGCAAAACCGATGCAGAGGTAGCCCCATTCCAGGATGATAATCGCGCATGCTCGGGAAGGAAATCAGAAATGGTCTGTAAGGAAGATGGATCGACTTCGTGGGGTACAATAACAAAGGACAATTTCGATTTATATTTTTGAATGATCGGCTTAAGAATTTTCATATCCTCAGGCCACGCACTTCCGACTACCATGGCTGGGCGGTCGGCTACAAATTGTTCTACTTCGGCGACGGGTACACTTTTTTCCCGAATCGATATAACCCGATCAAACCGCGTATCTCCGGAAACTGTACAGTTGGTTATTCCGACTTTTTCTAAGAAGGCTTTAGAATCCTGATCCTGAACGAAGAAGTGATGAACGGTGCGCAGGGCGTGGAGAAAAAAACTCCCCCAGGGCTTAAAGTAAAAATGACTCTTCCTGAAAACAGCAGAGATGGAAACAACAGGAATCAATCTGTTGTGACACTCCAGCAAGAAATTAGGCCAAAATTCATATTTAGTAATTACAACCAAAGTCGGATCGATTGCATCCAGAAAATCCTTGACGTTGGATTTAGTGTCCAAAGGAAGGTAAGTAACCAAATCGGCAGAACCATAGTTTTTTCTGAGTTCAAATCCTGAAGGAGAGAAAAAGGATAGCACCATCCGGTGACCGGGCAGTTCACTGTGAAGTTTTTCAATGACCGGGCGAGCTTGTTCAAACTCTCCAACACTGGCAC
>Ga0209972_10002443_pt1 | contig 15211 bp, 9 predicted proteins | sample NOAtaG_7_FD_187302 | JGI IMG/M metagenome (GOLD analysis project Ga0209972, IMG submission 187302) | Freshwater lake microbial communities from Lake Erie, under a cyanobacterial bloom - NOAA_Erie_Diel1S_2200h metaG (SPAdes) (version 2) | ecosystem: Environmental > Aquatic > Freshwater > Lake ... | reverse complement strand
GGCGCGTGGATCGCCTTTGCCCGGAGCGGCAATCCGAACCACGCTGGTCTGCCCAAGTGGCCGGTCTATACCCCCGCGAATGGCGAGGTGATGATCTTCGATAACAAGTGTGAAGTCCGGAATGATCCCGATCGGGTCGAGCGGCGGCTGATTACCCAGGCATAAGTCTCAGAGAGGATACGCGATGAACAGAATAACTCAACAGAAGGTTCGACTTGGAGCAGTCCTGATGTGGCTGGTGGGCATGGTTGGCGTGGTCGCGGCGCAGCAGATGGCGCAGCGCCAGCCCACCCCCAATGACACCCTCAAATCGCCAGAAGTGCTCAGTGATGGGCGGGTCGTCTTTCGCCTTTATGCGCCCCGGGCGAGTGAGGTGACAGTGGGCGGTGACTGGATTTCGCAGGGGTTGGGAGCGGGAGGTCGGCTGACCCGTGGCGATGACGGAGTCTGGGCGATCACGGTGGGTCCGCTGCCGCCCGACTACTACAGCTACACGCTGACCGTTGATGGAGTGCGGACCCTTGATCCGAAGAATGCCCTGATCAAGCAGGGGGTGACGACGGTCGACAACATGGTTCACGTTCCCGGGCCGGCGGCAGAGTTTCAGGACCACCGCGAGGTTGCCCACGGCGAGATCCGCAAGGTCTTCTACAAGTCATCGACCATGAACCAGGAGCGGCGTCTCCACATCTATTTTCCGCCGGGGTATGAGGCCGGGAAAGGCCGCTATCCGGTCTTCTACCTGCTCCATGGCGGAGGAGACGAGGACTCGGGCTGGAGCACGATTGGCCGCGCGGGATTTATTCTTGACAACCTGATCGCTACTGGGAAGGCGAAGCCGATGATCGTCGTCATGCCGAATGGCAGTCTGCCGCGGCCACCGGTGGTGCCGGGGGCGCCGCCCGACCCGGCCGCGACGGCCGCCTTCCAGGATCGATTCACCAGTGAACTGATGAAGGATGTGATTCCGTTTGTCGAGAAGAGCTACCGTGTCCGGCCGGGCAGCCGCCAGCGGGCAATCGCCGGTCTCTCGATGGGTGGTGGACAGACCCTCCGGGTTGTTTCAACCAATCCTGACCAGTTCGCCTACGTCGCCGTCTGGAGTATGGGGGTCAATCCGGCGACGACGGCCGACTTTGAGAAGAGGAACGCTTCTTTTCTGGAGGGCGCCGCGAAGGTCAATGGCGCGGTGCGGCTCTTCGAGGTCACGTGCGGCGAGAAGGATACGCTCGCCTTTGCCGGCTCACAGAACCTCGATGAGATTCTGAAGAAGCGCGGCATCAGGCATTCGATGATCGTCACTCCGGGCGGTCACACCTGGATCAACTGGCGGCGCTATCTCAACGACTACGCGCCAAAGCTCTTCCAGGCCGGCGACCGGTAAGCGATTGGAGACGGCCCGGAGCGATGGCCGCGCTCAACCATTCCGCCCGATCTGGTCTCGACGCGCGATTTGGTGTGGAGCGGATATTTTGTCCACGAAAAACACGAAAAGTGCGCAAAAGGATCTGACTCGGGCGGGTGGTACGAGAATGTTTCACGAATCGACACGAATCGAAATGAATGGAGTCACTGTCAATGATGCACAATATCCCAGCACGAAGTCTTGGTGGATTGCTGTTCGTCGCCCTGCTGGCGCTGGTCGCGACGGCGCAGACGCAGGTGAAGGTCGCCAGTGGAACCCTCGCCGGAGTGGTTGAAAAGTCGGGGGTGCGCAGCTTCAAGGGGGTGCCGTTCGGGGCGCCGCCGGTCGGTCCGAATCGGTGGCGCCCCCCGCAACCGGTGGCCAATTGGCAGGGGGTGCGCAAGGCCGACAAGTTCGGACCGCGTTGCATGCAGAGGGCGGTCTTTGGCGACATGAACTTTCGCTCTGACGGCATGAGTGAAGACTGCCTCTACCTCAACGTCTGGACGCCGGCGAAGACGGGCAAAGAGAAGTTGCCAGTGCTCGTCTACTTCTATGGCGGAGGCTTTATTGCCGGCGATGGCTCGGAGCCGCGCTACGATGGTGAGAGTATGGCGACCAAGGGGATCGTCGCGGTGACGCTCAGCTACCGTCTCGGCGTCTTTGGGTTCATGGCTCACCCGGAGCTGACGGCCGAGTCTCCGCACCAGTCGTCGGGCAACTATGCGCTGTTCGACCAGCTGGCGGCGCTGAAATGGGTCGAGCAGAATATTGCCGCCTTTGGCGGAGATCCGCGGCGGGTGACCATTGCCGGCGAGTCGGCCGGGTCGATCTCGGTCAGCGCCCAGATGGCGACGCCGCTCGCCAAGGGGCTGATCGCCGGAGCGATTGGCGAGAGTGGCTCGATCCTTGGCGCGCTCCCGGCCGCCCCGCTCCGCGATGGCGAGCAGAATGGCGTCAAGTTAGGCGAGGCGATCGGCAAGCGAAATCTCGCCGAGCTGCGGGCCATGCCGGCGGCCGAGCTGCTCGAAGCGACGGCGAAACCCGGCCTGCCCCGCTTCTCGCCAGTGGTCGATGGCTGGTTCTTTCCGAAGTCGCCCTATGAGATCTATGCGGCGGGCGAGCATTCGCGGGTTCCCCTCCTCGCCGGCGTCAACAGCGAAGAGTCGGGTTACTTCGCCATTCTCGGACGAGAGAAGCCGACGGTCGAGAACTACCGGGCGGCGCTCGAGCGACTCTATCCGGGAAGATCGGCGGATATTTTTCGCCTCTATCCGGCCAGCAACGAGACCGAGGTCATGGATGCCGCCCAGGCGCTCGCCAGTGATCGCTTCATCAGCCACAGTACCTGGCGCTGGACCGATGTGGTGACCCGCACCGGCGGTTCGTCGACCTACTACTACCTCTACACCCGACCGCGTCCCGCCATGCGCCCGGAGATGGGCAATGCCCAGGCCGGACTGGCCGGCGGTGTAATCCGCAATCCGACCCCGTCGGCGACTCCGGCCCGACCCGGCCCCCGCGGAGCGGTCCATTCGGCCGAGATCGAGTATGCGATGGGCAATCTCGCCACCAATACGGTCTATGCCTGGACCACTGATGACTATGAGGTCTCCCGGGTCATGCAGCAGTACTTTGCCAACTTTATCAAGACCGGTGATCCGAACGGGAAGGGCCTGCCCGGATGGCCCCTCTTCAAGTCGGCTCAAAAACTGGTCATCGACGTCCAGCCCCGCGCGGTGCCGGATGTCGAACGACCGCGTTATGAGTATCTCGAGACGCTGCTCCGGCGCTAACCCGCGCTGAACCTGCCAAGGCCCGCCATCCTGGTGCCAGTCTCCCCCGGGGATTGCCAGCTGGCGGGCCGCTGGCTGCCCCTATTTTCCCGCCGCCAGACCACCTTCACCACCCGCCCGACTTGACCGGATGTTCACCGGCGGAGTATTTTGATCCTCTTCGCCTGAGTGGACTAGACCACTAGTTTAGCAATCCGTAATCCCAGACAGTGATCCGGGTGAGGCTGGGCTATTGCCCGGCCCCGGGAGGCCCGGGCCCGAGAGGCCCAGGCCCGAGAGGTTAACCGCGATCGATGATGAGATTGAATAAGAACAGTTTCACGCCGCTCTACTACCAGATCGAGCAGGCATTGCGACGACAGATCGCGGACGGAGTGCTGGCGCCAGGTGAAGCTCTCTCGGAGCGCGAGTTGTCGGAGCAGCTTGGGGTGAGTCGAATGACGACGCGGCAGGCCTTCAACACGTTGCGCGATGAGGGATTGATCTACACTGAGCGGGGGCGGGGCACCTTCGTGGCCAAGCCGAAGATGGACGTTCATACCCGGCAGTTGCTCGGTTTTTCCGAGGACATGCGGCGGAGGGGACTGACGCCGAGTTCGCGCATCCTCGATTTCCGTCGCGGCGTTCCGCCGGAGGTGGTTCGGGAGCGGCTCGACCTGGAGGTGGACGAGGAGGTCTATGAGATCGAGCGGTTGCGGCTCGCCGATGGTACGCCGATGGCGTGGGAGATCTGCCATCTGCCGGTTGGGCTGGGAATCGAGGTTGGACCGGAGGTTCTCGAGCGCGGCTCGCTCTACCAGTTGTTTGAAGAGGCGGGAGGGATCAGGCTCCTCGAGGCCGACGAGGTGCTCGAGGCCGCCTGTGCGACGCGGCGCGAGGCCGAGCTGCTCTCGATCACCCGTCGTTCTCCGGTTCTGATTGTTGAGCGGACGGTGCGGGATGTCGATCATCGTCCGGTTGAGTATGTGCGGTCGGTCTACCGGGGAGACCGTTACCAGGCCCAGATCAAGTTGAAGAGAAAATAGTGGAGCGCGGACAGCTCTTCTGGTGACAGCGCCGGGCTTTGTCCTGGGCTGTAAAAGAAGAGGAGAAAGGAACAGATCATGAACTTAGCGGGAAGATTGCGAACGATCATCGTGCCGATGTTGTTGCTGGTCTCGGCAGCGCTGGGGCAGAGTACGACCGGGACGATTACAGGCCGGGTGACGGATCCGAATGGCGCGGTAATTGCCGGGGCCGCGGTGACGATCACCAATACCGGCAACAACATTGCCGTGACGGTGACGACCAATGATGAGGGGCTCTACGTTGCCCCCGGGCTGCTCCCGAGCGGCTACCGGGTCGCAGTCGCGGCCGCCGGTTTTGGCAAGGTGACCAAGAGCGGGGTGCAGCTCGAGATCAGCCAGACGGCGCAGGTCAATATCCAGATGGCGATCAGCACGGCCGAGGTGGTGGTCGAGGTCGCGGCGGCCGAGGTGTTGCTGCAGACCGAGCAGTCATCGGTCGACCAGACCGTCGAGAAGAAGCTGATCGAGGATCTGCCGATGGTCGACCAGAATGTCATGCAGCTGGTGCAGATAACCCCGGGAGTCGTCTCTGGCAATCCGGGCAACCCGCAGGCGGTGGGATTGATCGGCAACCGGAGCTTCTTCGACTCCAACTTTTCGGTCAATGGCGGACGCGCTTCGACCAATGATGTGCTGGTCGATGGCGTGGCCAACACGATTGGCGATTTCAATGGGGTTGGCGCGACGCCACCGGCGCGGTCGGTCCAGGAGTTCAAGGTCATGAGCGGGGCGGTCTCCGCCGAGTATGGCCGGGCCGGCGGCGGCGTGGTCAGTTATGCGACTCGTCCGGGCGGCAACGTCTACCATGGATCGGTCTTCAACTTTCATCAGAACAGCGCCCTCAACGCCAACACCTGGTCGAACAACCGGAACCGGGTGACGCGGGTCACCAATCGTCGCAACCATTTTGGCGCTGACTTCAGTGGACCGCTGGCGATTCCCGGTCTCTGGAAGGGGAAGGACAAGACCTTCTTCTTTGCCAACTATGAGGGGCGGCGCAATCGTGATCCATTTGAGGGTCTCTTCACGGTGCCGACCGAGAAGCAGCGGACGGGCGACTTTTCGGAGACCCGTAATCGGGCCGGCGCCCTGATCAACGTCTACAATCCGTGGTCGACCCGTCTGGTGACGGGAACGACCAACCAGTTTACGCGTGACCAGTTCCAGGACAACAAGATTCCCTGTGCGGCGATCAATCAGGCAACCGGGCGGCCCTTCTGCGATCCGGTGGCGCTGGCGGCATTGAAGTTCTTTCCGCTGCCCAACCGGGCTCCGGATGATGCCTCGGGATCGAACAACTTTGTGGCGGCGGGGACCAACGTGCTCGACCTCGACTACTATTCTCTGCGGGTCGATCACACGCTGAGCCCGAAGCAGAACCTCTTTGTGCGTTACACATATGTGCGCCGGGACGATGCGCTCTACAACCCATTCCAGAATGTGGCCTCGAATGGTCGGGTGATCGTCGACAAGTTCACGCATGCGGTGGTCAACCATAACTGGTCGATTGGGCAGACGCTGGTCAACAACCTGCGCGTTGGATATGTTCGTTCGCACGCGAACCAGCTCCCATTCGGAGCCGGCTACGATCCAACCCAGCTTGGACTTCCGACCTACCTGCGCAACAATGCGGCGGTGCTGCAGTTCCCGACCTTCAACATTGCCGGCAACGGTTTCTCTTACAGCTCGCTTGGATCGCGCGGGTTCAATGACCAGCCCCGCGATACCCTGACGGTTGCCGATACCGTGACCAAGGTCTGGGGATCGAAGACGATTCGGACCGGGTTCGAGTATCGGCTGATCCGCTTCAATCCCTTCCAGGTCTTCGACACGACCGGCAACTACAGTTTTACGGCTGGTTACACGCAGCAGAATCCGAATGTCGGTTCGGCGACCCAGGGGCTGGGACTGGCCTCGTTCCTGCTTGGCGCGCAGTCGAGCGCGGTCTTCGAGTATGGAACGCCGGTAACGATCTTTCACCATTACGTGGCCGGATATGTGCAGAACGACTGGAAGCTGACGCGACGCCTGACGCTCAACATGGGGGTGCGGTGGGATCTCGAGACCGGAACCCAGGAGCGGTTTGGTCGATTGACGAACTTCGATTTTCAGGCTCCAGCGCCGATCAACGCGGCGGTGCGCGAGAAGCTCGGCCGGAACATCAATGGACTGCTGCGCTTCGTCGAGCCGGATGAGGCGGAGTGGAAGGCGGACAAGAACCGTTTTGCGCCGCGGATCGGGTTGGCGTGGCAGCTGACCGACCGGACGGTGCTGCGGGCTGGTTACGCGCTCTTCTACCTGCCGGTCTCGGTCGAAGTCCTCGGGTCGATTGGGTACAACTACACGATCAGCAGTGCGCAGCCGGATCCGCGGGTGCCGCAGGTGCTCCTGAACAATCCGTTCCCCTCGGGAATTCCGGCGATCATTGGCCGGTCACAGGGGAGCCTCTCGCTGCTTGGGCAGAGCCTGACGGCCGTTGAGGGGCGGATCAAGAGCTCCTACAACCAGGTCTGGAACCTTGGCTTTCAGCGCCAGCTCGGGCGGAGCCTGATTGCCGAGGTGGTCTACGTTGGTTCGCGGGGCGTCAACCTGCCGCTCAACAACTTCAACCTCAACCAGCTCGATCCGGAGCACCAGAAGTTGGGCAACTCCGCGCTGGGGCAGTTGGTGCCCAACCCGTTCTTCGGGGTGATCACCGATCCGCTGTCGGCGCTCAGTCGGGCGACGGTGACCCGTGGATCGCTGCTCCGGCCTTATCCACAGTACGCGGCGCTCAACTATTCGCGCCCGCTGGCGAACATGGGCGGATCGGACTACCAGTCGCTGCAGCTCAAGCTGCAGAAGCGGTTTGCGGCGGGGCTCTCCTTCCTCGCCCACTACACCTGGTCGAAGACGATGGACACCGGCGGGATGGGAAGCGGCATTGCTTTCACCGATCCGACGGCGATCCAGAACATCTACAATATTCGGGATGAGTGGTCGCTCTCGACCGGTGATGTGCCGCACCGTTTTCAGGTGAGTGGAGTGTATGAGCTGCCATTTGGGCAGCGCAAGGCGCTGCTGAAGAACATCTCACGCGCGGCCGATCTGCTGATCGGCGGCTGGCAGGTGAGTGGATCCTACACCTGGCAGACGGGGACGCCGCTTGGAATCGTCGCCAACAATCTGCTCGGAATTGGCAATGGGGTGATGCGCGGCAGTATCCGGCCGGTCAGCAATCCACGCATCAAGATTGGTGAGGCGCGTGACAATGTGCGCAACAACGGGGTCTGGTTCAACACGGGAGTCTTCTTCAATCCGAACGACCTGATCACGGCGCCGACCGGCGAGGATCGCTCAAAGCAGTTCGTGCTGGGCAACACCTCGCGGACGTTGAACAGCGTGCGCCGCGACAACTTCATCAACCTCGACTTCTCGCTCTTCAAGCGTTTCCGGGTCACGGAGAAGGTCAACTTCGAGTTCCGGGCGGAGTCGTTCAACACGCTCAACTATGTTGTTTTTGGCACGCCGGTGCTGAATGTGAACAGTCCGCAGTTCGGTCGGGTGACGACGCAGTTGAATGCGCCGCGGCGCATCCAGCTGGCGGGGCGGATCACCTTTTAGTCCGGCAGGCAGTCGATTGACGGCTGCTCGGGTGAATACTGATCGGTGGCGCGACGAGGTGGAGGGGAGTCTCTGCCCCCGTCGCGCCGTCTGGTCTCCGGTAAACTGGAGCAGGCTGGGGGCAGGGTGGCGATGAGAAATCGGTATATGCGGCGAGGAATCGTTCTGTGGCTCTTGCTGGCGCTTATTCCTGAAGTGGCGGGAATGGCGGGAGTGGGGAGCAGGGGCAAGGGGCAACGCGGGACTGACCGGCCGGGTGACGCCGGGCGCCTGACGCTGGTGCCGATCGATGACCGGCCGGCGGTGGGCCAGTTTGGAGTGATGATCGGGGCGGTTGCTGATCAGCGGGTCGAGATGCCACGGCGCGAGTTGCTGGGAAATTTTACGACGCCTGGCGATACGGCGCGAATTGAGCAGTGGCTGCGGCAGCGCGACTACCGGGGGACGGACGCGCTGATCGTCTCGGTCGATATGCTTGCCTACGGCGGTCTGGTGGCCTCACGCACGCACGGGGTCAGCCTGGCCGAGGCCCGGAAGCGGCTCGATTTCTTTCGCTGGTTTCGGCAGCGCCACCCCGGGATTCCGGTCTATGCCTTCAGCGTGATCATGCGGGTAGCCCCGACGGCGAGTCGCGCCACCCACGGGATTCACGACAAGCTCGCCCGCTGGGCCGAACTGAAGGACCGGGTTCCGCGAACTGGTGAGCCCGCCCTGGCGGCGGAGTTGGAGCGGCTGGAGCGGGATTTGGAGCCGCGGGTGATCGAGGACTATCTTGCCGCGCGGCGGCGCGATCTGCAGATCAATCTGGCGATGATCGAGCTGGCAAAGGCGAAGGTGGTCGATCAGCTGATCCTGCTCCAGGATGACGCCCGTCAGTATGGACTTCATCGCCAGGATCAGGCGGTGCTGCGGGCGCGGCTGAAGGAACTGGGGATGGAGGGGACGGTGCCGATCTACAACGGGACCGACGAGGGATCGCTCTCCCTGATCAGCCGGGCGGTGCTCGACCGGACGGGGACGCGGATCCGCATTGCGCCGATCTACTCCGGGGGAAAGTCGCGCGAGGTGGTGGCGCCTTACGAGGATCATCCGCTCCGCTTCACGGTCGAGAATCAGGTCCGGGCCGCTGGCGGGGTGCTGGTTGGCGAGGGCGAGCAGCCCGATTACCGGCTCTACATCAACGCACCGGAGACGACTCGCGAAGAGTTCGATCAGTTTCTGCAGCGCATGCTCGCCGATCTGAAGGCCGGGGCGCCCGTCGCCCTGGCCGATCTGCTCTTTCCGGCGCCGCACTACAGCGGAGCCGACGAGCGGATCATCAGGGCGCTCGAGACGGCCGGGATGCTCGACCGCTTCGTCGGCTATGCGGCCTGGAACACGGCGGGCAACACCCTTGGCACGACGATTCCGCACGCGAACATGCGGGTCTACAATCAGCAGTGGTTACAGCGCGGACGGGTGAAGGGGCGGCGCGCGGAGGCGCGGCGGACCGAGTTGGCCCACCTCGCGTTTCTGCTCAACCGGTATGCCGGAGACTATCTCTACCACGATCTGGTCCGTCCGGAGATCAACGCCCGGCTGCGTGAAGAGGCGAAGCGGACAGGGGAGATCACCTATCAGCTCGATGCCGAACGTTACGCGATGGTCGACCGCGATGTCTCGCAGTCGCTGGTGCCACGGCTCCAGGATCTCTTCGCCGCCCATTTCAAGGGGCGCCGCTATTCACTCGCCGGATCTCGCCACGTGACCCTGACCGGCCTGCGTGAGCCGCGGGTCTACCTGCCCTGGGCGCGAACCTTCGAGTGTGTGATCGAGTTCCAGCTCGAGGACGAGGAGACGGGACGATGACGGCTATCCTGATCATCCTCGTCTTTATGCTCTTCGCCGGCCTGATGATGACGCGGCGGATGCCGGCTATCCTTGCCCTGCCGGCGATGGCCGTCAGTGTTGCCCTGGTTGCGCGTGAACCGCTGCGGGTGATTCTCGAGCAGGTGGTGACGAATGGCGCGACGCGGCTCGCCGGCCAGTACCTGATGGTCATCGCCGGGGCGATGCTGGGGCGGGTGGTTATGCAGACCGGGATTGCCGAGAGCATGATCAAGAGGGCGGCTGAGTACGGTGGCGATCGTCCGCTGGTGGTTGCGGTGACGATGATGGTCGCGGTCGCCTGGCTCTTCACCACCCTCACCGGGCTGGGTGCGGTGATCATGGTTGGCGGGTTGGCGCTGCCGATTCTGATGAGCATCGGCGTGCCGCGCAAGCTCGCGGGGATCCTCTTTCTGCTCGCCTTTGCCCTCGGCTTCGTCTTTAACATTGGAATGTGGGGTTTCTACCAGGGGACGTTCAACATCGATCCGGCGGCGATCAGACAGTTTGCAATGATCCTGGCCGGGATCGATGGGGCCGTCCTGATCCTCTTTCTGGTTCTTGCCGCACGGCGGATGCGCTATTACGGCGCATGGGCCATGGCGGTCGATGAAGATGAAGAGGATGCGGACGGGGAGTCGCGAAAGCGTGAGGTTCCCCTGCTTGCCCTGGCGGTGCCGATAGTTCCGCTGATCCTCCACGCCTGGCTGGGGGTTCCGGTGGTCGCGGCCTTTGTCATTGGGGCCATTCTGGGGGTGCTCGTCACCCGACCGCGCGAGCTGGTGCGCCAGCTTTCGAGCGCCGTCGTCCGCGGAGTCGAGGATGTCGCGCCGGCGGTGGTCCTGATGATCGGGATCGGAATGCTGCTCAACGCGACGACCCTGCCGCTGGTCAAAGCCTCGCTCAGTCCGCTGATCGGCGCGGTCAACTTCGGTTCACCCTATGTCTACGTGCTCTTCTTCGGCCTGCTCTCTCCCCTCGCCCTCTATCGTGGTCCGCTCAATCCGTACGGCATCGGGATCGGGATCTACCTCCTGATTCGCGATCTGCAACTCCTGCCGCCGCTGGCCTTGCTGGCGGCCGTGATGAGTGTCGTGCAGGTGCAGAACACCTGTGATCCGACCAATACCCAGAATGTCTGGGTCGCCAACTTTGTCGGGATGCGGGTCGAGGAGCTGACCCGCCAGACGATCCTTTTCAAGATGGCGGTCTGCCTGCTGGGGCTGATCGTTGCTGCCCTGATCTACTATTGATCTACTATTGGCCTGACCATGAAAGTACGAATCGGCATCGACGTTGGAGGCACATTTACCGATGTGGTGGTGATCGACCAGCAGACACGCGAGCTGGTCGGTCAGTTGAAGCTGCCGACGACCCATCATGCGGAGGAGGGGGTGGCCCGCGGTATTGTCAGGGCGCTCGAGCGGGCGTTGCACGACTTCGCCATTGCGCCGGAGAATGTGGTCTTCATCGCGCACAGCACGACCCAGGCGACCAATGCCCTCCTCGAGGGTGATGTGGCCCGCGTGGTGGTGGTCGCCGGAGGTGAAGGCGTTGAGGGATGGCTGGCGCGTCGGGCGACCCGGGTTCCACCGATCCGGCTCACACCGCAGCGGAGCCTGGTCGCCCGCCAGGTCTGGCTGGGGAAGGACCTGGCCCCGCCCCGCCGCTGGCTGCCCTGGCGCGAGTGGCAGGGGCGTCAAAAGCGGCTTCGCGCCAGTCTCGAAGGCCTGGCTGCCGAGGGAGTGGAGGTGATCGTCGCGAGCAGCGCCTTTGGCGTTGACCAGCCGGAGAGCGAGGCCCTGCTGGCCGGTGAAGCGCGGTTGGCGGGAATGCTTGCGACGAGTGGGCACGAGGTGAGCAGCCTCTATGGTCTGCGCGTCCGCACCCGCACCGCGGTGATCAACGCGGCGATTCTGCCAAAGATGATCGAGACGGCCGGAATGACCGAACGTTGCGTCCGGGAGACCGGGATCGAATCCCCCCTGATGATCATGCGCTCAGATGGCGGGGTGATGAGCGTCGGCGAGGTGCGGCGACGCCCTATTCTGACCATGCTCTCCGGGCCGGCGGCCGGCATTGCCGGTGCGCTGATGCACGAACGGATCTCGGATGGGATCTTCATCGAGGTCGGGGGGACCTCGGCCGATATCTCGGTGATCCGTGACGGGAGTCCGGCGACCCGGCCGGCGCGGCTCAACGGCCACCGGATGTATCTCAATACGCTCGATGTCCGGACCCTCGGGGTTGGCGGCGGCAGCATGATCCGTGTCCGCGCCGCTGACGATCTGACGATTGCCGATGTCGGGCCCCGCAGCGCCCACATCGCCGGGCTCGGTTACGTCTGTTTCACCGATCCGGACCGTCTGGCGGGGGCGACGATCGAGGTCATCCAACCAACGGAACGCGACGAGTGCGACCACGTCGTCGTCAGAACGCGTGATGGGCAGCGCATCGCCCTGACGACCACCTGTGCGGCCAACCTGCTTGGACTCGTTGGAGCGGACCATTTTGCCCGTGGACGCGCCGATTCCGCGGCGATCGCCTTTGGGCTGCTGGCGGAGCGGCAGGGGCAGGGCCAAAGCGCGGCGGAGGCGGCGCGGCAGGTTCTCCAGCAGGCCGGCCAGAAGATCGCCGCGACGATCGAGGATCTGATCGTCGAATACCAGCTCGCGCGTGACCAGGTGGTTCTGGTCGGCGGCGGGGGCGGCGCGGCGGCGCTCGTCCCCTTCGCGGCCAGTCTGATGGGGCTCGAGCATCGCCTCGCCCGCAACGCCGAAGTGATCTCCCCGATCGGGGTGGCGATGGCCATGGTTCGCGACAGCATCGAACGGAACATCGTCGATCCCACCCCGGATGAGATTCTGGCGGTGCGGCGGGAGGCGACCGAGGCGGCGATCAATTCCGGAGCTCTTCCCGCGAGTGTGGAGGTGCAGGTGGAGGTCGATAAACGGCGCAACCTGGTCCGCGCGGTGGCCATGGGAACGACCGAACTGCGGCGGCGTGACGGCGAGGTGGCGGTCGAACTGGATCTCCACGGCTGCCAGGCTGCCGCGGCCCGCTCGATGCGCCTCGGGGTCGATCAATTGCAGCGGGTGGCGACCACCGACTTCTACCTGGTCTTTACCGCGACGCATCATCTGCCCTCCCCGTTCACCCCGGCTTTCCTCAGTAACTCATCTCTGGCAAAATCGATCCGGCGCCGGTGGGGAAGAGCGCAGATGCTGCTGCGGGTCGTCGATCGATCGGGAGTCGTCAGGCTGCAACGCGGCCATTCGATCGTCGTCGAGACGCGACTGGCGGAACTGGAGCCCCACCTCGCCCGCGTCGTCGATCGCCTGACCGATTATGGAGATGCGGGGAGAACCATCCCCGATATCTTTATTCTCCAGGGACGGCGCATTCTCAATCTCTCCGGTCTGGTCGACCTGGCCCAGGTGGTCGCGCTGGTCGAAGTGGAGTTGCGCGGCCTCGATCCCGAGACACCATTGGTGGTGATCGCCTCACCCAAACAGGTTTAGACATCCGCCTGATGCAAAGCGCGAAGAGTCGACAGAAAGGTCAGCGGAGGCCTCGACCAGCCTCGCTGATCATCCTTCTCCTGACGGCCGCCACTCTTGCGGCACAACCGCTTTTTCCGGATGCACAGGCCGTTCCGGCGTCCGGACTGGCTGGTCAGGCCCAGCTGTCCACCTCGCGGAGCCTGCTCACCATCGCCCGCGAGGCCGCCGGCGGCCGTCTCCCCCGCACCCTCCGTGCCCGCGGAAGCTCCCGTCGTTTTGTCAGATACGTCGCCGTCAAGTCCCCGACCCGCATCGAGGAGCGTGAGCGTGAGCTGAGCGGCAAGTTCGAACTCGATTTTATTCTGCCGGATCGTTTCCGGGTCTGGATGAAGGGACAGACACTTGGCGGGTACGGTTTTAAGGTTGAAGAGGTGGTCAGTGGCGAGCAGGCCTGGCGCAATCCGCCACTCAATGTCCGCTCGTTCAATCGTGATCAGCGGGTGATCGATGTCGGCGATGTCGAACGAACCCTGCAGATGCAGGCCCAGAGCGCCCGCCAGCAGGCGACCTTTCACGCCCTCGGGCTTCTCGCCATCGCCCCCACCTCCTATCCACTCGAGCTGCGCGAATCGGGGCTCTTCGACCTCGACGGCGAGAAGTTTGACAGCGCCCTCGCCTCTACCCCCGATGGTCTCCTGCTGACCCTGCTCTTCGATCGACAGACGAGGCTGCTGGTGGGCCTGGCGACCAGTTATCTCGAATCATTTCAGGAGGCGGTGGTCGCCGAAGTGGCCAGCGTCGATCGACGATTCATCGCTTCGACCTATGCCCGGGTTCGTGAAGAGCGGCGGCGCCGCCGCCATCCGCGCCAGCGTCAGGTCGTCGTCTGGCGTTTCAGCGACCATCGACCGGTGGGTGGCATCCTCATTCCGCACCGCTCGACCGTCTATTTCAATGGCCGGCTGATCGAGGAGAACACCATCACCTCGCTCCGGCTCGATGAGTCGATCGAGCCGCGTCGCTTTGAAGGGCAGGGGAAGGTCAGGTACTGAGCGATGCGCTGGCGCCAACCCGAAGATCTGCGGACGATCGAACAGCTGCTCGACTTCTACCGGCAGGCCGATGAGGCGATTCTGGGCAAGCTGACCGATCTCGATCGAACGGCCATCTCCCGCCTCAGCGCTGAGTCACGGCAGCTTGCTGCCGCCTATGCCGGACTGGCCCCGCGCCAGCTCGCCGCCCGGTGCGGCTGGCCGGTCATTGAAGAGTCGCTGACCGTTGCCGCGGGACGACTCCACCTGCTCGGGGAGTGCTCATTTGCGCCCGGTCGCCAGCCGCGGCTGCTGATCAATCGCCGCGCGATCGACGCCGTCTCACACCACGCGCTCAAACTGGTTGGCGACGCGGATTCCGCCTGGTTCAGCCCCGCCGCGCTCGATGATCTGACCATTGCCCACGAACTTCACCATCTCCTGACGGGGCATCTGCTGACCGGGCATCTCCTGACGGGGCATCTGCTGACCGGGCAGGCCGCCACCTCGTTGAACGAACAGGGGGCCCATATCTTTGCCCGGGCGCTGACCGGCTGGCCCTTCTCGCCGCTCGTTCTGCCGGCTCTGCTCCAGCGCCGCTCCTGGCCCTCGCGCCGGCGGTCAGGGATTTAAGCGCTGGACACGTGAGATGGTCAGCAGGGCGACTTCACGCGCTCCGCCTTCGAGCAGTGTCCGCGCCGCCTCATTGGCTGTGCTGCCCGTCGTCAGCACATCGTCGATCAGCAGCAGGCGGCGGTTGGCGACGAGGCGCGGCGCGACAACCTGGAAAGCCTGCTTCATCGAGCGGACCCGCTCGGCGAGGCCCATCCCGAGCCGATGCTGTTCCGTCTCCCGAACCCGGATCAGGCTTGTCAGGTCGACCCGGCAGCCAGTCAGCTCGCCAACGACACCTCCGATCACTGCGGCCTGATTGAATGTC
>Ga0209972_10002439_pt1 | contig 15227 bp, 12 predicted proteins | sample NOAtaG_7_FD_187302 | JGI IMG/M metagenome (GOLD analysis project Ga0209972, IMG submission 187302) | Freshwater lake microbial communities from Lake Erie, under a cyanobacterial bloom - NOAA_Erie_Diel1S_2200h metaG (SPAdes) (version 2) | ecosystem: Environmental > Aquatic > Freshwater > Lake ... | reverse complement strand
CCGGCGCCAACTCCATCAGGCGCGCCTGCAGGCGCGCCAGGCCCGCCGGGACGTTGATTACCGGGCGCGGGTGGCCGGCCGCGCGTGCGGCAAACGCAACCAGCTCGCGCAGCGTGTACACGGTCGGGCCGACCAGTTCGTAGACCTTGCCGTAGGTGGCCTCGTTGTCGAGCGCGTTGACGAAGGCGCGCGCCACGTCTTCCACCCACACCGGCTGAAAGCGCACGTCCGCCCCGGCAATCGGCAGCACCGGCGCCAGCGCGGCCAGCTTGCCGAACAGGTTGAGGAAGCGGTCCTCGGCGCCGAACACCACCGACGGCTGAAACACCGTCCAGTCGAGGCCGCTGGCTCGCACGGCGGCCTCGCCCTCGCCCTTACTGCGCTGATACATCGACGGGCCCTGGGCATCGGCGCCCAGGGCGCTCATGTGCAGCAGGCGCCGCACCCGGTGCCGGCTGCAGGCGGCCAGCACGCGGCGCGCGAGGTCGGCATGGGCGCGCCGGAACTGTGCCTCGGTGCCGTGCAGAATGCCCACCAGGTTGATCACCGCCTGCTGACCGGCCACCAGGCGATCGAGCGTGGCGTCGTCGTGGATGTCGGCCTGCACCACGTCACAGGTGGGCAGCAGGATGAGGTGCTTGGCGCGGTCGCGCCGGCGCGCCGGCACCAGGACCCGGCAGCCGTGCGCCACCAGCGCATTGACGATGTATCGGCCGATGAAACCGCCGCCGCCGAGGACTAGGATCTGGGTGTGATGCATGGGGGCCTCGAGTGCCGGAATTCCGATTCTATTGAGCTGCCGCCGCAAGCGTCCGTGTCGAGTCACGGCGTCGTCCGCCGCGGCGTAGCTGACGATCGTCGCAGTGCGACATGCCGGTTTGGGCCGACTCCTCGGTCCAGTCTCGGTCCACCGCTTGCCTCGTGGCGACGATAGCGCGAGACTTGCAAAGCCCCGCGGATGTCATGGAAATGTCACGCGTGCGGGGCCGGCGATGCGGTGCGGTCGCACGCGTGACCCGGAACCATGGACTGCATCGACTACCGCCGGCCGCCGGCCGGCTTTGAATCGCCGCTGGCGCTCTGGCTCGCCTGCCATGATCGCTTGCAGCGGGCCGCGCAACTGCTGCACCGGCTGTCCGAGCACTGGCGCCTGCATGGGCCCGGCGAGGCGGCGCGCGTGACCGCACAGGACCTGCGGCGCTACTTCGAGGAATCCGCCCCGCGCCATCAGGCCGACGAGCAGTGCGACCTGTTCCCGCGTCTGCGCCAGCGGCTCGAAGGCACCGCCGAGGCACAGGAGCTGGGCGCCATCATGGAACGGCTCGACCACGACCATGACCAGATGGACGGTCTGTGGCTTGCGGCGCGTGACGCGCTCGACCATTGCGCGCAGGCGCCGATCCGTCCCGGCCACGCGGACTGCTTCGGCCGCTTCATCGACTCCTTCATGGGGCACCACGAAGCAGAGCACCAGCTCCTGCTGCCGGCGGCGCAGCGGCTGCTGCAGCCGGACGACCTCAAAGCCCTGGGCGAAGGCATGGCGGCGCGCCGCGGCACCACGTGGGCCGCGCTCGGTCAGCGGCCCTGAGCGCGCCTGGGACCGGCCGAACGCGCGCGGTGCAGGTGCGCGCGCCGTCTGCCGGCCGACAGCAACCTGCGGTGCCGGCCAAGCGCCGCCCGTCGCATGACCGAGCGCTGCGCGCAGTCCCGATGCTTGAGCACTCGCTGCCGTAAGGGCGTCTTGGAGCAAGTGCCGGTGCCAGTCGGGCCGTTGTGGTGGTGTGAGCGGCCCATTGCAGCACTGTTCCGTCCGGAGGGCGCGCGCCAAGGCGGCCTGGCAGCGAAGCCGGTCAGGGCAGCGCGGTCGCGCCGGCGGCCTTGGGCGCCACCGTGCCCAGGCGCGCCTTCAGCGACTGCGCCCGGTTCTCGAACAGCGCCGCGTAGTAGACGCTGTTGGACATCACCTTCTTGACGTAGTCGCGAGTTTCGTTGAAGGGGATGGTCTCGGCGAAGATTGCCCCTTCGACCGCGCGCGGCAGCGTCGAGCGCCACTGCCGCGGCCGGCCCGGCCCGGCGTTGTAGGCGGCCGAGGCCAGCGCCGGATGGCCGTCCAGGTCGTCGAGCACGAAGCGCAGGTAGCTCGTGCCCAGCCGCAGGTTGACGTCGAGCTCGTTGACGCGCGCCGGCGAGAAGTCGGTCATGCCGACCCGGCGCGCCACGTAGCGCGCAGTGGCCGGCATCAACTGCATCAGTCCCTGCGCGCCGACCACCGAGCGTGCGTCCATGATGAAGCGCGACTCCTGGCGGATCAGCCCATAGACCCAGGTCTCGTCGATTCCGACTGCCTGCGCGTGGCGCGTCAGTTGCGTGCGAAACGGCGCCGGGAAGCGCTGCTCGAAGTCGAACTCTTCTCGGGTGCGGTCGCTGGTGGAGATCATGCGGTCGAGCGAACCGCGGCTGCGCGCGTACTCGGCGATGGCCAGCAGCTCGCGGTCGCTGCGGTTGCGTAACTGCCAGCCCCACTCGCGCACGCCCTCGGCGCGCAGCCCCAGCTCCAGCAGCTTGAGCGCGCGATTCAGCCCGGCGTTGCCGGCGAACTCGCGGACCTGCTCCGGCGCCGGCGGCGCGGCGCGCGGCGGCAGCACGATCGGCTCGCCCAGCTCCTCGGCGGCGAGCTTGCCGTAGAACTCGAAGCGGCCGGCAATGCTGCGCAACTGCGCCTGGGCCTCCTCGGCGCGGCCGTCGGCCTGCAGGGCGCGCGCGTGCCAGTACACCCACGCCGCATCGCGCTGCTGCTCCGGGCGCATTCGCTCGTAGGTGGTGCGCACCATGGCCCAGTCGGGTCCGCGCGCGCTGCCGCGCAGGGCGGCCCGCATCTGCCACTCGAGCACTTCCTCGACGCGCGCCGCGTCCGGATGGGTACCCACTTGTTCGCCGCCGCGGCGATAGAAGTCGACCGCCTGCGGGTCGTGCTTGAGTGCGGCCATGTGGCCGATGCGGCCCCACACCAGCCCGCGCTGCTCCGGCGTCAGGTGCAGGTTCAGCGCGCCGGCAAAGCGCTCGGCCTGGTCCACGTTCTCGCGCGCCAGTCGCACAATGGCCACGATCGCCAGCTCGCGCTGCAGTTGCGTCAGGCGCCGCTCGTGCAGGGCCAGGAAGGCGGCCGGCCGGTCGATCGCCTGCGCCACTTCGGCGGCGTTGATCCTGGGCACGCGCCCGGCCAGCCGTTTGGCGGTTGCCAGCTGGTTCTGCTCGACCAGTCCGCGCACGTGCTCCCAGACCGACAGCCGGCTGTCGTCGGCCAGGGCATCGGTCAGCGCCATGCAGCCCTCACCGCCGGACTCCCGGTTGGCCGCCAGCATGCGCCGCGCCTCCCGCGCCACTGTCTCGGCCGCGGCGGCCTCCGCCCGCGCCTTGCGGTAGCGCACCAGCGCGGCCCAGCAGCGCACCTGCCAGTCGTCGTGCTGCCAGACCAGCGCCGGGTGTTCGCGCTCGAAAGCGGCGAAGTCGCCGCGCGCGGCCAGCGCCAGCAGCCATTCCATGCGCAGCCGGTCGGCCAGGTAGCCGTCCGGGTGGCGCGCGATGAAAGCCTGCACGGCGGCGTCCGCCCGCGCGGGCTCCTCGCGCCGCACCCTCATCTGGCTCTGCCAGAACTCGACCCAGACGGCGAGCGGATGCTCCGCCAGCCGCGGCGCCAGCGCGGCCAGGCGCTCACGGTCGCCGGCGCGCCAGGCGGCGTGGGCTGCCAGGAACTGATCATCGAGCGGCTGCGGGGCGACATTGGTCGGCCGAGCGGCCTGGGCCTGTGAGGCAACCGGAACCGTGAGGGCAACCAGGGCCGCGAGGGCAGCACCTGACAGTCTGATGCAAGCCCAGGTTGGCCCTGCGCGCCGTGCGCCTGGCGATCGGTGTGTGAGGCGACCGGACAGGGTCATGCGAACGGCCGACCCGAACATTCGATTGACCACGGCCTCGGCGAGCGACAACATCCAACTGAGGCTATCACGCGGCAACCATGGTCATGAACTCAAGGAATCCGGGCGACTCCCGCGGCCCCCCCGAGGCGACCACGCTGGGCAAGACCCTGGCCGAGGCGTTGCCCCAGGCGGCTGCGTCCCTGGTGATCGCGGATCCGTCACAGCGCGGCAGCGTACGCGAGCGCCTGCTGCAGGCGCGTTTGCTGATGACCGACCGCGAGCTGCGCGAAGGCGTGCTGGTGCGGCGGGTGGCACGCTGGCTGCGCACCATGCCGATGAGCCGGCTCGCCTTCTTCTGGCCGGTGCGCGGCGAGCCCGACTTGCGCGCCATGGTGGGCGACTGGCTCGGCGAGCAACCCGGCCGGTCGGCCGCCCTGCCGGTGGTGGTGGGCGACCGTCTCGAGTTTCGCGCCTGGACGCCTGCCACGCCGATGGTCGAAGGCGAGTACCGGATTGCGGTCCCAGCCGGCACGCCGCCGGTGCAGCCGCAGGTCGTGCTGGTGCCCTGCCTGGGCGTGGATGCGCAGCGCTACCGGCTGGGCTATGGCGGCGGCTTTTATGACCGCACGCTGGCCGCGTTCAAGCTGCGGCCGGTCACGGTGGGCATCGCGTTCGATGTCGGCCGCATCAAGAGCATCGGCCCGCAGCCGCATGACGTGCGGCTGGATCTGGCGCTGACCGAGTCCGGCTCGCTGTAGCGGCGCCACGGGGCCGCACGAGGGGCGGCCCGCGCGGGCTCGGTCCGCGCGGCGGCGGCGCCGACTACCTGGGCAATCCCAGGCGCGCCCACAGCTCGAGCGTCGGCTCGGCCTGGTTCATCGTGTAGAAGTGCAGCCCCGGCGCATCGACGGCGAGCAATTGCTCGCACAGGTCGGTCACCACGTCCAGGCCGAAGGCGCGGATCGCGTCGCGGTCGTCGCCGTAGCTTTGCAGCTTCAGGCGGATCCAGCGCGGGATTTCGGCACCGCAGGCGTCCGAAAAGCGCGCCAGTTGCGTGTAGTTGGTGATCGGCATGATGCCGGGCACGATGGGCACCTCGACCCCAAGCGCCTGCGCGTCCTCGACAAACCGGAAATAGGCGTCCGAGTTGAAGAAGTACTGCGTGATCGCGGAATCCGCGCCGGCCTTCACCTTGCGGGCGAAGTTGGCCAGGTCGTCGGCCGGCGAGCGGCTTTGTGGATGGTATTCCGGGTAGGCGGCGACCTCGACGTGGAACCAGTCGCCGGTTTCGGCCCGGATGAACTCCACCAGCTCGTTGGCGTAGCGAAAGTCGCCCGCGCCGCCGGCCGCGCCCGATGGCAGGTCGCCGCGCAGCGCCACCAGCCGGCGGATGCCGCGGCTGCGATAGGCCAGCAGCAGCTCGCGCACGCTGGCGCGCGTGGTGCCGATGCACGAGATGTGCGGCGCCACCGCCAGGCCCGCGGCGGCGACCTCGGTCACCGTGTTCCAGGTGCCTTCCCGGGTGGAGCCGCCGGCACCGAAGGTGACGCTGAAAAACGCCGGCTGGACGGCCGCCAGCTTCGCGCGCACCGCGCGCAGCTTGTCGGCGCCCTCGGGCGTCTTGGGCGGAAAGAATTCGAAGCTGAAAGTGCGCGTCACCGGGGTCACTTCCTAGGCAGCAGCGCCGACATGGACCAGGTCAACAGGCTGTAGACGAGGGCGCCCAGCACTGCCCACCAGAAGCCGTCTACATGAAAGCCGGGCAGCAGCGACCCCACCGCCCAGAACAGCAGCGCGTTGATCACCAGCAGGAACAGCCCGAGCGTGACCAGCGTGATCGGCAGGGTCAGCACGATGAGCACCGGCTTGACCAGGGTGTTGACCAGCCCGAGCACGATCGCGGCGATGAACGCATGCAGCGGGTCCTGCACCGCCACGCCCGGAACGATCAGGGTGACCAGGTACAGCGCGATGGCGTTGAGAATCCAGACGAGCAGGATGCGCAAGGCAGCACTCCCGAGTGTTCGGTTTCAGCGTGGACCGCAGGCGCGCGACGCCGCCTCGCTGCGCTCTTGCAGGCGGGCGGCAAACAGCCGGTTGCGCCGGCGCTGTTCATCCGAGTCGGCCGGCACGGCCGGGAACAGTTCGTCATCGGCGACTAGGCGATAGAACTCGCGCGCCTCGCACTCGCAGTGGCGCACGAATCCGGCGGCGTCGAAGCGAACCCCCCTGCGCGCCAGGTCTTCTGCGGCCGGACCGCAGTGCGCCGCGCGCTGCGCGCTCGCTCGATCGCGTGCTTCACGCGCGCTCGCGGGCGCATCGGACGGGCGCGATGACTGTGCCAGGGACTGCGGCGGACCGACTCCGAAGGCGAGAGCAAGTGCCAGCGACAGCACCAGCGCTGGCGCCGTCCGGGCCGGCCGTGCAGGCTTGCTATGGCGCGCGGGCACCCTGATCAGTCGGCTGAAAGACATGTGGCGCATCCAGTGATCCCATATGCAAACGCCCGACTGTGCGGTGGATGCGCCAAGGCGCCGGGCATGTCTGCCCGGCCGCCTTCGCCGCACCCACCGCGGCGCCAGTGTGAGCGCTCAATACCGGTAGTGCTCGGGCTTGTAAGGGCCTTCTTTCTTCACGCCGATGTAGGTGGCCTGCGCATCGGACAGCTCGGTCAGTTGCGCGCCCAGCTTCTTGAGCTGCAAACGCGCCACCTTCTCGTCGAGGTGCTTGGGCAGCACGTAGACGCCGACCGGGTACTTGTCGGTGTTGCCGAACAGCTCGATCTGCGCGATCACCTGGTTGGCAAACGACGAGCTCATCACGTAGCTCGGGTGGCCCGTGCCGCAGCCCAGATTCACCAGCCGGCCCTGGGCCAGCAGGATGATGCGCTTGCCGGGTCGACCATCAACAGCGGGGAAGATGATGTGATCGACCTGCGGCTTGATCTCTTCCCACTGGTATTGCTTGAGCGACGCGACATCGATCTCGTTATCGAAGTGGCCGATGTTGCAGACGATCGCCTGGTCCTTCATCGCTTTCATGTGCTCGTGCGTGATGACCTGGAAGTTACCGGTGGCGGTCACGAAAATGTCGGCCTTGTCGGCGGCGTAGTCCATCGTGACGACGCGATAACCCTCCATCGCGGCCTGCAGCGCGCAGATCGGATCGCACTCGGTGACCCAGACCTGGGCCGACAACGCCCGCAGCGCCTGCGCCGAGCCCTTGCCCACGTCGCCATAGCCGGCAACCACGGCGACCTTGCCGGCGATCATCACGTCGGTGGCGCGCTTGATGCCGTCCACCAGCGACTCGCGGCAGCCGTACAGGTTGTCGAACTTGCTCTTGGTGACCGAGTCGTTGACGTTGATGGCCGGGAACTTCAGCGTGCCGCTCTTGGCCATGTCGTACAGGCGCTTCACACCCGTGGTGGTCTCCTCGGTCACGCCCTTGACCTGGGCCAGACGCGTCGAGTACCAGCTCGGGTCCTTGGCGAGCTGCGCTTTGATCGACTTGAACAGCTCCACCTCTTCTTCGCTGGTCGGGTGCGCCAGGCAGCTCTGGTCGCGCTCGGCCTTGGCGCCCAGGTGCAGCAGCAGCGTGGCGTCGCCGCCATCGTCGAGGATCATGTTGCTGTAGCCGCCATCGGGCCACTCGAAGATGCGGTGCGTGTAGTCCCAGTAGTCGGCCAGCGACTCGCCCTTGACCGCGAACACCGCCGTGCCCTCGGCGGCGATGGCGGCGGCGGCGTGGTCCTGGGTCGAGAAGATGTTGCAACTGGCCCAGCGCACCTGGGCGCCGAGGGCCTGCAGCGTTTCGATCAGCACCGCCGTCTGAATGGTCATGTGCAGCGAGCCCGTGATGCGGGCCCCGCGCAGCGGCTGGGTGGCGGCGAATTCCTCGCGGATCGCCATCAGGCCGGGCATCTCGGTCTCGGCGATGCGGATTTCCTTGCGGCCCCAGTCGGCCAGCGCAAGGTCGGCCACGACGAAGTCGTTGGCGGCGGGTGCAGCAGTTGCGGGTTTGAGTACGGCGCTCATCTCGCGCCCTCCTTTGCAGTGAAAGAAGTTTGCGAGCGCCGTTGAAACGGAGTGCAGTGCGACTGCACCGCTTCGAGCCTGGCAGACCGCAGCGGGCCTGTCGCAACGCTCCTCGAAGCAAGCCCGTCAGTGTAAAGCAGCCGGCGGCGGCCTGGCGAGGCCACGTGAATCACCACTCAAATGACCGCCGAAGGCGCCGCTTTTCCGTCGATCGGAGCCGGCCGGCTGTCGTCAGATCAGCCGCTTGCGGATCTGCGTGACCAGAACCTCGGCGACGATGACGACGGCGAAAATGGCCAGCAGCACCACCGCCACGCGCTGCCACTGGAACAGGTTCATCGCCGTGTTCAGCGCCACCCCGATGCCGCCGGCGCCCACCAGGCCCAGCACCGCGGACTCGCGCACGTTGATGTCCCAGCGCAGCAGCACGATGGCCCAGAAGGCGGGCTTGACCTGCGGCCAGTAGCCCTTGGTGAGCAGCGAGGCCCACGGGCTGCCGGTGGCGCGCAGCGCCTCGAGCGTGCCAGCATGGGCTTCCTCGCAGGCTTCGCCGAACAGCTTGCCGACAAAGCCGATCGAACGAAACGTGATGGCCAGCGTGCCGGCCAGCGCGCCGGGGCCGAAGACGGCGATGAACAGCAGCGCCCAGACCAGCGAGTTGACCGAACGGCTGGCCACCAGCAGCAGCTTGGCCAGGTAGTTGACCGGTGCGAACGGCGTCACGTTGCGCGCCGCCAGCAGCCCGAGTGGCAGGGCCAGCAGCACGCCGCCCACGGTGCCGAGGGTGGCGATGTGCAGCGTCTCCAGCAGCGCCGCGTGCACGCTGCTCGGGTAGTGGGCGAAGTCCACCGGCCACATGCGCTCGAACAGATCGCGCATCTGCTGCGGGGCGTCGTACAGGAACTCGGGGATGATCTCCACGGTGCGCAGCGACAGCACCACCGCGGCGACCACGCCCAAGTAGACGGCAAAGCGGGCCAGCCGCTCGGCCGGGCCGAAGCGCCGCCATTCGCGCGGCGCCACCGTGGCCGGCCCGCGCGCCGCGGCCCCGCCCGCCGCCGTGGTTGCCGCGGTTTGCTCCCGCGGCGCGCCGGGCGCTTGGCCCGCAGGCCGGCCCGCCGCGCTCATTGCGCAAACACCTTCTGGATGCGCGTGCTGACCACCTCGCAGACGAACACCACGGCGATGATCGCGAGCAGGATGGCGCAGACCACGTCGTAGTCGAAGCGCTGGAAGGCGACGAACAGCGGCGCGCCGATGCCGCCGGCGCCGACGATGCCCACCATCGTCGAGTTGCGCACGTTGGAGTCGAACTGGTAGGTGGCAAAGCCGATGAAGCGCGGCAGCACCTGCGGCAGAACGCCGTAGGCGATCACGTTCATGAAGCCGGCGCCGCTGGCACGCACCGCCTCCACCTGCTTGAGCGAGATCTCCTCGATCGCCTCGGCAAACAGCTTGCCGATGAAGCCGACCGAGGCCACCACCAGCGCCATGATCCCGGCCATGGCGCCGAAGCCGATCGCCTTGACGAACACGATCGCCACGATGACCGGGTGGAAGGCGCGGCACAGCGCGATGACGGCGCGGGCGGTCCAGGAAACGCCCGCCGGCATCAGGTTGCGCGCCGCCAGCAGACCCAGGGGCAGCGCCAGCGCGATCCCGCCGGCCGATGCAAGCACGGCGATCTCCAGGCTCTCCTTCATGCCCTTGAGGATCGCCTCCCACTGCTCGAAGCTGGGCGGCAGCATGCGCGCCAGGAACTTCTGCGCGTGCGCCAGGCCCTCGACGAAGCGTTGCCAGGTGAAGTCGAGCGTCGACAGCGCGTAGACGACATAGGCGGCCAGCAGCAGCCAGCCGGCGCGCGCCCACCAGTCCGACGCAAAGGGCGGCTCGCGGACCGCGCCGCTCCCGCTGCCGGCGGGGTTCGATGCGCTCATTGCAGGCCGCTCATTGCAGGCTGTTCATGGCAGGTCGCTCATTGCGGACCGCTCATTGCCGCCTTGCCGCCGCCCGCTCATTGCAGCCAGCCCTCGCCGCCGTAGATCTCGCGCAGGCGGTCGTCGGACAGTTGCGCCGGCGGCCCGTCGAACACCACCTGCCCGCCGGACATGCCGATGATGCGGTCGGCAAAGCGCCGCGCGAGATCCACGTCGTGCATGTTGACCAGCACCGGAATGCCGTGGCGTGCCGCGGCGTCGCGCAGCAGGTCCATGATCTCGACCGACGTCTTGGGGTCGAGCGAGGAAGTGGGCTCGTCGGCCAGCAGCAGGCGCGGCTCCTGCATGATGGCGCGGGCGATGCCTACCCGCTGGCGCTGCCCGCCCGACAGGCTGTCTGCGCGCTGGCGCGCAAAGCCGCCGAGGCCCACTTCATCGAGCAGCGCGAAGGCCCGCTCGATGTCGGCCGGCGGATAGCGGCGCAGCCAGGCGTTGAACGCCGACACGTAGCCGAGGCGCCCGGTCAGCAGGTTTTCCATGACCGTCAGGCGCTCCACCAGGTTGTACTCCTGGAACACCATGCCGATCTGGCGCCGCGCCAGCCGCAGCTCGCGTGCGTTCAGGCGCGTCAGATCGCGGCCTTCGAACAGGATGCTGCCGCTGGTGGGCTCGACCAGGCGGTTGATGCAGCGGATCAGCGTGCTCTTGCCGGTGCCCGACGGACCGATGATCGCCGTCACGCCGCGCGGCGCGATCTCCAGCGAGATGCCCTGCAGCACCGGAACGCCGAACGCCGCGCCGGTACTCCTTGCGGAGATCCTTGATCTGCAGGGCGGCGGACACGATCGACAGGCCTCGGGAGTCGGGGAGCTGCGGTTCGGCGCGGGGGGCGGTGCGCAGTGCGCTGCCAGCCGCCCGCCCGCGCCGATTGGTTGCCGATTGGTTGCCGATGAGTTGCCGATTGCGCGCCGGTTACTCGCCGTCGGCTCGCGGCTACTTCTTCTCGGCCGCCTTGGCCTCGGCCGCTTTCTTGCGGGCCGCTTCCTCGCGCTGCGTCAGCGCCTCGAAGGCCTTGGCGCCGAAGCTCTCGCCGCTGGACTGCGCCACCCGGCGCACCACCTCCCACTCCTTCTGGTAGGTCACCGGAACGAAGCGGTCGGCGCCGTCGAACGCCTTTTGCATCTCGGCCGGGAAGCGGTAGTCGTGGAAGCACTTGAGCAGGGTGTCGCGCAGCTTCGGCTCCAGGTCGTGCGCATAGGCAAAGCTGGAGGTCGGGAACGGCTGGCTCTTCCAGATCACGCGGAACTCGCTCTCCTTGACCGTGCCGCGGTCGATCATCCGCTCGAACACGTCGCTGGCCACCGGGGCGGCGTCGTAGTCGCCGGTGCGCACGCCCAGCACCGAGCGGTCGTGCCCGCCCGAGTACAGCACCTTGTAGTCCTTGTCCGGCGTGATGCCCAGCGGCGGGAACAAGGCGCGCGGCGCCAGGTTGCCGCTGTTGGACGAGGGCGAGGTGTGCGCCACCTTCCGGTCCTTCAGGTCGGCGATGGTCTTGATCGGGCTGTCGGCCCGCACCACCAGGGCCAGGTGGTAGGACTGAAAGCCCTTGGCGTCGCCCTTGACCGCAAACGGCACCGCGCCCGCGAGGTTCACCGCGAAGGCGGTTGGCCCGGTGGAGAAGCCGCCCACGTGCAGGCGCCCCGAGCGCATGGCCTCCACCTGCGCGGCGTTGCTCTGCACCTGGAAGAACACCACGCGCTTGCTGGTGCACTGGGCCAGGTGGTCGGTGAACGGCTTGAACACCCGCTCGTACACGGCCGGGTCTTCGACCGGCGTATAGGTGAACACCAGCACGCTCGGGTTGCGGAAGCGCTTGGGGTCGGTCGGCGGGTCGGCCACCAGGTCGCGGTTGGCGTCGCAGTAAGCGGTGTCGAGTTCGCCGCGGTGGGGGCAGGTGTCCTGCGCCAGCGTCGCGCCGGCGACCAGCGCCAGCGCCGCGGCTGCAAGGCCGTGCCAGAGTGTCTTCATGTCTCCTCCGTGTGATGTCCGGTCGCCTCGACCGGTGCGGTCCGAGCGATGGTAACTCCAGCGACGGCTGGAAGGTGCCGCGCCGCACTGGCTGCCCCCGCCGCTGCCGCGGGCCGCCTTCGCTGCGACCGGGATGGAGGCGATCCGGCCCGCTCGCGACGATTTGTTCTCACAGGCTCTCAGCGCGGCGCGAAGTCTGCCGGCAGCAGCGCCCCGAAGAGCAGGGGATTGGCCCAGTCCCGAATGCCGGGCTGCGCCAGCGCGGCCAGCGACGGCGCCCCCAGCGGGGGCGAGTCCACCGGAGTGCCCCCTTCGGCGAGCAGTTGTTCGATGTTTGGCCAGAAGCGTGGCAGCGCCGTCTCGCGCGCCAGCGCCAGATTGAGCGCCGCCAGCACCGGCACCCAGGTCGTCTCATCGCCCTGCACGCGCCGCAACCGCAACCGCGGATTGAGCTGATAGAACCCGTGCGCCACGCGCAGGAACAGCTTGCGGTTGTAGGCGTAGTCGCGGGCGACTTCGTTGCGCGACAGCACGTTGGACAGGTGCTGGCGCGAGTTGCGCCTGGCGCGCAGCACCGTCGCCGGCAGCGCCTGCCAGGCGGCCAGCACGACGGCGGTGTCGAAGCCGCCGGCGGCGCGCCAGTGCGCGTCGCCGAAGCTCGACTTGAACAGCGCCACCAGCGTGTGCCAAAGCAGGTACTCCGACTGGTGCGGCTGCAGGCGCACCAGTCGCTCGTCGACCTGCAGGTCGGTGCAGGCGGGCGCGACCCGCTCATAGACGGCGGCGAAGCTGCCGGCCGCGTAGTGCGAATCGGCGAAGGCCGCCGCCAGCGCCCAGTGCACGGCGGCGCGGCCGGTGTGATCGACTGCGTCGCAGTCGGCGCCGCGCGCGCGCAGCGCGTCGATCAACGCCACGTTGCCGACCGCGGCGGCGGCCATCAGCGGCGTCAGGTTCATCGGCGTGCGGTGATCGACGCCGTGCGCATCGCATTGGCGCAGCACGTCCTTGAAGTTGCCGGCGGCATACGGCGCCAGGTACTTGCGGCCGAGCGCGCGCAACGGTGCCGCACCCACGCCGCGCGCGGCGCCGTAGCCGGCGCCGTGCGCCAGCCAGGTCACCAGCCCCTGATCGTGGTGGCAGGCTGCGTATTCGAGCAGTTGCTGGCGCGGCTTGTCGCCCGGGGCGCGCTCGTGCAGCACGCGGCGCAGCAGCTCGCGCAGGCGCGCCTCGCCGGTGACCGGCCACGGCACCGGCGTCTGCTTGAGGATGGTGTCGCGGATGGCCTGCGCCTGCTCGGCCTTGCCCTGTTGCTCCAGGCGGTGCGCCTCCTGTTGCCAGTCCTGGATGCTGGAGCGCTGCGCGGCCAGCGCCGGCGCCGCCTCGGCCGCTCCGAGGTCGAGCAGTGCCAGCAACGGATGGGCGATATCGGGCTCGAGCCAGACCACGTTGGACAGGGCGCGCGTGACCGCCACGTACAGCGCGTTGACGAAGAACTTGTAGCGGTCGGCCGACTTGTCGGTCTTGTCGCGGGCGCGGCGGTAGTCGAGCGCGTCGCGCTCCAGGTCGGCCGGCGTCACGCCCTCGGTCAGCGCGGCATAGTCGGCGCGCGCCGCTGCCACGAAGCGGAACAGCACCACGCTGTCGTACTCCAACCCCTTGGCTTCGTGGATCGAGAACACCAGAGGCGTGCGAAAGTGCTGGCGCGCAGCGGCTTTATCCTCGTCGCGCAGCACCAGCACCGCCACGCGCGCCGACAGGCGGGTGCGCTCGTCGAGCGCGCGCAGGTTGGCCTCGGTGTCGCGTAGCAGCTCCACCGTGCCCTCGGTCTGGCCGACCGCCTGCACCAGGTAGTTGCTCTCGCGGTCGATCGAGCCGAAGCGGCGCTGCTTGATCAACAACAGCCGGTTGGCCACCCGGGTGGCGCGACGGCCGTTGCGGAAGTTGGTCGCCAGCACGCTGACGCGCTGCCCCTCGGCCTGCTGCGGGTCGGCGTGAAACAGGCTCTTCACGCGGCTCCAGCCGAAAAAATTGGGGTGCACGATCTGGTTGGCGTCACCGCACAGGATGAACTGGCCGGGCTTGCGCAGCGCCGCCAGCACCAGCGCCAGTTGCGCCAGCGTGAAGTCCTGCACCTCGTCCACCACCGCAAAGTCGTAGCGCGGCGCCACTCGCGCGCGCCAGGACTGCGCCACCAGGCTCGGCTCGTACAGGCCGGCCTGGGGCAGCCAGGCTTGGAACTTCTCGTAGAGGTCGTACACGGCGCCGCGCTCGTCCTGCGCAAACAGCGACTGCCGCACGCCCAGCGCCAGGTAGGCGGCGCGTTCGAGCGCGCCGTCGGGCTCGGCGCACAGCACGCCGCAGAATTCCTCGTACAGCGCGTGCGCATCGACCCCGCGCAGCGCCTGCCGGTGGCGCGCGAACCAGCCGGCAAAGTCGCGGAAGCTCAGCTCGCGTCCCGGCGGCACGTGCCAGGACTCCAGATACTCGCGCAGCGAGAAGAACGAGGGGTCCTGATCGTCGCGCTCGAAGCCGAGTGCGAAGTACAGCGCCCGCGCGCTCTGCGCCAGATAGGCCGAGCGCGTGACATACAGCACCTCGCCGGCGGCGTGCTTGAGCCGCTCCAACGTGAGCGCGGTCTTGCCGCTGCCTGCGCTGCCCACCAGCACCAGCGGCGGGCGCTGCTCGAAAACCGCCTGCTGCGCGTCGTCGAACGAGATGGGCTTGTCGAGCACGTGCAGGCGGCGCCGCTGCGGGTGCAGAAAGCGCAGCGGCGTGGCGGCGGCGGCGGCCTCGGCCGGCTCCGCGGCGGGGATCTTCGCCTCGTCGACCGCGGCGCCGCGCAGGAAGCGCGACTTGTCGTAGGCGTGGCCGACGATCACCTCCAGCAGCAGCGCGCAGGTGGCGCCGCCGTGACTGACCGTGGTGAAGATCAGCCGATCGGCATCGTTGAGCTTGGCGCGGTACAGCGGCAGCCGGGTGCCGGCCGCCAGCTTCTTCACGTCGGCCGAGCGAAAGTCGTCGCGTTCGAGCGCGGCTCGCACCTTGTCCACCGCGGGCGCCAGCGCGCCGGCGGCAAAGCCGTCGTAGTCGAGGGTGCGCACGGTCGAGGCGCGGTCGAATCAGAGCCTGCGAAAGGATCTACTGCGCGACCCGATCCGGCGGCGCCCGCGCTGCGCGCTGGACCATGCCGAACGGGTTCGCAGTGCGGCGCGACCGCGGGCCTCGAGCGAAGAGTGCGACGGTCGCGACGGTCGCGACAATTGCGACGATCGCGACGATTGCGACGATTGCCACGGTTGCGACGATTG
>Ga0209972_10002430_pt1 | contig 15264 bp, 20 predicted proteins | sample NOAtaG_7_FD_187302 | JGI IMG/M metagenome (GOLD analysis project Ga0209972, IMG submission 187302) | Freshwater lake microbial communities from Lake Erie, under a cyanobacterial bloom - NOAA_Erie_Diel1S_2200h metaG (SPAdes) (version 2) | ecosystem: Environmental > Aquatic > Freshwater > Lake ... | reverse complement strand
TAGCCTCGCGCGCGGTTGAGCCAGGAGGGGGCTATCACGGGAAGAAGACCAGCTTCACGAGGATGGCGGCCATGCCGGCCATGAGGCCATAGCCGACCTTGGCGATGATTTTCTGGAAGCTCGTCAGATCCTCGCGGATGCCCTTGTACCGCTCGGCGCAGACGGCCTCATGCGTGGCGAACTTCAGCTCGAGCTCGCGGATGCGGCGGTCTTGGGTCGTTTCGGACGGTGCGCGGCGTTCCTCGATCATGGCGGCGGGCCCTCGGCTGGATTTTCGAGCGTGATGGAGACATCCGCGGTCGCGGTCAGCGCCGTCGGCGTCGTGGAATCGGTGACGGTGCAGCGGTAGGTGGCGGCCACGAAGTTGCCTTCGCCCAAGCCGCTCGTCGAGAACGTAGTCGTCGCCGCGGTCGGGCTCGTCACGGTGAGCGTGTCGCCGCTGACCTTGGACCAGCTGTACGTGTACGGCGAAGTGCCGCCGTTCGGTGTCACCGTCGTCGAGTTGCTGGTGATGGTGCCGGTGTCGCCCGCCTCGTAGAGCGAGGTCGGCGAGGCGGTGGCGAGCATCGCCTGACGCGTGATGCTGACCACCACGTCGACCGTCTTGGTGGCGGCGGCGGAGTCGGTCACGGTGCAGCGGAAGGTGGCGTCGTAGGTCGTGCCCGAGGCGAGGCTTGTGCCCGTGAAGGTGGTGGTCGCCGCCGTCGATGACGTGGCCGAGATTGACGTCGAGCCAGCGATGCGCGTCCAGGCGTAGGTGTAGGGCGCGGTGCCGCCCGTCGCGGTGACGGTCGCGGAGCCGGTGACGATGGTCGCCGTGGTGTCGGTCTTGGTGAGCGAGGACGGTGACACCGAGGCGGCGAGGGTGCCGAAGAGGTTACGGGCAGCGCCAGCCGCGCCGACGGTGGGCGGCTCAGTCGGCGACGGGATGCCCGCCGGCGAGCGTAGCAGCACCCAGTAGTAGCGGGTCGTTGTGTCGGTTTTCGGAATGAAGACCGAGGTGCTGAGGCCTTCCCAGATCTTCACCGCGCTCGAGAACGGCGTGGACGCCGTGTGCTCATACAGCTGGTACTTCACGTCAGGCGGCACCACCGCCGGCGCCGCCCACGAGAAGGCGATAGCCCCCTCATAGCCCAGCGTGGTCAGTGCCGACGGCGCGAGCGGCGTGTAATCGCCGGCGGACGGGTTGGTGATGGAGCCGGGGCTGAGGTAGTCGGCGACGATGGGGTCGTTCCAGTCGTTGGACGCCTCCTCGCGCACGGTGATCTCGACGGCGCCGCTCGGGTCGAAGTTCCAGCCCTCGCAGCGGACGGTTTTGGCCGACCAGCCGAGCTCGGGGATGGTGACGGTGCCGGTCTCAAAGGGGCGGATGCCGTAGGCGGCCATGTTGCAGCGCAGGGTGGCCGACTGGCGCAGACGGCTGCGGCGGCTGAGGAGGGTGGCGTGGCGCTGGGCCTCGAATTCGTTGGTCGTCGCGGCAAACTTGGTGTCGAGCCATGTCTGCTCGCCGTCGTCGGTGATGTAGGTCTGGTTCACCGTCGGCTGGAACTCGACCTCTTGCCAATTGCGCGCCGGGTTCACGAAGGTGCCGCGGACGCTGTTGTAGCGGCTGTTATAGGGTAGCGCCGTGACGAGCCGCACGCCGCCGTCGATGAGGTCATCCACTCCGATGGTGAAGGACGGCGTTTGCCACGCGCCGGCGAACATCCGCCAACGGCCGCCGCTGTAATAGCAGACGCCGGCCATCGCCTGCGCCAGCGCCTCGATGTTGTCCTCGTAGCGATCGGTGGCGGTCAGCACGACATTGCATGTGTACCGCTTCTGCGAACTCGTCGGCGAGGGCACCGTCACGGTCTCGTCGCAGATGTCGGCGGCATCGGCGACCATCTGCCAGTCGATGCGCGAGGCATCCTCGCCCATGCCGAGGCGGGTGCTGATGAGGTAGTCGGCGAGGCAGAGCGCCGGGTTGGTGCTGTAGGCGTAGGTGGCGGGATCGGCGACGCGATGCGAGCCGGAGCCGCCGGGCTGCGTCGAGTCGAGGCGCGGGTCATAGACGCGCTTGCCTTGCACCAGGATGGTCGTCTCGGGCCGCCCGGTGCGGAAGGTCTCCTCGTCGTACTTGAAGGTCATCGCCACGTAGGCGACGCCCTGCCCGCGATGGTTGGCCGTCCACTGCGCCGGGAAGGCCGTGGTGAGCTTGAAGTCGACGGTCTGCGCGTCGGTGCCGGCATAGCGGCGCACCCATGCCTTGTCGGCGTAGCGCCCCGAGGTCACCTTGCCGTCGGAGTCAGCGCCAGTGATGGCGGTGACGGTGCCGATGGCCTCGCGGTTGAAATAGACCTGCCCGAGCGAGTGGCACTCATGGCCGGCGACGGCGATGACCTGATGCAGGAAGTCGTTGCTGCTGCCCGACGTCAGCGGCGGAATGACGTTCATGCCACTTACCAGCATCTCGCCGTAGATGATGCGCCGCGCCTCGGTGGTGCCGCTGTATTCGACGTCCTGCGGCTGACGGGAGATTTTCGGCTTCCCGGCCAGCATCTGCGCCGCCTTGGAGAGCGCGAGATTGACGAGCGCGCTGAAGGCGACCTTCTTGACGGCAGCCCAGAATGCGGCCTTGGCGGCGGCAGCAGCAGCGGCCTTGGCGGCGGCAGCGACGACGAGCGGGGCGGCGGCGGGCATAGTTCAGACCTCCCAGCGGCAGAGGACTGCGCTGCGCGGGTATTGGACAAGACCAGCCTCGCCGGTCGCAAGCGCGCCGGTTCCGACCCAGACGCCCGCCACAGGCCCCGTCGGCGTCTCGAGGAGGACGATGTCGCCGCGCTGGGCGCGACCGGAAGCGGGGTCGCCGAAATGCTCGCTGATGGCCTCGCAGAGGCCGCCCGCGCTGATGACGTGGCGCATGGCCGAGACGTCCGTGGCGCTGACGGCCTCAACGGCGTAGGTGCGGTCGATGCCCGTCATGGCCCTTGCGGCGCGGAAGGCAAAATGGCAGCAGTTGTTCTCGGTCCACGAGAACGGCCGCGCCTCATGCTCGCGCACGACCTCCCACAGCTTCTCATGCCAGTCCGACTGCTTCATACGTCGGAGAAGATGCCGCCGCCAGAGCCGGGGCCGCGCGGGTTGAATCCCGGCCCGCCATAGCCGACATCGCGCGCGCCCCACTTGGAGACGAAGCCCTCGATGTTCGGGGTGAGGTCGAAGAAGCGGTCGCCGGGGAATACCTGCTTCTGGTCGGCGTCGGTGTATCGGGCGATGCGCGGCTCGCGGCGCAGACGATGCTCGCAGCTGATCTGGATGCTGGCCTCGCCGCGGCTGAGGTTGACCGTCTGCTGGTTCATCCGCCCCTCCCAGATGACCTCCGGCGATGCCAAAAAGGTGCCGGTGTCGGGGCTGACCATGCCGAGGTAGATGGTGACGGTGCGGTTCTGGTAGTCCTCGCTCAATGCCTCGGTGAGCAGCGAGGCGTCGAGGCCGGAGACGGTCAGATTCACCGAGCGGGCGATGACCTCGATATTCTCCTCGACGGCTTCGATGCTGCCGAGCTCGCCCAGGCCGTAGAAGAGCGCGGCGGCCTCCTCGGTGGCGAGGTCGTCGCCGGCTTCGGTGAGCAGCCCGTCGCCGTCCTCCTGGAGCAGCAGCGAGGCAAAGGTTAGCGTGCCGACGCCGTCGTGCACGCGGATGGTGCCCGAGTCGTAGGCGAGTTCGACCAGTACGACCATCGTGATGGACGGCTTGTCGGCCTCCAGCGCGTAGTCGGGCGAGACGATTCGCGTCACGCGATGTCCTCGACCAAGTTGAGCTCGATGTCACCGATCAGGCCGGGGCGCACATTCCAGGACACCGACTCGTCGGACAGCAGGAAGCGGCCCATCGGCGAGCGGAAGATAACGGGCGAGTTGTCGGCGGGACTGGCGCGCAGCTGCGGCTCGAAGATGAGGTAGCCCTGCCCCGATGCGTTGCTGTCGAGGTCGGCGACCAGGCGCTTGAGCTCGCCGCCGATCTCGACCCAGTCGCCCGCCTTTGCGAGCGCGTTGGTGGACACCGGCAGGCCGTCGATGTTGAGCGCGGCCCCGGTCTGCGAGGCGCCGTTGACGAGCGCGCAGCGGGCGACGGAGGCCCAGTTGACGAATTGGAAGTCGCCGGCAACGCGCCCGGCCACGAGGTCGTAGAACGAGACGTGGGAGGTAGTGCCAGAGGCCGTGAAAGTCTCGGAGAGGCGGCCGGCGGCCGTGAGGGCGGTGCCGTTGCGCAGCGAGGTGTCGCCCTGCGTCGTGCCGGCGGTGGCCTTGAGGTTCACCGCGCCCTTCCCGGCTGCCACGATGGCGCGGATGGCGTAGGGGGCGCTCGTGACGGTTGTTACGCCCGCCTGGTAAGCGTAGCGGTCGGCGGTCACGCCGGTGCGGGTCAGTCGCAGGCCGCGGCTGGAGTCGGCCGACAGCACCATCTCGGCGTTGCTCGAGGTCCAACCCGTCGTGGCCGCGGTCGCCGCCTGATTGGTCAGCAGCTCGGGCGCAGAGAATGAGCCGCCCGCGGTGTAGGAGGGGTCGACGAGGTAAAGGCGGTTCGACCGTCCGCGGAGCTGCGCGATGAGGCTCAGGAGCCGCGCGCGCCGGGTCGGCATCGGGGCGCGGAAGATGAGCCGACAGGTCCAGCGGTTGCCCGGGCGGGAGTAGGTGCGCACGGCGCCGGACAGGGCCGACGAGAAGACGGCCGTGTTGTCGAGCGTGCCCCAGGTCACCTCGGAGGCGATGAGATCCGGCGGCAGGACGAAGTCGGTCATCGGCGTATCCCGTAGCGGCGGTCGAGCTCGTCGAAGATCCGGCGGTTGTTGTCCGCGAGGATGGTCGGCAAGGCCTGAGTGAGCTCCATTGTCGCACCACGCGCGTCGATGTTGTAGGACACGGCGACGCCGCCGCCCATGCCGCCGCCGTTGGGGATGATGGAGCCGCCAGTGGACGGCACGAAGAGCTCGGGGCCGCGCTCGCCGACGAGGTAGGGCGAGCTGCCCGTCACCGGGCCGCCCTTGGCGCGCGGTTTGATTCCCGCCAGCGCTGCCGAGGCGAACTGCCCGACGATGCCGGAGCCGCCGGCGAAAGCGCCGAAGAAGGCGGTAAGCAGCTGCTGGGCGAGGAGATCGGCCAGCATCCGGCGGATGACATTGAGGAAGCCGGCGAGCATTCCCTTCAGCCCGTTCTCGAAGGGGTCGAAGAGGAAGTCGGCGAAGGCCGTTTGCATGGACTTGGCGGCCTCCTGCGCGAAGACCGTCATCGCCGTTACGCGCTCGCCGAAGCGCTCTTCGTAGGACTTGGTGATCGACTCGACCACGCCCTCGCCGGCCTTGTCGGCGGAGTCCTTGAGGATGGCGTCCGTCTCGCGGACGAGGTCGGCCTGCCAGTCGGCCAGCGCCTTGGCGCGCTCGGCGTTCTGGGTGCGGCGCAGCTCGGCGATGTATTCGGCTACGGACTGGCCGCGCGTGCCGCTGCTTCGACCTTTTCCGGTAGAGCCGCCAGCCTTCTGCTCTGCCCTGACTTGCGCATCAATGCGCGCCGCCTCGGCCTTGGACTCTTCATCGGCGAGGCGCTGAACGAGCACCAGCTTCTCCCGCAGGATTTGCAGGTCAGCATTAATTTCTTGCTGCATCTTCAAGGCCATACCACCGCCAGCGCCACGGGTCGACATGGTGATGCCGCCGCGGGCTCGCTCGAGGCGCGAGATTTCTCGCTGCAGCAGCGTGACCGCATCCTTCTGGGTCCGCGCTTCGATGATGCCAAGGCTGACCAGTTCGCTGCGGATCAGCTTGATGAATGCGGCAGCGCCCTGCAGGGCGAAGTTGAAGCCCTTGATGAGCGCCCCGGTGAGCGCATTGGCCGCCGACACGAGCGCCGGGTCTTTCAGCGTGCGAGCGAGATCGTCGAGAGCCTTGCGGCCCTCGTCGGTCTTCTTCGCGGCCTCGGTCATCTTGCCGAATGCCGCGACCAGCGCGCCGCCGGTCAGCAGCCCGAAGGCGAAGTTGATCGCCTTGCCCGTGACCTTGGCCGTCTTCTCGACGGTCTTGAGCCCGTTGGTGGCGGCGCGGATGGCGTTGCCAGTCTTGTCTACCGCAGTGATCTGGACTTCTGCGCGCGCCATGAGTTCTCCTGGGCTTCCTGCTCAAGCTTCGCAGCCGCGAGCAGGTGGTAATAGTCACGCTCTGTCATCTCGAAGATGTCGGCGGGTAGGACGCCGAGCCGCAGCGCGAGAGCGTAGATCGCGTGGAGCCCGGCGTCCTTTCTCAGTTTCCCTCGGCGACCTCGACCGACTGGATGGTCCCGCCATTCATCGCGGAGACGATGCGCGCGATGATGTCGGGGTCGTAGTCGTTCATCAGGTCGCGCCGCTCGGCCTTGCCGAAGAGGCGAGCGCCGTTCTTGTCCCGCGCGCGCACCTGGATGGTGACAGCCATCGCCTCGAGGTCGAGGATGGTGTTGTCGCCGTCCTGCTTGGCGAGCAGGAAGATTTCCCGGCGCTCGGCGAGGGTCATGTCCGGCCAGTAGTAGACCGAGATGCCCCACTCCGGCACCGGGACCTCGAGCAGCGCGTCAGGCGAGCGGCGCTCCTTGAACTGCGCCTGAGCCTTGGCCTTCCAGTCCATCAGCTCGTCGCCACCGTCAGCGCGCCGTTGCCGACGAAGTTGAAGGTGATTTCGGTGATGGCGCCGCGCTGCACGTTGCGGGTGATTTCGGTGATGAGCGCGTTGCCGCTGTAACGGGTCGCGCCGGCACCGACGCCCTCCGGGGCAAGCACGAGCGACACGTTCGCGCCGGGGGCGAGGGCCACCTGGCCGCTCGTGTCCGTCTCGTCCCAGAAGGCCGTGACGTTGCCGGACCAGCTCTTGATGGCCGTCACGTTGTAGGTCTTGTCGAGGTCGGCGAGGTTGGTGTCCTCGGCGTACTCGGCGGAGGCGGTGAACGAGAAGCCCGTCACCTCCGCAACGGTGGCGGAGGCCACGCGCACGAGGCCCTCCGAGCCATGATGGTTAGCCATTGTCGTCTCCTAGGGTCAAGAAATGACCGAACCTGCGTCGGTCTCGCTGGTGCGGTACTGCACCCGGAACTGCATCCGCGCCGACCCGATGGGGGCGTCGCCGTCGAATGAATGCGTGATGACGGTATCGGTGAGGACGCAGTCCTTCACCATGCCGCCGAGCGTGTTGTCCGCGCCGATGGCGTTCTCGACGCCGGCGCAGAGGACATCGAGGCGGTCGTTCAGCCGCGACGAATCGCGCGCGACCACCTCGATGACGAGAAGCAGATCCCGGCCAAGCCGCCGGGGGTAGTTGAGCGTCGTCTGGTCCTGGTTGACGACCTCGTTGTTGGTGTAGACGAGCGCCGCCGAGACCGTGTCGGCCGGCAGCGGGTACACCCGCGACTTGGTCACGGTGTCGGCGACCTGAGCAGCCTCGAGGATGCTCACCACGCGGTCGCGGATCTTGAGACGCGCGTGCGACATCAGGCCTCCTGCAGGATGAAGAAGCCGGCCTCGGTGACGAGGTTCTCAGCCGCTTCGGTTTCAAGGTTGCCCGCGAGGTCAAGGTCGTAGTCGAGGCTCACCTCGAGGCGCAGGACCGTGATGCCCGTGCCGTCGTGCTGGAAGTCGCGCACGACATACTGGGCGTCGTTCACGTAGAGCGTGTCGCCGTTCTGAACCCGGCACGGCAGCGAGGCCGTGGCGATGTGGAACATCGGCTGGCTGGACGAGAAGGGCGCCTCGGCGACATCGACCGCCACAAAGGCGTTGTCGAAGATGCCGACGATGGGAAACACGCGCCCGCGGTTGCGGTAGCGGCCCTTCACCGCCCAGTCGTTGAGGTTGAAGAAGGCGGCGCGATCGGCGGCGGACTCAACGGCCATACGTCACCCTCCATACCTCGCTGGTCGAGGTCTGCCCCGCCCATACGACCGTGCCAGACAGCACCCGCTTGAAGAGCCGCTCCCATTCCGGGTACGGCCGCGCCGAGGGGTGCAGGTTGATGCCGTCCCAGACATCGGGGTAATCGGCCGCGGCGATGATGAGCGTGCACTTCGTGACACGCTCCAGCTCGCGCAGGCCCGCCTCGATGTCCGGCTCCAAGATGTGCTCGATGACGTCGACGCAGGTGACGACATCGAAGCTCGCCGTGGCGAAGGGCAGCGCATGGATCTGCGCCTCGACCACCCGCTCGCCGTCGCAGAGCGCCGGCACCGCCTCGGTGCCGCGCACCGGGCCGAAGCCGAGCTGCTCCGCAGCGGTCAGAAGCTCACCGCGCCCGCAGCTCACGTCGAGCAGCGAACCGGACAGGCCCACGAGCAGCTTGCTCATGGCCTGCAGGCGGCCGTCGCTCATGCGATAGCCGCTGTGCCGGGCGTAGACGTCCCGGTACTTCTGGACCTCAGCCTGCCTTGCGTCCACGCTTCACCGCCGGCACGGGAGCCGGGGCCGGGGCGGCCTCTACGACCGCCGGAGAGGGCGCAGGGGCGACGTAGGCGCGAGCCCAGCCCTTGCGGATGGCCTCGGCGGCGAAGGCCGCATCGACCTCCACAACGCGACCGGGCTCAAGGGAGACGCCGCGGTAGCCGCGGCCTCGGATCATCTCAATGTGCATACGGTTTGAACCATTGCTGTGCAGGACCAGACACCACCGAGACGATCTCGGGGCGCGCCATATAGTCGCGGACGGTGCGCCAGGCGAAGGTCGCCGTGACGCCCATCTCGAGGCCGCGGAAGCCCGGCGGGCTGTGCCAGTACCGCCGCGACGTCGTGTAGTCGTCGACGCCGCAGACGATGATCTCGTCGCAGCCGATGTAGTCGGCGAACCAGACGGCCGTGCCGCCCGAAAAGCCGAAGTCCGGGACGATGCCCGACCAGATGTCGGCCAGGTCCTTGTGGTGCGTGACGAGCGGGACGCCGTGGCCCTGCAGGATCGGAGCAAGCTCCTTGTCCTGGAACACGATGTAGTCGAGGTCGAGCAGCATCGCGTGCTGGTTGACGCCGATGTAGAGGCCAAGCGCCTGCACCCGCGGGCGCACCACCCGAAGGTCGCTCAAAAGGGTGGGGCCGCCACCCAGGACGACTGCTCGTCGTCCCGAATGACGGCCCCGGATCGCCGCGAGGTCGATCACGATCAGGTCGTGATGATCTCGTTGCACTCCGCGAAGGACTCGGGGTAGCGCACCGCGAAGTCGCAGTCGTGGAACGCGGTGACGCGCACCGTGGCCGCGCTCGAACCCGTGTACGGGTCGACCATCAGGTCGATGCCCGACCACTGGCCGATCACGAGGTCGCTCCACACGCCGAAGATCAGCGCGGAGAGGTTCGTGCCCGTGCCCTTCGTCAGGTTCGACGGCACCTGCTGGCTGACCGACAGCGGGTACCCGTAGAGGTCGCTGAACGGCGGCTGCAGGATGAAGTTGCCCTCGATGCCCGAGGTCTGGCGCGGGGTGCGGGCCAGACGGCTCTTGACCTGCGCGTTGGTGAGGAACGCGGCCGACGAGGCGTCGACGTTGTCGATCTCGACCTCACGCACGAGGTCCACGACCATCTGCCAGGTGGGGGCCGCGCCGTTGGTGGCGAGGGTCACCGAGCCGATGCCCGAGGTGTTGAGGATGCCGGTCGGACGGTTCGTGCCCGAGCCCGAGATCGCGGCGTTGTCCATGGCGACGGCGATGGAGGTCGCCAGGTCGTTGCGGATCAGCGACTCGATGTCGAGCGAGGACTGCAGCATCAGGCGGCGGCTGAAGTCCACGAAGCCCGCGAGGGTCTTCGGCGACAGCGTGACCTGGCTGAAGGCCGGGTTGTTGGTCGACTCGGACGGAGCCGCGTTCTCCGCCACCCACGCGACCGTCGAGGCGGCCGTCTTCTTCGGGATGGCGACGTTGCCCTGGAGGCCCGTCAGGTAGGTCGCGCCGAGCTGGGCGGTGACCATCTTCGCGCGGAGCACGTCGATGAACGAGCCGGCCAGCAGGTCGGTCGCCACGAGGTTGCCGCCCTTCGCGGTGCCCGTGCCGGTGCCGGTCAGGATGTCGCGCTTGGCGAAGAGCACATCCGTCGGAACGGTGAGCCCGCGGCTGTTGCGGCCTTCCTTCGCGGCGGCGGCCTGGCTGGCCTCGAACTCGAAGGCAGCGGCGCGCTGGGCGCGGGCGTCCGTCGGGTTGCTGAGGGCGTGGATCGCGCGGGCGAAGGAAAACTCCTTGGCCTCCTGCGTGGTCAGGCCGATGTCGGCGGTCGCCAGCGGCTTGCTCGACACCTTGTCGAGGAGGGCGCCGCGGAACTGCTCGACGCTGGCGCCGTCGCGGATCGCCTGCTCGGCGAACTCACGCTGGCTGTGCCGCGAGCCGAGCTCGAGGATGGCAGCAGCGCGCTCGCGCTCCGCCTTCATGCCGGCATCGCCGGCGGGGATCTGGCTGTCCATTTTCTGGGACTCCTTGGGGGGAATGATGGTGGTGATGGTCTGCGCATCGAGGGCGCGGCCGACACCGACAGAGGCGTCGGCGGGGATGCTCACGATGCTGATCTCGAGCGGCGTCCAACGTGTCGCGCGGTAGACCTCCCGGCCGTCCCGCTCGCCGTCGAGCACCATCTCGTCGATGACGTAGCCGACCGACACATTCGCGCGAATGCCGTCTTGCACGTCTTGGTAAATCTCCTCGGCCCGCGCGCTTCTCCCGAAGCGCACGACGGCCCGCGCCACGCGGTCCGCCCCGAGCGAGATCTGCTCCACGACGCCGACCTGATCGGTCATGTCGTGGTCCACGAGCAGCGGGGCGCGCCCGCTGCCGATGAAGCTGTTGTTGATGGCGCCGTCGCCGTGGTCGAGCACCTCGACGCCGAAGACGCGGTCGACCGGGGCCTCCGACGAGAAGGCCAGCGTCACCCGGCGGTCGCCGGCGAGCATGGAGGCACGCTCGAAGGTGGCGACGCGGAAGACGCGGTCGGTCGGGCCCTTGCGGCTGCCCGGCTTCTTGCCGTAGCCGTCGGCCTCGACATCGCCCTCGGCGGGCGCGGCCTCGAGCTCGGTGACGTCGCCCTCGGGGGCGGCGTCTTCGGTCTCGGCTTCAGGGGCCTCCGTCTCGGACTCGACCGAGTTGTCGGTCTCCGTGATGGTCACGGACACGGTCGCGCCGTCGCCCGTCATCACGCTGACGACGTGCCGCACCTCGGTCTCGATGGGGTCGAGCTTGTCCATGTGCGCGGTTGTATCGGGGCAGTTTTCGGATTGCAAAACATTCACGGATAACACCTCACTTCCAAGTCCCGCTGTCGCGGTAGTTGGGGACCGTCTTCTGCCAGACGCCGCTGATGCGCCGCCAGACGGTCGTGCGCTTCCAAACGCCGCTGACCTTGAGCCAGACCTGCGCAGCGCCCCAGCTGATGGACCAGCTCGCGCCCCACGACTTGCCCCAGGTACGGTAAGGGGCCGACATCAGACCGGCCGCCACTCGTTGCCGAGCGCGCCGGTGCCGGCCACCTGCACGTCGTTCACGTACTGCACGTTGGCGTCGACCTGACCGGACACCGTGAAGGTGAGGCTGTCGGTCTTCGCCTTGATCGCCGTGATGTTCGACGCCGACTCACCCGGCAGGCCCACCACCACCTGCGTGCGCAGGTCGATGGGATCTGCGCCCGTCGCCGTCGCCCGCAGCACGAAGTCGCCGAGCGTGTCGGTATGGCTTGAGGTCAGCGCGACGTTGTACCAGCCGTTGCCGCGCTCGGTGACCGTCGGCGAAACGGAATTGAAGGCCCCGCCGTCTTTCGAGATGGTGATCGTAAGGGTCGCGCTGGCCTTGCCGGTGACATGGTCGGTTGAATCCGTCAGGAAGACCATCAGGTTGCGCGCCGTGGACTGTTTGAGCATGGATTACCCCTTGTTGACGACGCGCGACTTGCTGTAGCCGCCGCCACCGCCGCCGCCGGCATAGGTGCCCGTGAATTCCGTCCCGCCCGCGCCGTAGGACACGCCGCTCTTGACGTCGGCCTCCGCGGGCTGCTCGAGCGTGCCCGTGTAGTCGTTCCCGTTCGGGCCATAAAGCACGCCCTGGTCGACATCGCCGACCGGGGGATAGGTGCCGCTGACCGTCGGCGGGTAGTGCAGCAGCACGGCCTCGATGTCGTAGTTGATGAAGGTCGAGGTGTTGCCGACTGCCTGCGTACCGGCAACGTTCACAAAGGTGCCAGCGACAAGGCCAAGACCGTCGCCCGGCTTGATGATGATGCCGCTGCCGGGTTCTGCGCTGAACAGTAGATCATCGTGCATCGTGCCGACGCGGATGCTGCCCGGACTCTCACCGATGGCGCGGAAGTTCTGCGTCAGCGTGGCGCGGCTGAAGGTTCCGGCGTCAATCTGCGCCTTGTTCCACGCTTGCAGCACTGCGCCGGTGCCACCATAGGTCAGTCCGTGCGTCGTGTAGTAGTCCGGCTGCCACTCGCCAGAGATGCGCGGCTGGAACGAACCAGACACAATCTGCAGCGCAGACGGCACACTCTTGCTGGTGTCGGGGCGGATGGGAGTTACCGTGTCGCCGCCAATGGCGACTCCCGCGATGCGACAGAGGCGGAGCTGCGGAAGCGTCACGGCCTCGCCATCCATCGGCAGCACCCAAAGCTTGACGGCCAGCGTCACGCCCGAGCCGCTGCCGTTGAAGATGCCAAAGGTCGCGTTGCCGAGGCGGCGGTCGGTCGAGAGGTCGGTCGAGCGACAGATATAGGTCGCCCCGGTCGCCGTGTTTGTCACGACGGCAGCGGTCTGCATTGAGTGTTGCGTGCCGAACTCGTCCTGGAAGATGGCGAGGCCCTGCCCTTCGCGCAGGATGATCGGCTCGACATCCGCGCTTTCGCCGCCGCGCCAGATGTCCGCGAAGTGCGACTTCTGGTGCGTCACCATCGAGCCGCCGTAGGTGCGGCTGCTGAACTGCGTATTGGCAACCGTGCTGGAATAGGCCGGGGCGTCCGCGATGCGCCGGAAGATGTCGGTCGCAGTCACGCTGTCGGGGTCGTTGCGGACCAGTACCTGCGCCGGAAGCGCGGCGTCTGCCGTGTCCATGCGGATCGGCGTGACCGAATCGCCACCAGACAGCGCGGTGATGCGCCGGATGGAAAGCGCACCCGATCGCCCGACGCCGGCCGTCGTGTTCGACAGCGGCGCCGAAGGCGAGACGCGCAAGGACACGAGCTCAAAGTACCGCCGCTCGTCCGCGCTCTCGTTGTTGAAGATGCCGAGCAGGCCATCCTCCAACGGGCGGACGTCGACCGCGTCGAGCTTTAGGTAAAGGGTTTCAGGCATCGGGCGGCGCCTCGTGGACTACCTCGAAGCGCGAGTAGCGGTCGAGCACCTTGCAGCTGGGGCAGCGGATGGGCGGGGCGATGCCGCCCTGCCCACCGTTGAGATCCTGCTGCACGCGCTCCGACAGCTCGCTCGACACCACCCACTCATGGCCGCAGGTGATGTGACGAAGCGATGCCATCGGTCAGGTCGCCGCGTCCGTGAACTCGATTTCGAGGTCGGCCGTGCCGACCGCCGAGCTGCCGCTGTGGAAAAGCTGGAAGCCCTGCGTCGCTCGGCAGGTCACCGGCTCGACGTTGGTGTCGCCATAGCCGGCGTTCCAGATCTCCGCGAAGGGCACCAGCGTGAGCCAGTTGGCCTGCGTGGTGCCGGCAACGATGGGCTCTTCGTTGACGAACAGGAACCGGCGGAAGATGTCCGAGCCGGTCGTGGTCTGGTTGGTGCCGCAGGTCGTCGCGGCGTCGAGGTTCGAGCTGTTGGTGTCGTGCTTGACCGGGGTCACCGCCGTTCCGCCCGAGGCCGCCGTGATGCGCCGGCACTGGGCCGTGGTCAGTACGCCCGTCACCGCCGCGGTGCCGTTGTTGAACCAATACCCGCGATAGACGCGGATGACGCGGGCCGTCGCCGTGCCGTTGAACACGTTGAGCATATCCTTGCTCGACGCATAGGCGATGCCGCCGCCGGTTGCTCTAAATGTCGCTGCCATGTATCAAGCTCCTATCGTGATGATTTTCCCGGTGCCTTGCGTGGCCCGGAACACTTCGATTTCGCCGCTGCCGTCCATCTGCGACCCCGCGGCCCACTGCTGCACCTTGCCCTCGTGCAGCGCGTTGACGCTGGCATCAAGGTCGTCGCGCGTGTCGCCTGGCATCAAGCCCAAGCGCCGCGCGGCCTGCACCTTCAGCATGAAGCTGACGCAGTTCTTGACCACCCAAGGCGGCACGGGCGTCTCGGTTCTGAGAAGCCACGAGCCCAAGCTCGGGCGCCATTCCATCGCGGGCTGTTTCGTGATCATGCGTACTGCAGGTAGATGTCGCCGTCTGCGCCGCCAGTCGGGGCCGCGGTGCCGGCGGTGATGGTCTTCTGGGCCGAGAGGTTGATCCGCGCCGTCCCGGCGTCCGTCGCGCCGGTGCCGCCGTTGGCGACGGCGAGCGTGCCGGCGAGCGTGATGGTGCCCGCGCCGGTGACCGGACCGCCCGAGGTCGTGAGCCCCGTCGTGCCGCCGCTGACATCGACGCTGGTGACCGTGCCCGAGCCGCCGCCCGTCGCCGACAGGGTGCCGCCGGACAGGCTCAGGCCGCTGCCGACCGAAATCTGCTCGACGGCGCCGGCCGAGGCGGTCGTGCGGCCGAGGAGCCGCGCGGTCGACATCGTGAAGCCCGATGAGCTGATGGCGCCGGACACCGAGACCGCGATGGAGGCGTCGCCGTTGGTGACCGTGACGCCGCCCGATCCGCTGATGGTGGCGTCCTTCCAGAGGCCCGCCGTCGCGTCGTAGGTCAGTACGGCGCCGGCACCCGGACTCGTGATGAGGACATCGTGCAGCTCGTCGAGCTCGTACCCGTTCTGGACGCGCACGTAGAGCCGACCGTTGCCGGGGTTGGCGCGCTCGACCAAGCCGACATAGACGAGGTGGTTCGGGGCGACGGGCTTGGTCGCCGTGACGGTGCCAGCCGTCGCGCCCAGATAGAGCGTGTCGCCGGCGGTGAAGGCGCCGAGGTTCAGCCCCTCAAGCACGCCCACGCAGCGCACGAGGCCATTAGCGCCCGCGGCGATGCTTTCCGCGACCACGCCGAAGGTCTTTGCGCTCGTGGCGTCTGAGGTGTTCAGAGCGCGTTTAACGCTGGCCTTGTCGCCGGACGCGCCGAAGAGGTAGACGACCTCGCCCTTGTTGAGCGTCGTCGCCTCGGCGTTGTGCACGAGGGCGTCGAGCGTCTGGCCGATGTAGGACTCGACGTTGCCGCCGA
>Ga0209972_10002428_pt1 | contig 15280 bp, 24 predicted proteins | sample NOAtaG_7_FD_187302 | JGI IMG/M metagenome (GOLD analysis project Ga0209972, IMG submission 187302) | Freshwater lake microbial communities from Lake Erie, under a cyanobacterial bloom - NOAA_Erie_Diel1S_2200h metaG (SPAdes) (version 2) | ecosystem: Environmental > Aquatic > Freshwater > Lake ... | reverse complement strand
CATTGCATCGATGCGAATCGTGGTCTCTGCTCGAGTAGCGACATAGATGTCGGCGATGTCCTGCACTTGCGCGTCTGTCTGCGCTACGAGATTCTCGACGTTCATGCCATGAGGAAAATACTTAGCAATAGAATCTGTATTGCTAGACGTTACAGTTGTGCCACCTACGCGCTTCATCGTGGCGCTGTTGATGATGAGCTTGTCATCAAAGGCGTATCTAAGGTCAGAATAAGGAATCCCTGTTGTCTGATTAAACTCGATAGGAGCCGGGGCTAGAGACCCGACGACATCGGATCGATCCTTAAACTCGACTTCTCCATCTGCTCGGACATAAAACGCGCCTTGCTCTGTAAACTCTGCAACCTGAATTGCCTGTAAAGATGTTCTAGTCGTGGCTGGATCGGCTTGGCAAGTCGTCGAACCTGCATCGATTAATCTCATTGATGAAGGGAAATCCACTTGATCGAGAATCTTATCGATGCGCGTTCCCGTAGTCTGTCCAGCCGTTGCGCTTGCTACTGTCGAGACGTTAGCCATCCCGAAAAGGCGAAAGGCATCCGAACAGGTAATGTCAACGTATCCAAGTTCTTGCCCTTGAGGGTAGGTGTACTTATAGTCTGTAACGTAGCCAGAGAATAAGAATGACTGACTAGTGGCAGTCGTGGCCGCTACACGAATTTTGCGTAAAGGTGTCAGATAGCCGAAGTAAGGGCTAGAAGGATTCTGCGGATTGAACGATCCGTCTTGATCAATCACTCGAACTATACAAGTCCCAGCCTCGTAGGTATCACGCATGATGTTGCGGCCACGCTTGATCGTAATCTTTCTAGTCTGTGAGCTGAGATCAATAACAGGCTCTGGGACTTCACTCGATGCAAACTGAGATACGCCGATAACGCCATTAATCGGGTCGCCAATAGTAAAAGGAAAACCGAATGTAGCACCTTGGCTAAAGTCGAAAGAGACCGAGATCGTAGCGGGTAAGGTCATACCGCAATGTTTTCAAATCGGCTAGAGCGATTAACTTGATTGAATGATCCTGATAGTGATTGATTGGTCTGAGTCTTTGTAATGGAAGAAGTTAATTCTTCACCATCAATATACAACTTGACGATAGCCTCTGCCTGAGCTTGGGCCCTTGCTTCGGCTTGCGACGCTTTCTCACCATCGATCCATGCATCTAGTAGTTCCCGAAGTGCATCGGTGTCTGGTCTTTCGATGCTACCTGGATCTTTAATAAGCATCTCTTTACTTACACCTAAAGAAGCTGCTGACCAATTAAGAATATCGTCGGGTATCTTCCAAGCCTCAAAAGGGTTAGGAGCTTGAGGAGTAGCCAAAAGCAGGGCTGCAAGTTCGTTCTGGCGCTTGACGGCTGCATCTAGTTGGCTTGCAAGTTTAGTCGCCGCAGCGTCATTTTTATCAAGCAGTGCAAGTTGGAGGTTTAGCGATAGACGATCGGTCTCGCTAATCTGCCCCTTTAGTCCAGCCGTAAGATTGATACGATCTAACTCGAGTGTTCGGGCTGCCTTATCAAGCGCAGCTCTTTTCTTGGCTTCTGCCGCGCCTTTCTTTTCTAAAGCCAATCTTTCTTTTTCGCGCTTCAAGCGTTCTTTTTCAATAGCATCGCGTTTGGCTTGGTTAGGATCGATGAAAGTTCCACCGAGAGCAGATGAAGGATAGCCGCTCATGCCTGGCTTAGTCTGATTACCAAACTTACGGATAACATCTAATACTTGGCCAGGCATGCTAAACTCAATTAGTTTAGGAAAAATATCAGTAATGTATTTTTCGACTCCAGGTAATTTTTTAAATTCCGCAATCATTGTTGCGAGACCCGTAATAACTTCGCCTGTGTATGTAGCCAAATCTGCCATTGCATCGGCGAGAGGCTGGATGGTGTTTCCTTCGCCTGAAAGAATAGTCAAAGAATCAGTCAGAGATTTTCCTATAATTTCTTGAGCGTTGCCAGCGGCTTCGGCAAGTACACGCATTTTGCCCGAGTAAGTAGTTAATTCCTCACCTGCAGCGCCCTTAAAAGTCTTAGTAAGTAGAGCTAAACCCTTCTCAAAATCCAAAGTTTTTAAATCTGCTTGGCTTAGGCCAAGGTTATACTTTTTAAGTCCTTTAGTATTTCCCACATATAGCGCGGCAAGGTCTTGATTTACCGAAACTAAATCCTGACCCGATCCAGCGGCGATATCTAAACTTGCATTAAGTAACTCATTAGATTTTGTAACTGATCCAGTAGCGGTTAAAAGTTTCTGATATGCCTCGCGCAGCACTTCACCTTGGTATCCAAACTTAGCCGAAATCTGGTCTAGGTTCTGCTCTATAAGAGGAGTCTCAAAGGCTTGACCTAGATTTTTTACTACGCCTGCTAAGCGCTTGGCTGACTTTTCATTTTCTGCAAAAGCTTTAACTGAGTCTTTACCAAATTTAATAACAGAAGCTGCAGATAAACTAACCCCTAATAAACCAACAGCTTTATTAAGCCCAGAAAGTGCTTTATTAGCATCCTTAAAACCTTTTCCAACGCTTTCGGATATAATCCGAATTCTTACGCCTTTTTCAGCCATTGATCTTTCCCTCCGCAAGTCTTATCAATTTGTCAACGGCTTTTAAGATAGCCGCATTAGCCTTGCCTTCATCCTTAGCCCACGCCTTACGAATGCCTCGGCCGTAACCCTGAGACGATTGAACGCCCGGGCCAAGACCTGCAATGAATTGCGAGCCCGCGTTAGGATTGTTAGATCGAGATTGATTTTTAGATAGGCGAGTTTTGCCCGAACTAGTTTTAGGACCGACCCATTCTTGAGGGTTGCGAGCAGATTCCCAGATCGCGCCCATTGGGCTCTTATTGATTATCTGGGCTAAAGATTTGAAACCTTGGTCATTGGCTCGACTAGGTGCGATTGAATAAGTAATACCACGACGCATCTCTGCGCTGTCATAACTCCAGAATCGCTCTGTCTTCTGCCATCCGCGCAGAGGAGATGCAGTTGGGATAAAGCCTTTAGCCTGAGCAACGATAGGCTTTAAGGCATCCCTCATTTCTTTCTGAATTTCTTTAAGAAGATCAGGGTTAAATGATTTCAAAACCTTGCGAGCTTTAATTACGCCTTTTACTTCTGTAGGCATCTTGTTGCTCCTTCGCTCGGTCTTTCAATGCTTTCAGTAACATCTGTAGCATCGATGAATCTAATTCAATTAAAGATTGTGGAGGGATAGCCGTCTCAATGCTCAATCGAGCTATGAGATAGTGGATGCTATCCCTGCCTAGGCCAAAGGGTCAGACTCTGCAACCTCGACAGACTTAAGTCCATCAAGGAAGTCCGGCCCGAATGGCTTGACTGTGACTCCACTTAGTCTAAGGCCTTCCCAAGAAAGCCAATAGATCGAGGTCTGCATTTCATCATCGCGGAACGCTTTGTGAAATCCCTTTTTTGCATATAATTCGAATGCATATTCAAGCCTTGGCGTGATCTCGATATTATGCACTGTGTTATCTACCATCGTTACTATTAACTTTGCCATGTTTTGCCCCTTTGTTTAGTTAGTTATTACCAAGTGCCTGTTGTGGCAACAGCGATTGTACCAGAGACGTTAAAGGACAAACTTTGTACTCCGAGGTCGCCGACAGCGCCGTTGACATCTGTAGTATTGTTGATCAAACATGTCATGGTATAGAGAGGGTTCGCAGCTGAAACAGTAGGTGTACCTGTTGCATCTTGAATTACCTTGATAACAGCGTTAGTACCCCAGACGCTTTGTAGTGTCTGCAGAACTTCGTTGGCTTCTGTGTCATTCAAGAAGTCGATCGAAATTGAACCAGATTCTAGGCCCTTTACGAAAGTGTGCCCGCCCGACCCCATACTTGTGGTTTCTAGCTCATCGAAGCTGCGATTGATAGTAAGTGAAGTCACTCTATCACTTAGGTCCACAGTACCGATCTTTAGTCCTACCTTGTTATTTAGAAATACTGCCATGATTTATTCCTCATCTTTCTTAGATACTGGCTTAGGTGTTGCCTTTGCGACCTGACCGATTAAAGCCAAGAACGCATCATTTTCTTTATTCCATTGTTCCATATCGGTCATGAATTAACTCCAACTCGTAAGGACTGAGATGTTGATATTGCAAGTAAGCAAATCACCTGAGACGGCACTAAGTACGGCTGGAGCCGATACATCTGTGACGTTATAGGTGTATGAGGATGCCGCGAGCAAGTTGAAGACTCGCACTACGTCATTCTCAATTCCATTGAGGTTGCCTTCGTTATCCAAAAGGGGAACCATAATTGATATTGTAAAGTTAGCCATTGGTGAAACTGTGTTACGCCATCCGTTAGATGGACTTATGTAAGGATCGGATGGTGCAACAATAACTGAATTCGCAATAGGTGTTGCAGGCGGAAATGAAAATACTGAGTAAAGTGTATTGTCTGTGAGAGCTGCTGCGATACCTGCGCGGAGTGTTGAGATGGCGGCCATTAGCCCACCATCGATCTCGGATCGAGATAAGGTGCAAGCAATCCACGAACGCGAGCCAGAAGGGTGTTTCCCATTCTGTAAGGTGAAGGCTGATAGCCATCGATAGTTACGCCGCCGCTTGATGGGGCTTGGCGAGACTGCCAGATGTCAATCGAGATCATAAGAGCAGCTTCTTGGATCGCTGGGACTGTTGAGGGATCGAGATAAGTATCTGCTGCAAGTAAGCCATAAGGGTTGATCGGATGGCGCGGAGTTACGGCGTTGTTGTTGCCAGTAATCGCATAAGTGATCGAACGGGTGTCTCGACCTGTAATGGTCTTTGATCCGTTGTGCTTAGACCCTGCGCCTGTAATGTTTACTGTCTGTCCGACGTATAGAACATCTACGATGGAATCTGCAAAATAAGAAGTGCCTGTGTTGGCTGTGTTGCTATGCCCAATAATTGAGAGAGTGTTTGCCCAAATGAAAGGCAGCAGGACATTATCTGCAGCGTCACAGACTTGCTGTAAAACTGCATCAGCGTAGAGAGTGCCAACGCCTAGGGCGGTGCGAAGCTCTGCAACTGTTGTCAATGCCATGCTCTGATCCTTTCTAAAGACTGGCAGGGTAGAAGGGCACTACCCTGCCAGCGACTTAGTTTGGCGAATTACGCCTTATTATTTTTAAAGCAACCAGCCGCCACCTTTGTGGCAATGGCACCAAAACCATAATAGCCAATGGTGACCTGACCTGCTGCTGTTGATTCAGCGCGTAGGCGGTAAGTTGGTGACTCGTACCATGTGTACGCATCTGGGTTTACGACGAGGATTGTTCCATCGCCATCGCCTGCGTTTGTAGGATCGACGTAGAGGTTAAGACCTGCGACGTTGCCTGTGAGTGATGTAGGTGTTATTGCTCCGCCTGCGTTCATTGGCTGGGAAGCTGTGTAGATTGGACGTCCTGCATCGTTAAGAGACATGATGTTAGACCATTGTCCTGTTGATACGACCATGTTACGTGCGAATGGATTTGGTAGTCCTGCTGTTGCGCCATAGACAGATGCTGATCCACGAGCAACGATTCCGAGGAGTTCGGCTGCTGTTGGGTAAGTAACTGTTGTGGTTGCATCTGCTGTTGCACCTGCGATGAGTGCAGCGTTTACGGCTGCGTTAGTTGTCTTCGCATAAGCTGCTGCCATGTTGCGGACAAGCTCATCAAAGAACGCTGGAGATGTACGATCAAGGAGTTCGACAGAAAATGTCTGCTGTCCTGCGTACTTCTTTACAGATACTGACAAGAATGCTGCATTCTGATCTGTGTCAGAGAATGCTGCGTCTTCTGCTGTTTCTGCAACTGTTGGCATTTGTGTGATCTTTGGAATCTCAAAAGTCATGCCTGCATCTGGAAGAACTCCGCGTGAGATCGCATCGATTGATGGACGGATAGTTGTACCGAGAGGATTGATGATCTCTGAAAGTTGACGTGTTGGCACAAGACCAGCGTTGTCAGTTGTGTTGTCCGCTGCTGCGATCCATTGACGAGCTGAGTCGTCTCCGAGTGCTGCGCGGATTGTGTTCTCTGCGTATTTTGCAGCTGTTAGTTCAATGCGTGGCTTTGAGTAAGCCATTGCTGTTACAGCAGGGCGAGCAGCTTCAACTGCGGCAGCCTCAACTGTAGGTGTTGCTTCGACTGCTGAAGTGGTGTCTTCCACGGGGGCTGTCTCGCTTTCTGTTGGTAGGGTTTCTTCTACGGCTTCATCCGATGAGGCCGCGATATCGGTGACCGCTGCAGATTTGAAAGCTGCTGCTTGCACCAAACTTACTTCGAGGAGGTCGGCACTCGATACATACAGCACGCCATTCTTAGGCTTGGCTGCATTGACCATGACTCCGACTGATAGACCAGTACGAAGTTCTTCGCTGGCTTCGATGAGAGCATCTGTGCCGCGTGAAGATTTAGATATCTTGAAAGAGGCAAAGATTCCATCCTCTGTCTCGTTAAAGAATTGAGCGCGGCCGATTGGCTGCTTAGGATCATGCTCAAGAAGGAGCTTCACTTTAGATGAGTCAGCGATATTAATCGCGCCACGCTCAAAGACAACGGCTCCAGCGGATGTGTTACCCACTTCGCCATTAAAGGGAACGATCTTTCCAGAGATAGTGCGCTCTGACGCATCTGCTGTGAGTTCTGCTGAGAATGTGAGCATCTCTTTCATTGCATGCCTTCGCTTCCATTAGGTGTTAGGTCTGTCATTTCCATGGCTTGTTCTTGAGTGATCAACTGGAGATCAAGCATCTCGCGAATAATAGATAACTCTACGAGTGGGTCTGTACGCAAGAAGTTTTTGTCTATGTCAAACTTCACGATGTTTCCGCGAGCTGTAATGTCATCCATTGAAAGACGATCTTCGATTGCTGAAATAAAAGGCTGTAAAGATAGACTCAAGAATTGCTTACGCTCATCTGTTACGTTGGCGTACGTCATGGTCGAATTTTGGTCGGCTGAGACGTAGTAAGGTGGGATATTGCAGAGACGAGCGATTTCGGTTGCTAAGTTCTGAATAGCCTCGTTATACATCATGTCTTTAGGGCTGAATCCGACTGTCTCATACTGCAGAGTAGAAGTGAGATAAGCCGTTGAACGATTTTGACGAGCATTTTTGAACGCTGCAAGCAAGCCCTGAACTTCTGCAGGTGGCAGGTCTGCGCCTGTGTTCTTGAGGTATCCCGTAGGCATTGGAGTCGCTGCTGCAATGACTGAAGCCTTCTGAATGTCCAGAGCTGCGCGGATTGTCGAAGTGCCTGTGTTAAGGATGCCATCACTTAGCGATTGGAATGTGATAAGTGAGCCGAGGCCGTCCATTGGAACTGTTGTGCCATCGATGGCGTAAGACTTGACGTATACATTGTCACGATCAAGTGTTGCAGTTACGCGACTGTTAGCAATCCACTCGAAGCGAGAAGGGCGACCATCTTCCTGATAAGTCTCTACAACTTGCCAGAATGCCTGTCCGTAAAATAGAAGTGAATCAACTGTGTAGGCAATAGTTACTGAACGAGGCTGAGAGTAAGAAGGCTGATCGAGCCATAGAGGCTTACCTAATTCTTCGCCTGTTGATTTCTTGTATAACTCAAGTGGGATTGTGCCGATTGTGCCAGCCAGAAGGTTGCGGCAGCGAGCTAGCGCCGGGACTCCCATTGCCTCGGTGCGTCCGACGTAGGCAAATTGGAACGGCATCGCATAAGGCGAATACTCACCTAGGACTTGCGGTGCGTACTGCGCTTCGATATCAGACTTTGGTGCTGCACCTGTGAGGCGCGAAAGGATACCCATAGAGGGCAATTATACACTACTCGGTGTAAATTGCTGCGATCTGTTGTGGTTTCATTAACATTGACACGACCATGGCTAAAGAGATTGGCGCAGATACATCGCCTGCGCTCTTACGTTTAACGATGCGCCAAGATGAATCGTTAGTCTTAGCCGCGCAGTTATTCATCTGTTTGATTAATTCTTCCTGCCCGTTATGCACGACGCGACTGTTTACCAGACCATCGAGGAGATCAGAACACGCCTGATAGAACTGCTGACCTGAGACATCCTGAACTATCTGACCAGCATTGGCCAATCTTTCAGCGATCGATTGCGTGGTGTACTTGTCATAACAGATCATCTTGGGACGATATTGATCAGCCCATCCTTTGATGTCAGCTGCGATCTTGAGATCATCTACCGAAACCTGCGACTCCCACGTCTGTAGGATTCCCACTCCGATTCTTCCGTCACCCATAATCTGACCAGCAACGAGGCTCGCGTTTCTGCGAGATGGAGATACATCGAAGCCAAATACTGTATAGCCGCCGATCGGAATCTGGAGCGAGGCATCGCTGGTCGCCTCAAGTACGCCATGAGGCCATGGACTCTGTAGAGAATCAATCCATTGACATAAAAGTTCAGTTCTAGTGTCTTCAATTTTATTAGTTGCAACAGCTTCTTCAAGGGACTCCTCTGTAATCGTATATCCAAGTGCAGGGTTGGCGAATGCCCACCCGTTGCGGTCTGTAATCTTGCAATACTGCGGCGCTGAATACTCATAGAATCCGAATGACTTAGGAGGTGCAGAGAGCGCCCTCTCTCGAAGATTATTGAGAGTTTCTGAGAAGGCATCTCCAGCATTGCTACTCAGAAAGGTCTGGCTGTTAGGCCTAGCGCGAGTTGTAGGGATGGCAGCGGTGTAGCCGTCTTTACTGATCTCTCGAACTTCATCGATCCAGAGAAAGTCAGCGGTGCGGCCACGAGATGAGTCACGAGTATCAGATACGAGGTCAAGGGTTGCCCCGTTAAGTAGCTCGATACGTTCGCCGCCGTTGGCGTAGCGGATGGCTTTAGTTCCTGCCTTTAAGTGAGGTGCATTCTCAATAATCCATGCGATCTCTCGAAAGGTCATCAAGGCTGTCGCTCGGTTGGACGACATGATCAGGTGCTTCATCTCGCCGCCGTAGAACAGGCCCCAAATGACACGCATGCGCCCTAGGTGGGACTTGCCATTCTGTCGAGCTACTAATAGCAGCGATGTCTTACGAATGTAATTACCTTTGGCATCAACTCGCATCATGTCATCTAAAACCCAACGCTGCCAAGGCATGAGAGGTGTGCCTAAGTCTTCTGCCATCTTGGCGATCTCATCTGCTCGGGTTTTACCCTTGAGAAGTGGACTGTGAAGCCTTGCCTTGATTGCCCCTCGTAGGGCTTGCTTACGAGCTGCCACTAGTCAGGACTGTCTGTGACTGGTCGGGCTGTAAAGGGACTGTCTCGGTGAACTTCGGACTGCATCGGGTATATACTCTCTATAAAGACAGGGGGGGTAGGAACTGAGCGTAAAAAAACGCCTTCTGATTTACTGCCCTTTCGGCTATTACATCTCACGCAACAGCTCACAAGGTTATCAAAGGCTATTGGATCACCGCCAGCCTTGATCGGTATAACGTGATCGACTGTACTGGCTGGCTGTTGGCAGTAGAAGCATGACCATTGATCACGAGCTAGGACCTCAAGCCTACGCTTCTTGTAGGCCTGCGATCCTCGAGGATCACCACGCTTTGTACTCATTGCCATCCTTTAGTCTTTAGATGATGCAATGCACCACAATAGTTAGGCTCATCGTACTCTGTTACTCCATAACGATGTGCTACATAATGCCAATACCACCACCATTGTTTGACAGTAGATGCATTCTTTAAACTCTTAGACTTACCTTGGTATAACCCGTAATGGCTACCATTCTTAGCCTTAGGGTTCCATGATGATTCTCTGAATACTATGTCGTTATGGCATAGTTCTTGCTTATCAGTTAATTGATAGGCAGCTAAGTCCTTAACGTACTTAATACTAAGGTTATTCGCCTCTGCATCTAGGGGCGTAGCTATAGATAGAGATATCCCAATAGCGAGTGCTACCACGCGAGCTAGCCCTATCGGGCTCGCGTTGAGCCCTTGATGGGCTCTAGCGCTGAGAGTACCAGCCATGTCAAATACCTTCATGTGTAGCCTTTCCCATAATCTCACTATGTGGAATGTGAATTAGATCACAGTTATCTGTTATCGGTAGAATAGAATCCTGTACCTTTAAAGCTTACGCCTACACTTGAGTAGACCTTGCTCATCGATGAATGACAGAATGGGCATTCCAGATCATGAGGTTCATGGATACTCATCCACTTCTCTATCCTTGCATTACTCTCGCAATGCTCATTGTCACACTCGAACTCATAGGTTGGCATCTGGATCGACCTCACATGTTCTGCATATCTCGGTGAACGACCAAACGCCGCACATCCTGCATCTCACAGGCTCTAGTTTAGCAAGATCATTGCTGAAATCCCCGTAACCTGCCTTGAGCAATAGATCGACCAGATCACCAAGCCGCATAAAGGCCAGATAGTCTTGGGGACTACCTTCTCCCTGTCCATTAAGACGGCAAGTAACAATAGGCAGCCCACCAGATTTAGCTGTTCTCTTTGTGACCTGGTCAATCCATGCTTTAGGCTGGAACGCCGATCTAGCCTTAACTTCCATGTCGAACGGGACATGTGTTATATCTTTTCCAGCCCCTCTACCGATATCCGCATGCGGCCACCATTCCGATAGGTAACGCGCTACGACTCTCTCGGTAGAGAATCCCCGGTACTTACGGCTTTGTGAGGCCATTGACAGCGTGACACTTAGCGCATGACCAGCTCTTACTCTTAAGGTTTACCTTTATATCTTTGTAAGGTATCGCCTCATTACATAAGCAACATCTAGTCGTGAATGTAAACTCCTCAAGAATTGCAATAACTTCTTTACTTCGATGAATCTCATCCTCTGTAGGGAATGACTCCCACTCGCCATCTTGATTCATAAACTGTAAGCGCCCCATTAGACTCTCGCCTTCTGTCGTTGCCATGATCCATCTTTAGCAATCTCGTACCAGATCACATCGTTAGGCGATTCACATCGGCCACCAATCTCACCCGTTACTGCTGCCTTGCACTTCATGTGACCCCATGGCTTGCCCGCCTTAGTTGTGCCAGTCTTCCACATCATTTCGCCATGCTTGCAATGTGGGATGTCCTTCTCGGTCTGGCCGCCAATAATCTCTTTCACCATCGATACAGCTTCCCCCATTGTGGGAGGCATAGTCGCTGGCTTGATAGTCCATGGATCTTCTTCCTTTACTACTGGGATGTATTCGCCCGATGTCTGTAGCATCTTGGCCTTTGTCTCATCAATTATTGCTTCAGTCTTTTTAACTGTTGCCACTTTGTTCATCTCCTCTCGAGATGCTCGTTTACCTTTAGTGGCATATCCAGCGTTAGCCAGCGCACGACCAATAGCAGAAGTCTCGCAATTCTCAAGCGCAGAAGTAGCGTTAACCCCTCGACCCTGAATCGTCTCCTCCGCAAGTCCTGTTGTCCATGGCCTCGCATCAGCTTCTGTTCTATATATCGAAGCCTCGACGATGAATCTGCCAGAAGAGTGTTCCAAGAGTTTTGTATGTATCTGGCCATCTTCGTGATCCTTCCAGAACTTAATGAGTCTTTCTTCTACTGTCTCGTAATCTTCTAGATTAAACATACTGCTCATCCCTTTCAGTAATTAGTTCACACGCTAGGGCAAGGTAAGCACACGCGTCGATATAGGAGTCAATGTGGTCAGCGGTTTCTTGGAGACGTGCGAGCTTGACTTCGACCATCGCCAGACACGCTTGATGGTCTGAGATCGGTGTTTCGAGCATCTGTTGGAGTCGTAATGCGATTCGAGTCTGATTGATACGAGGATGACCATATATTCGTCCTCTGTCTCCAATGATGTCAGTAGCTGATAATAGGACTTCACTTGCTTTCACACTCGCACCCTTTCCTTTGTCGCGTAATAGTCTCGGACTGCCTTACGGCCTTTTAGATATCCCACGCGGATGCCGACGATACGGCCTAGATGAAAATATACTGCTGATAAGACAATCATGGCAATAAAGTCGCCTAGTGATGGATCAAACATTGTTAAGCCCTTCTATCGATGCCCTTCACCGATGGCTTAACTGTCTCATGACCTAAGGGGGAATTTTCAGATATTAAGATAACGAAATGGTAACAATTCTGAGTCATCCATGTGGTCATCGATGTCCCTTGCTAGCTCGTTATCTAGGTCGTCCATAGCGTTTACCTGATACGACGAACGTGCCGTCCTTCTCAATGTAGATTAGATCGACCTGAACATTTTTTCCATCGACGTACATAATGGCGAACGCCTGTTGCCAGTTGGCTGACCCCTTGGTGTAACTGGCCTTGCTAAAGTCCATAAGGTTGCCCACTTCTACGCCATGCAGGATACGCCCTATGCGGCCACCAGAGGCCTCTGAGAACGACGATCTCCCTGCCCTGTGAGTATGACCCGAGATGACGCTCTTTCCATGCCTACGGGCTGCCTCAAGGGCTGACAGACCCCCCTGAGACTTGATAGGGGTGTGATCTCCATGGACTGCAATCCAGCCCGAAGCTATGTTGTACGGCTTTTTATGGAAGGTAATGCCTAACTCATCGAGCTGCATAAACTTCTCGAACCTGAGTTCTGGCAAAGATAAGAATGAGGGAATCTTACGCATGATCTGGTTGTAGAGTCGGTCTGTGTGATTAGACCTGATCATCTGTGTTACTTGTAAATCGTAAAGTACCTGAACAGCCTCATCGCGATCATCTCCCAGAGTCTGCTCGTAGGCTTCTGGAGTGCCTTCTGACCATTTGGAGATCGTGTTAAAGTCAATTTCATCTCCAATCGTTACAACTTCGTGCGGCTTAAACTTACTGATAAAACTAACTAGATTCTTGACTGCGTGTCTATCGTGGAAGGGAACCTGTAGGTCACTCACTATGACAATGCGCTTCATTAGTCCTCGTCGTCGTCCTCGTAGGGTAGGCGATCCACTCGGTCAGGGATCGATGGCAGAATCCAGTCAGGGTAAGCGTCACGATCTTGGATGATACTCAGAGCAATATCGACTGCGAAGCCTGCTCGGCGTAGCGCCCTATACATCTCATGCAGGCTAATTGCCCATGCATCTAAACGTGAGTAAGTATCGAGATCAATGACTTTCTTTCTTGCCATGTCTAAAATTATCGCTCTAAGAGGATGTTATAAATCTCATCGACACGCGAATTAAGTCGCTTAATTTCAGACAGTAAATGCGTAATGACATAACCTGCAAGCCCACCGATGACGGCAAGGCTAGCGAAGTAAAGGGTGAAGAAGTTTTCTTGAGTCACTTTTTCTCCACAGTATCCACGGCGGCCTCGATGGCATCGACCACGATATCGCCGACAGCCTTCTTAGCTCGATAGGACTTGATCGCTGTGCGAATGACAGGGATTGCTATAAGTCCGAGAGTTGCATAGATAATTGCTTCCATTAGTTTCCACCTATCATCGGGATATTAAAGAATGTAGAGTCTTCGTCGCCCTTAATAGTGAAGCTGATATGCGCGTGATGATTATGCTTATTGATCCCATCATAAGGACGCCAAGACCAAGCCTTTTTAGGTGAGCAGATGCGGCCGTCGAAGATGATGTAACTGATCCTTTTATTGCCAGATTTTGCAGCGGCTCGAATCTGATCGACCAAGTCAGGCATGAGATCGGGCTTGCCTTTCTTGCCTGCAAGGTCGCGGTCAACATCGATGGCGCGTACCCATCCTTGTACATCTGGATTATGATCAGACTTGCGAGCAGCGTGTCTCGTGTCACCGATCCAGCCGTCCGAAGTTCGATCTCTATCTGGGAATGCATCATCGATCTGCTCTCTTAATTGGATGGCAGACTTTGAGAGTCTAGGCTTCATGCCACTCACCTAATTCTTCATTCCAGTAATACGTTTTTCCATCTTGAGGATGAGGGACGGGTGATTGCCATTGCTTTTTAGAATCTAAAGTCCACGATGGATAAGGTTGAGGCGCTATAAATGCATCATCGATTGGATCGTATGTGTAGCCGATGCCTGCGTAGTTATAGCGGATATTTCCGTTGTAACTTGTGCGCTTGACGGTGTATGGCGTTCCCAACGCGTAATACGTTTCAGTATCTAAACCATCAATAAGTTCATTTTCATCTTTGCCTACTGTTACAGCGACAACGATGTTATTTTCATCTAAATATGCGTAGTGTGCCATTATGAGAATGTCACCGTATCTGATACGCCTGCGGCTGTTACGGATGAAATCTTAAACCCTCCAGACGTGCTTGTTGATTGTGTGACTCCACCGCTAAATGTAGCCGTGTAAGTATCGGGATATTTAATTATCACAATTCCTGATCCGCCATTACCGCCGTCTCCAAGGCCATAAGCACCGCCGCCACCGCCCGAACCACTATTTGCCGATGCTGAAGCTGCATTTCCTGATCCTGATTGGATTCCTCCTTGGCCTCCACCTGCTGCGCCAGCGCCACCTGCGCCATCACCGCTACCGCCTCCGCCACCGCCAGCTCTTGTTACCGATGTACCTGTGATAGATGACGCAGTTCCAGCGCCACCAACACCAGCGAATGTACTTCCGCCATTACCACCGACTCCACCGCTACCGCCTCCGCCGCCAGCACCGTAAGTTGGTGCGTTTGGATTTCCAGCGCCGCCTGCATTTCCTTGAGACGGCGAGGTTGATGGAGTATTTCCTGCACCGCCGGGATCGCTTGTGATACCTCTACCACCGCCGCCAGAACCACCTGAACCGACTGCACCCGAATAACCTTGACCGAAGCCGCCGCCTGTTGAAGTAATTGATGAAAATATCGAATCTGTGCCTTTAGTTCCTGACGTACTGCCGCCGCCAGAACCACCAGTACCGCCAGCACCGACTCTTAAAGTAAAAGCAGTACCTACTGCACAACTTAATCCTGTAGCTGTTCTGTAACCACCAGCGCCACCGCCGCCAGCGTAGTTTTCACCGCCGCCACCGCCGCCAGCGATTACTAGATATTCGACGCTAACAGCGGCTATACCAGAACTGCCCAATGTTGCTACTAGATTGTTCAACATTATGCGATAGATCCTACGATATACCAAGTGTCTGTGCCTGTCTTAATGCAGGCTGCTGACTTATATTGCCCGAGGGTAGGAGCCGCCGCTACTGCGCCAGCCGATAGGACTGTAGTCGTGCCAGAGGTAACGGCTGAGATCGTGCAGACTCCCACGCCTTCGTTAAGGATAGTAATGACTGAGCCGACAGGGATTGCCGCTGTCGCATTGGTAGGGATCTTTAGGGCGATCGCTGTTGCCTTGTTC
>Ga0209972_10002426_pt1 | contig 15282 bp, 8 predicted proteins | sample NOAtaG_7_FD_187302 | JGI IMG/M metagenome (GOLD analysis project Ga0209972, IMG submission 187302) | Freshwater lake microbial communities from Lake Erie, under a cyanobacterial bloom - NOAA_Erie_Diel1S_2200h metaG (SPAdes) (version 2) | ecosystem: Environmental > Aquatic > Freshwater > Lake ... | reverse complement strand
TCCGCGACTTTGCCTCCAGCGGTTTTGTCAATATCATCGGGGGTTGCTGCGGTACCACCCCCGACCATATCCGCGCCATGGCAGAGGGGGTAAAAGGTATCCCGCCACGTACGATACCGGAAACACCCCCCTTTACCATGCTCAGTGGCCTGGAACCCCTTATTATCCGGCCAGAAACCAATTTCGTCAATATCGGAGAACGTACCAACGTAACCGGTTCCCGGCAGTTTGCCCGCCTGATCCGCGAAGAACGTTATGCCGATGCGCTGGCCGTTGCCCAGCAGCAAGTAGAGGGAGGAGCACAAATTATTGACGTCAATATGGACGAAGGGCTGCTGGATTCAGAGTTTGCCATGGCAAAATTCCTCCACCTCATTATGGCGGAGCCGGAAATTGCCCGCCTGCCCATTATGATTGATTCGTCCAAGTTTTCCGTTATCGAAGCAGGCCTTCGCTGTGTCCAGGGAAAATGTATCGTCAATTCGATCTCCCTGAAAGAAGGCGAAGCGGAATTCCTGCGGCAGGCAAAACTCGTAAGACGCTATGGTGCCGCAGCCGTCGTCATGGCTTTCGATGAACAAGGCCAGGCAGATACCATCGAACGAAAAGTGGAAATATGCGAACGTGCTTTTCATATCCTGACCCAGGAAGTCGGCTTCCCACCAGAGGATATCATTTTCGACCCCAATATCTTCGCCGTGGCAACAGGAATTGAAGAACACAATGAATATGCCATCAATTTCATAGAAGCTACCCGGCAGATCAAATATCGCCTGCCAAACGTCAAAATCTCGGGCGGCGTGAGCAATATCTCCTTTTCCTTCCGGGGCAACGATCCCGTACGCGAAGCAATGCACTCCGCATTCCTGTATCACGCGATCCAGGCCGGTATGGATATGGGTATCGTAAATGCAGGTATGATCGAAGTATATGAAGAAATCCCCAGGGAACTCCTCGAACGGGTGGAAGATGTACTGCTCAACCGCAGGCAGGATGCTACCGAACGCCTGGTCGAATATGCCGAAAACCTAAAATATACAGGTGGACGAACCGTTCAAAAAGACCTCTCCTGGAGAGCGCTCCCCCTGCAGGAACGCCTCACCCATGCCCTCGTCAGGGGTATTACCGATTATGTCGAAAACGATACCGAAGAAGCCCGGCAATTATTCCCCTCCCCCTTGTCTGTCATCGAAGGGCCTCTGATGAATGGGATGAACCATGTCGGGGATCTCTTCGGCGCAGGTAAAATGTTCCTGCCCCAGGTCGTGAAAAGTGCCCGCGTCATGAAAAAAGCGGTCGCCTACCTGACCCCGTATATCGAAATCGAAAAAGCCAGTACCGGCGGGCATTCAAAGGGCAGGATTCTACTGGCAACAGTCAAAGGGGACGTTCACGATATCGGGAAAAATATCGTGGGCGTCGTCCTCGGTTGTAACGGTTATGAGATTATTGACCTCGGGGTCATGGTCCCTGCAGAAAAAATCCTGCAGGCAGCAATCGAACAAAAAGCAGATATCATCGGCCTCAGCGGCCTGATTACGCCTTCGCTCGATGAAATGGTACACGTGGCCAAAGAAATGCAGCGCCAGGGTTTTAAAGTACCACTCCTCATCGGAGGGGCAACAACCTCAAAAACACATACGGCAGTAAAGATTGACCCACAGTATCATGGCCCCGTCGTACACGTCCTGGACGCCTCCAGGGCCGTTGGCGTAGCCAGTACCCTGCTAAGCGAAGCCCCACAACAAGCACTGCGTTTCGTAGAAGCCCAAAAATCCGGCTACCTGCAAATCCGGGAACAACGTGCCGGCAGGGAATCCATAAAAAAATTCCTCCCGCTACAAGAAGCCCGACAAAATAAATTCGCACCCGACTGGGAACATTATACGCCTCCACAACCAGCTTTCCAGGGGGTCAAAGCCTTCGTGGATTATCCAATCGAAGTGTTGACAGAATATATTGACTGGACACCCTTCTTCCAAAGCTGGGAGCTGGCCGGCAAATTCCCCGCAATCCTCCAGGATAGCGTGGTAGGTGAAGAAGCCCGCAAGCTCTACAACGATGCCAGAAGTATGCTCCGACGAATCATTGACGAGGGATGGCTGCAGGCCAGGGCAGTTATCGGTATATTCCCCGCCAATCGGCTCAACGACGATGATGTGGCTATTTTCAAAGATGAATTCAGGGACAGCCCGCTCGCAACTTTGCACTTCCTCCGGCAACAAAGGGCCAAAGCCCCTGGTCAACCTAACCTCTGCCTTGCCGACTTCATCGCACCGCTCTGCCCCCCCGCCGAAAATCAACCCCACCTCTGCCAGGATTATATCGGCGCATTCGCCGTCACAACCGGGATCGGTATAGAAAAATGGGTAGCCCATTTCGAACAACAACACGACGATTATCAGGCAATTCTCCTCAAAGCCCTCGCCGACCGACTCGCAGAAGCCCTCGCCGAGCATATCCACGAACGGGTACGCAAAGAATTCTGGGCCTATGCCCCGGCAGAAACGCTCAATAACGATAGCCTCATCGCCGAAAATTATATCGGCATACGCCCTGCACCCGGCTATCCCGCATGCCCTGACCACACGGAAAAAGCTACCCTCTGGCAATTGCTCCAGGCCGAACAACACACCGGCATATACCTCACCGAAAGTTTTGCAATGTACCCCGCCGCCTCCGTCAGCGGTTGGTATTTCAGTCATCCCGAAGCCAAATACTTCGGCTTAGGGGAAATTTCAAAAGACCAGGTAGAGGATTATGCCCTGCGTAAAGGGCTCGACGTCGAAACAGCGGAAAAATGGCTCGCCCCTGTTCTGAACTATTAGAAGTGCCCGGGTTGTATAAAAGGTGCTTTTGCCACTAAAGGCAACTGACGCGGCACAATACTTTTTATACAGCTCCTAATTGATACCGCATGGATATGGAAAACCACGACCCCAGGCAAATCGAAATAGAAACTTATGACTACGCGCTCCCGGAAGAGCGTATTGCCAAATACCCGTTAGAGGAACGGGATGCTTCCAGGCTGCTCATCCACCGGAATGGAGTAATCCACGAAACGGAATTCCACGCATTGCCGGAATGGCTCGACCCGAATACTGTGCTGGTCTTCAATAACACCCGGGTAATCCATGCCCGGATGCGGTTTCGTACTGAACAAGGGTCAGATATCGAAATATTCTGCCTGGAACCCCTTTCTCCAGCAGACTATCAGCAAAGCTTTTCCGCTCTGCAAACCGTTACCTGGAAAACGCTGATCGGCAACAACCGCAAATGGAAAGGTGGGGCCCTGCATATTCACGTTCAATCTCCAACTGGGGCAACGACCCTCTATGCCGAACGCCTCGGACGCTGCGAAGACGCTTTCGAAGTGCGATTTTCGTGGGAAGGCACGCTGGCCTTCGGGGAAGTACTGCACTATGCAGGGCTTATCCCTCTGCCTCCCTACCTGCATCGGGAAAGTACTACCTTGGATGAAGACCGCTATCAGACCGTGTATGCCGCTGAAGCAGGTTCTGTCGCTGCACCAACTGCAGGATTACATTTTACCGAACGCGTATTGGAAAAACTTCAGCAACAGGGCGTACAAACCCTTTATCTCACCCTCCACGTAGGCGCAGGCACCTTCAAACCTGTAAGTGGCGGCCCCCTCGCCAACCACCACATGCACCAGGAACAGTGGTATATCGGCCGCGAAACCCTTGAAGCCCTGCAAATAGCATTGGGCGAGGGCAAAACCGTCGTTGCCGTAGGTACCACCAGTATGCGCGTTCTCGAATCCCTTTTCTGGGCCGGTATGCAACTTACTTTATCCCCGGACACCAGCTTGCCCACCCATTTCACGATTGATCAGTGGGCACCTTATCAGGAGAATATCCCTGCACTACGCCCTGAAGCGGCGATAGAAAAATTACTCCAGGCTATGGATGCCGCCCAAAGGAATACCCTCGAGGGCAATACTCAGCTACTCATCGCCCCGGGATATTCCCTTAAAATCGCAGGTGGGCTTATCACCAATTTCCATCAGCCCAAAAGCACCCTGCTGCTGCTGGTCGCCGCCATTATCGGCCAACGATGGAAAACCGTGTACCAGTACGCTTTGGAAAACGGTTTTCGCTTCCTCAGCTATGGGGACAGTAGCCTCCTTTTGCCCTGATCTCGACATTTCAGTGCAAACACCCCTTGTGCCTAAACTATAACCGGACTATTTTTCCCGCATCCTTGTAGCTGGATTATTGCAGAACCATCCCGTAAATCATTTTGAGGCAAAATTCACAAAAATAGCTTTCAAAAAAATTCAGGAGTTGATGGCCACATGAAATTTCCTGCCAGGGATGAACGATTGTCTTTTTGTATTACAGCCTGTAGAAAAGCCTATTATGAATGCTTAAACCCCCGGAACGATGAAATGCACGCTGTTTGTTTTAATGCTCGGTCAAGGCATATTTGCCACATCTGGAATCCCGGATATCGCACTTAAAATCACACAATTTTATGGCCTGGTCTTTGACGAAGGCATAACGCTTCACTGGATTACCGCCCCCGAAAACGCCTATACCGGATACCATATCGAACGCAGCCACGATGGAAAAACATTCCGAAGGCTTGGATATGTCGAAGCAGAAGGGTACAGCCTTCTGCCCACCCGTTATTCCTTCACCGATAGCTATCCCTTTCCCGGAAAAAACTATTACCGCCTGATCGCAGAGGTACCATGGGGCGGGATTTCCGATTCCATGGCGGTTGAGCTGTATTCCTACAATACTTATACCCCCGGCATTCGTATATTTCCTAATCCCTTCCAGGAAGAAATCATGGTCCAGCTCCCGCGAAATATTTCTGCGCAGGCCAGACTTGTACTTGTTTCCCCGCAAGGTACAATCCTTGCCCAGACCAAAGCCCCGACGGGACAGCGCATGGCTTTACTCCGCCTGCCAGGCCTGGCTACCGGGTCATATCTCCTCTCCCTTCAGGATGGGCAACAGACCTGGACAGCCCTGGTGTCTTGCTCGAATACCGAATAGGGGTATTTGCCCTCAGACCACCTATCGGGGAACAGGTGCCTACAGGTTCTATATCCTAAGCATAGCCCCATCCCAAAAGTCTTTTCTGTGCACTATACGCCAAATTATAATTTGACACTGTCCATTCATTATTATTGCGGCCACCTCAAAATAACGAAAATACAGACAAAATTTGTAGATTTAGCCCGCATAGCCAAACACGGCGGTAATGCCCCGTGGGAATGTTTCACAGCTAAAACCATATTGACATGAGTTTCGCACTTCTATCACTGATTATTGGATGGGTGTTTGTGCTCCTTTGGGTGCCCCTGACGGTTTTGTCCCAACGGAAAGTACACCCAAAAGCACTTTTTACCCTGTTTTTTGCAGAAATGTGGGAACGGTTTTCCTTTTATGGGATGCGGGCCTTCCTGGTGCTGTATATCTCCAAGGAAATTTTCGAAAGCATGGGCGAGAGCGGTGCACAGGAGCGCTCCGTAGGGATTTACGGCGCATTCAATGCCTTGTTGTATGCGGCACCGATCATAGGCGGCATGCTCGCCGACCGGATGCTCGGATTCCGCAGGGCAGTTATCATGGGTGCTATTTTAATGGCAGCGGGTCAGTTTACGATGGCGTTTAATGCCGCTACTACCGACAGCACCTCCCTGCTTTTCCTTGGCTTGTCCATACTCGCCATCGGCAATGGGTTTTTCAAGCCGAATATTTCCAGTTTCCTGGGTACTTTCTATGACCGCAACGACCGCCGTAAAGACGGTGCTTTCACCATTTTTTATATGGGTATCAACGTAGGGGCCTTTCTTGCACCGCTCACCTGCGGGTATCTTGCAGAGACCTACGATTACTCCCTCGGTTTCGCCGCTGCAGGTACGGGTATGCTGCTTGGCCTTTTTGTGTTCTGGAGGAATATGCGCAATTACGAGGATAAGGGCAACCCCCCAACCCCCGATGCGCTCAATAAGCCCGGCTTTCTCGGCATCCCCCAGCAGTGGCTCGTTTTCCTGGGTATCATCATCACCGCCCCGATTTTTTCGCTGCTTATCGAAAACGAAGGTATCACCAATTACATCCTCATTATTGCGGGCATACTGGTCATCGGGTATATCATCATCTCTTCGCTGTTCTTTGCCGAGGACAAGACCGAAGGCCAGCGACTCATCGTATTTGTATTCCTGTTCTTTTTCCACATGATCTTCTGGACCCTGTTCGAACAGGCAGGCGGCTCGCTCAATTTCCTGACAGACAAATACGTAGAAAAACACGGGATCGAAACTTCCCAGTTCCAGGCCTTAAATGCCCTATTCATTATCCTGCTGGCACCGGTATTTTCCTGGATATGGGACACCCTGAGCAAACGCAACGCCGAACCGCGGACGCCGCTGAAATTTACCTATGCCCTTCTTCAGATGGCCCTTGGGTATTTCATCATCGTAGCAGGTGCGCGCAGCGTACTCGGAACGGTCAATGATGGAGCCCTTATACCAGTGTTCTTCCTGGTGTTCATGTACCTTTTCCACACCACCGGAGAGCTCAGCCTTTCACCGGTAGGCCTTTCGGTCGTAACCAAGCTCTCCCCGGCAAAAACCGTAGGCTTTGTTATGGGGACCTGGTTCCTTTCTATTTCCTTTGCCCATAAAATTGCCGGTTACCTGGGGCAGCTCATTGCGTCCCCCGGGGAGGGAGCCTCGGCAAAGACAGCGCTCGAAGGGTATATTGACGTATATATGACCTGGGGCGTGTATGTCACCGTAGGCGCGGCCATACTCCTGTTCGTACTATCGGGGTGGTTGAAGAAATGGATGCACGGGGTGCATTAGACTTGCTGCGAAGGGTCACCGTAAAGCACCTGTAAGCTGCCCTTTACTCCCCCTCGCCGTCCCCATTTTGAAGAAAGCACTAAATAAAGACTTATGGAAACCGAAAACCAATTCAAACCATATATATCCGCAAAGGATTTCATCCCGGAATTTACACCCAAAGCCATTCTCCTCGGCGTTTTCTTTGGTGTGATCTTCGGGGCGGCCACTGTTTACCTCGGACTTAAAGTCGGACTGACGGTGAGCGCGTCTATTCCGATTGCAGTGCTTGCCATCTCTGTTTTCAAAAAACTTGGAAACGCGACGATACTGGAGAGCAACATCGTACAGACGATCGGCTCCGCCGGGGAATCGGTAGCTGCCGGGGTTGTGTTTACGGTACCGGCCTTATTGTTCCTGGAAGGCGGCAAAGCTTTTTTTGAGTATTTCCAAATCTTTGTACTCGCCCTCGTAGGAGGCTTCTTAGGGGTACTTTTCATGATTCCCCTGCGTCGCTCGCTCATCGTAAAGGAACACGGTAAGCTGCCATATCCTGAAGGGACGGCTTGCGCCGATGTACTCATAGCGGGTGAAAAAGGTGGTACGCTGGCACAAAAAGTATATTATGGCCTGGGGATTGCTTTCCTGTACAAATTGTTCATGTCTATCCTGGGGTTCTGGAAGGATACACCCACTTATATATTTAATAAGGCATCTGCGCTCCCCAACGGCTCGGTAAGCGGGGAAATCACCCCCGAGCTGCTGGGCGTAGGATATATCATCGGCCCACGGATATCAGGAGTCATGGTAGCAGGCGGGGTATTATCCTGGCTCGTACTCATCCCCCTGATTACCGTTATTGGGAGTGGATTAACAGTACCGTTCCCGCCAGAGACGACCAGGCTCATCGCAGATATGTCGCCTTCGGAAATATGGAGCAGGTACATCCGTTATATCGGCGCAGGTGCGGTCACCTTTGGCGGAGTCATCACCCTGATCAAAACTTTTCCGACGATTATCAGTGCGTTCCGGGACTCCATAGCGGATTTCCGCAACAACCGCGGCGGTAATGCCGAGGCCAGGGGCCGAACAGAAAGAGACATCCCGCTCATCTGGGTATTGGTGGGCAGTGGGGTACTCGTCCTTGTAATAGCCATTTTACCCAATATGCCGATGAACCTGCTTTCGGCGGTACTGGTCATTCTTTTTGGCTTCTTCTTTGTCACCGTGGCCTCCCGGATTGTCGGATTAATCGGGAGTTCGTCCAGTCCGGTATCCGGTATGACCATTGCTACCCTGATGGCCACTTCCCTCATTTTCCTGGGATTGGGATGGAGCGATGACAGCTACCAACCGATTGCATTGGTAGTAGGCGCGGTAGTATGTATCGCGGCAGCAAATGCCGGTGCGACCTCCCAGGATCTCAAAACAGGTTTTCTGGTGGGTGCTACGCCACTACGGCAGCAATTAGGCCTGATGATCGGGGTGGTCTCTTCTGCGGTAGTTATTGGTTTTACCGTATTGCTTCTGGAGCGCACCCTGGGTATTGGCGAAGCTACTGCCCAACATCCCAACCCCCTGCCAGCCCCTCAGGCTACCTTGATGGCAACAGTTATCAAAGGCCTGCTCAGTCAGAATTTGCCCTGGGCACTGGTCATTACCGGTATGGGGCTTGCGGCCGTAGTAGAATTGTGCGGGGTCAGTTCCCTCGCTTTCGCTGTTGGCGCATATCTGCCGCTTTCCACTACGTCCCCAATCTTCATCGGCGGGCTGGTAAAATGGTTGATCGAGCGAAAAAATGTGGCAAAAAAGGAAGAATCGGAAATTGGCCCGGGTGCGCTCTTCAGCTCGGGGATGATTGCCGGAGGCGCCGTTACTGGTATCCTGATTGCCGCAATGATCGGATATACTGTTGGATACGATGCCAAGGGTTCGCCAATCAGCCTTTTGAGCAGCTTACGCCTCAATGACCCCGAGCTAATGGGCGTGATGGGGGATGCCGCTGGCTTAGCAGCATTTGCTGCCCTGGCCTTCGTGCTATGGCGTTTTGCGAAATCGTAACACGAGGTGGTGGAATTCCGGGGTTATGTAAAAGGCCTCCGGCACGTCATTTGGCGGCTGACGCCGCCAAATAATACTTTTTCAGAGCCGCGTTTTCAACGATTTTGCTTCGCAAAATCGTTGAAAACGCGGCTCTGAAAGTAATATTTAGAACGAACGCTTTTTTTTTACTGATTTTGCTTCGCAAAATCAGTAAAAAAAAAGCGTTCGTTCTAAACTTTCTTTCGCCGCCGTAGGCGGCGGAATACTTTTTACACAACCTCCGGCCAAAGGACTTGTGAGACAGCCTCTATTTATTCTCCTTTAATTTCTCCCATTCCTGGACATTCGGGCATCCGGCGAACATCGCATCTACCTGGATGAAGGTTTTTTGAATCGTTTGCTCGATCCAGTTATTGAGGAACTCGTTGCGTTTAGATTCGATAGCAGCTTCCTGAATTTTAGAATAATCCTGTTTTAGATTGGCCCGGTGAGGTTTTGTGCGCGATTGAAGCATAACGATACGCAGGTAGGGATCACCACCTCGGTCGGAGAACTCGATGGGTGCGGATATCCCGCCCACTTTCATGGTATCAATAGCAAAATAGATATCGGGGTCTAAGTCCCCAACCTCGAATAACGTATTGCCTGTCGCAGGATTAACCATTCTGCCGTCGTTATGATAGCTCTGCTGGTTTTTATCCGAGAATTTTTTTACCGCATAGGAGAACGTTATAGAATCTTTTGAAACCAGTATACGGACGGAGTCAACGAATTTTCTGGAGATCTCCACGTCGTTGTCTGAAACGCGAGGCCTCATGAGGATGTGGCGGACGTGGATATTGCTGCCCCTCCGGCCCAGCATTTGGATAATATGGAATCCGAACTCGGTTTCTGTGACCGGCGAGACTTCGTCCTGGTCGAGTTTATACGCAGCAGCTTCGAATTCCTGCACATACTTACCGCGTTTTGCCCAGCCGAGATCGCCACCCGTCCTTGCGGAGCCATCATCGGAGAATTTCTGGGCAAGGGCGGAAAAGTCCTCCCGACCTTCCACGATTCGTTTGCGGATGCCTTCAAGCTTTTCGATACAGCGTTGTCTTTCTACCTCGTTGGCTTTAGGTTTCACCACGATTTCTGCTACCTCGACATCGGAATTGAAATCCGGGAGGCTATCGCGGGGGATTTTTTCAAAAAATGCCTTGACCTCGGAGGGGGTCACGGTGATATCTGCCATGACCTGGCCGCGCATGCGTTCGGTAAGTAGCTGGTCTTTCAGGTCGGCGCGGAGTTGATCCTTTACTTCGCCGATGGTCTGTCCATAATAGGCCTCAAATTGCGCCATATCGTTGTTCATATATCCCAGGATACGCTCGATCCGGGCATTGAGCTGGGTTTCCACTTCGGAGTCTTTCACCTCGACGCTATCCAGTTTTGCCTGGTTCAGCAACAGTTTTCCTGCCATCACTTGTTCCAGGACACTACAGCGGGCATCGGGGGGCAAAGGGGTGCCTGCCCGCTGGGATTTGAGCATCGCCAATTGTTCTTCCACCTCGGACAACAGGACATATTCTTTTCCGACCAGTGCCACAACGCGGTCTATCATTTTTCGCTGGCCATGCAGCGAGAGGGATGAAATCAGGACAGGGATGAGAACGAGTACCCTGATCCTGTTGTTCGAAAAATATGTGGGACAGTTCATGTTTTTAATTTAGATAAAGATGAAACGTGGGACACAGAACCTTTGGCGGCAAAACATGCCGGACGCGGGGTAGAGAAAGCCCACATAAAGACATACCGATAAATACATGGGTTGTGTTCAATCCGTAAAAAACTGGATATCTTTTTTGCGGAGCGCCAACTGGTAGAGGTCTTCCCGTTTTTGCTCCAATAGTTTGATTTTGCGTTGGTGCAGGATATATTTTCTGGCTTGTTCCTCGATAAACCCCAGGGGTGCGATTTCCCGGCTGTTTTTAAGTTCGATCAGTCGGAAGTAATATTTATAATCATCGTCGCTCAACGTAAATTCACGGCGGGACCTGATATTTTCCATTGTCAGCGTGCCAGATGGAAGTTGTGAGGCAATATCGTCAATCCTGGTCCAGGTGCCTTCCCGGAGGTTGAAGCCGACCGCGTATTTTTTGCAGTAGCGCTCCATGGGCGGGAGGGTGCGGTCGTTCACCACAGCCCACCAGCGGTTGAGGCTATCCTGATTAGGTGCTTTGCGCGGTAATTTAATAAAAAAACACCGGAGGATAGAAGTTTCCAGTTGGTACTGCTCTTTATTGCGCTCATAAAAAGCTTTGAGTTCCTCCTGAGTGACCGTAGAGTCCAGTAATTGTTCGACGAGGACCTGTTCGTAATTATTTTTGACTAAAGAAGCACGGTAATCGCGCACCAATTTATCCACGTTCATATCCTTGGGCAGGCTGCGTTCTGCCTCGGACAAGAGCAGGGTTTCCCGAATCCATCGTTGTACGAAAGCGTTTATAATCAGTACACTATCATCACGTGCAGTACCTTCCGGGAACATCCCTTCCAGGGAGGATAGGCGAAGTTCTTTATTATACACTTTGGCTAACAGGCGATCGCCCTGTGGATCATTGCCTTTTTGGCCACAGGAAAAGCAGCAGGATACCACAAATAAGGCCAGCAGGGCGTTCCAGGTCAGCAGTTTCATTTTTGACGGATCATTTTTTCGAATACATTCTGATCAACTTTCACCGGGTACTTTGCGCGAAGGGATTCCACCCATTCCTGTTCGAGGTAGTCCTGGTAGTCTGCGACGATATACCCACGCGCCTCAGACAGTTTTTTAGGTTGGGGCGGGGTTACATTTTCGACTTTATAAAAGTAAAATTGATTGCTTTCGCGGTCAACTTTTATAGTCGTTACTTCACCGGCCGACCACTGCCCGATTTCGAGGGCCTCCTGGCTTTTATCGCGCTCCAAAACACCTTCTTCGACGCGGGCGATGACATTTTTGTCCCCGGCGTTGAATTCTTCCAGCATCTTTGCTTTAGATTTTTTGGCTGCTGCACTCCGGATAGATTCGAGGACAGCAATATTGAACGGCTCCACGAAATATCTGGTCACCTCTGCGCGCTCATTCCATTGATACTTTCCGGGTATCGTCTCGAAAAAACGCTCCAGGCCTATACTATCCTGGGAAGCTCTATCCCAAACCTCGATCCGGGTAGCCTCAAAAAGCAGGATACCTTCCTGGTATTCCCGGAGCAGGGCTTTGAAATCGGGATACCGGACCTCGAGCTGCTCTTCTTCAAATTGCATGCAGGACGATTCGACAAACTGCAGGTAGAGGGTTTGCAAGGCGTCCCGGAAGGGCGTCTCGCGCAGCTGCATACGCTCGCGGGAGGCTCCGGCGAGAAAGGCATTGAACTGTTCCATCGTATAGCGGCGGCTACCGAGCGAGAACAGGACCTCTTTCTGTCCGCCAGCCGGGGCTTTCCAGCGGAAAGTAAAGAAGGTATCATTGAGCATTTTGGCCATTTTATCCAGCAATGCCGTATTCTCTTTAAAGCTATTGGTTTTTTTGATATTCTCAATCATCGCCTTACGTGCGAGTTCAAACCTGCCATCCTGGCGGATTTGATTTTCTAATTGCAGGCGGGCTATCTCAAAAGAGGGGAACTCCTTTTTGCTGATGCGCTTTATGATATGCCATCCGATGCTGCTTTCGACCGGCCACGAGAAAGCGCCATCCTGCCGGATCGCAAAAGCGGTATCTTCGAATGCCTGTTCATAACGGTTGATCCCGAAGAAGCCCAGATACCCGCCTTTTTGTGCCGTACGGCTATCGTCAGAGACCTCACTGCAAAGGGTTTCGAAACGTTTCCCGTCGAGAAGTTGCAGATGATGGCTGTAAGCCAGTTCCTTCAGCTTATCGGGATCTCCTTCCCAAAGGTCTTTCCGGAGCAGAATATGGGCAATTTCGATTTCCCCCCTTGCCGGCCTGCGGGCGCCAACTTTCAGTAAATGATACCCTGCGCTGGAACGGAGGGGTTCACTCACCTTTTGAAGGGGCAGGGTATATGCGGCATTTTCCAGTGCATAAAAGCCATTGGGGAAAAGGACATTCAGGAATCCAATCTTACCGCCGTTGGCGGCGGTAGATTTATCTTCAGAAATTGACTGCGCCAGGGTAGCAAAATCTTCTTCCCCCGAGTCCAGCTGTTTTTTTGCCGAAACGGCTTTGCGATATGCTGCAAGGGTATCCGCAGGGGACGCTTCGGGGGAAAGCGCGAAGAAAATATGATGCACCTCAACATCCTGGGTCGAACGCTCGTATGCTTCGCGCACAAGCCGGTCGGTCACCTCGCGGTTAATCAAGTAAGAATCGGCAAGCTGCCTGCGGTAGCTCTGGAGTTCTTCCCTGAGCGAAGGAATGGTGTCGAGTTTCATGGCCTTGGCCCGCTCTACTTTGAGCTTAAACCGGATGTACAAATCGAGGTACTCCTGCAGGGATGCTTTAGAAAAATCTGCGTTTTTACCGTTGGTTTTGGTGTAAATATACTCGAATTCCGAAACCTGGACGTTGGTGCTACCGCATGTAAACAATACCGGGTCCTCCTTCTGGGCCTGCGCTACAAATCCGGTGAGCAGCAAAGAAAGCAACACAAAGAACCTGTTCATAATTGATTTTGCTTTATGCGAAGTTTAATTATATCAAAAAGGCAATCGTTTCATTACGTTTAACCTGCAATGGCACGGGTGCCTGTCAGGGTTATACACAGAGACTTAACGGTCTGGGCAGGCGTAGCCGGAAAATGTGTGTTTCCCACCCACACCAAAGCTTTTTGAAGGAGCCCAGCCCGGATATATAGCCGAAAAAGGTACGGTGAGCCTGGAAAACGACTTTTTAGCCCTCCATAATCCGGCCTCAGCAAGCCTGACATGCTATCAAAACGCAAATTTAAATAATTCGTCCTTATTAATCGCCGGAAGAAAAGGGTATCCTGAGCCAATTTTTGACCCGCCACCCTCAATAGACTTGTTTTATTCCTGGACATACACCCTTTTTACACGTGAGGAGATACCCGTGAAGATTTCATACGGAATCGTCTGGGCTACCTGTGCAAGTACCTTGACCGTGGGATCCTCCCCAAAAACAGAAACTACATCGCCGGGGCAGGCTTCCGGGATATCCGTGACGTCCACCATACACATATCCATACACACGGCCCCGAGTATAGGTGCTTTTTTTCCGCGGATCACCACGGAAAAGCAACCGTTGCCCGCACTCCGGGGCAGCCCGTCGGCGTACCCGATACTGATCGTAGCGATACGCATCTCACCTTCCACGCGTGCCAGCCGCCCGTAACCGATACTCTCTCCCGGACCCAGGGTTTTAATCTGGGAAATGGCCGCCTTCAGGAAAAGGACGACCCGAAGTTTTTCCTGGATACTTTTCGAGCTGTCTATCCCATAGAGGCCAATCCCCAAACGCACCATATCCATCTGGTATTGCGGGAAACGATGGATGCCGCTGGAGTTGAGCAAGTGGCGCAAAGGGCGATAGCCCAACACCCGGGCAATTTTTTCATACGCCGTCTCAAATCTATGGTATTGTTCATGGGTGAAAGCATCGTGGCGGGGGTCTTCGCTTGCCGCAAGATGAGAGAAAACACTGCGTACTTCCAGCCCGGGATTAGCCTGGAGCAGCTCCAGCAACCCAGGCAGCTCATGGACGTCAAACCCCAGGCGGTGCATGCCACTATCTATACTGATATGCAGGGGGAGCGATCCATTGTGGCGTTGCAGATATTCCAGCATGGCCTTTAGCTGTTCCAGGCTGAATATTTTGGGCTCCAGGCGATAGCGCAGCAGTTGGTCAACTCCGCCTGGTTCCGGGTTAAGCACCAGGATTGGCAGCTGGATACCAGCACGCCGCAGGTCGGCACCTTCATCTCCGTAAGCGACACACAGGTAATCGGTGCGGTAAAATTCCAGCAAACGGGCTACCTCCCTGCTCCCGCTCCCGTAGGCCGCTGCCTTTACCATGGCCATCGTCCGGACCCCCGGCCCCAGGATACGCTGATACACCCTTAAATTGTGGGCCAACGCATCCAAATGGATTTCCAGACGGGTTTGATGCACTTGACGGGCGAGCTGCTCTGCAACCTGTTCCAGGCCAAACAAACGCGCCCCCTTAATCAGGATTGCTTCGCGGTGAAAATCGAGTTCGGACAATACAGCAAGCAGGGATGCCGTATTGGAAAAGTATTGCTGCCGAACTGAAAAAGGCAGCCAGTCAATCAGACGCCGCGCCTGGGCACCGACCCCAATAACCCGCTCCACATTTTTTTCGGCAAGCATCCGTGCGATACGCCGATAGGCAATTTCAGGGGATTCCCCGCCCTGGAGCATGTCCGAGATAATAACCGTCCGGCGAAGGCCCA
>Ga0209972_10002425_pt1 | contig 15289 bp, 14 predicted proteins | sample NOAtaG_7_FD_187302 | JGI IMG/M metagenome (GOLD analysis project Ga0209972, IMG submission 187302) | Freshwater lake microbial communities from Lake Erie, under a cyanobacterial bloom - NOAA_Erie_Diel1S_2200h metaG (SPAdes) (version 2) | ecosystem: Environmental > Aquatic > Freshwater > Lake ... | reverse complement strand
CTCTCTCAGCACTGGCTTGCCTTGCCTGTGAGTTTAGTTTTTTTGCAAATTTAAACTCCTTGGCAAGTACAGCACAATACTTATTGAGATCGTACTTGTCGCTATCCTTTACATCCATCCATAGCCTCAAAGCTTTATTCCGCACAAACAGAGCAGTACGAATTGCCTCATCGATGAGGTTGTACTGTCCTGTTTTGCCTTTTAGTTTTGCTTCGAGGACTAACATCGATTTGTAGAATCTTATGCTGTATATTGTGGCATAGATTAATATAAAGCCGTCCTAGAAGGACGGGGTTTTAGACCCAATTTCCCGATAAGCTATAAAACAAATTTGGCGATCGCTGCTACCACACCGTCCTCTTCCACGCTAGGCGCAACCCAATCCGAGAGAGGCTTTAATCCCTCAGGACTATTACCCATCGCTACACCGATACCAGCATATTCGATCATCTCTAAATCGTTGAAGTTATCACCGATCGCTAGAACCTGAGAGCGGTCAAAGCCCAAAATATTCTCAGCTAAATGTTTTACAGCCGTACCTTTATTCGCAATCGGATTGGTTGCCTCAAAGAATGTTGCCACCGACTTTGTAAGATAAAGTTGCTGCGGCGTATAGCGATCTTTCAGGACTCTTAGCATTTCCGTCACTAATTCGGCGGTATCACTTAGAGCCAAAATTTTTGTGGGTGGATGATCAGTGCTAGCACTAGTCAGAAATTCGCGTAAATCACCAACCACCTTAACGCCAACCTTAGAACGTTCAGCATAGGCTTGGGTTTGGGCAGTCATCTTGCGAACGTAGAGTTCATCATTAACGTAAATATGAATCGAAAGCTGGTCATTTGTCGCAAATTCGCCCAGATCATCTAACAAAGACAGAGCCTGCTCTAATTCCACTGGCCAATGTCCTACTAATGCATCGGTTTGAGGATCTTTGATAAATGCACCTTGATAGGAGATCAATGGCATATCTGAAGCGATCGCTTCATGAAAGCGTAATGCTGAGCGATACATTCTCCCTGTGGCGATCGCTACCTTGACACCCCTAGCTTGAGCTGCTTTCACCGCAACTTTCACTGCATCATTGACCTGATTGGCATCACCGCTAATCGTGCCATCAATATCTACCACGACCAGTTTTATATCTTGTGCCATGAGTTTTGTCTTGCTTTGTATGAACTTGAATAGGGCTTACTGCTTGGAATAGTTTAGCGAAGATCGCCACATTCAAGCTGTAGCAAGTAATGCTTGTAAAAATTTTCATAAAAAAGCCTCACAAAGCGAGGTCTTCTAGACATAATTCAATATAAAACAAGAAAACTGTAGCGCACGCTTCGCGTGCGCTACAGTTTTCTTGTTTTTAATTATGCCTAGCTACTTACTTATTTCTCAGTACAGGCTGAACCAACCAAACCACGGCATTGTTCACGGATTTCTACCAACAGACTGGGATTCAACTGCTTAGCTTTACTCAGGGCTAGTTCAAATTGCTTTTTCGCCTCAGGAATATTGCTACCTTGCATCCATAGGATCTGTCCTTTCAGATAATTGAGTTCTGGGTTATTCGGCGCAGAAGCAAGGGCTTTATTCACAGCATCTAGGGCAAGATCGGGCATACGTGCATCGCGATAGGCTAGAGCAATACCACGCCATTTCAGATAGTCAGGAGCTGCGTATTGCTTCAGGCTCGATAAGGCAGATTCAAGGTCTGATAGGGGCAACACCGAAGCAATTAGCATATCAATGTAGCCCTTTATCAAGTTCAGTTCAGGATCATTTGCATCAATATCCTGTGCTTTTTTGATGTTGTCAAATACGCTCTGGACAAGGGGCAAAGCCTTAGGTGCGCTAGCTACGCCTTCGGTTTTGACGATATATCCTGCTTCGATCAAGTCACTGGCTGCCAAGTAGATATGGGCTCTGAGGTCATCTTTGCCTCTCAATGCTTCGGCATTGCGACGCACCCGTTTACCAGCTACTTGCATTCCTAAAAAGTCTTCTTTGGCGTAAAAGGTGGCGGATCTTAGCGCAAATACAAGCGGCTCATCAGCTTCAGTACCTAAAGCTTTGTCTAACTGTCTCACTGCTTCTACATAGTTGCCGTCTTTGAACATTAATTCAAAGGCTTTTTGAGTTTCACTACCAATCGCCCTAGCATTTGAGGTGCGAAATGGATCGGCGGCGAAGCTAGGCATTGCGGTGGTGGCGCTGACTAATGCTGCCAATATGGATGCAAATATTGGTACGAGTTTTGGCGCAGGTATTGGTTTCAAAGGACACTTCATATGATTTCCCCGAAAATATCAGGCTATAGGTAGTTAGTAAAGTTTAGAACGTATTCTTAGGCATTCTGTCAAAATTTATTCGGACTTAACCTAAACACTTATAGGACTTACGCGCAATTGCCCTGTAATAAATTAAGGGCTGATAGCTTAAACCCTTTGAAACGGGTTGATCACAGAAACTTTTTAGCCCACTTTAGCTGACTTTAGCTTTAAGCCAAGAACTTGAGTTCTTGGTTATTTTGCGTAAGTCCTAACTTAATAACAAATTACGAAAGTGTAGCAACACTTTTGTGGTTTAAAAACAAATCTAGTAAGTTTTTCTATGAAGAAATGGCTAAGCCATTTCTTCATATGGACTTAATCTAAATTTAGACTAAATTTCCGATCTATCTGCAATATAGCAATCCTCAATGAGATGTGAGTAGCTACTTCACTCAGCCATCAGTTTAGGGTTGGCTAAGCTAAAGTTGTCTTGAATAGCTTTTAGAGGGGCTTCGACTTCGCTCAGCCCTCGGTGTAAGTTAGCTGAGAGAAGTTGAAGCTGTAGGTTTTATTTGAATTATCTATCAGCCAAAGCCAATGGTTCTTACAATTGATTTAAGATTGCTATATATAGCAGTCCTAAATCAGTTATAGATTTTTGGGTTTATGAAAGCGAAACCCGAAGGGGGGTGCTTCTATAAACTCATCTTTGAAAGACGATTTTAGTTTACAAAAAGTTTCTGACCTTCTCCTAACAGCCTAAATCTTGTTTGACGCGCTGTCTTTTGACTCCCTTTGCAAATACCGTCATCATAAACCCAGACTAAAATTCAACTCGACTTTGCGGCTAAGCCGCGTAGGGCATTAGCAAAGGCTTTGCCCTTATTTTTCGTGAATAAATAAGGAATAATTAAAGTGAAACGTATTTTTTCGATTCTAGCGATCGCCTTAACTATGTTGGTCAGCTTCACTTTCGGTCAGCCAGCATTTGGTGAACTATCCGCAGGCGCAAAAATCTTTAATAATAACTGCGCTCAATGTCATGCAGGTGGACGCAATAATGTAGTTGCAGCCAAGACCTTGAAGGCAGATGCCCTAGAAAAGTATGGTAAAAACACCGTAGAAGCAATTATCCTCCAAGTGACTAACGGCAAAGGCGCAATGCCCGCTTTTGGCAAGAAGCTTAAAGCTGAGGAAATTGAGTTAGTTTCTAATTACGTACTTGAACAAGCCAAGAATGGTTGGGCTAAATAAGAATTAATTTTTTGGTTTAGTAGATGAGTTTTGACTCATCTACTAAACATTTTATTTTTTATTTTTTTAAGGAAAGCGATCGCATGAAATTCCAGAACTTCCTATCTCGATTGACATCACAATTCGTAGCTTTGCTTTCTTGCAGCGCGATTACCATGCTCGCAACAACTACGGTAGCAATAGCCCAGACAACACAAATTAAGACAAGTTCTCGCATTTTCAACGTCAAAGGAGAACTTGTCGGAACTGCCACATTTACCCAAACACCTTTAGGTGTGAAAGTTGATCTCAATGTGCAAAACCTAGCACAGGGAGAACATATGGTGCATTTACATGAAAAAGGCAAATGTGACGCACCCGACTTTAAGACATCTGGCAATCATTTCGATCCATTGGATGGTGAGACGGAAGTTAGCAATCACCTCCATAACAAGCATGAAGATGTCAAACACAAACCTGCTGGCGATTTACCCAATATTATCGTTAACTTAGATAGGAAAGGCACTCTAACAGCCCTATTGCCAAAATTAACTTTGGGTTCAGGAAAAAACTCTTTGCTGAGACAGGGTGGTACGTCGATTATTATCCACGCAGGTGCAAATGGGAAATCAACGATTCCCAATGTAGATTATAAGACTCGGATTGCTTGTGGAATCATTAAACCTTAAAAACAGTCTGAACACATGCTTGAATTATCTTCTATCTTATTAAACTTACATTTATCCAATATTACTAGCACTGATGCTCATTCAGAAGGATCACCAGTGCGTATTTCCCATGAAGTGAGAACTTCTCAAGACATTGGCGGCACAATTCATATTGAACCTAATGATCGACCTATTGCTGGTCAAAAAACGCGCATCTGGATTGCTCTCACTAAACGCGGAGGCGAAGTCATTCCCTATGCAAAATGTAATTGTCAGATGGAAGTGCGATCGCTAACAGATCGTAATCTTAAATTTACGGTATCCAACTCCTCAAAAATTATTGATCGATTTTTGGGACTATCGAGTCTCGAAGTTACATTTCCGCAAATTGGACGATATGAACTCAATCTCAAAGGTTCACCGAAGGATGATGGCGGTTTTGCACCATTTGAATTGACCTTTACGACTAATGTAGGCAGATAGGGCAGAAAGCGCTATAAATAAAGAATGCTAGATTTATTGCTTGTTGCCGCTTTAGGATTTTTGGGGAGCTTTGGTCATTGTGTAGGCATGTGTGGACCTCTGACCGTCGCCTTTTCGCTTTCAGGTAAGGATAAATATCCTCCAGATATTTCTCGAAATTGGCAACAGCATTTATATTTTCATACCCTTTTAAATATTGGCAGAATTCTTAGCTATACGATCACTGGGGCGGTGATTGGGGCGATCGGTTCGGTGCTAGTTGCTGGTGGACAATTAGCAGGTATTGAGAGTGATCTGCGGCGTTGGTTGGCAATTTTGACAGGAATACTTTTAATTTGGATGGGAATGATTCAGATCAAGCCCGAAAGCTTGCCGAATATTCCCTTTCTCAATCCGATGGCAATGATAGCACTCCATCAACGTCTCAATAAGGCGATGATAAAGTTGTCATTCAATTCCCATCCACTTTCCCCTACTTTACTGGGCATGACATGGGGCTTGATTCCTTGTGGATTTCTCTATACTGCTCAAATTAAGGCTGCCGAAACCAGTAGCATATGGCAGGGTGCGCTGACAATGTTTGCCTTTGGATTGGGAACATTACCTTCGATGCTAGGAATAGGTGTCTTTGCAGGTTTATTAAGTCGCGATCACCGTAGTCAATTATTTCAATTGGGCGGATGGATTACGCTCATCATCGGGATTTTGACATTACTTCGCACTAGCGACATGATGGACTATACAGGACATGGCGGTTTGATTTTGTTAATCCTTACCCTTGCCGCCCGTCCCCTCAGTCATTTACTTAAATTCTGTGCGCCTCTGATGCTCTATCGACGGGCGATTGGTGTTGGAGCATTCGTTCTTTCTATTGCCCATACCTTCCATATGGTCGAGCATTCTTTCCAATGGAACTTTGATGCTTTATCCTTCATGATTCCGCAACATCAAGTTTCGATCTGGATTGGCGCGATCGCGATCGCCTTGATGACTCCTGCGGCGCTCACTAGTTCCGATTGGATGGTTAAAAGACTCGGTAGGTATTGGCGCTATTTACATTTACTCTCAGTCCCTGCCTTATTACTTGCGTCAGTACATACAATTGCGATCGGTTCTAATTATCTCGGTGCTATGACTTTGACTCCACGGAATTGGATTTTGACGATTCTCTGGGGATTGATAACTATAGGAACTTTGTTAATCAGAACTTGGAAGTTTAGAAAGTAATCGCGATTGCCAATTGCATGGTCAAAAATTTTTGTGTCGTATCCTTAGTACTGGATAAAAAAGTATACAAACTCGTAAGGAGCTTAGTTACTTTAATTAATCGTAAGTAAGTCCCTAGGCTTGATTCCCCGCTAGAGGCGAGCAATCAAGCCTGTACTTCACCAGACTGGTAAACGCTATAAAAGCTTCCAAGCTTTTTTATGTACAAAGCGATGGAAATAATGGAAATATAAGTCTAAATGTTATAAGCGATTTGAGATATATTTCACTTATGAAATAGAGCGCTAATCTCAAAGTGTTACTACACTAACTTAAACCCATGACATTTGCGTTAAACTAAGAGGCTAAGTCTCTTAAATATGTAGTTGCTTTACGATGGAGTCACTGTTTTCTACTCAAGGCATCATGGTTATGCTGCTCGGTGCATACGCTGTTGCCATGTGGATGTTTCTTACCAGCGCACCAAAAGTACATACGATCATGGTTTCTGACCTCGATCAAGCACGATATTTTTATGAAGGCGAGTTAAAATTGCCGATCGCCGATGTGCCTCTACATTACTACTATGGCTATGAATACGGTATGGGCGCACCTGCTGATCCTATTTATATTCCTGCCACAGCCCGAACCGCTAAATCTAAATATTCAGCAGATATGGAAGGCGCATGGTATCAACTAAAGAAAAATGTGCAACTGCATATCGTTCCGGGAGCAAATACCACAGATTCCAATCGCAGTCGGCATATTTGTTTTAATCGCGACTGTGTAGAACAACTCTTGTTGCAAATTCAAATTAAAGGCATTAAGCACAAAGTCCGTAGCGAAAAGCCGCTTAACTTTTTAGTCAAAGATCCTGATGGACAGGTAATTGAAATTGCTGAAGTCATCAGCTAAACCCGAAAGAGGACTTGCATTCCAAGTCCTCTTTTTTTGATCTTGTGACCTAGATAACGTTTAGAATGATCGCTAGTGTCCAAAATAAACATGTGAATAGTGGACAGCAACGAACGAGTATTTGAAGATATGGCAACAAAGCAAGCAGCGATTTTGGTCTTGGCGGATGGTACTTGTTACCGTGGCTATGCGTTTGGCGCGTCTGGAACCGCGATCGGCGAAGTGGTATTTAATACAGGTATGACTGGCTACCAAGAGGTAATGACCGATCCCAGCTACCGAGGACAAATTGTTACTTTTACCTGTCCTGAACTTGGCAATACGGGCGTAACGCCTGAAGATGATGAATCCGATCGCCCGCAGGTGCGTGGTGTAATTGCGCGAAATATTACGGTAGTACCTAGTAATTGGCGATCGCGTCAGTCCTTGCCTGATTACCTCAAGGCACATAATGTTGTTGGTATTACGGGCATTGATACTCGTGCGCTCACCCGCAAACTGCGATCGCTCGGTGCAATGAATGGCGGCATCTCTACTGAAATCCTCGATCCCGAAGTGTTATTGGCTCAAGTAAAAGCAGCGCCATCAATGCAAGGTCAGAACCTCGCTCAAGAAGCTTCCACCGATCGCATTTATGAATGGACAGAAAAAACTATCTCTGAATGGGAATTTGTGGAGCCATCACAGTTATCAGGTGAACAGTTGACTGTTGTCGCGATCGATTTTGGCGTTAAGCGCAATATTCTCCGTCGCCTTGCTAGTTATGGTTGCCGCGTGATAGTTGTTCCTGCTGATACCCCATCGGAAAAGATTCTTTCCTACAATCCCGACGGTATTTTCCTTTCTAACGGACCTGGCGATCCCGCAGCCGTAACCCAAGGCATTGAAACTGCTAAAGCTTTACTAGCAGCAAATAAGCCTATGTTTGGTATTTGCTTAGGACACCAAATTTTAGGATTATCAATGGGTGGCGACACTTTCAAGCTCAAGTTTGGACATCGCGGACTCAATCAACCTTCCCAAAACCAAGCTAAAAATGCTGATCGTCGTGTAGAAATCACGAGTCAAAATCACGGTTTTGCGCTGACAGGAGAATCCTTTGAGCAATCTCCCGCGATGCTAACCCATATCAATCTCAATGATCATACTGTTGCAGGCTTAGAGCACAAAACCTTGCCTATCTTCTCAGTGCAATACCACCCAGAAGCTAGCCCTGGTCCTCACGATGCCGATTATCTCTTCGAGCGTTTTGTCAACTCCATGCGCGAACATAAAAATAGTAAGCAAGTTGCGGCTTGATCCCGTCTCAGTCTTCTAAATCATGGGTGACACAAATTCTCTCTCAAAGATAGAAACGACATCCTTGCTAAGCAAGGATGTCGTTTCTATCTTTGAGATGTCAAAGGCGGGTGATCTAGTCTCTAAAGTGCGATGATATATGTATATGTTTGGAGCGATCGCATCACTTACATTTCTAATTAACTTTCTATTACAACTATGCCAACACCCGTACCAGCACTTCCCACTGACTCTGAAGGACTATTGAGACTCTTACGCCATAAGGAAGGAACTTGGGTGCAGTGGGGAATAGCATGCCAAATGCTCCAGAAAATGGGCGAAAATTCTCTTGCTATCTTTGAAAATACTGGTTTTGAGCCAATTCAACAAAATCAGATTGTTGTTGCTTCACAGGTTTATGCTAGTTTGCAAGCAGGTAATGCCTCAGATATTGTCCTAGCCCACTTTGAACAAAAAGGAAGTGACATTCTCTATGAGTTGCGCGTACTCAATCAATCGGAACGGGTCACCATGGCAACCTTTGCCCTTGAGAAAAATCTTGATGTATTGGAAGCAAAGGATATCGTTAAAGCAATTAAGGAGGCTGCAACAGTTGCGAACTTGCCAGAAGGATTCACCCGACATCCAGGTGATGCAGTAGTTTTACAAATTCTCAAAGCTACTCAGGGCAAAATCGATCCACAGGAACGGACAAGATTGATTGCAAGAGGTCTACGTTTTGCCCATGGTGACAAAGCTCGTGCTGCGATCGAGCGGTTGCTCACCGACATGGCAAATCCTTCAAAAAAGAAAGCCCCAAGCTTACCCACATTTCGTTACGATGGTGAGGACAATATTCCGCGTATCTTACCTGTGGCAGGTACTCTGCCTTTGTCGGCAGCCCAGTTTCAAGCAGTTACTCAAGTAACAGAACTAACTCCCTTTGGTATTGTGCATTCCCATAGTGAGGCTACTTGGGCAACTCTTCCTGGTTGGTTTGTGGTACATAAAGCAGAAGATGGTGTGATTGTTTCTTGTAATACTGATACCTTGCAAGTTGCCATTTCTCAAGAAGTACTTAGCGCCGATCGCGATCGCGCTGAGGATATCCTGATATTAGTCGATCGCGCCCAAAGGAATTGGGATGAAAGTAGCTATTTTGCGATCGCAGATCAAGATGGCAATCTCAAATTTGCATGGTTTGACTCCCAGCCAGACGTAGAAATCCTTGGCAAAGTTACTTTGACATTGCGGCCCAAACGCTTCTTTGACGAAAATGCATCTCAAGATCGCTGGCAGTTTGAGGAATAGAGAAAGTGCAAAACAAAAAGCCCTGCATTGCAGGGCTTTTTGTTTGAGCAGTACTGCAGTTTAACTAATCCATTCAGGAATTGCTTCTTCCTTAGTATTAGTACGACGCTCAAGGGTTTGACGCTCGAACTTCATGTGAATGGCGCGATTTTGTTCGCCATCTGCTGCCACCGCAAAGATTGGATAATCTTGGATACCATCTTGGAAAGATGTGTGGAAGCGGAACGTACCATCGGAGTTGAGCTTAATAGGACGACCACCGATGGTGACAGAAGCATCAGGCTCAGTTGCACCATAGACGATCAACTCTGCATCTGCAACCAACCAGAATTGGCGAGGACGGATGGGAGATTCGCTAGAGAAGAAGCTATAGCTAGACTCTAGACCAATGCCAGAGTAGTTGATGCCGCTAGCACTAAGCGCACCTGCTGCTCCAGCAAACAAGCCTGCACCCGATGGGAAGATGTAGGAGCTAATGGATTCAGGAGCCATACCGATTCCAGATTCATGCTGCATCGAGCCATAGAGTGAACCAGAAATACGTTGGATCTCGGCTTCACGAGCGATGTTGAAGATTTCGTCGTAGGAAGTATCGGTAGTAGATGCTTCTTCGGGAGCAGGCGCTGCTTTTTTGGCAGGAGGTACAAGCGTGAAGAAGGTTTGCCCTTTAAGACTTTGATCCCAAGGTACAGTAATAAAATTATCTTCCACCCATTCCGATGGGAATACAGGGGGAACATGGACGACCTTAGAACGGGTGAGGACTAACCAACGACCATCAGCACAACGATAGCCAAGCTCCGCCACATAGTCGCGATCGCTAATCGGAATTGGCAAATACCATTCACGAGCGAGTTCGTCACTATTGTATTCTTGTAAGTTATTGGGAGTTTGATAGTCTAAGTTGATATCAGTAGCATCGTACAAACGAAGCGCTAACTGTTGCCCACCTTGATTTCTCAACTCTTCCTTATGAGAATTAGGTACATCCCAATAAACATAAGCCCACTGGGGATCGCGAGGTAGTAAGACGATGCGGCTTTCTCCATAACCAGTAGGAATATCGCCAATGTTCTTATCAATAGCGGCAAGTGATTCTAAGTTTTCTTCTGTTTCTTCACTACCCAAATTAAACTTTGATGCTTCCACGATTTCTTGAGTCTCCGAGTTAATGCTATCTGCTTGGGTTGAGGCTGCGCCTTGAGCGGAAAGAATGGTTTGAATATCAGCAAGTAGCTGAGATTTTCGCATTCGACTATAACGAGAAATTTCTAGCTCTGCTGCTACTTTACGAAGTTGACGCAAGGTCATTTCTTCTAAGGGAGGACGTTCCCTCGCCATACAATTAACCTCCAACTGCTTGTAATTAAATTTTCCACAATTTCATAAAACTGTGGAATCGGATTGTAGCTATGTCCATTTTGCCAAAATTTTTTGAATGGTCAATGACTGAAAGGTTCATCTTCTAATGGTTCAGGCTAATTTATGGAGCTTTTGCAGTACAAATACTTAGCCAAAACCAAATACCTGTCATTGTTGTGGCGATCACAATGGCTAATTTTCATGGGGATCGCAATGTCATGAAACTATAACATTACGATCCCCTCCTCTGGATACTAGGGGAGGTTGTCCCAAAAGCCATAAGATTAGAGGGACAACAAAATGTGTAATTTCATAAACCTATAACTATGAAGACAAAATACGGGTCTTTATTTAAGTCTTTAAATAAATCTTTGGAAGGTTCTTTACAAGACTTGTGTCGTTCAGCGATCACATTTGCTTTGGCATTATTAGTTGTAATCGGTAGTTTTACCTCAGAAGCAGATGCAGCCTTATTTTCGAGAAAGAACGAAAGCTTGACTACCAAAGAAATTCAGACCCTTGTTAATGCAGGTTTGACAGGCAACTATGTTGCTGATACGACAGATACCATCAAAGCTCTGCGGGAAGCAATTAATTTGCCCGAAAATGCTGATAATCGCGCAGCAGTAAAAGCATCAGCACGTTATAAAATTAACGCTTATGTCTCGCGTTATCGAGCTGATCGCGACAAGAATGGATTTTATTCCTACACAACAATGTTAACAGCCCTTAATACTTTGGCAGGATACTACAACGGCACTGCCAAGCGGGCAGTACCTGCCAAGGTACGCGATCGCTTGCTGCAAGAGTTTGATCGTGCTGAAGCAGCGCTTGCACAAGGACGTTAGCAAGGGGATTGTTCTTATGTTTGAGGAACGCCGCTTTGCGACATTCCTCGAGCCTTGATTTAGCGATTTTCTACTATAAGCAAAATGAAAACTCTGAGCAATTAATGAGATTAATTTTTTGTTGGTAGTGCTGCAAAGTAATTTTTTAGTAATTGTGTTGCGGGCGCGAAGCGCCCGCAACACAATTACATTGCATGACTACCTTTTTGTTTTTAGATGAGTATGCGATCATTTGAAAACCTCTATAGCGCGAGGATGACAAACATTGGTGACAGGATTGGTAACTATATACGAGGCATTGCACCAAGCCCCCCAAACCCGTGAGTTTTTCGAGGAGTTGCACCAAACTGACGCAAAGGAATTTTGGCATCGGGCGATCGCTGTTTTGCAGCAGTTTTCAATGCAGAGACAGTTGAAGGGGATACTCCTTACACATCACCCCTACATCATCCCTAATGCTGCTCTTCGCCAAACTGAGTTACAAACTTGGGTATTTACCACTAGTAAATCTTCTTTATTCCCTACAGGGACTTTACCAATTGGCAATACTCAAGTAGTTTCTCTACCTAAGTCAGATGCTCTGAATCAGGAATGGTTCTGTCTCCTCATCACTGAAACCTTCGGTATCTTAGTGGTTTCCTCTACTAAAAGCCATAGCTGTCTCTGGTCACTTCATCCCCAAGCGATTCAAACTGCAATCACTACTTTATTAACACGTATTCGGCGTTCTGAACAACAGACTGCATTACAAGCTAAATTGCAGCAATTTCCACCAATCATGCCCCCCTATCAGATCATGGCAAGATTTGGCGCAATTTTAATGGCACAGAGTTCCATTCATCAAGAATTGCCAGTTCCTGAGATCCAAGAAGTCGATATTATCAAAGCAATTACCCATGAGGTTCGCACTCCGTTAACTACAATCCGCATGTTAGTACGATCGTTGAAACGTCGTAAAGATGTTTCCGCAGAAGTTAAAACTCGCTTAGATCGAGTAGATGCTGAATGTACAGAACAGATTGAAAGATTTAATTTAATTTTTGAGGCGGCACAACTAGATAGCTATCCCATTATGTTAGAGGCTACGCAAATTGAAGAAATCCTTAGTGATGGATTTATGCGTTGGCAAGAACATGCAGGGAGAAGACAAATATCCTTAGAAATGATTTTGCCAACGGAAATTCCTGCTATTTCTAGCAATGCTTTACTTCTATCTCAAGTACTGAATGGTCTAGTGGATCGCTTAGTACGGAGCTTTCCCCCTGATAGTCATATTCAATTAATTCTGACTAGTGCTGGGGAATATCTCAAACTACAATTCCAATCGCAGGTGACTAGCCAAAGTAGTGGTGACTTACCATTGCTTAAAGCAGTAGGGCAATGGCTAATGTTACAACCTGAGACAGGAACGTTAAGTTTGAGCTTACCGACTACTAAGACTTTATTAAAGGCTCTAGGCGGCAAACTCACTGTCAGAATGCATTCAAGTAGTGCCGCCTATGATGGCGAAATTTTGACGATCTTCTTACCATTTTTTTGATTTTGTAACATACCTAATAAATAATACCATTCAGGAATTTTTTATTAGGTATGTGCTACCAGTTTGTAAGCTTCATCCAATACTTAACTGAGCGTGTGGTGATCTTAAATCAACGTTGTTAGCTTCTATTGATACTTAGATTAGAACTGAAACATTTTTGAAAGTGTTGCGAAGCGCCACTTTCAAAAACGTTTCTGGGTTTTAAGTAAGCACAAGGCGCTTTACTTAGTAATGTATTAATAATTTAGGTTGCAATTTTCACATTAAATATACTAACAAGAAAATTACAATATGCTGCTTTTCAGTTTGTTTTGCTCCTATGTGTGAGGAAATAAACCCCTACTTCACTAGACTGGGAAACACAATATAAAGTAATAGACTAATTTTAGAAAAAATAATTGAGACTTCAACATTGATGAAAAAAACAATCAAACAATTTTGTAGCTTGGCGATCGCGGCTTTAATGTCCTGCTTACTAGCTGTAGCTTGTACACCAAGCAATGCTCCCTCAAATAACAATGCCACTAGTTCTACCACTGGCAATCAAGCACCAATTTCCATTGGTATTGCTGTTGCTCAAACCAGTAATGTTGCTCTTCTAGGGCAAGAGCAAGTTACAGGGGCAAAGATTGCGGAGACCTATTTCAATAAGCAAGGTGGGGTTAATGGCACACCAATTCGCCTAGTTTTTCAAGATACCGCAGGTGATGAACAGGGTGCAATCAACGCTTTCAATACGTTAATTTCTCAAGATAAAGTTGTCGGTATTGTTGGTCCCACATTATCTCAACAAGCCTTTAGCGCTGACCCGATCGCTGAGCGTGCAGGTTTACCTGTCATTGCACCATCAAATACTGCTAAGGGGATTCCCCAAATCGGTAAATATATTTCGCGAGTATCTGCTCCAGTAGCTGTCGTTGCACCCAATGCGATCGAAGCTGCCCTGAAAATAAATCCACAAATTAAGAAGGTCGCAGTCTTCTATGCTCAGAATGATGCTTTTAGCAAATCAGAAACGGGCACTTTCCAAGAGACTGTTAAGCAAAAAGGGTTAGATCTGGCAACTGTGCAAACATTCCAAACTACAGATACTGATTTTCAATCTCAAGTAACCAACGCAATTAATATCAAGCCTGATTTGATTATCATTTCTGGTCTATCTGCTGATGGAGGCAACCTCGTTAAGCAGTTACGAGAACTTGGTTACAAAGGTCTAATCATTGGTGGTAATGGCTTAAATACTTCCAATATTCTCCCCGTTTGCAAGGCTCTTTGTGATGGCATCATTATTGCTCAAGCCTACAGCCCTGAGCTAAAGAATGACATCAATGCTGAATTCCGTAAACTCTATACTGAGCAAAGCAAGAAAGAACCGCCTCAGTTTAGTGCTCAAGCATTTACAGGTGTACAAGTATTTGTAGAGGCTCTGCGGACTCTCGATAAAACTACTAAAATTAGTACTTTGTCATTGCCTCAACTTCGCACCCAACTCAATGACACTTTGCTCGCAGGTAAATATGAAACTCCTCTAGGCGAGATTTCCTTCACCCCTGAAGGTGAAATCGTGCAGAAGAAGTTTTATGTTGCACAAATCAAAATGGAAGCTGACGGTAATAGTGGCAAGTTTACATTTATCCAATAAAAAAACAGATTTTTGATGGTATTGAGACTTTGAGTAGTAAGTAGCTCGACTTAATTAAAACCTAAAACCAGAGTTTGTTCCGCCCGAGTAGCGGGCGGAACAAACTTTTCGGTTTTTAGTTTACTTATGTCTAGCTACTTATAGGAATATTTTTGAGAGTGATGCTTAATGACAACTTCAAAAATATCTCTGGGTTTTAAGTAAGCGCAAAGTGCTGTAACGTCAGTTCAGACTAAGCTGACAAATTAAAACAAACATTGAGAGCTATGCTTTGCGTAGCTCTCCTCAATGTTTTTATACATTAATTTATCGGGAAATTGGGTCTAAAACCCCGTCCTTCTAGGACGGCTTTATATTAATCTATGCTACAATATACAGTATAAGATTCTACAAATCGATGTTAGTCCTCGAAGCAAAACTTAAAGGCAAGACAGAGCAGTACAACCTCATAGATGAGGCGATTCGTACTGCTTTGTTTGTGCGTAATAAGGCTTTAAGGCTATGGATGGATGTAAAGGATAGCGACAAGTACGATC
>Ga0209972_10002424_pt1 | contig 15291 bp, 7 predicted proteins | sample NOAtaG_7_FD_187302 | JGI IMG/M metagenome (GOLD analysis project Ga0209972, IMG submission 187302) | Freshwater lake microbial communities from Lake Erie, under a cyanobacterial bloom - NOAA_Erie_Diel1S_2200h metaG (SPAdes) (version 2) | ecosystem: Environmental > Aquatic > Freshwater > Lake ... | reverse complement strand
TCTCGTTGATGCGGTAGACCAGCTTGAGGATGTGGCTGTTCTTCGCTCCGGTCTCGGCGACCTCGAGGTTGGCCAGGGTGTCGAGAAGGCCACGGCTGGCGTAGAGCTGGCGGATCTGCTGTGCGCCGAGCCGGGCAAGCGTGGGCGAATATGGAGCGCCATTAGCGAGCGGAACCGCCGCGCGGAGAAGCGCTTGATCGATCGTCCGGTTGCCCTCGATCGAGACCTCGCCGACGCGCGACAGCGGTCCCTCGTCGATGTTGAAGATGAGCAGCAGGTCGTCATTCTCGGGACGGAGCGCGAGCCTCGAGCGGACGCGGGCCTGGAGATATCCCCGCTCGACGAGCCGCCGCCGGATCGTCTCCTCGTCGCCCTTCAGCCGCTCATTGCTGGTCAGGCCGCGGAGCGATCCGCCGATCAGCGGCAGATCCCTGAAGAAGGGGATGCCGCCGACGCGGCTGGCGGTCAGCGATTGAAGCTCACCGCGGAGGTCGTCGATCTGGACCTGCCGGGTCCCCTCGATCCGGATCTCTTTCAGTTCAAAGAGCCGGCTTGGGTCGATGTCGTAGAAGACCTGCGGCGTCGTTCCGCTGCAGTCGAGTGGTTCGCAGCGAAAGTTGACCTCGGCGAAGAAGTATCCCTGCTCCTGCAGGTATTCGCGCAGCCGGCGCTCCCCGAGTCTGGCCAGGGAGCGGCTGAAGCCCTGGCCCAGAATCGGGAGGAGCTCCCGCAGTCGCTTCTCGCGCAGCTTCACGTCGGGCAGCGGCGTGAGGCTGACGAGGGCTCTCGGCAGATCGCTCTCCCGGCCGGAGAGGCTGGTCGTTCGCGCGCGGCGTCGATCCTCCGGAGTCGCGGTCGGCCCGGGCAGAAAGCCGAGCGAGAAGCGTTGCCGGCCCCGCAGTTCAATCGTCACGACGTTCTCGTCAAGCCCCTGGCGGGTCGAGCTCCCGCCCTGGGTATAGGTCGCCAGCGCTGAAAAACGGTTGGTGAAGGTGTACTCGGTCAGAGCGGTCTGGTCCTGCTCGGTGGCGAGGTTGGTCGAATAGCTGACGTAGAGGTTGCGCGAGAGCTGTTGGCCGACCGTCAACCGCGCTGCCGGGTTGGCGTTGGGCCGGATGATCGGATCGATCTGGAAGCGGCTCAGTCCGAGAAGCTGCTCCGTCGGCCGCGAGATCAGACCGGAGGTGAGCAGCGAAGCGGCGGCTCCGAAGCCGCTCCGCAGCGGATCCTGGCTGGTCAGCGTCCCCGACTCCGTTCTCCCGGTGGTAATCAGCGAGATGATCTCGTCGCGTGAAAGGGCCGGCTCGGAGCGGAGCGTCGTCTCGATGGCATCGATCTCCCCGGCCAGACCAAGCGAGACCCGGTAGCCGCGGAAGTCGGACTCGGCGACCAGATTGAGAATCACTCCGCCATTTCCCGGCAGCAGATCGAGCGTCGCCCGGGTGATCTCGTAACGCTGGCCCCGGAAACGGACGAAACCGGACTCTCCCTCGAGGCGGCCGGTGATGTTCGGATCGTGGCTGGGCCCGGCGACCGTCAGCAGCGCCGTCCCGACCGCGTTGAGCTGCTCGCCGCGAATCTCCAGCGCGTCACGGGCTTCGAGCCGCAGGTCGAGCCGGGTCGGGATCGACGGCCGGCGGCCGACCGTCTCGGCCACGCCGGAGCCGAAGAAGCCGATCGCCCCAGGATCGAAGTCGAGACTGACCCCTCCGCCACCAGCAATCAGGTTGTCGAGATCGAGGCTTGAATCGTACTCGAGCCGCGTTGCGTTGACCGATCCACTGATGGTCTGCCCGGCCGGGGTGCCGGCAACCACGAGGGAGGTGCTCAGCGAGGCTCCCAGTTCCCGATAGTAGAGTTCAGCCTGCTCCGCCTTCAGCTCGATTCGCCACTCACTCGGTTCGAGGCCGTCGAGCCTGACCGATCCCTTCGCCTCAAAACGGCCATCGTTGGCCGTGGCGCGGAACGAGTTGATCTGCAGCTGCTCGCCGGCGAGGGTGATCAGCCCGTTGCCATTGCTCAGAAAGAAGGGCAACTCCCGCGACGAGACCCCCAGATTGCGCAGTTCGACCACTCCGGACAGGTTTGGTCGTTCGACCGTGCCATCAGCCTGCGCTTCGAGATTGATCGTTCCAAAGGTGGTCAGAGATGGGGTGAGGCCACTGAGACGGCTCAGATCCAATTTGGCCCGCAACCCGAGCGCCAGAGGTTTCTGGTTGGCCAGACCGACCCGCCCGTCGGCGGTGATCTCGACGCCGGACCCGGCCAGTTGCGCCACGGGGATGGTAATCGTCGCCTGGGCCAGTCCTATCGTCAGCGGAGAGGTCAGCTGAAGCTGGTTTCCGGCGACGTTCAGCTCGAGCTTGCTGATCGTCAGATTGCCACGCAGGGCCTCGATGGTCGGCTGGCTCGAACTGTCAGGCGCAGGATTGGCCCGCAATGGACCAGCGATCGACACTCCGCCACTGACTGTGCCATTCAGTCGCCCCGCCTGTTCGGGGGCGAGAATGGCGATGAAGGGGGCCAGATCGACATTCTCGAGATTGCCGTTGACCGTCATCGGCAGCTCTTTCTCCTTCAGCTCGACCGTGGCGAAGACGATCTCGCGCTCGGTCGCCCCGCGTGAGTTGAGGACGGCCCGCAGCCGACCCGTCGGACTGGTGCCGGCGTAGATGCGGAAGTCGCCAGCCGGGCGCTGATTGAGTTGGAGACCGGTGGTCGTCGCGAGCAGGTTGAAGGAGAGCCGCTGCCAGTCGAGCGGCTCGGCTTCCCGACCCGCTTCGGGCGGGCTCCCGATCGCCTTGAAGCTGATCTCGGCCGACCCGTCGATGGCGAGCTGTTTGAAATCGAGCGCCTCGGCAAGGAGGGCGAGCGGGATGTTGCTGGTCTGGCCGTCGAGTGAAAATGAGTCGTCAACCAGATTCCACGATCCCTGGGCCATAACCGTCGTCTGGGGGAGGCGCAGGTTAAAATTGTCGAGGCGGGCCTGGTGGTCGACAAAGCTGATCGCCGCGCGGGCCGATTCGACCGGTTGCCTGACCACCGTTCCGTCACGGAGGCCGAGGGTGATCGCTCCGTTGAGGCGGCCGGGCAGACCGGTCAGCTGCGCCTGACCATCGAGCCGTCCACTGAGCAGATCCGCCAGTTCGACCGGCTCCCGAATGTCGAGCGCCCTGAGCCATTCCCGCAGCGGCAGTCGATCGAGACTGGCCTTGAGCGACCCGGTGGTGGACTTTGCCGCGAATGGCAGGACCAGGGTCAGCCGCCCGACGCCGCCATCCCGATCGGTCAGGACCAGCTCGGCCAGGCTGATCTCGCGCCCACTCAGGTTGAGCTGGCCGGACGCCCTTCCCAGCTCGACGCCCCGGAATCCGAACGGATCGGCAAAGACCTCTCCCCGCAGCACCGGTTCGGCAAGGTCGCCGCGCATCTCCCCCCTGAAGCGGAATTGTCGCGGCAGGTGCGGCTGGTACTGATCGATCAAGGGTTTGACCTTGTCGATCGCCCGGACGATCCCGACCAGTTCACCAGCCTGATCCGACGCCAGTTCCAGCCGCAGATCCGATTGGCCATCGACCGCCAGGCTTCCACTCGCCCGCAGACTCGACGCCGGAGTGCGCAGTTCACAATCGGCCAGAGTGAAGACACCCGCCGCGATCGTCGTTCTTAACCAGCCGGAGACGGGCGTATCCCCGGTCGCCCCGGGTGTCCCACCGCTGAAGTCGGCCGTAATCGCTCCGGCGAGCGAACTCGCCGCCCCACCCCGCCACTCGAGATTGGCCTCGCCAGTGAACGAGCCGGCCAGCGGAATCCGCCCAACATTGAAGGTCGAGAAGAGTCGATGGGTTGGCAGCTGGTTGAACTGACCTGTGATGCGGAAGGGTCTCTCCCCGCCGAGAGGGATGGTCACCGCGGCCTTCGCCTGCCCCTCGTCGATGCCGACCTCGAGCGCCGCGAGCGTCAGCCCCTCCGGATCGAAGGTCGCCGCGGCCCGGGCATCATGGATTGGCACACCGGCGATCACTCCGTCAGCGAGCGCCGCCGTCGCTCTGACCAGGTAGCGGCGGTCGACGAAGTCGGTCTGGAGTGGAGCAAGGAGCAGCCCCTCCAGCCGGCTTCCGGGCCAGGAGATGGCCGTCACCGCGCCGCGGCTCGAGCTCAGGTGCGTCTCTCCCACCCCGATCAACCCGCGGGTCTGGCCGATCACCACGTCTTCGAGACTGAGGCTGCCGACCCGCACTCGCCCGGCCCGGACCTCACGCGCCCCCAGTTCAAGCTGGTCTCCGCGCCGCCGCAGCGTCACTCCCGCCAGACCGACCCCCTCCAGCCAGCTCTCGCCAATCCCCAAGCGCAGCGCGGCGGGATCGCCGGTGATCAGGAAGTCGGCGGCCGTGCCACTGATCCGGCACTGACAGCGGGCCGTTCCCCGCAGAGCGGCGCGGGGAGCGAAGACCCGGCTCACCTCTTCCAGTTGGCCGGTCGCCGTGAAGTCGACCTCATAGCTGAAGGGCGTCCACGAACTGAGTTGTCCCTTTGCTTCGACCCGTCCAATGGTCGAGTCCAGCTCCAGTCGCTCGATCTGCAGCGAGTCCGGTCCGGCCTCTCCACGCAGTTCGAGCCCGTTCAGCGGGGCCGTCCGTCCCTCGAATCCAACCGATCCCGCCGCCGCCCTGAGCGCAATTCCGACCCGCTCCCCGAAACCCGGCCCCGCCTGCGCCTCCACCTCCTCCAGATCGATCCCCAGATCGATTCGCTCATCACGAAAATGGAGCCGGCTGCCGGTCAGCCCAAACCGCAGATCAGAGTAGTCGATCTCGACCGACTTCCGGCTGGCGGCTGGCCTCTTCAAGCCTTCCAGATTGCTCTGCCCCTGCTCATTGAGGGTGAGGTGGAGATCCAACCCGCTCAGTTTGACCTCTTCGATCCGCACCTCGCGGGGCTGCCGGATGCCGAACGGGGACCGCAGCTCGATCGTAATGTCGACCTGCCCGACCGTCGCGATCAGCTCACCAGTCTTGTCGTTGAGGATGCGCAGATTCCCGAGGCTCGCCGTGCGTGGTTTGAGGGAGAAGGCGAGCGTGCCGACCTCGACGCGCAGGCCGTATTCACGCAGCTTCGATTCGATAAACCCCACCGCGGTCCGGTTGAAACGGGTTGAACGCAGATAGAAAATGGAGGAGAGACCAGCCACGGAGAGCGCCAGCAGGGTAAATCCAAGGATCTTGAAAACACGTCGGCCCCGGGAGCGACCTTGTGGCTCCGGTGACCCAGCGTCTGCCGAGGTTTTGGCTATCGGTTGCTCGCCCATACCTGCTCGAATGCGTTCGTCCGTAAGTACCAGCTTGAAGTAGGGATGAATCGCCGGATCCATTCTTTTCCAAAGTGCCCGGATGTTCAAGTCCACGCATCATTTGCCGACCTCTGGTCCCTGAAGTACGATAAGAAGTTATCAGCAACATGAACGTCGGGGATCGGGACTCCTCTCCCTTGACCTCTGCGAAGGGAGCGAAGGGTTTAATCAATGAAAAGAATTATCGTCGGCACAGCCGGACACATCGATCACGGGAAGACATCGCTGATCAAGGCGCTGACAGGCGTTGACGCTGATCGCCTCAAGGAGGAGAAGGAACGGGGAATCACGATCGACCTCGGCTTTGCCGATCTGACGATCGGCGACATCCATTTTGGTTTCGTCGACGTGCCAGGCCACGAGCGCTTCGTGCGCAACATGCTCGCCGGCGCCCACGGCATCGATATGGTCATGCTCGTGGTCGCCGCCGATGAGAGTCTGATGCCGCAGACCCGCGAGCACTTCGAAATCTGCCGTCTGCTCGAGATCAAGTCCGGGTTGGTGGTCATCAATAAGGCCGACCTCGTCGACCAGGACTTTCTCGAACTGGTCGAGGCCGAGGTCGCCGAGTATGTCGCCGGATCGTTCCTCGAGGGCGCCCCTGTTCTGCGCGTCAGTTCGCGCACCGGGCAGGGAATCGACGAGTTGAAGCAGACCCTTGCGCGGCTCGCGGCCCGTCTCGCGCCGCGCGATGAGACGGCCGTGGCGCGGTTGCCGATCGACCGGGTCTTTACGATCAAGGGCTTTGGAAGCGTCGTCACCGGCACCCTCATTGCCGGCAGCATCAGCGTCGGTGACGAGCTCGAGCTGCTTCCCGCGGCGGGCCGACGCGCGCGGGTCCGCAATCTCCAGGTCCACGGACGCTCGACCCCGCAGGCGCGGGCCGGCGAGCGGACCGCCGTCAATCTGCAGGGGCTCGATCTGACCGAGATCTCGCGCGGCCAGGTGCTCGCCCCGGCGGGACGACTGCTGGCCAGTTCGCTGCTCGATGTGCGACTGCAACTGCTCGCCTCGGCCGGCCGGCCCCTCCGCTCGCGCTCCCGGGTCCACCTCCACCTCGGAACAGCCGAGACCCTCGCCCGGGTCGTCCTGCTCGGTGAGTCCGAACTCCAGCCTGGTCAGGAATGCTTTGCCCAGCTCCGCCTCGAGTCCCCGCTCGCCGGACTCCCCGGCGACCGGTATATCATCCGTGGCCACTCCCCGATCGTCACCATTGGCGGCGGGAGAATCATCGACGCCCATCCGCTCAAGCACCGCCACCGTGATTTCCTGGCCGCGCGGGAGGCCGTCGCCCGGCTCGCCGCCGCCGATCCTGTCGAGCGCATCGCCCTCTTTGTCGAGATGGCCGGTCGTCTCGGGCTCTCCCAGGCCGACCTCGCTGCCCGCAGCGGGGCGCCGGATGAGACGATCGACCGTGTCGCTGAATCGCTCATTCGCAGCCGCCGACTGGTCGCGGCGACGACCCAGCCCTGGCTGCTCATCTCCCGCGTCGCCTTTGACGATCTGGCCCGTGAAGTCCGCACGCTCCTCAAGAATTTCCACCAGCGCTCGCCCCTCGAGGCCGGGATGGGGCGCGAGGAGGTGCGCGAGCGCATCTTCTCTGATGTTCCGCCCGGGATCTTCCGGGCTGTCGTCAACCAGCTCGTCGAACGCCAGGAGCTGGTTGCCGAAAAGGATCTGCTGCGGCTCGCCTCCCACCGCATCGCCCTCTCCGCCGAGGAGCAGGCCGCCCGTGACCGCCTCGCCGAACTCTTCGCCGAGGCTGGACTCCAGCCACTTTCACTCGACGAAGCGGTCGCCCGCGCCGGTTCGCAGGCCGGCATCGATCTTGCCCGCGCCCAGCGCTTTGCCCAGATGCTGATCAATAGCGGCGAACTGGTCCGGGTCGCCGAACTCGTCTTTCACCGCCGCGCCCTCGAGGGGCTGCGCGAGACACTCCGGCGCCAGAAGGAGGCCCACGGACCAAAACTCGATGTCGCTGTCTTCAAGGAACTGACCGGCGTCTCACGCAAGTACGCCATTCCCCTCCTCGAGTACCTTGACCGTCAGCGGATCACGCGTCGTAACGGAGAGGTTCGCGAGATCGTCTGATCGACTCGCGACTCAGCAACGGAGGAGCAGATGGGAATAGCCAGTGACATCATCATGCTGGTGACGGTGGCCTTTCTGGCCGGGCTCGTCGTGCAGCGCTGCGGACTGCCGCTCATCCTCGGATACATCCTGACCGGGATCATCCTCGGTCCCTTCACCGGCGGTCTGACCGTCGAGCACGCCCACGACATCGAGCTGCTCGCCGAGATCGGCGTCGCGCTGCTCCTCTTCTCGCTCGGGCTCGAATTCTCACTCCGTGATCTCGCGCCGATTCGGCAGGTCACCCTCATCGGCACTCCGCTGCAGATGATCCTGACGATCATCCTTGGCCTGGGCATCGGGCGCTGGTTTGGCTGGGGCTGGAACGATTCGATCTGGCTCGGCGCCCTCCTCTCCCTCTCGAGCACCATGGTTCTGCTCAAGACGCTCATGAGCCAGGGGCGCATCGGGACGCTTCCCAGTCGGGTCATGATCGGCATGCTGATCGTCCAGGATCTGGCCGTCGTCCCGCTCATGATCCTCCTTCCGCAGATGAAGAATCCGGCGATCGGTCTGCCGGCGATCGGCATGGCTCTCCTCAAGGCGGCCATCTTTATCGGGGGAATGCTTCTTGTCGGGACGCGCGTCCTGCCGATCCTCATGACCCATATCGCCCGGCTTGGATCGCGCGAACTCTTTCTGCTCGCGATCACGGCCATTGGCCTCGGGATCGGCCTGATTACCTGGAAGGTGGGACTTTCATTCGCCCTCGGCGCGTTTGTCGCCGGGATGGTTCTCAACCAGTCAGAGTATGGACACCAGGCGCTGAGCGACATCATTCCCGTCCGCGACCTCTTTGGTCTGCTCTTCTTCGCCTCGGTCGGCATGTTGCTCGATCCGGCCTTTCTGCTCGCCAACCTCGGAACCGTCATTCTGCTGGTCGTTGTCGCCGGGCTTGGCAAAGGGCTGATCTTCAGCCTGACGGCGTGGCTCTTTGGCTACCGCGGCATCGTTCCCCTCGCGGTCGGTCTCGGCCTCTTCCAGATAGGAGAGTTCTCGTTTGTGCTGGCCCGGCTCGGAGTCTCGACCGGTTCGATCGGCCACGATCTCTATTCACTCATCCTCGCCGCGGCAGTCGTGACCATGATCCTCACTCCGCTGGTCACCGCCCAGACCTCCCGCCTCTTCAGCCTCTGGCAGCGCCACCATCAACCGACGGCGCCCGAGCAGATCAACTTTCCCGAGGCCGGACTGCGGCGTCACGTCATCATTGCCGGCGGCGGCCGGGTCGGGTTTCAGATCGCCCGGGTTCTGCAGCGGATCGGTCTCGAATTCGTGATCATCGAGATCGATCACCAGAGTCTCAGCGCGGCCCGCGAGGCCGGAATGCCGGTCATCTTTGGCGATGCCAGCCACGCGATCGTTCTCGAAGCGGCCGGAGTCAAAACGGCGCGGATGCTCGTCATTACCACGCCGTCGGTGATCACCTCACAGGAGATCATCCGGCTCGCCCGGGAGGGGCAGCCTAACCTGCCTGATCTGGCCAATTTGAAGATCATTGCCCGGACCTCCGACCCCGACTTCTTCCCGGTCTTCGAGCGGCTTGGCGTGCTCGATGTCGTGCTGCCTGAGTATGAGGCGGGAATCGAGATGACCCGCCAGGTTCTCTCCCACCTGCAAATTCCCATCAGTTCAATCCAGCAACAGACCGCGGCGCTGCGCGAAGAACTCCTCTGCTCCTGCTCCAGCTCCCCCGAACAGTTTCGCTCGCTGAGCAGCCTTCGTCGCGCCGATCAGCAGTTCGATCTGCAGTGGCTCCTGCTCGAAAGCGCATCGCCGCTCGTCGGCCGGACAATTGCCGAGGCCGCCATTCGCAAGATGACCGGCGCCTCAGTGGTCGGGGTTCTGCGCGCCGGCGCGATGACTGCCAACCCCGCCCCCGATTTCCGGTTTGAGAGTGGTGATCAGGTGGCCATCATCGGCCCACTCACGGCCCGCGAGGCTTTTCAGCGCCTGGTCGACAACCGGTAACCTCCGCCGGTCTGGCGGCCAACTGGAACCACCGTCGATCAGTGCGGCCAAAATGGGCCGCCGCGTCAGATCCGCGGCGCCAACTTTCCCCATCCGGCCGGCGCGGGCAGCAGGATCAGCAACGCCCGCCCGATGATCGCTATAATGAAGATCAGGACGAGGGGAATCGTGTAGCTCCCCGAGGCCTCGCGGATCAGCGATACCCCGTACGGCGTCCAGGTCTGCCCGACCGTCATGACCGGAACCACCACCGCCAGAACGCGGGGCAGGGTGGCCATCTCGTAGAGCTCGGCGGCTGTGACCACCAACAGCAGGTAGTCGGCCCCCAGCGCAATCCCATAGAGCAGGCAGAAGAGCAGCGGCACCGTCCCCGGCGGCACATATGCCAGCAGCGGAATCCCCGCGACCAGCGGTAACCACGTCAGCGTCAGCATCTGCCGCTTCGCCAGCCGATCGGCCAGCCGCCCGACCAGAATTCGCGCCACCCCGCTCACCAGCAGAATGAGCAGCAGTGTCCGGCTGAAGGTCTGGTCAAGGACCACCTGACTCACCGCGCCGCGGTCCTTGAGGATCAGCTTCAGGAGCAGATTGACCGCCCCAACCGACCCGGCCAGGCAGACTCCGCCTCCCAGCAGAACCCAGAAGACCCGGCCCCGCAGAATCTCCCCGTAGCCTTGCCCGGGCGCCAGGTGATGGGCCTCTCCCCCCACCGCCCGCTCGTCGCCATCCGGCAGCAGCCCCATCTCCCGCGGATCATCACGCATCACCCACAGCACCAATGGCCACGTCACCATCAGCAGCAGACCCATCGCCTGCAGCGCTGTTCTGAATCCATAGGCCCGGGTCAGCGGCTCGACGATCAGCGGAACCGCCAGCGCTCCGCCAATACTCACCCCCAGATACCCGATCGAGATCGCCAATCCGCGCTGCCGCACAAACCAGCGTGAAAGTATGATCTGGTGACTCACGCCGCCACTCAGGTTGTTGGCGACCATGTAGAGAATGTACAACCCATAATAACCGTAATGGCCTGCCGGCCCGCTCACGAGCCGGCCGAACCCGATCATGACCAGCATGCTCAGCGCTGTCCCGATCAGAATCAGTCGCCGCGGCCGATAGCGATGGAGCAGCAACGGCCCAACCCAGAGCGTACTCAATGTCCCAATCGGCAGGCCCAGCGTGATCACTGTCCGTGGCCACCCCAGCCCGCCCTCAGCGATCGGCCGCTCAAAGTAGTCATAAAAAAAGGTCATGCCAAAGTATGGCAACCCAACCGTGAATCCGAGGGTGATGAAACTGGCCAACACGACCCACCAGCCATAAAAGACTTGTCGCTCCCGATCCTTGCGTGTCTTCATAATCTTTTTCCTATACCACACCCCTCTCCGAAAGGAAATAATTGGAACCTCCCCCCTCCGTCACGCGCTGGCGACGCCCGCCCGCTCCTGCCGGTCAAACTTTTCCCATCCCTCCCACTGGCTCTGATTAAGGTAAAAAGGGGCTTTGCAAAAGCCCGGTGACCCCCGGGCAAGGTTTGACCCTTGTGAAATGATGTGCTATTTGTAATGTTTAACTTTGCCACTGTTCTCTATTCATTTGGAGTCAGCTGCTGCGACAAGATACTCTGAAGTGGCCCGATAGACCTGGGTGACTGAAGTGATTTGGGTGAACAGTTCGGGCAGTTCTGGAATTTAGCGAACCGCTGGTTCGTGAGATGGGAGAGAGGAGAGAAGCCCTCCGTGACTACCACAACAATCGGGCTGGCCCTGGCCGGCAATGTTCTGAGCATCGACGGGTCGTTCCTGTTCGTATTTGTTTCGATCTTCGTGCTGATCTTCGTCCTCAATCGCACCCTCTTCAAGCCGATCAATCGGGTTCTCGACGAGCGTGAGCGGTTGGGTGTCGGCCGGCTGGCCGAAGCGCAGCGGTTGCTCGCCCAGTACGAAGAACGGCTGGCCGGTTACGAAGAGCAGCTGCGTGCCGCACGGGCCGAGGCCTACACCGAGCTCGAGTCGGCGCGACGGCAGGCTCTCGCCGGACGGGCCAGGTCCATCGAGGAGATGCGGGCCGAGACGGCGCGGCTGATCGAGGAGGCGAAGTCCGAGGTCTCCCGCCAGGCGCTTGCCGCTCGCGGCAACCTCGAAGCCGAGGCGCGGGCGATGGCGGCCACCATTTCAACCCAGATTCTGAACCGACCGGTGACCTCCGGAGGCAACCAGTGAGAAATCCCGACTTCCAGTCATTCCTGGCCATTCAGCCGGTCGTCGCGCCCCTGCCGCTCCTCCTGCTCTCAGGAGGCGAGGGGCTGCTCACCCCGGCCCTGGCCAAGGCGATCAACCTGACGATCTTTCTCGTCGCCTTCTACCTTATTATCCGCAAGCCGGTGCGGCGGATGTTCGCCGAGCGGCTCGCCAATGTTCGCGAGACTCTCGAGCGGGCCGTCGTTGAAAAGGACGCGGCTAACCAGAAGATGGCTGAACTCGATGCGCGCATCGAGCGGCTTGGCGATGAATTGAAGGGCATCAAGGTCCGGACGGCTGAAGAGGCGGCGGCGGAGCGTCTCCGCATCGAGGCCGAGACCGAGCGTGAACTTGGCCGGATTCGCCAGATGGCCCAGCGGGAGATCGAGACGGCCCGCCAGGTCGCCATCACCGATCTTCGCAATTTCGCGGCTAACCAGGCGGTCGATCTGGCGGAGCAGTTGATCCGCCACGAGATGAAATCAGATGATGACGCGCGGCTGATCCAGCGCGTCGGTCAGGAACTGACAAAGGTCAATTGATATGAGTGTCACCAACATTGCCAATCGATATGCGCGGGCTCTCGCCGACGTGATTACCGAGCGCGGTGAAGCTGCCGAGGTGACGGCCGATCTGGAGAGCTTTGCCGAGCTGCAGCGTGGCCACGCCGATCTGCTCGCCGTCTTTGCCAGCCCGGTCGTCAACGTCGAGCGCAAGCGGGCGGTTCTCAATGAGCTGCTGTCAAGGCTGGCGCTGCGGCAGACCGCGGCCAACTTTCTGCAGCTCCTCCTCACCAACTCCCGCCTCCACCAGCTCGAGCGGATGCTCGTGGCGCTCGGTCGGGAGATCGATCGCCGGGGCAATTTCGTCACCGCCGAGGTGACCACCGCCCGTGAAATCGACGAAAAGCAGAAGGACGAGCTGCGCAATAGTCTCAAGGCGGCGACGGGCAAGGAGGTGCGCCTCAGTTTTCGCACCGACCCGGCGATCATCGGCGGAGTCGTGACCCGCATCGACAGTCTCGTCTACGATGGATCGGTCAAAAATCAACTGGCGCAGATGAAGCAGCGCCTCCTGAGCGCACACTAAGTTCCGACGCGCGTTTGAAACATAATTCTTGCCGGGCGTCGAATCCCGCGGCGTCCGATCTGGAGACCATATGGCGAACGAAATCAGAGCAGACGAAATCAGTAAAATAATCCGGCAGCAGATCGAGAACTTCGATGCCGGAGTGACGGTGGCCGAAGTCGGCACGGTCATCAAGGTCGGCGACGGCATTGCCGAAGTGCACGGACTCGAGCGGGTCATGGCCGGTGAGTTGCTCGACTTTGACAAGGGCGCTTTCGGTCTGGCTCTCAACCTCGAAGAGGACAAGGTCGGCGCGGTGCTCCTCGGTGAGTATCAGGCGATCAAGGAAGGGGATACCGTCAAGCGGACCCGCCGCATCATCGAGGTGCCTTCCGGTGACGCGATGCTCGGCCGCGTGGTCAACGCGCTGGGGCGTCCGGCGGACGGCAAGGGGCCGATCGTCGCTGATCAGCAGATGCCGATCGAGCGCATTGCGCCGGGCATCGTCGACCGCCAGCCGGTCAAGGAGCCACTCCAGACGGGACTGAAGGCGATCGACGCCATGGTGCCGATTGGGCGTGGCCAGCGCGAGTTGATCATTGGCGATCGCCAGACCGGCAAGACAGCGGTGGCGATCGACGCGATCATCAATCAGCGCGGCAAGGACGTCGTCTGTGTCTATGTCGCTGTTGGCCAGAAGGCCTCGACCATTGCCCAGGTTCAGGCGACGCTCGAGAAGAACGACGCCATGAGCTACACGATCATTGTCGCCGCGTCGGCCTCCGAGCCCGCGGCCATGCAGTACATTGCGCCCTTTGCCGGATGCGCGATTGGCGAATATTTTATGGATCGTGGCAAGGCCGTGCTCGTCGTCTATGACGATCTCTCGAAGCACGCCGCGTCCTACCGCGAAATCTCGCTGCTCCTCCGCCGTCCGCCCGGACGCGAAGCCTATCCGGGCGACGTCTTCTATCTCCATTCGCGTCTCCTCGAGCGTGCGGCCAAGTACAGCGATGCCCGCGGCGGCGGCTCGCTGACCGCGCTGCCGGTCATCGAGACCCAGGCCGGTGACATCTCGGCCTACATTCCGACCAACGTCATCTCGATTACTGACGGTCAGATCTTCCTGGAAGCCGACCTCTTCAACTCCGGCATCCGCCCGGCGATCAACGTCGGCAACTCGGTCAGCCGCGTCGGCGGCAATGCGCAGATCAAGGCCATGAAGCAGGTCGCCGGAACGCTCCGTCTCGAGCTGGCCCAGTATCGCGAGCTGGCGGCGTTTGCGCAGTTTGGATCCGATCTCGATGTCGCCACGCAGCGTCAGCTTGCCCGTGGCCAGCGACTGACCGAGATCCTCAAGCAGCTGCAGTACGAGCCGATGGATGTCGAGAAGCAGGTCATCACGATCTGGGCCGCCTCGAACGGTTATGTCGACGACATTCCGGTCAATCGGGTGCGCCTCTTCGAGTCTGAGCTTCATAAGTACCTCGACAACGCTGGCGGGACAGTCGTCAACCTCCTCCGCCAGAAGAAGTCGATCGACGATGAGGTCAAAGCGGCGCTCCGCGCAGCGCTCGACGAGTTCAAGCAGCGCTTCGGATCACAGACGACAACCGCCAGGGCCTAGCAAAACACGATGGCCATTTTCGGCAGGGACCTGATCCCGCCCGGTTAAGCGAGTATGCCAAGTCTACAAGATTTGCGACGCCGCGTTCGCGCCGTCAAGAACATGCGACAGATCACCAAGGCCATGAAGATGGTCGCGGCCGCCCGTCTGCGCCGGGCGCAGGAGAGGGTCACCGCGTCCAGACCCTACACGGTCAAGATGATGCAGATCCTGCGTGACGCCTCACGCCGGACGGTCGACTATCGTAATCCGCTCCTCAATGGTCACGACCGTGAGGAACCGGCCCGCCGCATCGTCTTTGCCGTCCTGACTGCCGACAAGGGTCTTTGTGGCGCCTTCAACACCACTCTGATCAAGACGGCCCAGGACTATCTCCGCACCAATCCTGACACAGAGATCGAGCTGGTCCTGATTGGACGGAAGGGCGTCGACTTCTTTCGCCGCCGCCCGGTGACCATCCGTCGTGAACACATCGGCATCACCGGAACCGGCAAGGTCGACTCATCAGATGCCCGCGAGATCGCGCAGCAGCTGATTGCCGACTATCTCGCGGAAGAGAAGCCGATCGATGCCGTCTTCCTCCTCTACAATGAATTCAAATCGGCCCTCTCCCAGCGGCCGGTCATCGAGCAGCTCATCCCGTTGCGCGAAGTGACGCCGGGGCGCTTCGAAGACCCGGAACCGCTTGCCGACTACCTCTATGAGCAACCGCCCAACCAGATCTTCAGCGAACTCCTTCCGAAGATGGTCGAGAATCAGGTCTACCATGCCCTGCTCGAATCGGTCGCTTCAGAACTTGGAGCACGCATGACGGCGATGGAGTCGGCGAGTAAGAACGCCAACGACGTCATCGACCGGCTGACCCTCAACATGAACCGGGTTCGCCAGGCGAAGATCACCCGTGA
>Ga0209972_10002415_pt1 | contig 15322 bp, 8 predicted proteins | sample NOAtaG_7_FD_187302 | JGI IMG/M metagenome (GOLD analysis project Ga0209972, IMG submission 187302) | Freshwater lake microbial communities from Lake Erie, under a cyanobacterial bloom - NOAA_Erie_Diel1S_2200h metaG (SPAdes) (version 2) | ecosystem: Environmental > Aquatic > Freshwater > Lake ... | reverse complement strand
CCATCGCGGGCGCGCTCGCCGGCAAGGGCATCGACGCCGTCGCCCCCGCGGATCTCGAGGCGGTCGAGGCCGCGATCCTCGCGCGCGCCGCGCCCGGCGACACCGTGCTGATCATGTCGAACGGCGATTTCGGCGGGCTCTACGACCGCCTCATCGCCCGCCTCGCCCGCCGCTGATCCGGCGGAGCCCCATTCCCCGGGGTCGTCGTCGCGGCGAACCCGGAGCAGGACTCTCTGACCGTCCTGACCTTCGTCGAGAGGGACCGACCATGTGCACCCCCGCCGCTGAACGAGGCAGCGCGCCGCTCGCCGTGCGGTCCTCGACGTCGCGGCCATTGCGCAGGCGCTCGCTGGCAAGGGCCTCGACGCCGTCACCCCCGCAGAGCTCGCGGCGGTCGAGGCCGCGATCCTCGAGCGCGCCGGGCGACACCGTACTGATCCTGTCGAACGGCGGCTGCGGCGGCCTCTACGACCGGGTCATCGCCCGCCGCCATCGGAAGATCCCCCGATGCCTTCGGGCGGCGCTCGGCGCTCATCGGCAGGAGCCGGGGAACGGCGCGACGACGGCGTCGCAGGGGTGCCACAGGCGACCCAGCTGGTTCGGGACCAGGCGGCTCGTGGGGGTGTCGCTCGCGACCAGATCCCCGCAGGCGTCGACGGCGTTGTAGCCGATCGATTCGCAGGCGCCGGCGCTGGTCAGGTAGGGGCTCACCATGTCGAGCGTCGTGCCGGCGGTGGGCGAGCTGTAGGCCCCGGTCGCGATGCGCAGCCGCGACATGCTGCCTCCGCTGTTCGAGAACCACCCGCTCGAGAGGCTCGTGCCCTGCATGGCGAGCGTGGAGACCCGGAGTCCGAAGAGCCCCGGATCGTCGGGCCCGAAATACGGGTAGCTGCACGCCGAGGCCGCACGCTCGCGGATCGCCACGTACACGCCACGGGGCGGGATGACGTCGGAGGCGCCGAAGTCCATCCACCGCGCCGAGCTCGTGGAGCACGTGCCGTTGCAGTAGGAGAAGTGGAAGCCGCTCAGCGCGACGGGGCAGTTCGAGAGGTTCGTGATCTCGATCGCTTCACCGGCCTCGCAGTTCGGTCCCGGGCAGGGCAGTCCGTCGCCGTCGATCACGTATTCGGAGAAGACGATGTTCGACGACATGGGAGCGATCGGCGTCGAGCACGCCTCGATGAGCTGCACCGTCACGGGTGCGCTCGTGGCGCAGCAGCTCGGGTTGCTGGTGCGGCAGGCGCGCAGCGTGATCGAGGTGCTCGTGCCGGTTGGTGGCGGGCCGCCTGCCCCGAGCGGAGCGGCGGGGCGAAAGTAGTTCTGCCCGACCGTCGTGACCGTCCCGAAGGGTGTGGCAGCGCCCCCCTCGTGCAGCGTGTACGCGATGCCGGCCGGCAGCGGCGCGAACTCGACGACCGGCCGGCGATCCCACGAGATCCCGCACGCGGTGAGGGCCGGCGCGCTCGGCGGCGTGCAGGCGTCCGCCGCGATGACCGCCGCCTCGCAGCAGGTCGTCACGGCCTCGTCGTCGGTGACGCAGAGGCGGAGCGTGTAGGTGCCGGCGACGTCCGGCGCGAAGGTCGGCGCCGCGCTCGACGCGGGCGCCGGAGTCGCGGTGCTCCCCGCCGGGCGGCCGGTCACGGTCCAGGCATAGGTCACGCTGCCGCCATCGGGATCGGCGCCGCTGCCGACGAGCACGAGCACCGCGCCGGTCACGGTAGACTGCGGGCCCGGGCACGCCACCGTGGGCGGCAGGCACACCCCGCCGTCGTCGATCAACCCGTCGCAGTCGTCGTCGATGCCGTTGCACGTCTCGGGCGCGCTGCCGAGCGCGCCGAGGCAGGCGCCCCAGCGTCCGGCGGCGTCGCAGGTTTCGGTGCCGGCCACGCACGCGCCGACGTCGGTGCCGCAGCTACGGCTCCGGCCGGTGACGCAGTCGCACCCCTCGTCGGTCGAGCCATCGCAGTCGTCGTCGAGGTCGTTGCAGACCTCGACGCTCGTCCCGGTCGAGTCGCTGCACACGAGCCGCGCCGAGCTGCACGCGAGCGTCCCCTCGGCGCAGAGATCTCCATCGGCTCCGTCGCACGCGCCGCCGCCTCCCGGATCGCCGTCGTCGATCGCCCCGTCGCAGTCGTCGTCGGCGCCGTTGCAGGTCTCGATGCCGGCCGCGCCCGGGACCGCGCTGCAGGTCGTGGCCGTCCCGTCCGCGCGGCAGATCTCGGTGCCGGCACGCTGGCAGACGCCGAGGCCGACGGTGCAGCTGCCGCCGAGGACGAAGTCCTCGTCGAGGCGCCCGTCACAGTCGTCGTCGCGGCGGTTGCAGTCCTCGACGGTCGTGTCGGTCGTGTCGCTGCATCGGAGCGCGGCGCCGATGCAGGCGAGCGTCCCCTCGGCGCAGAGGTCGGCGTCCACGCCGTCGCACGCGCCGCCGCCCTCCGGGTTGCCGTCGTCAGTTACCCCGTCGCAGTCGTCGTCGAGGCCGTTGCAGCGCTCGATGCCGGGCGCGCCCGACTCGGCGCTGCAGCGCACGCCCATCCCGTCCGCGGTGCACACGAAGGACCCCTCTCGCACGCACGTGCCGAGCCCAGCCGCGCAGCCGCCGCCGAGCGCGAAGCCCTCGTCGGTGAGTCCGTCGCAGTCCTCGTCCTGCCCGGTGCAGGTCTCGGGGCTCGGCTCGACGTCGCCCTCGCAGGGACCCCAGGTGCCGCCCTCACACCGCGCTGTGCCGGCCGCGCAGCGCCCGACGTCGGAGCCGCAGCTCCTCGTGGTTCCGTCGACGCAGGCGCAGCCCTCGTCCTCGGTTCCGTCGCAGTCGTCGTCGAGTCCGTTGCACAGCTCCTCCGCCGGCCCGCGGCTGCCGGCGCAGGCGCCGAAGCGGCCCTCCTCGCAGGTTTCGATCCCGGCGATGCACTCGCCGACCTCGGTGCCGCAGCTGCGGCGAAGCTCCTCGTCGGTGAGCCCGTCGCAGTCGTCGTCGACGCCGTTGCACGACTCGATGGCCGGATCGACGCGGCCGACGCAGGCGCCGAAGGTCCCTGCCGTGCACGTCTCGATGCCCGCGACGCAGCGCCCGACGTCGGACCCGCAGAGGCGGCGGACCTCTTCGTCGATGCTTCCGTCGCAGTCCTCGTCGAGTCCATCGCAAGTCTCGAGCTCTGGGTTCGCGCCGCCCTCGCAGGCGCCCCACGCGCCGAGCGTGCAGCGCGCGAGCCCGCTGCGGCAGATGCCCTCGTCCGAGCCGCAGCGCGTGCTCAGCCCCTCGTCGGTGCGCCCGTCGCAGTCCTGATCGCGCCCGTCACAGGTCTCGGCGCCGGGACCGAACGCGCCCTCGCAGGCTCCGAGGCGGCCCGCGATGCAGCGCTGGATGCCCGGCACACAGGTCCCGAGCGCGAGCCCGCAGGAGATCGGTGGATCGCCATCGAGGCACTCGCAGCCCTCGTTCGCCGCGCCGTCGCAGTCCTCGTCGAGGCTGGCCGGATCGCAGCGCTCCTCGGACGCGAGGCGGTCGCCCTCGCAGGCGCTCCACACGCCGAATTCGTCGCTCGTCGCCGTGCACTCCATCCGGCCATCCCCGCAGCCGCCGACGCCGCGCTCGGCCGGTGCTCCGCGGAAGCACGGCAGGATCTCGCCCGGCAGGCAGGCACAGCCGTCGTCGACGATGCCGTTGCAGTCGTCGTCGAGCCCGTTGCTGCACAGCTCGGGCTCGCAGGTGCGGCCCGGGCCCGCGTCGAGCGGAGCATCGGACAGCCGCACGTCGGGCCGTGCAGGGGCGTCGGGGCGTGGCGGGATGGGCGCGTCGGGGCCGAAGCGAACGTCTCCATCGAAGCCCGCCCCGCCATCGCGGACCGAGCTGCCCACCGTGCATCCGGGGACCACGAGGACGAGTGCGAGGATCGCTCCGAGCTTGCGGGTCAACATCTCGGCAGTGTAAATCCCTCGCGGTCGGAGCGGGTCGCATGTGCGTCCTGCCACCGATGTGTCACCCGCCGCGAAGGAGCACGCGGATGATCGAGATCGAGAACGCCAGCGACGCGAGCTGGGGTTGGGGCGTGGGCTTCGCTGCCCTGGTGATCGTGGGGACGGCGCTGGTGTTCGCCCTCGAGCGCTGGTCCAGGGCCCGGCAGGAGCACGGGCAGGCGCTCGCGCTCGAGTCGGGGACGCCGGTGCTGCGCCCCGGTCCGGTCGTGCTGCGCGGGACGGTGCAGACCTGGGACGATCGGCCTGCGATCGAGGTGCGGATCGAGCAAGAGGGGCGCGAGTACAAGACGAAGAACGGGTTCGGGCACGAGTGGAAGGAGACCTTCCGCGAGGTGCACGCGCGGCCCTTCACGCTGGTGCTCGCGGACGGGACGAAGATCGAGGTGCGGCCACCGGACGACGCGCGCCTCGCCGACGAGCTCTCGATCGAGCCGACCGGACCGAAGGACCGCGTGCGCCGGGCGCAGCTGTCCCGCGGCGAGTCGGTGGCCGTGAGCGGCGTGCTCGAGCAGGTCTCCACCACCGGCGGCGAGGACGACTACCGCGGCGGCGGCACGACGGGCTACCGGCTCGTCCCGGCGCGCGGGGCGCTGTTCTCCGCGGAGCACCTCGCCGCGGCGGGCCTTCGCTGGTCGGCCTTCTACCAGCGCTGGTCGTGGTACCTCGCCGCGGCGCTGCTGGTCGGTCAAGGGATGCTCTGGGACTCGTTCTACGACGTCGCGCTCCGCGGCGAGCGGCAGATCGCGGTGGTCTCCCGGCTCGATACGTACCGCACCTACTGGAGCCGCAGCCGCGAGACCCACTACGTCGTCGAGGCGATGCTCGAGGACCTCACCCGGCTCGAGGACGACGTCGCGCGCCGGACCTACGACGGGCTCGAGCCCGGCGACCGGGTCCCCTGGCTCGTGGTGCCGGGGATGCCGCGCCACGCCCAGATCGGGCGGCAGGCGCAGGTGAGCTGGCTCTGGTTGCTGCTCTTCGGGCTGGCGCATGGCGGGCTCGCCCTGGCCTTCGTCGCGCACTGGCAGAGCACCGCGCGGTGGTGGGAGCGCCGCCGCCTCGTCGAGAACGCCTCGGGCCGCCTCGCGCACTGAGCGCGGCGATCAAGGCTCCGAGGTGCCTCGGGCCGCGAAGCTCACTCGACGCCGGGCGCGGCGCAGCGGCCGTTGATGCAGGTCGCGCCGCCGAGCGCGCCGCAGCAGTCGGCGGAGGTGGTGCAGGCCTCGAGCTCCTCCGAGCAGCCGCCGGGAGGCGGCACGCAGGTCAGCATCGGCGGCGCGCCGGGCTCGGCGGTGTCGCGGCAGAAACCGCCGCAGCAGTCGGCCGCCGAGGCGCAGCCCGCGCCGTCGGGGCGGCAGGGGTCGAGGGCGGCAAAGCCCCGCATGTTCCCCGACTCGAGCTCCTGCCCGGAGAGGAAGAACGCCGGGTGGCTGCGGTCGGAGCCGGGCGCGCCGGTGAGGTCGATCGCCGCGATCCACAGCTTCTTGCGCAGGCTCGGGATCTCGCCGCCCTCGGCGTTCATCCGGCCCCAGCGGTCGTCGCCGCCGGGCAGCGTGCCGCCCGGCGCGATGGTGTTGCCGTAGCAGCGCCGGCTCGTGAACACGACCCAGTAGTAGCCGCCGACCGCGACCGGAAGGACGGTCGGCTCGAAGTTGCTGTGCGCCTCTTCGCCTTCGCCGTAGGGCGGATAGAAGCCCCCTTCGGCGTAGCCGTTCAGCACCTCGAGGCCCGAGACCGCGCAGTTCTCGCCGGCGGCGTCGCAACTCGTCAGATCGACGAGCCGCAGGTCGGCGAAGACCGGTGCGTTGGGCCGGCTCGCGCCCGCCGGTACGGAGGTGTCGAAGCCCGTGCCCTCTTGGTAGATGACTGCGCGCCCGTCGGGCAGGAACGCCGGCCAGCCCACGATGCGGGTCGCGTCGGCGAGGCTCACCACGCGTCGCGGCGCGCCGAAGACGGTGCCGCCGTCGTAGGACATCACCGCGAGGATGCGCCCGTTCGTCGCGCTGCCATCGGCGAACCAGCTGAAGGCGAGCGCCGAGGCGTCGGGCGCAAAGGCCGGGGTGACCGCGTAGCGCACGACGTCGGTGAAGCTCGGCGCGGCGAGCTCCGCGCCGGTCTCGGCGTCCCAGAGGCGTGAGGGCAGCGTGCCCGAGAGCCCGCGGATCCGGTTGTCCGGAGGCACGGCGTTGTTGACCAGCCGCGCCCCGTCGGGGGTGAGCGCGCCGAAGGCGAACTTGCGTCCGTCCGGGTCGGTCCAGCGGGCCGTGGGCGTGCCGGCCACGTCGAGGTCGAGCGTGCCGCTGCGGCGCGGGTTGCCGGTGCCGGTGATCGTCTCGGTGCCGCTCCAGTCGAGGCCGGTCGCGATGCGCCCCCCGTTCGCGCTCACCGAGTGGCAGACCGTGCAGCCCGCCTGCACCACCTCCGCGTCGCCCCCGAGCGGCACGCGCAGGATGGCCCCGCCGCTGGCCAGCGGCGAGTAGTAGGTGTTGTAGTAGATGCTGCCGGTGAGCCGGCCCGGGGCGATGTGCAGGGTCTCGGTGACGGGACCGTTCACCACGCCGCCGGCGATGCGGGTGATGCCGACGCGCAGCGGATCGCGGGCGCCTGCGCTCTCCGTCGCCGCGTCCCACACCGCCTGCGGCACCGCGCGCTGCAGCGTCGCGCCGCCGGCGAAGAAGCCCTCGTAGTGGAAGTCCGGGCCGTCGAGATCGAGCGTGATCCGGATCGCGTCTGCGGCGCCGCCGAGCTGAAAGACCGGCGCCGCGAGACCCCGGGGAAAGACCGTGTCGTCGTAGGGGTAGAGCACGCGGAAGGACGGATCGGCGGCGCCGCCCGCCCGGAGCGCGGCGACGTCGGCGTCGGACAGACCCGCGAGCGGTTCGCTCACGTTCACCCGCACGGTGACGCTGGTGCGCGCCTCGAGCTCGCCGTAGCGGGCCGTCAGCTCGACCCGGCCGGCCACGAGGCCGTTCGCGGTGAAGGTGCCGTCGCTCGCGATCGTGCCGAGCACGACGTCGGAGAGCAGCCAGGTCACGCTCGCGAGCTCGGTGCCGCCGAGGAGCGCGCGGAAGGCGAGCTCGGTGGGGCGGCCGGCGGCTTCGATCACCGGATCGGCCGGCGCGATCGTCAGCGCGAGCGGCGCATCGATGCTCGGGGCGTCGGCCGGCGCGGGCGCGTCGGCCCGCGGTCCGCCATCCGGCGCGGGCGCGCACGCACCATCCACGCAGACCTCCCCGGCGCGGCAGTCTCCGGTGCCATCGCAGGCACCGCGCTCGGGACCCGAGCAGTCACAGCCGAGCGCGAGGAAAGCGAGGAGCGCGAGGGCGAGCGGGCGGAGCAGCATCGCCCGAGGGTAGCGCAAGCGCGTCAGCGCCAGCTCGGCCGCGGCGCGCCCGACGGCTGCGAGATCCACCGGCCGAGCGGCGCGAGCGCAGGATCGCTCACCGGCTCGAGGCGGCCGGACGGAACGAGCAGCGTCCGGCCGCCGCTCGTCACGAGCACGTCGCCGTCGCGCTCGACGAGCTCGAGCGAAGGCTCGGCGCTCGAGCCGGGCGGCGTCACCGGCGAGATGCGGTGCAGCACCCGCGCGCCCACCTGCACGCTCGACACGATCAGCGGGTCCCGGAACGCGTCGTAGGTGACGGGCTCGACCACCGGGACGCGCTCGCCGCAGGGCAGGACCGCGTCGACCTCGTCGAGGAGCGCGGAGAGGCGCAGCACGTCGTCGTCGTCGAAGACCGTCGCCGGATCGTGGCAGGGCGGTCCGCTCTCGGTGCAGCGGGGCAGGAACGCGGGGTTGAAGAAGTACACCGCGTCGGTGCCCGAGAGCAGCGCGTGGAGCACCAGCTCCTGGTAGAGGTCGGTCCCGGCGAGCGAGGTGTAGCCGGGGCCCTCCTCCCGCCAGTCGCGGTAGGCGAGCCAGGGCCGCACCGGGACCTCGGGCCGGACCTCGATCGCGCCCCGCAAGCGCAGGACCTCGTAGCGGAGCGCGTTCGACGGCGAGCTGCCGTAGCGCACCGGGCACACGATCGCCGGCGGATCCTCGAGGCAGGCGATCGCGAGCTGCCGGTAGTTCCCGTAGAGGTCGAGCGATTGGTGGGTGCCTACGTGGCGACCGGACGGGTAGCGCCAGACCTCGTGGCCGTCGCCGTCGGGCACCCGGGACGAGGGGCCCTGTGCGTAGGCCTGGTAGGCCGAGTAGCGCAGCGTGGGGTGGGCTGCGCCCATCGCCGTGAGCGCGCGGTCGATGCGCGCGCTGCGTTCGGTGGTCGCGAGCGCGTTCCAGCGCAGGTAGTCCCAACCGAACGACGTCGTACTGGTCACATCGGGCCGCGCGGGCAGCCCTCCAAAGCGGATCAGCGCGCCGAGCGCGGCACCCGAGGCGAGCTTCGCCGGCTCGAAGCCGGAGGCCAGGAGCTCGGGGGCGACGACGTCCCGCAGGTAGGGCGTCTCGAGCAGCGCGCCGGCGCAGGCGTCCACCGACGCGTCATCGAGGCGGGGCAGGCGCGCCGGATCGCGCAGGGTGCGGCGCGGCAGCATCCGGAAGCTGAACGTCGTGAGGCTGTACTCCTCGTAGTCGACGTGCAGCTCGTCGAGCCCCGCGCCCGCCCGCTCCAGCTCGGCGAAGAAGCGGTCGTAGCGCCGCGCGACCTCGGCCTCTCCGCCCACCCAGTCGTAGCGAGGGCAGAGCGCCGCGCTGACCCCCGGGGGAACGGGGAGGGTGTCGGCGACGGGATCGAAGATCCCGAACACGAGGACCATGTCGAACATCGCGCGCTGCCCCGCCGCGATCCCCTCGGCGGCGAAGAACGCCGCGGCGGCACGGGCGACGTCCTCGGGCTCGGTCTCCGGCCCGGCCGCGGTGAACGCGGTCGGCACGAACATCGGCACGACGTTCTCGGGCCGCGCGATGTCCCAGGTGTCGTGCATGGCGTAGGCGATGGTCCGCCGCGGCTCGCACGCCTCGCCGCTTGCGTCGGGGGTATCGACCGCCACCGGTGCGTCGAGGTCCGGCGCATCGGGCGCGGGCGCATCGAGCGTGGGCGCGTCGAGGTCCGGCGCATCGAGGCCCGGCGCGTCGGGCGCGTCGAGGTCCGGGACGTCAGCGCGCGTTGCATCGCGCGCTCCCGCCTCGTGCGGCGCCGCTGCGTCGAGCTCCGGCTCGGTGGGGCTGCAGCCGAGGACGAGGGCCAGGATCGCCGCGCTCTGCCACCCTCGCGGCGGGCGCCGAGGAGGTGCGGTGCGCTCGATCCGAGGCGAAGGCACGCGGGGCATCCGGCGGTTTTACCATTGCTCGCCGCGGGGCCGCTCTCTGCGCGCGGCGCTGCCGCGTTCGAGGCGACGTCAGGGAGCGGGTGGCCGCGCGAGCCAGGGGCACGCGTCGGGCACGCAGGCGCCCGAGTCGAAGTCGTAGGCGCAGTGCGCGCCCTCGGCGCAGGCGGCGTCGCAGGGGCCGCCCACCGGCTCGGCGATGGCGCAGAATGCGTCGCCCGCGGCATCGCGCCGGCAGTCGAGTCCTGCGGTGCAGGCCCCGCTCCACCCGCACGGCTCTCCGAGCCCGGGAATCCTCCGGCACGCTGGCGGGAACACGCTGCCATCGCAGCGCAGCCCTTCGGCGCAGTCCGCGCCGCCATCGCTTCCGTCGCAGCGCTCGCCCTCGGTGCGCGCCGGCGCGCAGACCCCCGGGAAGCTCCGGAGGTCGCAGGTGAGGCCCGCGCCGCAGAGCCCCTCGCAGGGCTCGCCGAGGCCGGGGATGGGCGCGCAGGTCGCCTCGAACGCGCGGCAGTAGCGGCCCGCCCCGCACGAGGTGAACGACCACGCGGCATCGCACGCCTCGCCGATGTCGGGCGCGACGATGCAGGTGCCCGAGCCCGGGCCGCTGCGGTCGCACGCGGCTCCCTCGCCGCAGATCCCGAAGCAGGCGCCGTCCACGCAGCCGGGCGCGCACGACTCCCCGGGTCCGGGCGGCGGCCTGCACACCCCGGGGCGCTCGGGCGTGCCGCTGCACACGAGGCCCCGCTCGCAGCCCCCATCGCCGATGCAGGCCTCGCCGTCGCGCCCGCGCGGCACGCAGCGGCGCGCGAGCACGGGCTGGCACGTGGTGGACGCGCCGCACTCCGCGCCGCCGAGCGCGCAGGTGCCGCCGCCGGCCCCGAGGCTGCAGCGGCCGTCCATGCAGAGCAGCCCGCGCGCGCAGCGCGCCGAGCTCCCGCAGGGGCCATCGAGCGCCGCGGGGGCGCCGCAGGTGCCGCCGGTGCAGGTCTCGGGCGCCGCGCAGTCCTCGTCGTCGTCGCACGCGCTGCCCGGCTCGACGGGCGTGGTGCAGCGGCCCGCGACGCACGCAAGGGGCGCGCGGCAGGCGGCCTCGCAGGGCTCGTCGAGGCCCGGCACTGCGCGGCAGAGGGATCCGTCGCAGCGGCCTTCGCCGCCGGCGCAGAGCCCGACGTAGGGGCACGCGCCATCGAGCGGGACGTCGCTCTCGATCGCCTGTGCGCAGGCGCGGTAGGCGGCGAACACGTCGCGCGGCGGAGGCAGGCAGAGATCGAAGGCGCGCTCGATCGTGCGCTGGCAGTCGGCGAGCAGCGCGGTGTCGATCCGGAGGCCGGTCGTCCGCACCAGCGCCGCGAGCGCACCGCGGGATGCCGCCGCCGCGCACGCATCGAGGGCCCGCCGCTCGCACGCCGCGACGTCGGCGGGGGCAGCGCCGACGCCGCTGCAGCCGCAGGCCCAGGGCGCGCTGCACACCGCGTGGGCGCGGGCGCCGCAGGTGCTCGCCACGATCGCCTCGACGATCGGCGTCGGGTCGCTCCCGGCGTCGTCGTCGCCGACTTCGATGGGTGCGTCCGCGCCGCGCGGCGCGTCCTCTGCGCCGGCCTCCCGGCCCGCGTCGAGCGGGTGCGCGTCGATCGACGCATCGGGCGCATCCGGCTCCTCGGGCGTGGTCCCACACGCGGCCGCTACGAGCAGCGCGATCGAGGGCCATCGAGCGGTCCACCGCATGGCCTGGGATGGTGCGTGAGGCGTCGTGCGGCGCAAGCGGCCTCCAGCCGGCGATGCCCTACACTCGCTGGCGGCCACGCGGCCCGAGAGGACACGACGATGAGCGAGCACGGCAGAGGCAAGGGCGGCTGGGTCGGCGCGTGCGCATCCCCGCTGCTCGCCGCCGCGCTCGTCCTGCATGGCGGCTCGTGCACCGAGCGGCGCGGTCCGGGGCCCGCCGACACCGGCTTCGAAGGGTGCCTCGACGCCGCGTGCGATGCGCCGCCGGGCGAGACCGGCCCCGACGCGCCCGAGGCCGACGACGCGCCCGGGGCGCGAGATGCCCCGCCGCCGCGCGATGCGGCCGCCTCCGACGCGCGCCCCGACGCGGGCGAGGACGACCCGCTCTGCACCGTGGACCGCCGCGTGCCCGCGGGCTGCGTCGAGCCGCTCGAGGAGGGTCTCGCCGGCCGCTGCAACGGCCTCGACGACGACTGCGACGCGCGCATCGACGAGGGCTGCGCCTGCGCGCTCGGCGAGGTGCGCCCGTGCTTCGCCGGCCCGCCCGGGCGCCGCGGGGTCGGCGCTTGCACCGACGGCACGCAGCAGTGCACGGGGGGCGAGGAGTTCGGCGAGTGGGGCCCTTGCCTCGGCGGCATCGTCCCGGCCGACGAGCGCTGCAACGGCCTCGACGACGACTGCGACGGCTGCACCGACGACCTCGTCGGCTGCGTGCCCGGCGGCACCTGCCCCGGGCCAGACGATCCGCGCATCCCCGAGGCCGCGCCCTTCGTGGACGTGCCGCTCCGGGGCAGCGACTTCTACGGCGGCGAGGCCGTTCGCTGGACCTGGACGGTCGAGGGCGGGCCCTGCGACGCGGTGCTGCCCCGGCCCTCGTTCGGCCTCTGGGATGCGGATCAGGAGACCGCCCGCTTCCGCGCCGGCCTATCGGGCGACTACACGGTGACGATGACCGTCGAGGCGCCCGACGGCTCGCTCTTCCGCTGCGTGTGGGTCCTGCACGTGCGCGGACCCGGCCTGCGCGTCGAGCTCTGTTACCCCGAGAGCGAGACCGTGGATCTGGACCTGCACCTCTCGGCGCCGGGCTCGTCCGCGCCGTGGTTCCTCGAGCCCGACCGCTTCCGCCCGAGCCCGACCTCGTGCGGCTGGCACAACTGCGAGGCCCTCCTGCGCGGGGTCATGGCGCCCGGGGGCATCCCCTATCCGCGCGCCGACTGGGGCCACGCGCCGAGCCCGCTCGCGGCGTGCGAAGGCGGCCCGCTCGGCCCGCAGTGGACCGAGCTCGGGTTCTGCGCGAACCCGCGCCTCGACATCGACAACAACCTCGTCGAGGGCATCGGCGTGCCCGAGAACATCAACGTCGATGCGCCGCGCGACGGCGATCGGTTCCGGGTCATGGTCCACAACTTCACCGGCCTGCCGGCCCGGCCGCTCGTGAACGTGTACTGCGACGGCCGCCGGCTCGCGACGTTCGGCGCGGCGCCCGACGAGGTGCCCGCCTTCGCCGACGCGCCCGGCGACGTGGGCGCGATGTGGCGGGTTGCCGACGTCACGACCCACCGCGGCGCCGAGGGCGCGCTGCGCTGCGAGGTCGAGGGCCTTCACGCGCCCTGGCACTGGACCGGCTACGACGTCAGCTACGACGACGCGCGCTTCTGATCGGCCGAACGCGCCGAAGGCGCCCCCCGAGGATCGGGAGACGCCTTCGCGCGCGGTCGGTGGGGCCAGAGGGCCCTCGCGCTCACTCGCAGGAGCCAGCGGCCCGGCTCGCGATGCGCTCGATGAGTCCATCGATCAGCGCGTCGAACGTGGGCTCGCAGATGGACGCGACGACGGTGCCCGCGCCGCGGTCCTCGAGCTCCTCGGCGGCTGCGACGAGGCGGGTCGGGGGAAAGGCGACGCCGTTCGGCGAGCTGCAGGAGGGCTCGAGCATGTTGCCCATCTCGTTCACGGTCGGCGCCATCCCGGGGTGCGCGCCGAGGGCCGCGTAGTCCACGTTCGCAGGGTCGCTGACCGCGCCGATCGGCACGCCCGTCGCGGCGGCGAACACGAGATCCGCGGGATCGGCGCGCAGGCCCACGAGGCCGTCGACGTAGCGCGAGACCGGCTGCACGACGCCGAGCGCCGGGTCGGCGTAGGCGTGGCCGCGGAGGTTGAGCGGCGTGCCTGCGAAGCGGGGCTCCATCGGGTCGAAGAGCGCCGGATCGGCGACCGAGGTGTCGTCCTCGTCGGTCACCTGCACGACGGCGAGGATCGAGTCGGGGCGCAGGAAGCCCTCGTTCGCGCCCTCGCCGTGCGGAGCGCGGCCGTCGAGGAAGCTCGGCGGGCTCCAGCCGGCCGCCGTCCACGCGGTCGGAGCGAGCGGTGACAGGGCCAGGAGCGAGGCCTCGAGCGGCTGCTCGAAGCCGCAACCGCCGATGCCGACGCGCGTCACGCAGCCGACCTGCTCCACGAAGCCCGCGAGGCTCGACGGATCCGACTCGTCGTAGCTCGCGAAGGCGTCGTAGGAGGCGGCGCAGCCGCCGCTCGGCACGCGGGGCGCGTCGATCAGCACGCCGTCGTCGCCCCAGCCCATCGCGCAGGTCGGCACGTACGCGCTCGAGCCGGCGCCGAGATCGCCCGAGATGACCCCGACGTGCACGCTGGCGAGCGCGGGGAAGTCCTGCACGCCGTCGCCGTCGCGATCGCCGCTCGCGAGGACCTCGGCGATGCGGGCGAGCTGGTTCTGCAGCAGGACCTGCTCCTCGCTCATGGAGGTGGAGTTGTCGACCACGAGCAGCAGATCGAGCTCGCCGTTGGCCGCATCGCAGCAGTCCTCGCCCTCGCACGCGGTGCCCACGAACGCACTCGAGAAGTGATCGGTCTCGGCGATCGCGTAGCCCGCGGCGATCCGCGTCGCGCGCGGCACGTACGCCTCGCCGTCGCGCTGGCTCCAGAAGATCGTCGCGAGCGCGGGGTCGCCCTCGAAGGGGATCCGGACCTCGATCGGCGCGGCGAACGTGGTGCCCTCGGGCTCGAAGCGCACGACCGGGGAGTAGCCGGTGAAGGCGCCCGGCGCAGGCGCCGACTCGATCACCACGCGGATCTCCTGCTCGGCCGCGAGCGCTCCGGGCGGGATGTCGACCCGCAGCGAGCCGAGCTCGATCGTCGCGCCGGCCGGTCCCACGATCGCGCTCGCGCTGTCGCCGATCACGAGCGGCGGCACCGGCTCGAGGTGGGCGCTCGGACAGCCGCTCACGAGCGGTGCGCCGAGCGCGAGCACGAGGCCCCACATCTTCCAGGTCATCTTGCTTCGCATCGTCCGTCTCCTTCCTCCGTGGGTCGCCGCAGACCTCCCGGCTTTCCAAGCCGCGCGAAGCATTTTCTTCCGCGGCGCGATCGCCGCGTGCGGCGGCGTGCACTAGCCTCGCCGCGATGGACGCTCCGACGCCGCTCCGCGTGTGGTCCGTGCGCGAGGGCGGCAGCGAGGCCGCGCGGGTCGAGCTGTGGGCGGACCGGGTCGCGTGGGGCTTCTCCGCCGATCGGCCGTGCGCGGTGACCGAGTCGTTCTCCGAGGTGCTCACGCGGTCTCGCCCGCTCTTGCCGCGGCCGCTCGAGACCGAGCTCTGCGTGGCGGTGGCCGACGTCGCGGAGCCCGCACGGCTCTCGCCGCCGGCCGCCGCCGCGCAGGCGTTCTTTCGCACCTTCGATCCTGCCGCGCTGCCGCCGCTCGACGTCCCGTTCCGCTGCGTCTTCGGCGACTTCCGCCTGCTCGTCGACGGGCACGGCGTGCGCGCAGCGCGCGCCTTCGGCGCGGCGAGCGAGCGGCGCCTCGACCGCTTCTTCTTCGCCGGCCCGGGGGAGCTGCCGCCGCTGCCGCTCTCGCTGCGAGGCGCCGTGCGGCAGGCCATCGCGCGGGCCGCCGGCCTCGATCCGAGCGCGGGCTTTCCGCTCCTCGATCACGCCCGCATCCACCTCGAGTGCACGCGCGAGGGTGAGACGCTGCGCCTCGATCTGCACCACGCCGCGCACCTCGTGCCCTCGGTCGATCCCGAGACGATGGAGCCCGACCTCGCGGTCACGACGTGGGGCATCGAGGAGTTCTTCCTCGACCTCGATCGGCGGCTGCCGTCGACGTTCGCCGCGGACCGCGCCGCGATCGCCGCGCACCTCGAGGCCGCGCGCGTCGCTTGAGCCAAGACCGTGCGCGGCGGTCCGGCGCGGGCTAGCTCCGCGGGGTGAACGACGACGCGCAGCTCGAGGTCCTCGCCGCGGCCCGCACCATCGCCGAGGAGGCCGGCCGGATCGTCCTTCAGGGCTTCCGGCGCGCCCCACAGATCGAGCTCAAGGGCGCCATCGACCTCGT
>Ga0209972_10002414_pt1 | contig 15324 bp, 10 predicted proteins | sample NOAtaG_7_FD_187302 | JGI IMG/M metagenome (GOLD analysis project Ga0209972, IMG submission 187302) | Freshwater lake microbial communities from Lake Erie, under a cyanobacterial bloom - NOAA_Erie_Diel1S_2200h metaG (SPAdes) (version 2) | ecosystem: Environmental > Aquatic > Freshwater > Lake ... | reverse complement strand
CTCGAACTACGGGCAGATCGCGGAGCTGATCGTCGACCACTCGGGGATCCCGCGCTCGCAGGTGCATCCGATCCACGCGTACGAGCCCGACGCCGACGCGCTCTACGAAGACGAACTGCGCGAGACGCTCGGCTGGCGCGAGAAGGGGCACGACCGCCTCGACTTCGTGCTGCTCGGGATGGGCGACGACGGACACACGGCGAGCCTGTTCCCGCATTCCGACGCGCTGCGCGTCGACGACCGCTTCGCATGCTTCAACCGAGGGCCGCAGGTGACGCCGCCCGATCGCGTGACGATGACCTATCCGCTCATCAACAGCGCGCGCTTCATCGGCATCCTCGTGCTCGGCAAGAAGAAGGCGCACATGGTGCACCGCATCGCGACCGGCGCCGACCCCGTGCGCGACATCCCGATCAAGGGCGTGAGCCCGATCGGCGGCGAGCAGCGCTGGTACCTCGACAGCGACGCCGCGCGGTGGGGGTAGGCGCGGCCGCGAACACGCGGTGTGCTCTCAGACTGCCGGCGTGGCGCAGACGGCGCGTTCGATGCCGCCATCACCAGAGGTGATGCCACACGATCTTGAGCGGTCGCGCCTGCGGGCGCTTCCTCTGGTGGTGACAACAGTTCTCGCCGACCTGCTCGCGCTTCGCTGCGCTCCGCGCTCGTGTGCGCCCACGAAGGCGGAGCGCAGCGAAGCCTGAGCGGACGATGTTGGGGTGCGCAGGGCGTATCGTGTGGCACTACCCCTGCGAAGCAGGGGTAGTGGCGGCCGCGAACGCGCGGTGTGCTCTCAGACTGCCGGCGTGGCGCACCCGGCGCGTGCGATGCCGCCATCACCAGAGGTGATGCCACACGATAAGTTTGGCGAAGTCGTCGCCGACCTGCTCGCGCTTCGCGCTCGTGTGCGCCCACGAAGGCGGAGCGCAGCGAAGCCTGAGCGGACGATATTGGGGTGCGCAGGGCGTATCGTGTGGCACTACCCCTGCGAAGCAGGGGTAGTGGCGGCCGCGAACGCGCGGTGTGCCTTCAGACTGCCGGCGTGGCGCACCCGGCGCGTGCGATGCCGCCATCACCAGAGGTGATGCCACACGATACGTTTGGCGAAGTCGTCGCCAACCCGCTCGCGCTTCGCTGCGCTCCGCGCTCGTGTGCGCCCACGAAGGCGGAGCGCAGCGAAGCCTGAGCGTTGGGTGCCGGAGGTCGCAGGATGTGTCGTGTGGCACTACCTCCTGCGCAGCAGGGGGTAGTGGCGGCCGCGAACGCGCGGTGTGCTCTCAGACTGCCGGCGTGGCGCACCCGGCGCGTGCGATGCCGCCATCACCAGAGGCGATGCCACACAATACGTTTGGCGAAGTCGTCGCCAACCTGCTCGCGCTTCGCGCTCGTGCGTACGGCGCTCACCGCCGCGGCTTGGCCGCCGCAGGCTGCAGCGCGTCGCGGAGGAATCGCGACCGCGCCTCCTCGTCGCCGCAGCTGACGAAGCACGCGGTGCGCGCGCGTGTGATCGCGACATAGAAGAGGCGCCGCTCGCTCTCGACCGCGGGGCTTCGCTCGAGTGTCGCGTGCGCGTCGCGCTTTGCGAAGCAGCCGGATTCCTCGTCGCCGGGCAAGGGCATCCAGCCTTCGTCGCATTCGGGCACGAACACATAGTCCCACTCGAGGCCCTTCACGCGGTGGATCGTGGTGACGCGCACGCAGTCCTCGCGCGCGCGGCCCTGCGTGGTGTCGACCTCCGCGAGGCGCGTCTCGAGTTCTCCAAGCTGACAGCGCGCGGCGCGCGCGAAGTCCTCGAGCACCTCGTAGGCGCGCAGGCATTCCTGCACGCTCGCGGCGCTGCGGTGCGCGGACAGCGCCTCCTCGAACCCGATCTCGCTGCGAAGCACGCGGATCGCCTGCGCGGCGCCCGCCTCCTCGGTCGCGCGGCGGTGCGCCTTGAGCAGCGTGTTGCCGAGCGCCTTGAGCTCCTTGCGCGCGCCGCCGTGGAAGCCCGCCATCACATGGAGGTCGTCGTCGAAGCAGAGGTCGCCGAGCGTGAGGCCGTCGCGCTGCGCGTCGCGCAGGAGCATGTCCATGCCCTTGCGCGAAAGCCCGCGGAAGGGGCGGTTGAGGATGCGCGAGGCGTTCTTCGCGAGTTCCCCATCGGAATCCGCGTCGAGCGGCACGCGCAGCGTGCGCGCGGCGCGCGCGTACGAAAGCAAGAGCGAGAGCGACGGATCCTCGGCGAACGCCGCGTGCTCGTCCATCGCGAACGGGATCTCCGCCGCGAGCATGCGCCACTCCATCGCAAGCAGCTGCGCCCATGAGCGCCCGAGCACCACGATGTCGCGCGCAGGCGTGCCCGAGGCGAGCAATTCGCCGAGCCGCGCGACGAGCGGGTCGAGTGCGCGCGGCTCGGCACCCGATTCGGTGATGGCGACCAGCTGCGTGTCCTGGTCGGGATCGGCGGCGATGATGCGCTTCGGCACGCGCGTGTCGCTCGCGGCGATCAGGCGCTCGGCCGCGGCCGCGAGATCGGGCCCGAAGCGAAAGCTGGTCGACAGCGTGAATGTCTCGTGCGGGTGCGCCGTGAAGCGCTTCGCGAATTCGCCGCGGATGAACGCGCTGCGCGCACCGCGCCACTCGTGGATCGTCTGGTCGTCGTCGCCCACGACCGTGACGCGCGCGCGCGAACCCGCGAGCAGCGACAGCAGCCTGAACTGCGCGTGGTCGCAATCCTGGAACTCGTCGACCACGAGATGCTCGAATCGGTCGGAGAGCCCGAGCCGCGCCGGGTCGCGCTCAAGCGCGCGCACGCTGTCGACGACGAGATCGTCGAAGGTGCGGAAACCCTCGGTGTTTCGCCGCTTCTCGAAGCGCGCGTAGACGCCGACGAGAAACTCGTCGTCGGCATGCCCCGCGTCGGCGGGCGCGACGAGCATCGACTTCCACTCGCGGATCGCCTCGAGGCAGCTCTCGGCGTCGCGGCCGTCGTCCTCTTCCGGGTGCTCGGCGCGCTCGGCGAACTCCTCGCGGATCGCATCGCCCACCGTGCGCAGCACCGCGCCACCATCGGTGACGAGCGGCATGCGCGCGACCGCGCCGACATCCTCGAGGTGCCGCACGATGCCGAACGCGAGCGCGTGCCAGGTCTGGACGCGCAGCGCGCGCGTGTCGACGCCGGTCGCCGCGAGACGCGACTCGAACGAGAGCTGCGCGGCCTTGTTGAACATCACCGCGCGCATCTGCGCGGGCGGCACGCCGCGGATCGCAAGTTCCGCGAGGCGATGCACCATCGTCGTCGTCTTGCCGCTGCCCGCGACCGCGAGCACCGTGAGGTGCGCGTCGTCGCGCGCCTCGACGACCGCGCGCTGCTCGTCGGTGAGATGGAGACGGGTCGCGCTCACGCCTCCGGTCCGCCGCCGCGCGTCGCACGCAGGAAATCCTCGAGGATCGCGCACGCCGCAAGCGCGTCGCGCAGCGCCTTCTTCTCGCCGTGCGTGCGTCCGGTGCGCTTCAGGCGCTCCTCGGCGTCGAAGCTCGAGAGCCGCTCGTCGTGGAAGTGCAGCGAGAAGCGCGCGTGCGGGCCGTTCGCCATGCGGAAGGCGCGCTCGAGCTCGGCCGCGAACTCGCGCACGAGCTTCGCGCGCGGGCCCTCGGTGCCGTCCATGTTGAACGGAAGCCCGACCACGATGCGGTCGGGTCCGTACTCGTCGATCGCGCGCAGCGACGCCTTCACCTGGAGCGCCGGCGTGTGGGCCTCGACGACCGACAGCGGCTGCACGAGGCCGACGACATCGTCGCCGGCCGCGAACCCGGTGCGCTTGTCGCCGAGGTCGATCGCGAGATACCGCATCGTCAGCGCCAGGCCTCTGGGGCGCGCTCGGCGAGCGCCTTCACGCGCTCCGCCTCGGACGCAGGAGCGATGAGCGTCGCGTCCTTCGTGTGCACGATGACGAGATCCTCGCACTGAATCGTCGCGATGAGGTGGCCGGGCTCGTCCGAGATCACGCGCACGCCGCGCGAGCCCTCGTCGAGCCAGTGCGCGTTCACGCGGTTGCCGCGCTCGTCGGGCGCGATCGAATCCGCGAAGCTCGACCAGCTGCCGATGTCGAGCCAGTTGGCGCCGAGCGCGAGCGTGCACACCTCGAACGCGCCATCGCCGCTCGCGGCCACGGGCTCCATCACCGCGCGGTCGAACGACTCCTTCGGAAGCGTCGCGTACACGCGCCGCAGCGTCTCGTCGCGTGCGGGCGAATCCCACGCCGCCGCGATCTCCGCGAGGCCGGCGGCCGACGCAGGCGCATGTCGGCGGATCGCATCGCACATCGACTTCGCCGCGAACACGAACATGCCCGAGTTCCACACGAAGGTGCCGAGCCGCAGGTACTCCTCGGCGCGCATGCGGTCGGGCTTCTCCGCGAAGCGCGTGGCTCGGAACGCGTGCTCGACGCCCGCGATCGCGCCGCCGCGCTCGATGTATCCGTAGCCCGTCGCCGCGTGCGTGGGCGTGACGCCGAATGTCACGATGCGGCGCGCGTCGGCCTCGACGATCGCGAACGCCGTCCGCAGCCGCTCGCGGAAGAGCTCGACGGGCTCGATGAGGTGATCGGCGGTGAGGATCGCGAGCGTGGCGCGCGGGTCGCGCGCGGCGAGCACGAACGCGAGGAGACCGACCGCATTGAGCGTGTCGCGGCCCATCGGCTCGAGCAGCGTGTTTTCGGCGCGAAGCTCGGGCAGCACGCCGCGCATCGCATCGGCGAAGGCGCCGGTGGTGCAGAGCATGCGCCGCGACGGATCGACCGCGCCGTCGAGGCGCCGCCACGCGTGCTCGAGGAGCGACATCCCGCCGGCGACGGGCAGCAGCTGCTTCGGCCGCGTGCGACGCGACAGGGGCCAGAGGCGCGTGCCTGCGCCTCCAGCGATGATGCCTGCGTAGCGGTGTTCGTGTACATCCATCGTTCACATCCGTCCGTTTCCCGGCTTCCGCTGCGCGTCTCGGCTCAACCGACGCCGCGCGTGCGCAGCGCCCGCGTCACGATCTCGTCGGCCGCGGGCGCGGTTCCGCCCGCAGCGGCGATCACGCGCTCGATCTTCGCACGCGCCTGCGCACGCGGCTCGCCGAGCGCCACGAGGACTTCTTCTGCATCCGCCGCGGGCCCGACGGGCAGCGCGGTCACGGCGGCCGCCACCGACGCCTGCGCGGCGCGCCGAGCGGCCGACGGATCGGCGAGGAACGGATCGAGCTTGCCCTTGAGTTCGACGATCGTGCTCTCGGCGGTGCGCTTCCCGATCTCGGGCAGCGTCGCGAGGAACTTCGCGTCGCCCGCGGCGATCGCCTCGGCCATGCGCGCGTGCGACACCTGCATCGCCCGCAGCGCCTTGCGGTTGCCGATCCCCTTGACGGTCGTCAGAAGCTCGAAGAATGCCCGCTGTTCGCGCGAACTGAAGCCGATGAGCCGCGGCACGAAGTGCGAGCCCTGGCCCTGCGACTCGAGGTAGTGGAGCGTGTGGAAGGCGACGGTGCGCCCTTGGCGCGTCAGCAGCTCGCCCGCGTCGCACGCCGGGACGAGCAGCTCGTAGATGAGCCCGTCCGCGACGCGCACCTCTGCGACGCCGTCGACCACATCCTCGAGTGTCCCTTCGATGCGCGCGATCATGCGGGGCGCATCGTACGCCTCAGCCGCCCGCGGTGTCGTGACGATCCTCGCGACCGAGATAGGCCGCGAGGTTCCGCTCGACCATGGCGCGGTTGACTGGCGGCAGCTCGACATCGGTCACGGGCCAGCCCGTCTTCTCCTTGAGGAGCTCGAAGATGCGCTCGGCTGCGTCGCGCCCGTGACCGTCGGGCCCCGGCTGCACGAGCGCGAGGATCCGAAGCTTGGGATAGGTCGGGCGATAGAGGGCGTCGTAGGCGTGTTCGGTGGGGATGCCGGGATCAATCGCGGCGACGAGGACGGGCGCCTTGGTGCGGGCGAGGATCAGCCGCAGACCGCCTGAGAATGGGCGCAACTGCCGCGGCGGCCGCTCGATGGCGCCCTCCGGGAAGATCCCAAGCGCTCCTCCGCCCGAGACATGTGCGATCGCAGCCTTGAGCGCGCTCGCGTCACGGTTGTCGAAGGTCACGGGAATGATGCGGAGGCGATGCCACGCCCAGCCGAGCGACGGCTCCATCATCTCGGCGCTCATCATCCAGCGGATCGGCACGGGCGTCTGCGCCTGGATCGAGACGGGGTCGAGGCCGGCTGCGTGGGTCGACACCACGATCAGGCCTTCCGGTCCGACCTTCTGGGGCACGAGTTCCGCGCCCTCGACGGTGAGCCGCTGGAAGTACCGCGTGTAGAAAATCGAGAAGAGGCGCATCCAGCCGAGAAGCGCGTCGCCGTGGAAACTGCGCCCCCCGATGGACTTGAACGCGAGGATCGCAACAGAAGGCACGCCGATCAGGAGCAACAGGACGCCCGCGGCGGCGACGGCGGGGGGGATGTCCGCGAGCGGGTCGAGCATCGCCAGGGCAGGCAGTCCCGCGACCGGCAACACGGACGGGTGGTCGGGAATTGCGTTCAGGACGGCAAGCAGCACGGCGACACGGTCGCTGCGGGCGGAGCGGCTGTCAACCCGTCGCGCCGCCCGAAGTTGAGCGGCGCGGCGCCCTTGGGCGGCGCATTTGTGTACACTCGTACAAATTTTGCTGCGCCCCCGCCTGCCCCGGCGGGGTCTCGGCCCGCCCGCACCCGCCCGACACGGCAACCAGAGAAGGACCAGAAGGTCTCACGACCGACGACGCTCATGCCTCGCCGCGACGACATCCACACGATCCTCATCATCGGTTCCGGCCCCATCGTCATCGGACAGGGCTGCGAGTTCGACTACTCGGGCACCCAGGCCTGCAAGAGCCTCCGCGAGGAGGGCTACCGCGTGGTGCTCATCAACTCGAACCCCGCCACGATCATGACCGATCCGGGGTTCAGCGACCGCACCTACATCGAGCCGATCACGCCCGAGGCGGTCGAGAAGATCATCATCCGCGAGAAGGAGCTCGGCACGCCGATCGACGCGCTGCTGCCGACCCTCGGCGGCCAGACCGCGCTCAACTGCGCCTGCAAGCTGTGGGACGCGGGCACGCTCCAGAAGCACGGCGTCGAGATGATCGGCGCCGACCGCCGCGTCATCCACCGCGCCGAGGACCGCGAGGAGTTCCGCAAGATCGTCGAGGCGCTCGGGCTCAAGCAGCCGAAGGCGAAGACGGTCACCAACCTCGACGACGCGCGCGAATTCCTGCAGGAAATCGGCCTTCCCGCCATCATCCGCCCCGCGTTCACGCTCGGCGGCACGGGCGGCGGCATCGCGTACAACCGCGAGGAGTTCGACGACATCATCCGCCGCGGCCTCGCGGCGAGCATGATCGGGCAGGTGCTCATCGACCAGTCGGTGCTCGGCTGGAAGGAGTACGAGCTCGAGGTCGTGCGCGACACGCGCGACAACTGCATCATCGTCTGCGGCATCGAGAACATCGACGCGATGGGCGTGCACACGGGCGACTCGATCACCGTCGCACCGATCCAGACGCTGACCGACAAGGAATACCAGCGCATGCGCGACGCGGCGTTCGCGATCATGCGCGCCGTCGGCGTCAACTGCGGCGGCTCGAATGTCCAGTTCGGCATCGACCCCGTGTCGGGCGAGATGGTCGTCATCGAGATGAACCCGCGCGTCTCGCGCAGCTCGGCGCTCGCGTCGAAGGCGACCGGCTTCCCGATCGCGAAGATCGCCGCGAAGCTCGCGGTCGGCTACACGCTCGACGAACTCAAGAACGACATCACCGGCAACACGAGCGCGTGCTTCGAGCCGTCGATCGACTATGTCGTGGTGAAGATCCCGCGCTGGACCTTCGAGAAGTTCCCCGAGGCCGACGAGACGCTGACCACGCAGATGAAGTCGGTCGGCGAGGCGATGTCGATCGGGCGCACCTTCAAGGAGGCGTTCCAGAAGGCGATCCGCTCGATGGAGGTGAAGCGCTTCGGCTTCGGCCTCGACCGCAACGACAAGTGGCTCGTCGCGCAGCGCGCGAGCGCCGCTGATCTTGCGAAGGGCGTGCAGGTCGCCGACCGCTCGCACGCGGTGTGGCCGATCCCGCACGACACGATGACGCGCAAGCTCGCCGTGCCGTCGCAGGGGCGCCTCTACTATGTGCGCTACGCGATGAAGATGGGCTGGTCGCTCGACCAGATCCACGCGCTGACCAAGATCGATCCGTGGTTCCTCGAGGAGTTCCGCCAGCTCGTCGCCTTCGAGGACGAATTGTCGACCTTCCCGACGCTCGAGTCGCTGCCGCGCGAGGTGCTGTTCGAGGCGAAGCGCCTCGGCTACTCCGACGCGCAGCTTGCGAACCTCTACCTCGGTTCGATCAGCCCCGAGACGATCCTCACCGTGCGCAAGCACCGCAAGTCGCTCGGCATCGAGCCGGTCTACAAGCTCGTCGACACCTGCGCCGCCGAGTTCGAGGCCGTCACGCCGTACTACTACTCGACCTACGAGGCGCCGTTCACCATCAACGGCAAGCAGGTCTTCGACGACGAGATCCGCGTCACCGAGCGCGAGAAGATCGTGATCCTCGGCGGCGGTCCGAACCGCATCGGCCAGGGCATCGAGTTCGACTACTGCTGCTGCCAGGCGGCGTTCGCATGCGAGTCGATGGGCTTCGAGAGCGTGATGATCAACTCGAACCCGGAGACCGTGTCGACCGACTACGACACGAGCGATCTCCTCTTCTTCGAGCCGCTCACGCTCGAGGATGTGCTGAATGTGATCGAGCGCCTGAACGGCGGCGGCATCGACCGCGCCGACCGCGCGGGCAAGGTCGTCGGCGCCATCGTGCAGTTCGGCGGCCAGACGCCGCTCAACCTCGCGCACGGACTCGCGAAGGCGGGCGTGCCGCTCGTCGGCACGGGCCTCGATTCGATCGACATCGCCGAGGACCGCGACCGCTTCAAGGCGCTGCTCGACGAGATGGGCCTCAAGCAGCCGCCGAGCGGCATCGCCCGCTCGCTTGACGAGGCGGTCGCCGGCGCGAACCGCATCGGCTACCCCGTGCTCGTGCGCCCGAGCTATGTGCTCGGCGGCCGCGGCATGGAGATCTGCCAGGACGAGGGCGCGCTGCGCACCTACATGACGACGGCGGTCAATGTGAGCGACCTCGCGAACGCGCCGGTGCTCATCGACCGCTTCCTCAACGACGCGACCGAGGTCGATGTCGATGTCGTCGCCGACTTCGAGCCGAGCGAAGGCACGCGCGCGCGCATGATCTCGCACGACTCCGACGCGCCGCGCGCGATCGTGTGCGGCGTGATGGAGCACATCGAGGAGGCCGGCATCCACTCCGGCGACTCGACCTGCATCGTGCCGCCGTTCTCGCTGTCGCCGGCGCTCGTCGACGAGATCCGCACCACCGCGCGGCGTCTCGCCGAGAAGCTGCGCGTGCGCGGGCTCATGAATGTGCAGTTCGCCGTGAAGGACGGCGCGGTCTACATCCTCGAGGTGAACCCGCGCGCGTCGCGCACCTCGCCGTTCGTCGGCAAGGCGAAGGGCGTCGCGTGGCCGTATGTCGCCGCGCAGGTCATGATGGGCCGCTCGCTCGCGCGGCTCGGCACCAAGGAGATCCCTGACACCGGCTTCTACGCGGTGAAGGAGTCGGTCTTCCCGTTCGCGAAGTTCCCCGGCGTCGATGTCGTGCTCGGCCCCGAGATGCGCTCGACCGGCGAGGTCATGGGCGCGGACCGCTCGCTCCCGATCGCGTTCGCGAAGGCGCAGATGGGCGCGGGCGTGCACCTGCCGACGAAGGGCTCCGTGTTCCTCTCGGTGCGCGATGGCGACCGCGCGGCGATCGTCGAGATCGCGCGCAAGCTGCGGGAGATGGAGTTCGCCATCTACACCTCGCGCGGAACCGGTGCGTTTCTCGCGGAGCGCGGCGTCGAGACGAAGACGCTGCACAAGCTCAGCGAAGGCGCGCGTCCGACCGTCCTCGATGTGATCGCCAACGGCGAGATCAACCTCATCATCAACACGCCCACCAAGAAGGGCGCGAAGACCGACGAGGGCAAGATCCGCGCGAACGCAGTCCGCGCAGGCATCCCGATGATCACCACGGTTTCCGCCGCACGCGCCACGGTCGATGCGATCGCCGCGCTCCGCGCCGGAGCGTGGACGGTCACCGCGATCCAGGACTACTTCCCGCATCTTGCGCGGCCGAAGGCCGAGCCGAAGCGGGCGTTGGCGGGCGCAGGCGTCTGACGCGCGGGGCGCGCGCCGAGCTCACCGCGCGGTCTTCGCGCGCAGCCCGGAGCCGACGCCCGCGCGCGTCTTGAGGTGGTCGATCACATTCATGAAGTTGATGTACGCGTCGTACGGCGAGTCGTACGGCGAGAAGTACTTGTGGACATCGCCGTCCGACCAGTACTTCGTGCACATGTAGTAGAGGTGATCGCTCGTCGTGAGCTTGCGCCAGTCCTCGAGGATGTACGGGTCGCCCGCCTTGTGGCGTTCCTTCACCGGGCCCTCGAGGTCGTAGAGGTCCTTCGCGGCGCCGTCCTGGATCGGGTTGCCGAGCCACGCGGAGAGATCGCGCTCGCTGTCGGCCCACGAGATCCAGTGCGGTACATCGTATTCGCCGACGGGTTCGTAGCAGTCGAGGAGCTGCGACGGCGTGAGGAAGTCGTTGTGCCCGCTGTTGTGGTCGTAGATCGCGCCGGGCAGCGCGTCGAGGAACTCGAAGATGCCCGTGTCGGCCCACTGGTGCTCGCCGAAGGTCTCGTAGTCCATGAACAGGTTGCAGCAGAAGCCGTCGCCGTTGATCTGGTTGACCCAGCCCGCGAACTTCTCGGCGGAAAGCGGCCATTCCTTCCAGCCTCGGTTCGAGAAGCGGAAGGCGATGTCGTCGCTCAGGCGGTAGTTCTTGAGGAGCAGCTTGATCGGGCGGTCGGCGAGGTCGCCTTCGCCCGGCGGCGCGTAGATGTAGTTCGGCGAGCGGAAACCGAGCAGGCGGTCGACGCCCTCGCAGATGATCGCGCGGTGCTGGCCGCGCTTCGCCATGTGCGCGGCGAGCTCGTTCGAGTAGATGAGCTCGGTGTTGCGGAAGATCTTCGGCGTCACGCCGAAGACCTCCTGCATGCGCTTCTGGTGAAGGTCGACCTGCGCGTCGAACTCCGCGCGGGAGAACAGGAACGACAGCGAGTGGTGGCTCGTCTCGCCGACGAGCTCGCACGCGCCGGTGTCCACGAGGCGCTTGAGCGTGTCGACCACATCAGGCGCCCACTGCTCGAGCTGCGACAGGGCGGTGCCCGTGATCGAGTACGAGCAGCGGAAGCGCTTGTCGTGCCGCTTCACGAGGTCGAGCATCATCGCCGTCGCGGGGCGATAGCACTTGTCCGCGACCTTGCGCATGATCTTCTCGTTCGCCTCGTTGTCGAAGTAGAACGGGTCGGTCGAGAAGACCGAGTAGCGCCGCAGCCGGTAGGGCTGGTGGAACTCGAAGTAGAAGCAGACGCTTGCCATGCAGGCAGCGTAGCCGACAATCGTCAGGTTCCGTAGTACTTGCGGTACCACTCGATGAATCGAGCCACGCCCGTCTCGACCGTGGTCGTGGGCCGGTACCCCGTGTCGCGCTCGAGGGCCTCGACATCGGCCATGGTGTCGGGCACATCGCCGGGCTGCAGCGGCTTCAGGATCATCTCGGCCTTGCGCCCAACCGCGCGCTCGATGGCGCCGATGTAGTCGAGGAGCTCGACCGGGCGGGAATTGCCGATGTTGTAGACCCGCCACGGCGCGCTCGAGGTGCCGGGGTCGGGGTGCGCCGCGTCGAACGCGGGGTTCGGCTGCGCGGGGCGGTCGAGCGTGCGCACGATGCCTTCGACGATGTCGTCGACATAGGTGAAGTCGCGGCGGTGACGCCCGTGGTTGAAGACCTCGATCGGCTTCCCCTCGAGGATGTTCTTCGTGAAGAGGAAGAGCGCCATGTCGGGGCGGCCCCACGGCCCGTAGACCGTGAAGAAGCGCAGGCCCGTCGTCGGCAGCGCGAAGAGGTTCGAGTAGGTGTGCGCGAAGAGCTCGTTCGCCTTCTTGCTCGCCGCGTAGAGCGAGAGCGGGTGGTCGACCGAATCGTTCACCGAGAAGGGAAGCTTGGTGTTGCCGCCGTAGACCGAGCTCGAGCTTGCGTAGACGAGGTGGCGGCAGCCGCCGTGCTTCTCGTGCACGGCGCGGCAGCCCTCGAGGATGTTCTGGAAGCCGACGATGTTCGAGTGGACATACGCGTGCGGGTTCGTGATCGAGTAGCGCACGCCCGCCTGCGCGGCGAGGTGCACGACGCGGTCGAACCTGTGCTGCGCGAAGAGCGACTCCATGCCCGCGCGGTCGGCGACATCCATCTTCACGAACGAGAAGCCGCGCTTCGGCGTCAGACGCGCGAGCCGCGCCTCCTTCAGCGTCGGGTCGTAGTAGTCGTTGAGGTCGTCGAGACCCACGACCTCTTCGCCGCGATCGAGAAGGACATGCGAGACATGCGAGCCGATGAAGCCCGCGGCACCGGTGACAAGAACCGCCATGGGCGGAGTTTACACGGTGCGCGTGGCGGTGGCGTTCGCGGCGGGAGTGTTCGGCCGCGTGCGCGCGAGTTCGCGCTCGCAAGCCTGGATCACGCGCACCACATCGGCGTCGGTCATCGACGAGCCCGAGGGCAGGCAGAGCCCATCGCGGAAGAGCCGCTCGCACACGGGCGTGCGGCCTTCGTCGTGCGCGAACATGCGGCAGCCCGAGAACAACGGCTGCTGGTGCATCGGCTTCCAGGTCGGACGCGCCTCGATCTTCTGCGCGGCGAGCGTCGCGAGAAGCGCGTCGCGGTTCGTGCCCGCGCGGGCCGGATCGATGGTGAGCGCGGTGAGCCAGTGCGTCGAGCGGCTCCACGCGGGTTCGGGCATGAACTCGACGCCGTCGAAGCCGCCGAGCGCGCGCTGGTACTGCGCGAAGATCTCGCGGCGGCGCGCGACGCGCTCGTCGAGCACAAGCAGCTGCCCGCGGCCGACGCCTGCGCAGATGTTCGACATGCGGTAGTTGAAGCCGGCGACCGAGTGCTCGTAGTGCGGCGCGGGGTCGCGCGCCTGCGTGGCGAGGAAGCGCGCGCGCTCGGCGACGCGCGCGTCGCCCGCGGCCAGCATGCCGCCGCCAGAGGTCGTGATGATCTTGTTGCCGTTGTAGCTGAACGCGGCGACCGCGCCGAAGGTGCCGCACGGGCGGCCGTGCACGGTGGCTCCGAGCGCTTCGGCCGCGTCCTCGAGAACGGGCACGCCCCATTCCTCGCAGATCGGCGTGATCGCGCCGTAGTCGCAGCCTTGGCCGTAGAGGTCGACGGTCACGACGGCGCGCGGGCGCTTGCCTTCGGCGGCGAGCGCGTGCAGCGCGCGGCGCAGCGCGGCGGGCGACATGTTCCAGCTTGCGTCGTCGCTGTCGATGAAGACGGGCTCGGCGCCAAGCTGGCGGATCGGGTTCGCCGTCGCGACGAAGGTGAAGCTCGAGCAGAGGACGAGGTCGCCCGGCTGCACGCCGAGTGCGATCAGGCCGAGGTGGATCGCGGCGGTGCCCGACGAGGTCGCGCAGCAGTGCATCTCGGCGCCGTCCGAGGAGAGGCGCGCAGCCATCTCGCGCTCGAACGCGTCGACATTCGGCCCAAGCGGCGCGATCCAGTTGGTGCGGAAGGCCTCCTCGACGAAGTGCCGCTCCGCGCCCGACAGGTGCGGCGGCGAGAGGAGGATCTGCTTCGGTTCGTCGGTCGGCATGGCGTCGGGTGAGGGAGTCACGGAGTGGCTATCGGCGGTTCGCGGCGGTCGGGCGATGCCCACCTCGGAGAAGCCGCGGCGTCGGCAGGTCTATCGGCAATTCTCGCGCGATTTCAGGAGGCGGATGCTCGTGGCGGCCTTGTCGGCAGCGGTCGAAACCGTGCGGGCCGAACCCGTGCCACCTGAGTACCTGTTGGTACCCGCTCGTACCCGCCAGTACCCCGGCACAGAATGCGATCAGCCCCACAGCTCGGCGATCGGTACGGCGAACAGGCCGTCGCCGAAGCCGACCGTGATTTCTCCGTCGTACAGCACCACGCCGCACGCGAACCGCTTGCCCGTCGCCTCGCGCAGCCTGCGCAGGCCACGGAAGTCGGAGGGGTGCACCGTGGATGACGCCTTGACCTCGACGCCGCTCACGCGCGACCCGGAGTGCTCGATCACGATGTCGACCTCGGCGCCGTCCTTGTCGCGGAAGTGGGAGAAGCCGATCGCGTCGTCGGCGCCCGATGCCTGCCGCCGCAACTCGCCGAACACGAAGGTCTCGAGCAGCTGGCCGAGCACCTCGCGGTCGTTCCAGAGATCCGTCGGCGCGAGGCCGAGCAGCGCGCAGGCGAGGCCGCTGTCGCTCATGTGGAGTTTCGGCGTCTTCACGAGCCGCTTCAGGCGGTTGCTGTGCCATGGCGGGAGCTCCTCGACCACGAAGATGCGCTCGAGCAGCGTGAGATAGTCGCGGATCGTCGGCCGCGACACCTGGAACGGCGCCGCAAGCTCGCTCACATTCATGAGCCGCGCGGTCTGCGACGCCGCCAGCTTCAGGAGCTTCGGAATCGCATGGAGAGAGCTGATCCGCGACAGATCCCGCAGGTCTCGCTGGACCATCGCGTCGACATAATCGGCGTACCACTGCCTTCGGCGCGCCGTCGTCTTGCGTGCGAGGGCGGCGGGAAAGCCGCCGCCCGCGATGCGCACGGCAAGTTCCTCTCCGAGGCGGCGCGAGGATCGCATCTTGAAGTCCCCCCGCATGATCGCGCCCAGCAGCTTCGGCTGGCGCCGCTCGATCTCGCACTGCGCCATCGGATGGAGACGGATCGAACCCATCCGCCCGGCGAGGGAATCCGCCATCCGCGGCAGGAGAAGCACATTCGTCGACCCTGTCAGGAGGAACCGTCCGGGCGTGCGCCGGCGGTCCACCTCGACCTTCAGCGGCAGGAAGATCTCGGGGGCGCGTTGGACCTCGTCGATGATCGCTCGGTTCGGAAGCCTGGCGACGAAGCCTGCGGGGTCTTCCTGCGCGGCACGCCTCGCGGCGTCGTCGTCGAGGTTGATGTAGTCGAAGCCGAGCCGCTTGCCGACCTGCATCGCAAGCGTCGTCTTGCCGCATTGACGCGGCCCATGAACGATCACGACGGGCGTGTCGGCGAGCGCATCGGAGAGGGATTTCGCGGCGAGTCTCGGCAGGTGAGGGTCGACCGGCATGCGGCTGATTGTAAGGTTGACATGCGGCCATCTGCAACTTCGATGT
>Ga0209972_10002411_pt1 | contig 15338 bp, 13 predicted proteins | sample NOAtaG_7_FD_187302 | JGI IMG/M metagenome (GOLD analysis project Ga0209972, IMG submission 187302) | Freshwater lake microbial communities from Lake Erie, under a cyanobacterial bloom - NOAA_Erie_Diel1S_2200h metaG (SPAdes) (version 2) | ecosystem: Environmental > Aquatic > Freshwater > Lake ... | reverse complement strand
TCGCCAAATTCGCTTCTCGCCGCTTTTGGGCTCAGTCTGGCGCCGGGCGTGGAGATCAATACTGCGACCACCCTGCCCACCCAGCTGCTTGGCACCTGGGTGGTCGTTCGCGACAGCGCGGGCACCGCACGCAGACAATCCCTCTTCTTTGTTGCTCCGCAGCAGATCAATTTTCACCTGCATCCGGATACTGCCCCGGGACCGGCCACCGTCACCGTCTTTGTCGACAATAACATTGTCGCCCTCGGCGATCTCCAGGTCGGTCAACTCGCTCCGGCCATCTTCACCCAGAACGCAACCGGAGATGGCGTCCCTGCCGCCTATGCGTTGCGCTACCGCGGCAGTGACTACACGGTCGTCCCCATGCTCACTTACGATACGACGATGGCCAAGTGGATTCCTGTCCCAATCGATCTTGGGCAGGAGGGTGAGGTGGTCTATCTGGTTCTCTTTGGAACGGGGCTGCGCAATCGAAGCACGCTCGGCGCCGTGACGACGACGATTGGGGGGCGGAATATTCCGGTTCTCTATGCCGGTCCACAGGGCACATTTGTCGGACTCGACCAGATGAACCTCGAGATTCCACGCTCTCTGGTCGGTGCCGGGTTGGTCAATCTGCAGGTGACAGTCGATGGGAAAGTGGCCAATCCGTCGAAGCAGATTCAGCTCAGTTTCAAGTAGAAGCCTCTCTCAGGAGAGCCGGGACCCGTGGGCTGGCCGCTCACCGGTCCCGGCAATTATTGACCAGTTTTGGGCGTGCCCTGGTTTCGTCGGGGACCACCGCTGCTCGCGATCAATGGGGATAATCTCGCCCGCCGTCTGACTCTATCCCACCATCTCCAGGACCGCCCCGGCGTTGAAGCTGATCTCGGCCTCCGGGTTTCCCGGCAGCGATATCCTGACCCGTCCGTGCGCCAGACTGTTGTTGCTGACCTCGAAGGTTCCGGAGCAGTCGGTCTTGGTGTAGGGCAGGCGATGGAGCGCCGTACCTCCGCCGTCAAACTCGGCCTCGACGCTCACACCACTCTGTCGATCCCGGCAGCTGAAATTCCAGTTCAGCGAATCCCGATCACGCCGCGCCGTGCGAAATCCGCCCAGCCGATAGAGGCTGCCATAGTGCCAGAGCAATCCACGCCGAAAGTAGAGACCTGGCGCGATCTCATATTCGAGGGCTTCAAAGGTTGAAGTGGCTCCCGATTCGTGCCGGTGCAGTCCGTGCGCCCAGGTCCAGAGATGGCGGTGGCGGAAGCCACAATTGTGACCTTGCAGCCCATACCCGATCGGATTGCCAAAGACTGACTGGCCGTCGACGGTCAGTTCCCCCTCGAAGACAGCATCCGTGTGCGGAGTTCGCGAGAAGCCGATCCACCCGACATTGCTCATGGCAAATCCGGCATTGGAGCGGTAACGCAGATCCCACTCGATCGTTCGTCCCTTTGCCTTGACCAGGCCGTGGCAGGAGTCGTGGCTGATCCGATTCAGCCCATGCTCGAATTGGAGCGGCTGCTCGGGTTGGCTCAGTTTTAGTCCGTCGAGAGGAAATCCTTCGATGTAGCTCTCCGGTTGACCAGCAGTGGGGAACCAGGTCGCCCAGACCTGGACGGGAGCCGTTCCCAGCTCAGCACATCCGCCGCCGCCGGCTCCACCGGGGTTGGTCAGCAGATAGCGAAACCACCACGCGCCACTTCCATCAGCCAGGGCCATTTTCAGAAACCAGACCTCATAACGGCGTCGCGTCGAGAGGCTGGAATAGACTTGATTGAGTCTTGGGGCATTCATCTCAGACTCCGTAGTATTCGTTTACAGGTTGGGCGACGATCTCCTGAACCCGACGGCGCAGCGAATCGACATCGTCCTTGGTCATCCCTTCGGTCGAGATCTGCTCGTGCATGTGGACGACGATCTTTGACGGGAAGAGTTTCCAGTCACCCTTCCGACTGAACTCGAAGGCACCGACGATGCTCATGGGCGCGATCGGATATCCGAACTGAATCGCCATCCGAAAGACACCCGGATTGAAGTCCTTCACCAAACCATCGAGGGTCCGCGAACCTTCAGCAAAGACGATCAGGCTGATCGCCTGCTCGAGCGCCTCGCGGGTCAGTTTCATCATCTGCTTGTATTTGGCCAGATTTCCTTCGGGGGGCACTGGCACATTCCCAAAGCGCTTCATCATCCAGCCATAAGCCGGAATCTTGAAGTGGGACTCGTGTTCAAGCCCGCGCACAAATTGTGGAATCGCCGAATAGATGATGAAGGCGTCCCAGAGGTCGACGTGGTTGCTGACAAAAAAGCAGGTCCGTTTCCGGTCGAAGCCGGGCGCATAGCGCACCTCGAACTTGACTCCGGCGACTCGCAGGATATTGCGAAAGAGCCAGCGCTGTGGCCGGTCATTGCGCCGCGGATCGATGACGCTGCCCATCAGAACCAGGAGTGAGCAGAGCGGAAAGAAGTGGATGATGCTCAACGACCAGAGGAGGATGGTCCTCACCGTGTGGTAGGTTCTCGCAAAAAGACCGAGCGAGTTCCAGCGATGCGATGGATGGAGGCGGATATCAGACTTAATCTTGCTCATTGACGCGGCTCACCACAATGCTCAAACGACGACCTCGAGCGCCGATGGAAGGACCTCAAGCGACTCACAATGGACGGTCATCACTTCACCATCGATCATAATGTCGATCGGTCCAGCGAAATCGAAGTCGATTCGCCGCGCCCGTCCCTGCCAGACCAGGGGATGGGCGACGTGCGAACCGTCATAACACTTCGGAAAGTTACGAATGAAATCGAAGCGATCTGCTGACCAGCGGACAATCTCGATCTGCCCGTCACCGATATCGGCGTGCGGCGCAAGCATCATGTGTCCACCAGTAAACTTGCTGTTGTTGAAGATGAGCAGGGCCGTCGGCGGCGTGTCCGGTTGCGCTACGCCATCGAGGGTCAGGTGGTAGACCCTCTTCTCAAAACTTGCCAGGCAGAGGACAACCGCCAATCCATATCCGGCCGCCCCGAGCGGTTTGAATCTTTGGTTGGCAAGAGTGCAGACATCGGCGACGAACCCGAGGCTGAGAATGTTGATATAGTAGATCTCACCGGTTCGGTGTCTGAGTCGGATCACATCACAGGGACGTCGCTGATCATTCGCGAGGGCGGCTAGGGTATGTTCTGCCCCCCGGTCCGTAAAATCGCGCAGAAACGAGTTGCCGGTTCCAAGGGGAAGGAAGCCGAGGCGGGGCCGCTCTTCCGGCGGGGCGATCTGTTCCGCAGCCGGAAAGAGTCCATTGACGATCTCGAAGGCGGTTCCATCCCCGCCGACGGCAATGAAGCGGCGATAACCAGCCTGCCAACCCTCCCGTGCCAGCTCAGTCGCGTGACCGGCCCGGTTCGTCAGGGCCACCTCAAAGGTGACCCCCGAGGCCCGCAGCCGGGCGAGGGCCGCGTCGAGCATTTGACCGCATTTGCCAAAACCTGCCGCCGGATTGACTATTGCCAGATATTCGTTCTTCATCGTCATGACCCGCCATGGCCCTGGCGCGAATGATCAGAGATCACGGAGCGCCTCGGTTCGATCATATTGTCCCCGCAGCTGCTCGGCCAGTTGCACCCGCTTGATCTTCATGGAGGCGGTCCGGGGAAAGTCGCTCTCCCAGACCACGTAACCACTGACCCGCTTGAAATTGAGAAGACGGCTGTTGCGGCGTTGCAGTTCTGTGAGCAGGGAATCGGTCAGACTCTGCCCATCCTCGAGCCGTATCACCAGCACCAGCTTCTCACCGAGCATCGAACGCTGCGGCCAGATGTAGTTGGCCGCAAAGACACAGAACTCCTTGACCGGCAACCCCTCGAAGGCGCTCTCGATGTCCTCCGGGTAGACATTCTTTCCCTCTTCGGTGACGATCATATTCTTTGATCGTCCCATCAGCTGCAGATGGCCCATCGAGTCAAAACGACCCAAATCCCCGGTCTGCAGCCAACCATCGACGATCGTCTCCGCGGTCAACTCCGGGTCATCCAGGTAGTGCGACATGACTGTCTTGCCGCGCACCACCACCTGGCCAACCCCCTCGGCATCAGGGTTGTCGATCCGCAACTCGACGCCCGGCAGAGGTTTTCCGACCGTGTCGCACCGGAATGGCTGGAAATCGTTGAGGGTCAGGGCGGTTCCAGCCTCAGTCAGACCGTAGCCGTTCCCGACCTGAATTCCCAGATCGTAGAAGAACTGGAGCATTCCCGGGTCGGAGAAGGCCCCGCCGGTGAAGATCGCCCGCAGCTCGCCGCCAAAGGCCTCGTGGACCTGGCGAAGCAGCTTCCGACTCAGGTCCAGATTGGGGCGTTGGCGCGTCAGCCGGACATTGAGCCAGCGCAGCAGATTGAAGATCGCCCTCTTCGCCGGGGGAAGGGCCGCAAAACGTTGCTGCAGGCCGGCCTGCAGATTCTTCAGAATCAGCGGCACCAGGGCGACGTAGGTGATCCTGAAGCGGGTGAAGGCCTCCCGCACGAACTCCGGCCGGAGCGTTCGCAGGTGGACTACGGTCGCCCCACAGACGAAGGGGCCGATGAAGCCGACCATGAAGTCGATGGCGTGGTTGGTCGGCAGAATACTCAGGTAGCGCACCCCCGGCCAGAATGGGTAGAGTGAGGTCAGGGAGAGGCATTGTTCGAGATAGTTCTCGTGCGTCATGACGCACCCTTTCGGGCGGCCTCCCGTTCCTGAGGAGTAGACGATGCAGGCCCAGTCCTGCCGGCGGCGGCTGACCAGCTCTGGCGCCTCGCCCCGCGCCTCCTCCCAGGTGACGGCCCCGAGATGCTCCCCATTTCGCGGCGCATCGGTAATTACCGTCAGCCTGAGGTTCAGCTGACCGCTCTGGTAGGCGGCTGTCTGGGTAATGGCCCGCCAGATGTGGAACTCGGTGACCAGCACTTCCGCCCGGCTGTGGGCGAGGATGGCGACCTGCTCCTCCGGGTTCAACTTGTAGTCGACCGGCACCAGCACTCCACCGCGGTGGAAGATCGCGGACGCGCCAATCAGCCATTTCGACTGGTTGGTCATGATTATCGCCGCCCGCCCATCCGCTCCAAAGCCGTTGGTCTTCAGGTAGCCTGCCAGCGCCTGGGCCTGCTCGCCAAACTGGCGATAGGTCAGACGATGGTTTTCACGTTCCCGATCAGCCTCGATCAGGCAGACTTCCTGGCTGAACTTACCGATCGCTTCGGTCAGTGCGGAGCCGAGCGATTCGTGTCGGTTGAGGTCGATCATGACGATCGGAGCTTTGTTGGCCATAGGTTTGATGATCTTCAGCGGGCGTCAGCGGATGAACGCTGCCCCGGGTCAGACTGGAAGCCGAGATCAGATTCGCGATTGAATTCTTTCCGCAAGTGTCTGGAAGTCGCTCACTCCCTGAACTTCATAGTCGGGCAATTCAACTTTGAAGTGGTTCTCGAGCCGGGTCAACAGCTCGAGTGCCTGGAGGCTGTTGATTCCCAGCTTCTTGAAGAAGTCGTCGGTCGCGCTGAGGCTCTCCCGCTCAACCTTGAAGTGGGTGGCCGCCAGCGTCAGAATCTCCTCAACGATCTGTTCAATTGTCCGCATACTTGTCTCCTCCCGAAAATCACCTCGAGACCGTCGTGATCAGTAAGCCCACCGTGCGAGGACGGAACCGGAGGTGAAACCGGCCCCAACCGCCGCAAAGAGGACCAGGTCCCCCTTCTTCAGGCGTCCACTGTCGATCGCGTCGCCGATTGCCAGCGGAATGGTCGCGGCGGTCGTATTCCCATACTTGTGAATATTCCGGATCACCTTGTCATCGGCAATGCCAATCTTGCTGGCGGTCGCGTCGATGATCCGCAGGTTGGCCTGGTGGGCAATGAAACAACCGAGGTCGTCACCCGTCAGTTGGTGCTTGGCCAGCATCCCGGTGCTCAGCTCCTCCATCTTGCGGACGGCGAATTTGAAGACTTGCTGCCCACTCTGGTGGATGTAATGCATCTTCTTGTCGATCGTCTCGTGCGAGGAAGGGTGCAGGCTGCCGCCGCCGGGCATACTGAGGAACTCCGCTCCGCTGCCGTCCACTTCGTGACGGAAGTCGAGAATTCCGTAATCCTCTTCACCCTCTTCAGTCGGTTCGAGCAGCACTGCCCCCGCTCCGTCACCGAAGAGAATGATCGTCGTTCGATCCTCGGGGTTGACGATCGAGGTCATGACATCGGCGCCGACGATCAGCACCTTCTTGTGCCGTCCACTCTCGATGAACTGGGCTCCGGTCGTCAGCGAGTAGAGAAATGAAGAACAGGCGGCCAGAATATCGTACCCCCAGGCTTTCTTCGCCCCAATCCGCTCCTGGATCAGGCATGCCGTCGAGGGGAAGAACATGTCCGGAGTCACCGTCGAGACGATGATCAGTTCGATCTCGCTCCCATCGATCCCCCGCTTCTGAAGCAGATCCTCGACCGCCTTGACGGCGAGGTCCGAGGTGGCGGTCCCCTTCTCGGCCCAGTGGCGCTGGTGAATCCCGGTCCGCTCGACAATCCATTCATTGTTCGTATCGACCAACTTCGCGATCTCATCGTTGGTGACCACCCGCGGCGGAACGTAACGACCCAACCCGGTGATCTTGGCTCTGATCTTCTGACCCATTGACTGGTTATCTCCTCATTGATGATGAAGACGCGGCCGCCCATCACGGCAGGTATGGATGCGCGTCGGTGCTCTCAACAAACTTACGCAGACCGGCCTCGGTTGCCGGGCGGGTAAAGAGGTCGATGAAGATGTCGATCTCCTCCCGCAACTCATCGTATGGTATCGGTTTGGCGAATCGCTTCGCCAGGTTGACCGTGGTTCGGTCGAACTTGCGGATCTGGGCGGCGGTAAATCGGGCGACCTTCAACGACTCTCCATCGCCTACCAGCTGGCTGACCAGCCCGGCCGCCTGGGCCTTGGTCGAGTTGATGCTGCGCCCCGTCAACAGCAGGTCGCGCACCAGTCCGTTGCCAAGATCACGTTTCAGCCGTGGAATGCCCCCAAAACCAGGAATCAGTCCGAGCCGCAACTCCGGGAAACAGAAGCGGGCCATCTTCTCCGCATAGATCAGGTCACACACCAGCGCCAATTCGAAGCCACCCCCAAAGGTCAGCCCGTTGACCGCCGCAATCGTGACCAGCGGTGAGGAGTCGATGACGTTCATTACCCGGTGGATGCGCTCGAGAAAGTCGCGGACCAGCGGCGCGGCCTTCTCGAAACCTATCGCGCTGGCCCCGTGAAAGAGCTCGCGCAGGTCGGCCCCCGCGCAGAATCCAGCTGGCTGGCGACTGTGGATGATCAACGCGTGGGCCTCCGCGCAGAGTCGATCGTGCGCGGCGGCAAAGATCTCGAGTTCAGCCAGCGTTTGTGACCCGATCTCATTGCAGGGCGCACGGTGGAGCGCCAACTCGACGACTCCCTCGCGCAGCTCCCAGGAGAGGGTCTCTCCCTGATAACTCTCAGTGATCTCCATAAGGCTAGTCCCGATTCTCCTCTTGTTGCTCCCTGGCCGCCGCCTCTTCCTCGAGCGTCTCTTTGAGATTTCGTGTCCCGAGCGCCATCATAAACATCACTCCGAAGAAGAAGATGAAGAGCAGAAAGATCAGTCCCAGAATGACCATTGGTTTCTCCTTATGCCTTTCTTGTCTGGTAGAGATTCTCGATCTCGCGATGAAAGGCCTGATTGACGGCGTCGCGCCGAATCTTTCCGTTGGCGGTCAAGAGCCCACTCTCAATCGTCAGGGGCTCTCGTTGGCGATGAAAGGCGAGGACCCGCTTGTAGTGGGGAAGCGATCCGTTGACCTTGTCGATCGCTTCCTGAACCTGTTCCTCCGACACCTCACCGGTGACGATCGCCGCCAGAAAACTGCGGTCATTGCCGATCACCACGCACTGTTGGGCCGTGGGCAGGTTGAGCAGGATCTTCTCCTCGATCGGTTCTGGCGCGACATTGTGGCCGGAGTTGAGGATCAGCAGGTTCTTGATCCGCCCAACAATCGACCAGTTGCCGGCGGCATCGATCTCGCCCTGATCGCCAGTCCGGAACCAGTCTCCACGCATCGCCGCCGCCGTCACTTCCGGCTTGTTCCAGTATCCGGCAAAGATATGCGGGCCGCGGACGACGATCTCATTCCCCTCGTCCAGTCGCATCTCGATCCCCGGAATAGCCGGACCAACCCGACCCGGGACAAAGTTGTGCGGATCGTCCATCGTGCAGATTGCCGTCGTTTCAGTCAACCCATACACCTGGAGCACCCGAATCCCGAGCATCTGAAAGAAGAGCTGGGTCTCGCGGGCCAGCGGAGCTGAACCGCAGATCAAGGCCCGAATACCGGGGCCAATCTTCTGCTGAATGGTTTTGAAGATGAGGCGCTCCGCGAGGCCAAGCCAGAATCGATCGATCATTCCCGCCCGACCCATCTGCTGCCTTCCCCAGGCCTCACGACCACGCTCGTAGATGATTCTGATCACCGCCGGTTTCGCCGCGAGCGAAGTCTCCACCCCCGTTCGAATTCGCTCCAGCAACGTTGGAACGTTAAGGAAGTAGTTCGGTTCCGCCGCCTTCAGTTCATCGGCCAACCGGTTGAGGTCCATCGAGAGCGAGAGGAGGCTGCGCCGCGAGAGGGCGGTCAGGAGGAGGATCCAGGATCCGGCAAAGCAGAAGGGCAGGTAGTGGAAGATCTGGTCCGCGGTTTGGGTTGTGCTCCCCTCCATCAACTGGTCGAGTCGCATCCCGGTGCAGGGAACCATGTGGTTGAGATTGCGCACATTGAGCATGACGCCCTTTGGCTCGCCGGAGGTCCCCGAAGTGTAGATGATCGTGACGAGCGCCTCTTCGTCGCGGGCCAGCGGCGCCGGAGCGATCTCGCCACCAGCCTCGGCCGTGCCAAAGATCTGCTCAAAGAGGGCGAGGGGCGGGGCGCCTGCGGTCCAGTTGGCGGCGATCCCCTCACGCAACTGCTCATCGCCGCAACAGACCAGCGTTGCCCCGCAGTCACGGAGCATAAAGACCAGCTCGCCCGGCGCCTGCCGGGCATAGAGAGGGACCACCACGATCCCCTCCGCCATCAACGCCAGATCCAGGGCTACCCAGCGGATGCTGTTGGGCGCCAGGAGCCCACAGCGGTCGCCCGGCCGCAGCCCCGACCGGCGAAGGAATGCCCGGGCCTGTCCGACCATCTCCAGCAGCTCCCGCGCCGTCACCGTGACCGGTCCACTCTCCCGCATCTCCCGCAATACCGGGCGCGCGCCGCTCTCTCTCAACTCGCTGAAGATCTTTTCCAGAAAATTCATGCCAAAAACTCTTAATTGATCGATCCGCCGCTCATCCTCTCCGGGTCGCTCCTACTGCTCGCCGTACTTATCGAGCAGCTCACGAAGATCCGCGCTGAGCGGTGGCAGATACTCCTCCCAGTGGTGGATGCCCTGCCGCACCGGGAATTCAGGATAACGCCTCTGGACGTGCTCTTCAAAATAGATCCCCATCCGGGCCATCGTCTTCAGATTCCGGGCCACGGTCCGCCCGATCCCGTCCTGGATCCGTTCCTGCTCGAGGCGCAGCTTTTCGAGAATCACACCCAGCCGGCCCTCCAGCTCCGGATCATCGACCGTCAGCAGGAGATCCGACTGGCCCCGCTCGTTCATGAGGTTGCGAATCCGCTCATCCATCGTCACCCCAGCCGAGGCGACCATACCCGGCATGCAGGTCACGATCCCGTGGAAACGCGAGGAGACCATCATCCGGCAGGCACGGAGGATGCTCACCAGCTCATACATATTGTACTGATCACTGGAGAAGATCGGCGTTGGCCCCAGCTGCTCAACCATCCGATCGCAGGCCCGACGATCGAGCATCTCCATCGCCACCAGGACGACGAAGACCCCATGCTCTTTCCGGAATCGATCGACCGCCCGCGACATCGACTTGATATAGAAATCGTAGGCCCGCTCGACCTCCGGTCCGGAGTTGTGAAAGTAGACCGACCGGTAATGGCTCTCCCGACCCGCGCCGGTGAGGGCATAGCCTAGGTACTTGGTGACCGAGGCCTTGACCGGCCACCAGAACGGATTGATCGGACAGACGACCAGCACGGGCTGCTGTCCATCCCAACCGGCCTTGCGCAGCTCGGTCTGACCATAGACCAGCGGCCGCGGTTCGAAGGTCCACGCCGTGTCGGTTCCGAGCTCCGTGACGACGCCGAGGCGCCCCAGCACCTCCTGTGATTCGGGGTTACGCGTGATGACCATCGAATTTGAGCAGTAACGGGAGACCATCCAGGAGACCAGGGCGTCCATCTGTCCCGCCTCCGCGCCGTAACCAACGGAGAGTTTGTTCATCGCCGCCGCGATACCCAGCGAGCCGACCATCATGGTCGTCAGGGCATTGGCGAACTTGCTCTTGAACATCGACCCTTCGCAGGCGACCACTCCGTCAAACCGGGGAATCTCACGCCAGAGCATCGGCGGGAAGATGTCCGGCAGTCGGACCTGCTCAACCCCGTCAAAATAGCCCCGGGTCAGATCGAAATTCTGACTGAGGACGCTCAGCTGACACTGCTCCGGGCCGAGCACGTGACGGATCTGCCGGAGCATCTCCTCGACCCGCACGTCGGCCCCCGTGTTCCGGGTCCCGTTGTAGCCCGTAAAGAGCAGCCGCAGCTTCTCACCCGGCTGCCAGCGGTGACCGCCACCCAGCATCCATTTTACTTTCGCCGCCTCGATCAGACCGCTGACCCAGGCTTCGAGCACGATGTCCATGTTCATTGTCCGCCTCCACGCGCCTCCGCCGGCCAGTCTCGGTATGGGTAACTGAATTCATGCTCTTTGCTGAACCGTAACAGCGGATAGCTATACTCGGAGAAGGGAACCGGATGTTTGCCTGTCTCACGAGTGATGTTGGTATTGTCGAAGACCGTGTTGAACGTGATATAGGGCAGAAAGACCTTCAGCAGCGTGGCCCCGAGCGAGAGTGGCGTCCCCCGCAGATTATCGGCGATCCAGTTGTTGATGGCCGTGAAGGGCCGTTCCAAAACAGGAATGAAGACCGGTGGGCGACCATTTCGCGCCCGGGCGAGGGCCTGGGTCAGTTCGATGAAGGTCTGGGAGCTGCGGCCTGAGGAGAGATGGTAGATGTCGTGCTCGGGGTTCGCCTTCTGGTGGATCGTCACCAGCGACTCGGCGACGAAGTCGACGTTGACGATGTCGATCTGGTCGTCGGGACGGAAGGGGAGCACCGGCAGCCCCGCCAGGAAGACGAAGGAGCGGACCATATCGAACTGGGTCGTCGCCGCGTGCCGGCTGTCCCCAAGGATGATGCTGGGCCGAAAGACGGTGTGGCGCACATCCGGCAGAAGCTCGCTTACCATATGCTCACAGAACTTCTTCGTGCGGGCATATGGATCATAGTCGGATCGATTCCAATCGAGCGCCGTCTCCTCTTTGACCACCTCACTGAAGCGCTGGCCGGCAATGGCCACGGTGCTGACATCACTAAAACGGCGCAGCCCGTGGTGATCCTGCGCCGCCCGCGCCAGCTTGATCACTTCGAGCGTTCCCCGGAGGTTGACGTTGAGGCACGTCTTCTCGCTCTTCCGGTTGAGCGAGGCGGCGCAATGGATGACCGAATCGGTCGTCTCCGCCAGTTCACGATAGTCGCCTTGATCGAGCCCAAATCCGGACTCCGTCAGATCGCCCCGGAAGATCCGGATTCGTGACCGCAGCAGTTCGTTGAAGCGCGGAAACTCGAGGTGCAGCTGCATCGCCCGCCAGAGCCGCTCCTCAGCTTCGCGAGCATTCCTGGCCCGCACCAACAGGTTGAGCCGATCACTGTGCCCCTCGAGCAGCAGCGTTGCGACATGCGCTCCCAGATACCCGGTCGCTCCGGTCAGAAAGATAGCCATAAACTTAAATATTACCGCCGCTTAATTCGTGTTTCTGGTGCGCATCAGGAATGCCAGCACCAGTGAGGTCATCCCGCCTGCCCCGATGGCTCCCATCGATGACATGAGCATGTACTGTTGCAAATTGAAATGCTTTCTGGCCAGTTCGAGCGGAAGCTTGCCGCTCGCGACGGCATACGCGGTCATCTGGTCAAAGAATCCCGGATTGACCCACCTGCTGAAGATGTACTGGACGGCCGGGGAGAGAATCGCCACAATCACGCTGACCCCGATTCCACTCAGCAGCGCTTCAATGAAGCCGATTCTTCCGCCCAGCGCCCGTCTCTTCTCACGAATGGCGAGATACATCATTAAAACGGCCGGGAAGAAGAAGAGATTGGTCAGAATTGGGTGCTGGGAAATGTAGCGGTCATGCAGACCGACCAGGTACTCTCCCACCACCCAGATCAGGCTGACCAGCGAGAAGATCAGCCCCCATTTAATCTCCAGTTTCATTGGGATGGTCTCCAAATTGGCTCCAGGCTCAGTCTGGCGCGGGCCGGTTGAGGCCATCACCGACTAACACCGCTCGACTCGCGCCAACTCGACTGGGGAGAGCCAACCCCAATGGAGCCTCGATCAAACTATGAGGTGAGTGATGCCGGTGCCGGAGCCTTGGCAACCCCACTGGCCCGCCGCGATTTGTTCTCCACTGAACGCCCCTCGATCAATGGATATGACCATTTGCGAAGAGCCGGGATGTGGATGTTGATCCAGTAGTCCCACCAGTCGAGGTAGCTTGAATCGTAACCAAAAACCTCGGTCTCGTCAGCAGGCAGCAGGGCGGAGAGGATCTCGACATTGTTGGCTTCAAAGACATATTCGTTGTGGAGAATAAATGGTTCGTAGAGGTCGATGATCTTCATTACCCGGTCGAGGTCACGTTCGACCCTGACCAGTGATGAACGCATGGCCGGCAATGGTGAGACGATTCGCTGCAGCGCCTGGATCAACTGCTTCTGGCGTGGCGCGGAGAGGTTCTGGTAGCGCTCCTTCGAGACGGGGATCGTGTCGAAATAGGCCAGCAGTCGCTGGTTCAGATCATCCTGGGCGCGGTAGTACTTGCGGTGGGCAAGCCCGGTCAGCTCGATCGTCCGGCGCATGTTGCACGGATTGGCCCCGGAAGTCGCCAGCTGGTAGATCTGTTCGTGGCGTCGCGCGATGAGCGCACTGCCGATGAGGATCATCCCGCGCACTACCAGATCGACCGGAATGATGTCGAGACATTTGTTCCGATTGGTCGGCATCTGGCGGAAGAATGTGCCAAGCAGGTAGGACATCGGAGCGGAGGTGTTCACCCCCTCGTTCCAGCCCTTGAATGGATCATGGGTCGAGGTCTCAACGATCGAGGGACGGACAATCGCTATTGGCAGGCCGCCCCCCCGCTGAGCGAGCAGAGATTCAGCAAGACTCTTGGTGAAGGTATAGGTGTTCGGCCAGCCAAGCTCGCGCGCCCGCGCCATGCCCGCCTCGGTCAGCTCATGCCGAACCCAGCGCTGCTGCTGTTTGCGGATCTGGCCCTCGAGTTCCGCCGGGGCAATGTTGCGGCCCCGCGCCAGCAATTGCTGGTGGAGCATCTCGGTCACGGCCGGGCTCTGGGCACGCTCCTCGATCTCGCTGGCCATTGCGAGCAGGGACAAGTACTCCTTCTCGGCATCGAAATCGGCACATCCCTTTGGCGTGTAGTTATGGTGGAGCGTCTCGTGGATTCGTCCATCCCGGTGACCGACCACATAACAGGTCGAGAGATGGAGCACCGCCGCACGCGCGCACTGACGCTGGAATTCCAGCACATTTATCGTTCCGTCGACGTTGATCGAGAGAGCCTGGCGGAGATCGGGATTGAAGTCAGTCAGACCCGAGCTGTTGACGATCAGGTCGAGTTCACGCTGCAACTCGTCGATCTTCTCCGCGGCGATGCCCAGGCCGGGCTGACTGACGTCACCTTCCACGACCTCAACCTTGGTGGCCATGAAGCTCTCAAAACCTTCCGGCAACTTGTCGTGCAGGGGATCGAAGAGCGGCGATTCGAGGAGAATCTTCTCAAAGCGCTTCTGTCCGCTGGTCGAGCGCTGGCGCCTGATCAGCAGATAGACTTTTTCGATGTCAGGTATCTCTTCGAGCAGTTTGGCCAGCCAGACCTTGCCAATGAAGCCGGTGAAGCCGATCAGCATGACCGTTCGTCCCCGGTAGGTCTCCCGGACCGACAACTGTGCTGGCAGCTCACGCCCATCGAACCGAATGCGCGGGAGGCGGAGGGGCTGGAATGGCCGCTCTGCGGCCCGGATTCCGCGCCAGAGGCTCTCCGGGTCTCTGGTGAAGCCAAGATTGCCGAGCAGCGTCTCCGCCTTCACTCTTCCGTCGGGCTTGCGACCGATGATGCGGGCGAGGATCTGCCGTGGTCGGATGACCGGGGTGAGGAGTCGACCAGTCGCCAGGCCATCCCGAAATTCGAGGCGGTTGGCGATCAGCCCGTCGACGCCGAGGTGGCGCGCGAGAGGGCGCATGACATGGTCGAGCCCCTGACTGACCAGGACGACCCGCTCGCCGCGGGCGACCAGTTCGCGCAGCTTCGCCACTCCGGCTGGTTTCAGCCGCGGTCGGAGCACATACTCGAAGTACTCCTCACCGAGCAGGTCAAGGCGGTCCTCACTCACTCCGCGCAGCAGGGTGTGGAGGACGCGCGTGGCGACCCGGCGGCTGATCGAATAGAGGATCGGGCGCACCAGGGCGAGCAGAGCCAATCCGCCTCGTCGCAGCCAGCGCTCAGAGAAACGATGCGCGTTCCAGGTAAAGAAGGCGACCGGGCGCACGGCCGAAAGGTTGAGGAGACTCCCCTCGACCCGCCAGAAAGTCGCCTCGGTCGGCGCGGCCACTGCTGGCGAACGCGAATTCAAGCCTTTATTGGTGCCACTGGATTCAGTTCTAGACATATGACCGGCAGACTGCTCCACAAACGTCATCAACCATTTGTACGTCGATTTGAACCGATACATACCGGTCATCCCGGAGATCATTGATTCTTCACAATTAACGGATCATGAAACCCTAAAATCGGCTTCAAGTCAAACCTGCATTTGGTCTGCTCCCGCCCGCGCCCGCCATTTGGTGCGCGAGGCCTCCCCAGCCGTGCTGGTGACGGTCCGCTTCGACCCGCCCGCGGCCGGCGCGCCATTTTCACAGCGCAAGATTTTTGGCTGTTGGCAACCCGATAGACTTATCTTCAATCATAGGGCTATAATCGACCGTTTGTTAACGGTAACAATATTGATTGGAGCCAGTTATCTGCCAAAGCACTCGGCAGGGCATCTGGCAAACTCAAGGCCACGATCTGGCCGCCGATGAGTCGTCGTCACCGATTGCACCGGGTGACATTTCTGCTG
>Ga0209972_10002409_pt1 | contig 15350 bp, 14 predicted proteins | sample NOAtaG_7_FD_187302 | JGI IMG/M metagenome (GOLD analysis project Ga0209972, IMG submission 187302) | Freshwater lake microbial communities from Lake Erie, under a cyanobacterial bloom - NOAA_Erie_Diel1S_2200h metaG (SPAdes) (version 2) | ecosystem: Environmental > Aquatic > Freshwater > Lake ... | reverse complement strand
AGGTTGGAACGGCCACCATTAGCCTTGACGAGCTATCCCAGGCTCTTCATACGAACTTAGAAGAAGAGCGTCTAAAAAAGCATGCCTCGACCTGGCAAGAGGCCCACGACCGGATTGTACAATGGCATAGGGAAGGCTTGAAAATTGGCTTTACCAATGGATGCTTTGATATTCTGCATCCAGGACATATCAAGATTTTGAGGGAATCTCGGCAAGCTTGCGACCGGTTGGTGGTCGCCGTGAACAGCGATGCGTCCGTAAAACGCCTCAAGGGCGAGTCTCGCCCCTTTCATTCAGAGTCATCCCGTATGCACGTTTTAGAAGCCATGAGTGATGTAGACTTGGTCGTGCTTTTCGATCAAGACACCCCCCTTGAGCTCATTCAGTATTTGCGTCCAGATTTATTGGTTAAAGGCGCTGATTATACCGTTGAAACAGTGGTGGGTGCCAAAGAAGTTCTGTCATGGGGTGGGGACGTGCTTCTTGTGACCCTTCAAGAGGGTCACAGCACCACAAGTACGCTTCAAAAAATGGAGCGGGCTTAAAAGATCCTCTTGGGCCTTTTTTAATGCCATTAAATGTGTGAGTTTGTCAGTGGTCGGGGTGGAGAGATTCGAACTCCCGACATCCTGCTCCCAAAGCAGGCGCGCTACCAGGCTGCGCTACACCCCGACATGTCCTTCGATACACGATCTGAAAGACCTACGCAAGGGGGAACATACGTTCCTTTGCAAAAAGTGTTTATTAAAAGCCGCTTGCTATGAGGCTTTTCTTTTTGCATCATGAAGGAAAAACAGGGACGCTTTAAATCATGACTCGTCACGCCCTAAAACGCGCCGCACGTGCCCAGGACGGCTTTAGCCTTGTGGAGCTTTCCATTGCCCTTTTGATCATTGGTCTCATTGTGGGCGGGGTCCTCAAGGGGCAAGAACTCCTGGAAAGTGCGCGCCTTAAATCAGCCTTGACCCAGGTGAATGAGTTTCGTCTCGCTACCGGTGTCTTTATGGACAAGTATAACGCCCTGCCGGGAGACTTTGATAAAGCCAGCGACTACATCGCCTCTCACTTGAAAAACGGCAATAACGACGGTGTCATAGAAGGGCCAGGACTTTCCTCGACTGGCCCAGGTCACGAAGCGCTATCGTATTGGCAACACCTCTCGGCGGCGAACCTTTTACCGACCACGGGCCAACTTCCTTCAAGCGGCGTTGCGACTTTTGGGTCGGGGGCGCCGCGCGCAAAAATTGGAGGCGGCTTTACCATCCAATATGATCATTTCGGTGACGCCAAACACTGGTATCTTTTGGGTCAAGAAAACGGTGATCGAGGTAATGGGGCCCTTTTGACCCCCCAACAGGCCATGAGTATCGATCAAAAGGCCGACAGCGGTCGTCCCAAAGAAGGCCAAATTCGCGCTGAAGAAGGGGTGGGGGCAGCCCCTGGTAGTTGCGTCACACCCCAAGGCGCCTATAACGGTCAAACCAAGGATAAAGCGTGCGTTTTATACTTTCAAATGTAAAACGTTTTCTCGGTGACGATGCGGGATTTTCTCTTTTAGAGTTATCGGTTGCATTGGCCGTTATGGGAATCGTTGCCGCCTCAGGTCTATCCCTTATGGGCGCACGCGTGAGTGCCGTGCAACAAAAAGTCACAAGAGATCATCAAACATTCTTATTAAAAAGTCTTGCGAATTATCTTTTATCCCAAGGAAAACTTCCGTGTCCCAGTCAAGATCTTAAGGGATATGCCAAAAAGACATGTAAAAACCCCAGCGAGGCTGTGGGGTACGTTCCCTTTGAAACTTTGGGACTTACATCAAAAATTGCCCAAGACGGGTGGGGAAAAGTGATGCGATACGGGGTTCACCCCCAAATGACAGAACGCCTTGATGCGGTGAACGAGGATAAGACAGAAGCCATTTGCAAGGTGGAGGAAGGGCCCTTAGTCATTCAAAAAGATGGCGCCATTATATCCCCCCCACCCAGTAACCCCTTTAGTGTTGTGCTTTACAGCCAAGGAAGTGCCATAGGTGCCCTTAGCGAAAGCGAGCGCATCAATGATGCCCAAGATTTAGTTTTTGTGGAAAAAGACTATATCACCCACAAAGAACATCCCCACAGACATCTCTTGGTTCATAAAACGCGCAATGATCTTTTAGGTCATTACGCTGGCTTTTCTTGTCCAGCATATATAAATCAAGTTAATTTGCTCAAGCGACAAAAAGCACCCCTGGAAGGTGAAGAGATGCCCGTGATGTCATCAGGCGAACCCCCTCCTGACTTTTCTTGGGGAGACTAAACCCCCGTGACGATGGCAAGGGAAAACGCTATGGTGCACCGTAGCTAAATGAGGTGTGCCCATGGATCTTGTTGACGTTGTATTGCCGCAAAGGTTGACCCAGGCTTATACATACGGCGTGCCTAAAAGCTTATCTTTTCTAGAGGCAGGGCAGTTTGTCAAAGTTCCCTTTGGCACCAAGGAAAAAATTGGCCTTATCTGGCAGAAACGTTCCAAAGAAACACATAACAACGACTTTACCTTAAAGGAGGTCAGTGCCTGTTTGGACGCGCCGGCGCTTCCAGGTCAAACACTCTCGTTCGCGAGGTGGGTTTCAGACTATACGGTAACGCCCCTGGGTCTTGTCCTCAAGATGATCGTCCCGCAGCTTTCGTTTTTGGAGGAACGGATCGAAACCTATGTGTGGCGATGGGCGAGTGAGGATCGAAAACCCCTGACGCGCCTGCGCCGCCAGATCAAAACCTCTTTAGAAAAAGGGGTGATGGCAGAAAATCTTACGCAGCTTGCAAGTCGCCTTGGGGTGAGCACTACGACTCTAAAGACCCTTGAAAAGGAAGGCATGATTGAAAAAGTACCAGCGACGCGCGAGGAGGCGCCGATTTGTATTGAAGAGGGACTTCTTACCTTTAACGACGAGCAAGGGCGCGCCGTTCAAAGGCTGCAAGAATCCGTGCGACAACGCGCCTTTCAAGTGACGCTTTTGGACGGTGTGACGGGATCTGGCAAAACAGAAGTCTACCAAGAGGCCGTCTTTGAGGCGCTGCGCCTTCAAAGACAAGTCCTTATTTTGCTGCCTGAAATTTCGCTTACTCCCCAAGGGCTTGCCCGTTTCGAGCGTCGTTTTGGCCAAAAACCGCTTTTGTGGCATTCGGGTGTTTCAGAAGGAACCAAGGCCGTTATCTGGCAAAAAGTCATCAAAGGTTCGCCTTGCGTGGTCATTGGGGCAAGGTCTGCCCTATTTTTGCCATTTTCGCGCTTGGGTCTTGTGGTGGTGGATGAAGAGCACGAGCATGCCTATAAGCAAGAGCAAGGGGTCATGTATCACGCGCGCGATATGGCGGTGGTGCGCGCCCATCTTGAGAAAATCCCCGTGATTTTAGCCTCGGCTACCCCCAGTGTGGAAAGCCTTGTGAACGTGGCCCAAGGAAAATATCAAGAGATTCAGCTAACACAAAGATACGCCGATGCAACCCTTCCCCTGATTACCCTTGTGGACAGACGAAAAGAGTCCCCCCCAGCAGGCGGGAAACGGTGGATTGGGGATGCCCTTCATCAAAAGCTCCAAGAAGTCCTAGAGGCAGGACAACAAAGTCTTTTATTTCTAAACCGCAGGGGCTACGCGCCTTTGACTTTGTGTCGCCGGTGCGGCGAACGTCTTGAATGCCCGTCTTGCGCGAGTTTCCTTGTGGAGCACCGCACCAAAGGGATTCTTATGTGCCACCAGTGCGGACACACAAAACCTACCATGACACAGTGCCCCGGTTGCGGGGGGGAAGACTGCCTTGTGGCGTGCGGGCCTGGGGTCGAGAGGCTTAAAGAAGAAATCACGCGTCTTTTTCCTTTAGCGCGCGTGGGGGTGATTACCAGTGATCAGGGGTCCGTCAAAGAGCGCGCCCATCAGCTGCGTGCCATGGAAGAGGGCGAGATTGATATCCTTATTGGAACCCAGATGATTGCCAAGGGGCATCACTTTCCGGGTCTTACCTTTGTAGGCGTTGTGGACGGCGATTTGGGACTTTGCGGGGGGGATTTGCGAGCAGGCGAACGGACCTATCAGCTTCTTCACCAGGTTGCGGGGCGCTGCGGTCGGGAAGAGGTACAAGGGCACGTGATGATTCAAACCTACGCGCCCGATCATCCCGTGATGCAGGCCCTTTCAAGCGGCGACAGAGCAGCCTTCATGGACGCGGAAATCGAGGCGCGGCGCCAGTTTCAGATGCCGCCCTTTTCAAGGCTTGTGGGGGTGATTTTCTCAGGATCCGATGAGGGGCTTATCTCTCAAACAGCGAGCATGGTTGGGGCAAAACTGGCGCGCATCCAAAACGTTGTCATTTTGGGACCTTGCCCCGCGCCCTTGTCACGGGTGGGCGGACAGTTCCGCTGGCGTCTTCTTGTGAAGGCTGAAAAATCCCATAAGTTGCAAGGAATCTTAGAAAAAATCTTAAAAGAGCCTCACCCGTCCAAAGTACGGATACAAATTGACGTGGATCCTTATTCCTTTTTATAATTGGGAATTCTGAATACGTTTAAGGAATGCATCTTGGCGAATCACCTTAAAAAACTAAGTGAATGGAAAGACGCGGGCTTCCTTGATGAAGGCGTGTACGAGCGCATTCTTGCGTATGAAAAAACAGCCCAAAAACCCCAATGGATGCTATATGGTTTGGTGACCCTTGGCGTTGGGAGTGTTGCGCTGGGGATTATCGCCACCATTGCCGCCAACTGGGCACATATTGCAGACGGCGTGAAGCTAAGCGTTAATTTTCTTGGCCTTAGCGTTGTGGGGGGCACGGCCTATTGGGCAGATATAAAAAAGAAAAAGCTGCTAAGTGAAGGCGCCCTTTTTCTTTTCTTCTTGTGGTGCATCGCCTCCATCGGGCTTATCTCGCAGATCTATCACCTAAGTGGAGATTTATATCAACCTCTTTTCTTGTGGACAGGGCTAACGCTCGGTGTTGCGTGTTTAACGCGCACCCTTGTGATACCTCTTTTTTGGGTGGGAGCCCTTTCCCTTGCGGCGACAAGCCTTTACTATAACACACCCTTTCAAAAATCGTTGGGATGGGCCACCTTTGGCATCAGTCTTCCCTTCGTCCTTGCCATCGTTGGATTTTCATTACAAATGTTCTGCAAAAACCTTCCTTTGACACGGGCATTCTTGTTAGGGGCGCTGATAATTTCCATGGGGTGCGAAATCATTTTATACATGGAAGGGATTTTTTCACATACTGTTAAGGGTGTTCCTCTCATTCGCTTTGGTCTTGCGGGCACTTTGGGCCTCCTGATCTTGGTGCATCCCCTTTATCAAAAAGGGCAAAAAGCTTGGCTTTTTGCTGGGATTGCCTTTTTCATGGTCACAGTAGAGTGTTCTCTTTTGCAACATGGGGACATTTTTTGGCGCGTGATGATCTTGATTTTGGGTCTGGGTTTTTTGATGAGTATGGCCATTTTTTTGGCCAGTACGGGCTCGAAATTCCTGTTCCAAACCGTGATTCTGTTGGCAGGGCTGCGTCTTGTTCTTTTTTACATAAGTCTCGTGTCAGGTCTTGAGACCATGGGGCTCAGCCTCATTTTGACGGGTCTTTTCATCGTGGCCATGGTGCTTTTGTGGAAGAAGCATAAAGACAGATTATTTGTGACAATGAAGGAGATCTCATCATGACAAAAAGACAAAGCTTGATGATTCTTTCCTTGGTCGTGCCTGTGGTAATATTGATGTCCCTTGCCGGGCGTCATCATCTAAGGCAAGGAAGCGGCGTTGAAATCACTCTGCCTATCGCTGGGTACGATCCCAGGGACTTTCTGTCGGGACATTACGTGACTTACAAGGTTGATTACGGCGCTGCAATCCCTTGTCAAAGAAGTAAAAAAAATGAAGTTTGGTACGTGTGTCTTGAGACGAAAACGGCGACGCAAAAAAAGCCCGAGCGGTGCCCCCAAATGATTAAAGGCACCTGTAAGGCAGGCACGTTTACGGCAGGGATCGAACGGTTCTATATCCCTGAAACCAAAGCAACGTTTCTTGATGAGAAAACAAGGGGGGGTAAGGCGTCCCTTGTGGTGACGGTGGACGAGGAAGGAAACGCAAGGGTGAAAGATCTTCTGATTGAGGGGCGCTCTTGGCGGGAAAATCAGTAATTGTCCCCCCTTTTCTTGACAGGCGCTTGAGAGAAGTGTTTAGGTGAAATGATCAAACCCAAAGAGTGATCCCATGGAAAAAGTCGCCTCAAAAGAACTCTCCTTTCAATGCCTTGATGGTCTAGGGGCACTTGCGTCCAGCTATGACACATTCATTGTGGATTTGTGGGGGGTCATTCATGATGGCCACCAAACCTTTGAGGGTGTGGGTGAGGCGCTCGCACGCCTGCAAGCCCAAGGCAAGACTGTTGTTTTTCTTTCCAACTCACCGCGCCGATATTTCAGCCTTGAAAAGCAATTATCTGATTTAGGGATTCCGCGCACGTTTTATGAACGTGTGTATTCATCGGGCGAAGACGCTTATAACGCCCTAACCCAAGAACACCGCGGCAAGATGTGTTATCCCTTGGCGGCGGCCGCCCACGCGGATCTTTTGGATGATCTTGGCTCTCAGGTGACCTATGACGTGAAAGAAGCTGATTTTCTTTTAAACACAGGTCCTTACCCCCTTGTGATTGAGGATCATGAAGCGCTCCTTGCCCAGTGCATGACCCTTGATTTGCCCATGATCTGTGTGAACCCTGACATGAGCGTGATTACGCGGGGTGTTGAGATTCTCTGTGCAGGATCTCTTGCAGCGCGCTACAAAGAGCTTGGGGGACGCGTGAGTTATCACGGAAAACCCTTTGAGGCCATCTATACGCGTCTTTGGGAAATCTTAGGAAAGCCCGATAAAAGTCGCATGATTGCCACGGGTGATTCCCTGAACACAGACGTACAAGGCGGCACTCACTTTGGCATCGACACCATTTTGGTCATGAGCGGCCTTGAGGGAAGCGCTCTGGGTGTACGCCCAGGGGACACAGCACCCGAGGACAGGCTTGCCACGCGGTTTGCCCAAAAAGGGATCGCCCCCACCTTTGTGCTGCCCCAATTTAATTGGTAAAGACCCCTCATTTGTCCCTTGCAATGGGGAAAGTGTCATGGTAAATCTGAGGCACTAAAAAAGCCGGATTAGCTCAGCTGGTAGAGCAACTGATTTGTAATCAGTAGGTCGGGGGTTCGAATCCCTCATCCGGCACCACTTTTTTGAACCCTCCAGTCGACCTAAAAATCTCTTATCTAGAAGCTGCCATAAGAAAAGCAGAAAGCATCAAGATCCCGATAACCATCAAGCCCGAAAATCCCCAGATCGGTGTTTTAAGGGGCGGTAACTCTGTTGTATCAAAAGGCATAGCCAGTTGATATTGCGTCTGGCATTGGGGGCAAAAAAGCAGTTTTTGCTTGCCAAGGGGAATGGTGGGAATAAAGAAAATATCGATAAACTTTTGAAACCCGACAACGGAAAGGTAGGGGCTTTCGCAGTGACTACATTCACAATTGATGGCGTACTCGTCTATTTGTTTTGTGCCCCATCCCCAAAGAAAAAAAATCGTATATCCTTTTCTACTGTTTAAAAACTGCTCTTGTCTATCATCTTCTAAAAAATAGTGTCAATAAAAAACTGTCATTATATTGATTTAGAAGAATTAATTTCTATGTCTCTCATATATTAAGTGTCATTACATTAAAGAAAAGCAGATTGACAGAGAAAACGAGGGGTGCTACCGAGCTCTGGGCATTTTTAAAGAAGAGGTATGAATGGCTAGTTGGGTGCGCGTCTTGGTGTGCATTACGTTGGGGATGGGAAGTAGTCTTTGGGCGAGCCGTTCTGATGTTGATTTAGAAGCAACAGTCTACGGCCAAAATCACCAATTTAAAGAAGCCTGCCTTATCTTTCAAACCAATGAACAGTTGGAGGTCATCACCGCGTTTTCAGGCACGCTAAGTACTTTGAAGTCGGGTGAGTATCCCGAATGCCTCAGCTATGACCAATATCTTGATGACGCAAGATTTCCCAGAAACCATGTGCTGACCTGTGCGTCTGGTTTTTACGACTATTGGAAGACCTCGCGGCACGCGCCTGACCAACAAGTGATGTTGGCGCCTGAACACTGGTACGTCTCCTTTGACGCAAGGCTTAAGACGCCACTTACAAAAGAAGCGCTTAAAATGGTGGACAAAATTTCGCAAATTCGCTTGAACCCTTATTATGCCAAGGGAAAGTTTGAACACACCCACGATGAAGCCGTCTCCGATTACGCCGTGGTTGTTTTAGGCGCGCCAAAGGATACAACCTATCATCCCCTACCGATTTATCCTTTTTTTTGTGCGGATTACTTTGAAGGAGTTATGGGGTTTTTTGAAAAAGAAGATCAGAATTCTTATACCCGCAAGGGCACGCATTTTGAAGAGGTTTGCGCGTCTGTTGATTCCTGGTTTTGCGGAATAGTCTGTCCTTTGCCGGAAAAACACAAATCAAAAAGTCATTTTTTGAAAAAACCACCCGCCGTAGCGCCAAAGAGTGCGTCCGCCAAAGGGGCGGGCCTCATCATGATAGATTACGATCTTTATCACAATCCAAGAGGACGTCTTGTGGGTGTTTTTAACGGCTATATGTATAAAAATCAGGGAAATGATTTTGATCTTGCGACCCATGACGAGGCGTATCAAAACCCCGCGTGCTTTATGATGTTTAGGCGTCTTTATAACGGTACATTTTCTTGTGTGACCTTAGATGGTTTGATGTCTTAGCGCCCTAGTACTCTGGAAAACGGCGGTAAAAGATCATTTTTGCCCGCTCTGCCAGGAAAAGATAAACCAGTACGATGCCCCCCAAAACCCCGTAAAAACTCAAGGGCAGCGGCACGAAACCAAAGTACGATCCAAAGGGGGTAAAGGGAATGAGGGCCCCTGTGATCACAAGGCCCAAGGATATAAGGGTCAGGGTTCTGTTGGGTCTGCTTTGGAAAAAGGGTCTCCTTGTGCGGATCACAAAAATAATCAGGATTTGAGTTGTCAAAGATTCAACAAACCAGGCCGTTTGAAAAAGAGGGACAGACGCGTTGAACACCTTGGTCATGATCACAAAGGTCATGACGTCAAAAAGCGAGCTTAGTGGCCCCATGACAAGCATAAAGCGCACGACGGCTGTCAGGTTCCAGCGCCGCGGTTTTTCCAGAAAATCGCGGTCGACATTATCGAGGGGAATGGCAATTTCTGATAAATCATACATGAGGTTGTTAAGAAGAATCTGCACGGGCAGCATGGGCAAGAAGGGCAAAAACAAGGTGGCGCCTGCCATGCTGATCATATTGCCAAAGTTAGAGCTTGTAACCATGCGAATATATTTCATGATGTTGGCAAAGGTTTTACGGCCTTCAAGGATGCCGTCATAAACGGCACCAAGGTCTTGGCGGAGCAAAATCAAGTCGGCGGCCTCTTTGGCAACGTCTGCCGCGTTATCAACGGAAATACCCACATCTGCGTGCTGCAAGGACGGCGCGTCATTGATTCCGTCTCCCATATAGCCCACGACATGCCCCAGCTCTCGCAGCGCGTCGATCACGCGTTTTTTTTGCGCGGGCGTGACACGGCAAAACAAGTTGCAGTGCGTCACCTGCGCAAAAAAAGCTTCATCACTCATCTCGTTCATTTGAGAGCCAAGAAGGACACCTGTCACGGGAATGTCAAGATTTTGGCAAAGGTGAAGTGTCACATCTTCGTTGTCGCCCGTCAGGATTTTGAGGTCGACCTTGGCGTGGGTTAGGCTTCTTACGGTTATGTTCACCCCTTCTTTTACAGGATCGTAAAAGAGCGCAAAACCTGCAAACACAAGATCTGCTTCATCGGTTTTAAGGGCTTTATCCTGGGTGTGAGAGACCTTTGCCGAGGCAACCCCTAAAAGGCGCAGACCCTGGCGTGAGTGATGTTTATACATTTCTTGAAGCGCGCGGCGTTTTTCAGCTGTTAAAGGAGCGGTGCCCTCCTCGCTTTCATAGTGTGTTGAAAGGGCAAGCACATCTTCAGGGGCGCCTTTCACACATAAAAGACGCGCGCCTTCTTTTTCCACCAGCACAGACACGCGCCGTCTTTCAAAATCATAGGGAATTTCATCGATCTTAGACCACCCCTCTAGATCGACTTTCGTATGGGATAAAATCGCTTGATCAAGGGGGCTTTTGATGCCCGTTTCAAAAAAGCTATTAAGATAGGCAAGGCGAAAAACCGTAGGAGAGGTCTGGCCTTGGCAGCCCAGATGCTGGGCAAGCTCTATTTTGGCTTGGGTTAGGGTGCCGGTCTTGTCGGTACACAAAATATCGATGCTGCCCAGGTCATGGATGGCTGAAAGTCGCTTGACGATGACTTTTTTGTGGGAAAGACGCAAGGCCCCGCGCGTTAAGGTGACTGAAATCACCATGGGTAAAAATTCAGGCGTCATACCCACAGCAAGGGCAAGGGCAAAAAGCACCGTGTCCAGCCAAGGCTTAAAAAAGAAAAAATTGATGATAATCACAAAAAGCACCAACAGGAACGTAAGGCGCATGAGAAGAAATCCAAAAGTTTTGGTCCCAAGTTCAAAGGGAGTTTGGGGTTTTTTTTCCCCCAAGGACAAGGCAATGTGGCCAAAAAGGGTTTTCTCACCCGTGACGCATACAAGCATTTTTGCTTGCCCCGTTAAGACAGACGTCCCCATGAAAACGGCATTGGTCGCCCTTTCAAGGTCTTTGGCATCCTTGCCCAAATCACGAACCTCCTTTTCAACGGGAAAGCTCTCGCCCGTTAAAATTGACTGATTCACGTAAAGGTTATCTTGAAACAAAAGACGTCCGTCGGCGGGGACAAGGTCGCCCGCTGACAAAAGGACGACGTCTCCGGGCACAAGGTCGCTTACAAGAATGTCATGTTCCGTGCCGTCCCTGACCACGCGCGTGCGATCAGCCACAGACCGGCGCAGTTTTTCAGCTGCGTCATTGGCTTTGTGTTCTTGAAAGAAATCAAGGAATACACTGAGGAGCACGATGGTTGTGATAATGAAAAAGGAGCTTTTATCTCCTAAAAAACTGGAAAGTGCTGCAGCTGCAAGCAGCATCAAGACAAGAGGATTTTTGAATTTAGAAAGAAAAAGAAGCAATAGATGCTTTTTTTTGCTTTTGGAAATAACGTTGTGCCCAAAGACCTGACGCTTTTGCATCACCTGCGCGTGAGAAAGGCCATTTGTGTTTGTCTCGAGGGTCGCCATAAGACGCTCAAGAGAGTCTTGCCAAAAAGAGATGCTCACGGGCGAAAGTCCTGAGAAGGAGTGTACCAAGCTTAGTATGTGCCTATTTAGACGTGAGGCCTAGAACACGAGGGCAGAATCAGGGTTTCTACTTTGAAGCGTGTCGTTTGTGCACCGTGCGCGCAATCACGACAATCCCAAGAACAGAAACAAGACTGCTGAACATCAGATAGAAAGAGGGCGAAAGAGGATTCTGTGTTGTGTGTGAAAGGTATGTTGCGATGAGGGGTGTTGTGCCGCCGCCAATACCCTCTCCAAGGGCGATACTAAAGCCAAGCGCTGTATACCGCGTTTGCGGTGGGAAAAGATCCGTAAAGTAGGAAACAGTGGGCGCCACAAAGCCAGCGGATATGATGACAAGAATGCTTTTGTAAATAAATAAATGGGAAAAAGATTCGGCAAAATAAGAGAGATAAAAAAGAGGATAAGCTAAAAGGGCGTTAAAAAAACAAGAGCTAATCATCATCTTTTGTCGTCCCCATTTTTGAGCGAGAAGCCCGCAAATGGGTAAAATCAACATGAAAAGAGTCATAAGCCCCGATGTCATCAAAAGTGACTCTGACGTGGAAAAAGACAGTATTTCGTGCTCCATAAATGAGGACATATAAACCATGACGAGATTAAAAGGCACAAGTGTCCCCGCGCCGATAAGTGCAGTCCCCAAAATCAACGGGGTATGGGATTTAAAAGAGGTCCATATGGGATTAGGACTTTTCGCTACCTCACTGAGTGTTTCAAAAACGTGTGTTTCTGCAATTTGACGCCTTAACAAGAAAGCAGAAAAGCCGAGTGCTCCGCCGATAAGAAAGGGGATACGCCATCCCCAAGGGGGCATCTCTTCTTGGACAAAGAGTGCACCTATGAGTGTCCCTGTAATAGCACCAAGAAGGCTTGACGCAGGAACAAGGCTGCATAAGAGGGCTTTTCGGCGCGGGCCACTATGTTCAGCGATGAAGACGGCGGCTCCGGGGTATTCACCGCCCGTGCAGATCCCTTGGAGAATGCGGCAAAGTAAGACTAAAAGCGGTGCCAAGATTCCAATTTCTTCATATGAGGGCATCAAACCAATGGCAAAGGTAGGAATCGTGACGAGAATCACAGCAAGGGAGAGCGCTTTCTTTCGTCCAAATTTATCGCCAAGATAACCAAAGAACATCCCCCCAAAGGGTCTTGCGAGATAGCCTACGGCAAAGGCCGTGAGGGTTAAGAGAGAGGTGACAAAAGGATCCTGGGTTGGAAAGAAGATGGGTCCCAGGAGCGCCGAAAAAAACCCGTACAAGGTTACATCATAATATTCCAGGAAATTGCCTGACAGTGCCCCAATTAAATTTTTGCGAGAAGAAGCCAAAAGCATTAGTCTAATGCTCGAGAGAAGTTAAGATTGTTCATCTTGGTTGCCACGAAAGCCCCTTTCTTCAAGATAACTTTTTAACACATCATAAAAAGCATTGATGCGGGCGTCATCGCGGGAATTCTTAAGGCAAATATAATAAATGTCAACAATAGGGCCTTCTAAATCAGGCAAAACGGGGATTACCTTAGTTTTGTTGAGCGTGATGGCCTCTTTTGAGAGAGACAGAATGCCAAGTCCAAGCTCTGCTGCCTTTTGAAGCGTATGAGATGAATTAGTGATTATTTGAGCTCGTTTTTGCTTTGAAACCAAAGACAAATGCCAGTTTACACCCGAGTGAGGTTGGACAATATTTTCAGGGTAAGAGAGAAAGATATGATTTTCTAAGTCTGAAACTGTTTTCGGTGTGCCGTTGCGTTCAAGGTACTCGGGGCTTGCAAAGAGTCCTAAGTGAAAGCGCATCAAAAAACGCTGTTCAAGATGGGAGATTTCTCCCATATGAGGGCGCATGAGCACGTCTGATTCTCGCAGAGTCAAGTCCACAGGCTTGTCTTCAGCCAGAAGTGTTAAGTCAATATCAGGGTAAGACTCACGAAACCGAGGGAGCGCTCTGACCACAACTTGAGAGGTAAGCGCATGGGTTGTCGAGACGCACAAACGTCCTGTTGTTTCATTTTTTACAAGAAGTGAGTGTTTTAAGTTCTCAACGTCGGAAAGAATTTTTTGAGCTTTTTGGAAAAGGAGCTCACCGCTTGGGGTTAAAACAATGCCGTGCTTTCCTGCGACGTAAAGCTGGATTCCTAAGTCCTTTTGGAACCGTTTGAGTCTATCAGTAATGGCGGGTTGAGTCTTGCCCAACTGGTGTGTGGCACTTGTAATCTGCTTCTCGCGAGCGACCACATAGAAAATTCTGAGGGCTTCTAAATCCATTATTATTCCTTGAGTGTCAAAGCACACTCTCAAAAACATTGTGTTAACACAAAAACAATTATATTGACAACCAAATTTTTTACCCGTATAGAACTTAAGTATAAGTTTCTTGATGGCTTGTTATTTTTAAATCTTATACATAGATTATTTTGACATATAAGCCCGCACAAATATTTGCTTTTTGACTATGTAAAGTAAATCAATCAGAGATTAAAAAATAAGGCTGGAGGATATATGTTTATAATCATTGATGCCCAAAATAAATCAATGCACAACCAAGATCTTATGGAAATGTTCACAAAGCGTGAGCAAGACGCTTTGTATCTCGATGACACCGTCTATGACCACAAAGACTCCGTTTATTTACTGTTAAATGACAACGAAACAGGCATACACGGGGGAATCAGACTTAACCCTATGACCACCCGCAACGCTGTTATTGATATGTTACAAGAAGATGTGGACACTTACGTTCAGCCCTGTATTTGGGAGTGTAGTTCCGTTTTTTTTAATACGTCAACAGAAGCGTCAAATCAAAGCGAACCGGAGCTATTTGAACACTATTGCAAATACTATTATCAAGCCCTTAAGGGGGCGCTATCCCACGCCTGTGCCCGGTTTCAAATCGGTCTGCTTCTTTTTATGAATACAAGAAATGAAATTGAAGACATGGAGTTTTTTGGAGGGATGGAGTTTTCCAAAACGCTGATGATTGACGCAGAAAAGGACCTTGTTCTTGCCATGTACTCAACCCCCAACCTTCAATAAAAGAAAAGCCCGGAAAAAATTCCGGGCCAGTGGAGATAAAAAATGATAAAACGCGACTTTAGGCTGCGCGTGCGAGAACGTCCTCGACGCGTTGGGCCGCACTGTCTTCGTCGATGGCTTCAATGAGGGCGACTTCAGCGCATAGACGCTCTAGAGCAGAGCGGTAAATCTGACGCTCACTGTACGATTGCTCGGCGCGGTCATCTTTGCAGCGATAAAGTTCACAGAGAACTTCAGCAACCGATGTCAAATTTCCAGAGTTGATTTTCAACTCATACTCTTGGGCTCGTCGTGCCCACACGCCTTTTTTAGCTTTAATGCGTCGAGTGAGAGTTGAAAACGCTGTATCAAGGTCTTCTCTGGAACCAAGACGCCTCAGGCCTGCAGATTGTGCTTTGGCCATGGGAAGGCGAAGGGTCATGCGACTTTTTTGAAAGGTAATCACGAGCACCTTAAGCTCAAGGCCGGCTACTTGTTGTGTTTCCACTGATTCAAGTTTTCCCACACCGTGTGTCGGATAAACAACAAACTCACCACCAGAAAAAGAAGCTAGCTGAGACATATGTGCATTTCCCCCCATATAAAAAATCACAAGTTAATAAAACATTAACGTGAAAAAAAGTCAAGTTCTTTTACGTTTCATTAACAAATCCTTAAGTTTCTTGTATAAAAAACGGCTTGGCGTTCAGTGATTATATAGGCGCGCAAAGAAATATTTCCTTGAAATCATAAAATGGTTAGGCAGTCACTTGGGGTCTCGTAGGCTTAAAGGCGAGAACCCTTGCCGAAGAGGTTTCCGGTAAAAAGGGCCGTGTGAGCGCTGCCAGAAGGGTGATCATGGCAGGAGAGTCGTTCAAGCAAGGAACCACGGTGAAATGAGTCCCGCCTGCGGTCATAAAGACCTCCTTGTACCGAAGGGAAAGCTCTTCAAGGGTCTCCACACAGTCCGAGACAAAGCCCGGTGTCACAAGGGCGACACGTGTG
>Ga0209972_10002402_pt1 | contig 15382 bp, 19 predicted proteins | sample NOAtaG_7_FD_187302 | JGI IMG/M metagenome (GOLD analysis project Ga0209972, IMG submission 187302) | Freshwater lake microbial communities from Lake Erie, under a cyanobacterial bloom - NOAA_Erie_Diel1S_2200h metaG (SPAdes) (version 2) | ecosystem: Environmental > Aquatic > Freshwater > Lake ... | reverse complement strand
TGATCGTGCCATCGGCAGACATGACGTACAGGCCCGAATGCGTGCCCACGCCAAGCCATCGGTTGCCATTGGTGGCCACCCACGGCAGGCAGGCGCGAGCCTTGCCCGTGACCGTGCTTGCGGTCGCTGCCGCCCATCCGCCGACCGGCTGGAGGTTGTTGCCATCAGGCCAGCGGATAAGGTTCCCGGCCCGCCATCGGTTCTTGGCCTGCCTTGCCGTTCCGTTGGCCATCAGCCCCGGCGGCAAGTCAATGTTGACCAGCATTTAGAGCACGCGATCCACGACGGTAAACGTAAAGTAGTTAGGGTCGGTTAGTGCGTTGGACGAGTTGTAAAACCGAATATCCGCCGTTGTCGTGGTTTGCGTCCCCGGCGTTGTCTCGATCTGCAAAACAGCGGAGTTGCCGCCGGTGCTTCCAATTACCGTCCAATCGCCGACCGCGCTCGCCGCTGGTGAACGGGTGACAAGATAGCGGCCAACAGCAGTCCGCGTGACGGTGCTGATTACACCCGAAACAAACTGCATTGACAGAATTGTCGACGAGACGCTGCCATACGCCATCCCCGCAATACAGGCCCCCGGCTTGATCGCGGCATTAGCCCCGCCGATCCGCGCCGACAGGGCCGACGACGTGACCCACACGTCGCCATTGTTCGGGCTGGTGGGAGCCGTGCCAGCCGGGACGTTGAACCCTGCCGCGCCCGTACCAGAGGCCACCGTGATAACCGGCCCGGTGAACGTGCCACCGGCCAGCGAGGCCAGTTGATGCGTCGTGCCGTTCAGGCGAACGAAAAACCCCGCCGTCGTGGTCCATGCGTCGCCGTTGGTGATGTTCGTGGTCGGAGCCGCGCCATGCGGGTAACGGAACGAAGCATAGCCCGCACCGCCAGCCGCAGGCGTTGTGCCGACTAGCACGCCGGTCATGGTAGACCCGGCCTTGTCCACCTTGCCGAAGACGATTGTATCGATGCCGTCCAGATCGGTGTTGATCTTCGTGCCCCAGGTATCGCTGGAAGCGCCGACTTCGGGCTTGACCCAATTGTAATTGGTCGTGTTCGCGTCGGGGATGGCAACCTCCCATGAGGTGACGCGCGCAAAGGCGCGTTGTTGCAGTCAGCTTGTGCGGAGAGCGGCTAGGCCGCGTCGTCTATCCAGTAGTCAGCCAGCAGCGCCCGCGCCGTCGCCTCGTCGGGGAACTTCAGCCACCCGGTAGAGCCGCCCGCGAAGATCCGCACCGGGTTCTCAGGCGTCACCGCGTAGAACGCCAGCTCCTCGGTCACGAGCCAGGGGGCGACGTTGATGTGATAGCCTTCAATGGTCCCGGTGACAGGGCGGACGCCATCAGCGTCGGGCTCGCCGTAGGTGTAGACGGTTATAGGCCCGTCGATCAGTGCAGGATTCCAGCTCATGTCGTGAGGCTTTGCAGTTGGGCATCCGGAAGGGCGCGGTTGTAAATGCGGATGCGGGAGATGGTGTAATTCGGCTGCGCCTGCCCGCTTTGGTTCGATCCAATGCGAAGGTTTGCTGGCCCTGAGGGCATCGTGGCCGCTGTGTCTTCCGGGCTAAGGACGCCGTTAAGCGCCCCTGCGATGCTGTTGGTAGCAAGGCGAGCCGCAGCTTTTGACGTTGCGCCCACCGGGACGCTGGCCGCGCTAGTGGAGGAACCCTGCCCCGCCCCGCCCGTCGCTACGCCGACTTCCAGCTTGTCGCTGGGGTTGACTTGCACAACGGTACGATTGGTCGCCGCGCCGTCGTCCACTTGCGCCCAAAACTCGTCCGCCCCCTTGTCTAGCGCCCGGTAGGCGTCGACCGTGATGGAAAGCGGATAGGCTAGAGAAAGCCCCGTCACCGCAGCAACATCCGCCGCCCGCGTTACCGCCGCTGTTGTGGTTGGGATGGGGGAGGATGCTCCGACGGCGGCCTCCACCTGGATTTGCCAGATGTACGCGCCCTTGGTAATGTCGCCAACGTAGGCTGACACCACCCCGACCGTCGTGAACGTGTTGCCCGTCGGAGCCGTCGCCAGCCCCACGCAGAAGCTTGACGTGCCAGTTACCACACCAGTGACAACGCAGCGATACCAGCCGTTTCCAACGCTCTGGATCGAGCTGGCCGAGATCGTTCCCGACGTGCTTCCCACAGAGGTTTGGCTAACCGACACGCCGGACAGGTCAAAGACCGCCGTAAAGTAATTATTCGGCGAGGCTTGGACGTTCAGCCAAACAGCAGAACGCCCGTTGTCCTTGATAAACAGCGAGTAAGTGTAAGTTGTCGCTGAAACGCCGTTGACGCTGGTATGGTAGGCCCAATGCGAGGCGTTTGCCGCGTTCTCCATTAACGACGTGGCGTTAACCGTGCCGTCTGGCGATGTCGCAGCGGCTGCGGTCAAAACCGAATTACTGACCGTTAAAGCCGTCGCAAGGTTCTGACTTTGCGTCAGCAGATTAGTCCGCGCTTCCTCTACGAGGATGCCCTGAGAGGCCAGCGTTACCGGGTCGTAGACGAGGCGAGGGCCGTAGTATGCCGCCGTGGTCGTCGGGTAGTAGGTGCTGGGGGTCGTCTGGTAGGTGACGGCCTCGAGTTGAGCGCCCCAGAGGAAGATGCCGGAGGTGCCGTCGCCTGCATAGGACGTCGAACCGTCGTCCGCCGCAAGTACGTACAGTCGCGCCTGATTGGCCGCCGCAGTCGTTGCTACCGTAATCGAACACCGATACCAGCCGTTGCCGACGCTTTGCATAGCCGATGCTTGCGGAGCCGCCGCGCCGCCAGTCCCACCCAACGCGCCCGTTGAAAGATTGAACACCCGACCGGAGGCGCTGACGTTGTGGTAAACCAGCACGAAAGACCGCTCAGCGGCCTTAGCATAAGTGCTAATTACTGTTTGGTTTGCAGAAGTCGTGACCACTTGCAGGGCATAATGGTTCGTGGTGGCCGCGACTTCTACCAGCTTGTCCGCCGTCAGCGTCCCATCTGGCGCCGCAACGGCGTTCGCGGTAATCGTCGCGCTGTTTAGCGTCCAGCTCGCGTTGTCTAGCGTCTGGCTTTGCAGCAGCAGATTATTCGGCCCATAGACCAGCTTCCCCGTCCCGTCGTAGCCCATGGCGAGGGACGCACGGGTGAACGTAAAGCCGGGAAGCGCAGTCAGGTCGCTCACCGACCGACCGTCCAGCCCAAATGATCCGCCCGCGAAGTTCAGATCGGCGTAAGGCCGCTGCGATCCGAAAACCGGGATGATGCTCGCGGGTGTCAAGGACGGATGCCCTCGACGTCAACCGTAAACACCTCAGCCGAGGCAGGCGTGTAAGCCGCCGTCGCCTGCACCGCGATGTAGATGGTCGTGTCGGCCTGGGGGGCGATGGTGATGGCGCCTGACGACGGGTTAGCCATGCCATAGGCTCCGGCCGCGGCCGAAGCCCGGTCCATCGTCACGTCAACAAAGCCACAGTGCCCGGCCATGTCCGTCACCGCCAGCGCGCCAATCGCTCCCCCGGCGCCGTTGTCGCCAACCGTCCACGTCGGAAGCCGGTCGAAGAAATGCACCCGGAAGCTGGCGCTGGTCAGCGAGATGCTCGACTTGCGAAGCCGCACCCGGTCCAGCCGGAACGCATCGCCCTTCATGGCCACGGCGTTCACAATGGCAGGCGAGTTGACCGGCACAACAGCCGTCTGACGCGCAACCAGATCGTTAGCCGTGTACGCCGTCGTATCGGCAGGGCGTGTGAGAACAGCGGTAAGAACCGCCACCCCTTGAGGAGAGTGAGACATTTAGAGCCCCGTCGTGATGTTGAAGTAGCCCCGCCGCGTCGGGATGATGTCGTTTGCGGTGAATTGCGGCGTGAACATCACGCCTTGCCGGCGCCGCTCAGAGGCGATCAGCCCCGCCAGCGCCGTCTGATAAAGCTGTTGCCAAAGCCCGACCCGCTCATCGTCCACCAGGTACGGCGCCGCCTGCAAAAGCGAGCCGTAGAGGTAGACGTTGGGATAGTTGGCCAGAACCCAGTTGGACGCGTTGCTGTCGCTCAGGGCCGGAATCGCGGCGTAGTAGGCAAGCTCGCCCGTGTACGCCTGATCGGGAACCGGCGAGTAACGGAAATCATCGCCGACCATCGCGAACGAGCGCGGGAACGCCGCCTGAATGTCCGTCGTCGCACGCAGGAACGCGAGGCTTTCCGGCGTCACGTTGTCCAGCGGGTAAATGTCCGTGTTCGTGGTCAGCGTCAGAGACACGATGCCGACCATATCGGACGGGACCGCCTCATATTCCGCATCAACGGTGATCGCGAGCCGCGTCATCATGCGGGGCGACTTGATCGCCTCCGGTCCCGTGCCGAACGCCTTTTCAGCCAAGGTCACGAAGTCAGGAATCACCGACGTCAGGTCAGTGCGGTGCAGCCATGACGCAATGGACGTCTTCAGCTCACTGTAGGTGGTTAGAGCCATTTTTGATCCATTCGCCAACGTGGCCGGTGTAGGACTTCGACCCCGCGACGTGCGTCAGCCGGTGTTCAGGGTCCAGCCACACCTTGCCGCCCGCATCCCGCCAATCGAGGCAGAACCGCGTGTCCTCCCCGCCCCCTCTAGGAACGTGGAAGAACGCAAAGCCCGTGAACGCAAAATGCGAGTAGACGTGTTCCGGCTTGGCCAGCGTCTCAAAGACCCGCTTGGAGAGGCACAGGAAGCCGCCGGGCAGGGTTTCGACCTCCAGCAGCCCGTTGACCGCGTAAAGCTCCTCGCCCTCCAGCCACGTCACCGGATAGGCTTCCGCGTCCTGCTTTAGCCGGTAGGCGCCCCCAACGAAGTCAACGTCGTGGCTGGCCAGTCGCAGCATTGCGCCCGGCTCCCATGCAACGTCACTATCGAGGAAAATCATCTTGTCCGCGTCGCTGGCCATGAACTGATTGGCCAGTTGGTCGCGCGCCTGGGTGATCAGGCTGCATCGCGGAAGGAACGCGACCTCAAACTCCACACCCGTGAGAGCCGCAGCCCCCTGCTCATTGAGCAGGGAGCGCGCCGTTTCCACGGTAATCCCGCCATCATAGGCAGGAACAGCCACAAGTAGTTTCACGCAGCGCCCTTGATCGCGCCAAGCGACACCAGCGCGTTACGCAGGGCGTTGCCCTGGGCGGCGAGAGTGGCGATAGCGTTGGCAAGGATGGTGCTGTTGTAGGTGCCAGTCAGAGCGGCGATGCCGTTGGTCGGCGCGGCAGTGCCGGTCGAACCATCAGTCACCGCAGCTTGAGCCGCACCGGCCGGACGGGCCAGCGGAGTGCTGCCGTAAAAGGCGATCAGGTCGGTGGCCGATTGGCCGAGCGTAGTGCCGTCCGGATTGCCGTCAGAAAGTTGCTTCACAGCCATGTTGTGATCTCCTTAGACCGAAGCGGAGTTGGCAAGGCGGGTTGCCAGTTGAGGGCGAAGCGTCTTGTAGCCGTACAGGACGTCGAGACGACACGGGAGGATGTCGTTGTTGATGTCGTAGTTACGGACGACGCGCATCGAAATGCCGTCGTAGACTTCACGCGCGGCGAAATCGACGCCCTTGGGCATCACAAGGTCAGCGGTCGCAAAGGTGAACGCATCCTTGTGGTACATCATCGACTGGCCGTAGTTGGTCGAAGCCGTGCCAGAAATGGCGACAACAGCGTCCGCTTGCGGGAAGGCCGAGATGTTCTGCGTGGCGCCGGTCGTTTGCATGGCCGGGGAAACGCTGATGGTGCCAGCGCCGCCCGCGTAGTTAGCCGTGACGACAAACTGTTGCAGGATGCCCGTGGACACCTTGGTTTCAGGGTGAACAGAGAACACCGACCCGAAGGTGATGATCTCGCCCGCCTGAATGGCCCCGGTGCCGGTCTTCAGCACAACCGAAGTGGCGCCTTGGGTCGAAACCGTGGTCGTCACCGCGTAGCTGGCGTTGCCGGCGCCGCGATCTTGCGTCGACAGATGGGTGCTTTCGGCGAACTCAAAGCCCGAAGCGTAGCCCATGTATCCCTCACGGTACTGCTTGCCGACCTCGCGACCGTCCTGGAACAGGCCCTTGAGGGCGTCCACAAGGCGGGCGTTGTCGAGAGTGTTCAGCAGGGCCGTGCGGCCACCAGCCGGGGTCAGGCTGTCTTCCAGCTTCTTGCGGCCTTCCAGAACCTTCGCGAAGGTGATGGCGGCAGCGGTGTTGTCCACTTGATTGTAGACGTCCCGACGCATCGACAGGGCGTCGCTCTCGATGGCCGCCGAGAGAACCGCCATAGCGGGCTCAAGGATGCGCTTGGAGAAGTCGTCCAGCGACAGGGTGAGGTCAGCCGACGTAAACGCCAGATCGACACCCTTTTGAGTGGCGACTTGCAGCGTGACGCTGGTTTCGTTGGTGTCCTGCACCGACATTACACGGCCCGTACGGACGGTGTATTGGTTCGGCAGGCGGATCTTGAGGCTATCGCCGATCTTGGCGCCGGACTTGGCGAAGCTGTCATCGTACTGACGGTTGATGCTGCCGATGAAGGTCAGCTTCTGGTGGAGACCTGATGTTCGCCTCGGTTCGCTACTTCCGAGACCGCCTTTCGGCAGCTGCGGGTTTCCTCCGCAGAGCAGACTATCTCATCGCCCCGGTGGGGCGCGACGCGCTTCGGGCCGCTTGGCCCTACTCCCTTACGGGATAGTCGTTACACCTTGACTGATGCGGGCAAACACCACCGTTGCGGTGCTTTCCCACGTTGCAATTCATACACAAGACCTGAAAGCCCGGCGGAAACCCGCTCTTGACCAGCCATTGATAAAACGCCGTCCCGCCGCGTGAATGAACACCTTCGCGACGCATTTCCGCGCCGTCGTTGTTCACGTGGTCGATAGACAGGAACGCCGCTTCATCTTCACCGCAACACGCGCACTTACCGCCGTATGCAGCGTATATCTTGGCCCTTCGAGCAGCGTGCAGCCTGCGAGCCTTGTCAGCCTCCGCAGCCCTGAACGCCACCTCCTCTTCAGGTGTCATTGTCGCCAAGGCATCGAGCCGCCGGTTGGTCATTTTGACCCGGTAGGCGTCGCCTTGCTTGGCTCGATATCGGCGGGAATAGAACGCGTGGCGCTCTTTATCCCGTTGGGCCAGCTCTCGTTGATATTCGCTGGTGCATGGCTGGCATCGCCACTTGGCCCCGCGTTTCGCGGTGCTGAACTCTCCACCGCAGCCCTTGCAGACTACGGTGACGGGGTTCGCCTTTAGCTTCTCTCGATATCGTCTTGTGTACTCGACAGAGAGTTTTCGCGAACATTCGTCGCAAAACTTAACCCTGCCGCTACTCGGCGCAGCCAGTTGGCCGCACCCTTTGCAAATAATCAGCCCTTGGCTCGGTATTGTCATGCTTCTTTCGTCCATAACTTAATATAGACGTCAGAAGTTTAGATTTCCACCGAATTCACGTCGTTTTCGACACACATTGCTGCGTGAAGGGGCTTCTACTTAACCCGAAGGGCCTCTCTGGTAACAGCAGTAGGAGTCAGAAGCACGTTGCTCATGACGTTTCCTTTCAAATGGAATGGGGTTAGCCGCGCTTGCGGGCGGCCTGTGCTTGTCGGGCCTTCATCCAGGCATCAACGCTCGCCCGGTCATCCAGCCTGCCGGACGGGGCGCTATTTGCGCCGCGCACCTTTTGCGCCGGTTGCACCGATTGAGCCTTGAGGCCCTGTTGAACGGCCTTGTTCGTCTTCGCGCCCTTTTCCAGCTCCATGAGCCGGTGCATGGCCACGATGAAACGCGCGTCAGTGACTTGGTTCAGCTCTTGCGGGCTGTAACCAAACTGCGTTCCAAACTGGATCAGCTTGCCAGCCAGATCAGGGGTAAGGGCGATGTTGTTTGCTTCAAGGTAAGCCATGCTTTCCTGTGCCTGGCGTGCGCTTTCGCGTGCCGCGACCAGTGAGGCTTCCTGTTGCGCCGATTGGACATACTGCCCAGCCTCGGCGCGGGCTTCCTTCAAGGCTTGATGCTTGCGAAGGGCGCTTTGGAGCGCAAGGGCATCCTCTTGCGCCTGATCGTACTGCCCGGCAGCACGAAAAGCGGAGACCCGTTGTTCCCAGCCGTCCCAATCAATCGTCTCATAGTCCGCAAGTTGCTGCTCGACCATGACCACGCGGGCCTTGGCCTGCACGATCTGTTCGGACACCTGAGACTGTTGGGCCAGCCTTTCGCCCAATTCCCGGCGCTGTTCAGCGATCTCTTGCGTTTTGCGGGTGTAGTCCGCCTGCATCAGGAACGCGCCCTTGAGCGCCTTCGGAATGCGGTGCTTTACCCCGTCTAGGTCAACCTCTTCGGTATCGTCCTCAGGCTCTGCCTCGTCGGCGTCGCCGTCAAACTCAACGTCCAGATCGTCCTGCACGTCCTCGACTTCCGGGGCTTCCGCTTCCGGATTGGTCTCGTTTTCCATGGTGTCCCTTTGGGGGTTAGATCAGGGGCTGCGCTGTGGCTTGGCCCAATGCGGTCATCCGCATTTCTTGTTCGACCCTTGCGCGGTCGGTCTCAGCCTCAAAACGCTTGGTCTGGGCTTCGAATTGTTTCACCTGAAGTTCCGCCGCCTTCAGCGACTGGTCCGACTTCATGGCCTCGTTTTCCGCCTGGAGCTGGCCGATCATGGCCTGACCTTGCTGAATCTGCTGTTGCAGTTCCGGCGGGATGCCTTGCTGTTGGCCTTGCGGGTTCAGCGCGGCGAGGCGCTTGGCGACTTCCTCGTGTTCCGGCCAGTCCATTGACTTGGCGATCAGGTCGCCCAGCAGCGGAGCGGCTTGCGGGAACGCCTGTATCAGCGCCGTCATCTGTTCGGCGGCTTCCTCGCGGCGTGACGTGTAGGACGGTCCAGCAGCGACGATCAGGTCATACTTGCCAGCGTCCAGCGCGTACACCGCCGGGATAGGCCGCCCCTCGCCGTCAACAACCGGCTGGCCCTTTTCGTCAAGGGCCTGCGTTTCTTGATTGATCGGCACATTGCGGGGCGAGCCGTCAACGCCCATGACGCGGATGATACGCTCTGTCGAGTACACGTGCGGGATCAGGTCAATCAGGATGCGCCCGGCGTGGCGAATGGCCCGCGACAGGTTGTCCACGAAGTGGAACGTGGACACGTCCCCTTCCCGCTGGCGAGCCATGATCGCCCGCCCGCTGGTCTCGTTAGACCGGGCGCCGAGCGAGGCGTCATAGATGCCAAGGATCGCCTTCATCTCGTCAGACGTAGACAGGGCCTCTTGCAGCGCGCCAGCCGGAACGCCAGCGAAGCCTTGACGCTGCGGAGCCTCTGGCCCGTCGTACTCAATGAAGGCGTGCGTCGCGCTATTGGCGGTTTCCCACTTGCCGCGCTCGGTCTCAAACGCACCGACACGCCCGATAAACGGCGCCTTGGGGGCAAGGGCTACCAGCTCCGTCGCCATCGTGCGCCAGTAGTTATACATCCGCTGTGCATCTTTGGCGTCGCGGATGAGCGAGCGGAAATGTCGCTTGCCCTCGACGTTCACCTCGTCACCGTAAACCGGGACGATGGGGATATACTTGCCCGGCCACTCGACCGTGGACAGAACCTCCGCCCCGGTCATGGTGTATTGCGTGACCTTATAGCCCTCGATCTCACGGGGCGAGCCGACCACCGCAATTCCCTCAGCCTCAAACGTCGCCTGGTGCGTCGCGTAGACCTTGGCGTCGATAACCTCGCCGTTGGAGAGGAGGAGGATCTGCTTCTTTACCTTGTCGCGCTTCCACCACTCGGCGATCAGCACGCTATCGTCAGAGATCCACGGATCACGCAGGCTGGAGTATGGTTCGTCGTTCCAGTTGACCGCCTCGGCGCCCTTGTACTCGCGTTCGAACACCGACTTCTTGATGACGTCGATGATAAAGGCGCTGTTCCAGTCGGAGCTATCAGCCGCCGTGGAATAGGGGTCGCCATAGACCGCCAGCGGGTTAGCGATCCGCTCGACGCACAGGTCCTGATCGAACGTGTCGCCGGTCGCGTACTTGGTGTTGATCCTAAAGAACCCGTATCCACCCGTTACCGCGCACTCCATCGCGGTATCGTACGCAACGTCGGCGTCTGACGTGTACTCAATGTTGCGGATAAGGTCGGAGTAGATGTCCGCGACAGCCGGATCGGCGTCGCTATCCGCCGGGTGAACCTTAATGCTTGGCTTGTTCTGCCTGGCATCGTTGACCACCTGCCGAATGAACGCGGGCAGCTTGTTGACGGTCAAGACCGGGCGCTGTTCAAGCTCGCGCTGCTGCTTAACGCGCTCGTCCCATTGCTCGCCCAGACGGGCAAACTTGACGTCATCCAGCCACAGTTCGCGGTTGTCGTTTTCGGCGTCGCGCGCCTGTTCAAACGCCTCGCGGGCCTGGTCTAGGATATCGTCAGACACTAGCCCATCCATCCGTAAGAGCCGACCTGCGATTGAGGGCGAGGCCGCTTGATCATCGGTTCTTCATAAGCGACGCAGCCAAGCCCAAAGGCGTCGGCGCCGTGCGACGACCAATCGTGCTTTGGCCCCAAGCCAACGCCGGTCTTTTCGTGTTTCTGTTCGTGATAGGCTCCGAGCGCGTCCAGCCCGCCTTGGCAGGTGTCAGCGTTGAACCACATCGATGGGAACAAGCGCCGCCCGGCCTCAATGCGAGCGGAAGCAGCGCCCTTGCCCTGGTTCGGGACCACTGTGACCGTGTAGCCCGCTGAACGCAGCGCGCTCTCATAAGAGACGTCGAAAACCTTGTCGTTGCTCGCCCCGTCGTGAGGCAGCCAGATTTGCGCGCGGTCGGGCGTATAGCCCTGCGCTCGCATCCAGTTGACGTGAGTGGCGAGCGGTTGGCCTTGCGCCTCGTAATAGTCGAGCCACCTGATCTCGCGACCAATGAACTGCGCCGCCCAAATGGTGAGGCTGTCCGCTCTCGCGCCCGTTCCGCCGATGTCGAAGAACAGCCGGATCGTCATAAGGGGGTCTGCGGCGACCTTGCCAATCCGGCCCTCTTTCTTGGCCTTGGTCAAATCGGCAGCGTAATACGCGCCCTCAGTCACCTTCTTGTATCCGCCGTCCCACACGTGCTCGTAATTGTCGGGCCGGTCGCGCTCATCGTCCCGGCGTTCTTGCTCTAGCTCAGCGGGAAACCACGGGTTATCCGACCAGTTGGCTTGAACGATCACGGCGCCGGTCGGCGGTGTCGGCCCACGCAGCAGCGCGTCAACCGGATCGGCCTTGCGGTTCGGGTTCCACGAGAACCACAGCTCAGACCCACTTTTGCGGATCGTCGGACGGAGAAGCGTTAGGCTGGCCTGGCTGAGAGACTGGGCCTCTTCGACCCACGCTATGTCGAAGCCTTCAAGCGACTTGATGCTTTCGGCGGTGTGGTCCTGCATCCCCTGAAAGACGATGACGCCGCCGTATGGCGCCTCAATGTGCGTGTTCAAGATCGTGAACCGATCCGACAGGCCCATTTTGGCAATCTTGCTCTCGACCAGCTTCTTGACCGATTGCGCCAGCGATTTTTGGATTTCGCGGATGCAAACAACGTCGGTCTTTTGCCTAGCGCAGCGCGCCACAAGCAATTCGGCAAAAAAGTGCGACTTGCCAGAGCCCCGCCCGCCGTGGGCGCCCTTGTAACGCGCCGGGGGCAGCAGCGGAGCAAAGACCCTTGGGCACTCAAGCTTTAGGGTCAACTATCACCCACTCGACAGGGATAGGGCCACCTTGGGGGCCGCTGTGTTCGTTCTGCACCTTGTCTTTCCACTCCTCGGGAGCGGCGTTCTTAAGGGCGAAGATATGCCCCGTGACCTTGGGTCCAGTCTCACCAGCGAGGAGCGTAGTTTCGAGGCAGCGCGTGCGTGCGGCCTGGCCTCGCTTAACCGCTACGGAAAATTCCGGGTGGACGTTAGCCCATTCAACGAGCGTGTCGTGACAAACGCCGATCTCACCGGCAAACGCGGTCTTAGAATATCCCCGGCCCATAAACGCGACGGCTTGGTCACAATAGGCCGGATCGTACTTGGTCGGCCTTCCGGCTGGCATGGTCAGTCCTCTCGGGTTGCTGACAGGGTTTCCCAAGCTGGCCGTTGCCGCAGCGCAGTACACAGATGGGGTGTGGGGTGTCGCCCGCCGCTGACCGCCAAGGTGCAGATGCGTTGTCGTGATGATCGGTAACTGGGTCGGGCGATGGTGGTGCGCGTTGGCGCGAAACTCAACGGGGCTGCGCTACAGGCGCAAGACCCCGGATACAAAATGTATGCCTGATTCGGCGCGTCGGCGCAAGGGGTTGTGTCAAGCCGCCCTCGCCTTCCGTTCCCGCGCCGCATAGTCGAGCGCCTGCCACGCCAACACGAGATTCTGACACGCCGCCCGGATAACCGCCGCTTGCGCTTCCTTGCGGCTTTCGTCGGTGATCCGCTCCACCGTGTCCCGCCAGCCTGAGCCAAGCCGGGCGTTGGTCCCCGACATGAGCGCGCAAAGCAGCTCAGCGTCACGGCGCCCGCACTTGCTCAAAACGATCTGCAACAGCCGTGAGGCGTCAATCATCGCCTGGGTGATCTGTTCGGATGCGGTGGCGGTGGCCTTGTCCACGCGGTCCATGCTGATTTCGGGGCGCTCATGGCCGTAGGCGATGGCGATGAGGTTTTCGAGGCGTCGGGCGGCCCGAAGCTGTTGATCGGTGAGCGCGGCCTTGCCGGGCTTGCCGTCTTCCTGCGGCCCCTTGCGGGAGTGCAGGAGGCTAAACACGTCCAGCCGGTGAGCGGCGATGATGCGGTATTCGTTGTCATGCACCACGCGGACGCCTTGGGCTTTTAGGGCGATAATCTGCGCTTTCCGGGCTTCGCGGTCGGCCAGGGCCTCGGCGGTGTCGGTCTTCTTGCGGCGGGGGGTGCGGGTCATCGAAGCAAATCCCTCAGAAACCGATAAACGTGCGGAAAGCCGCCTTCCTTGATCCACTCGCAGAAGACGTCGAAGGCCACGCGGGCGAGCCGTTCCGCGTCCAGATCCAGCCGGGCATCGAAGGGCCGACCGGTCACGCCCCGGCGTTGGCGAATGATCTCAGCGTCAAGGGCTTCAGACATGCGGAAGATGATAGCGGGCACGGGGCGGGTCATGCGGCCACCTGTTCGGGCTGGACGTCAAACAGCCATGCGACCTCCGAGGCAGGCCAGCCCGCCCGGCGGAACCATCCGATAAACCGGGCCTTGTCGGGGCTCATCGGGCGAATGCGCTGGACGCGGGCAATGCGCTTGACGCCGGGAACGCGGGTGCGAGGCGATGCCAGTTTCAGGAGCGCCGCCTTGCGGATCACGGCGCGCTCTGTGCAGCCGTTGCCAATCTTGCGGGCGATGATGGCGCAAGTGACGGTCTGGTCAGGGTACATCCGGCGTAAGGCGTCCACCGCCTCGGGCGTCCAGTTAAACCCGTTTGACGCGGTGCGCGGGCGTTTCATGTTGTGGATACGGACGGCGGAGCTGATCGTAACGCAGTTGCAGCCGTCGCCGAAGTGGCGGGCGATCTCGACCGGCCCGCGCTGTTCGTCCAGGTAGAGGCGGCGCAAGGTGGCGAGGCGTTCGGGGGTCCAGTTGAAGCGGGTCATGCGACCTCGCTGCGGTAGCTGGCCAGCTTTTCGCGAAGACGGGCGGCCTCGGCACGATGGTTCGCAGCCTTGGCCTTGTGGTCGTGATAGGCGGGCGGCATTTCCTCGAGCGGTATCGGGGCGCCGTTGCCCCACATTGGCCCGGCAAGGCGATCTGCTTGCATTGCTAGCAGCGTATGTTCCTCGATCTTCCGTGACAGGCTCATCGCCTGATAGTCGGCGTCGCTGGCAGGCTCCCACGCCTTGGCCTTGGCGTTCGGGTCCACGGCGCCCCGCGCGTTGACGGAGCGCACCAGCGGCAGAAACTGGCCAGCCATCGGAAACTTGGGATTGGTCCCCGTGCGCCACCGCTGACAGGCGGTCTGGATCGCATGGGCGGGAAACTCTTTTAGGTCGTTGCACCAGTCGGCCATCCACCGGCCCCGGTCTTCCACGCTCATGAGCGGCGGGCGGCAGTGAACGGCGAGGCTTTCGAGGGCGTCCAGGATTTCGGCTTGATCAGCCATTTTGCGCTTCCAGTCTGGCAAAGGCGAGGCGGCGGGCCTCAGCGTGTTCAGAGGCGATGCGGTCGGTAAGGCTCACCACAGACGGGCTTGCTCTGGCCTCCGGCAGTGGCGTTTCGCGGGAGTTGTCGGAAAGGGCTTGCAGGACGGCCCGGTCGAAATAGCCCCAGGTCGAGATTGGGCCACGGGCGGCGGCACAAAGGCCCCGAACCACCGGCAACACGTCTCGGCCCCAGTCGGCTCCACGTTGGCGCCAAGCTGCGATTTTGCCCGACGAGGTGATCAGGCCGGGGGCCTTCATCGGATCCAGCCAGGGCGAGGCTACCGCATCGACCAAAGCCTCCATCGGCTTAGCTGGCCACGCGCACGCGCTACCACCACCACCATCTTCTCTTTCTGGTTCTGGTTCTGGTTCTGAAGAATGCTCTGGCAAACGGCTAGCAATTGCTAGGGGCGTTTCTTGCGTTTTCAATGCCTTAGCGTTGCCGCCCTTGGTTCCAGCATCGACACGTTTAATCGACTTTTCGCGCGCCTTTTCGAGTTCAAAGACGAGGCGTTTGTTAGTGATCTCGCCTGCGACCTCATCAAAAAACGCCATCACTTCGGCGCTGATTTTCGCCCATCGCGAAGGCGTGCAACCGGCCACGCGCGCCAGTTTCTTAGGGTCGTTCGGCAGGCGCCCATCAGCCCGCCACATGGTCATCAACAGCAGCAGATAAGCGCCATGCTGTTCGGTCGTGAGGTGGCGCGTGTCGCCCAGGTAGTCGGCCACGTAGAGCTGCATAAAGGGCGCGCTCATGCCGCCACCCGCTCAGCCGCGAGGCGCTTGGCGTGTTCGCGTATGCCATAAAGGACGGTCGTATGATCGCGCTCGCCCAGTAGGGAGCCAATAAACGGCAGAGAAAAGCGAGGCTTGCCGTCGCTGGACCTAACCTCGCGAATGAGCCACATCGCCTCCTGACGCGCGTGGCAAACGTATCGCAGCCGTGACGGCCCGGTCAGGTCGGCTACGGTCAGGCCGTGGCCCTCGGCAACCTCGCGGACGATATCGCGGGCCGACCGATGGGGCGACGCCGGAACAAGCATCTGGCCGCGCCAGAGCGACAGAACGACCGTCATGCGGCCACCTGTGAGCGTCTGGCGTTGCGTTCGGCAGTAAAGGGCACATAGGGGCCAGTCAGGCGCGGTTCGCCGTTGCGGCCTCTGGTTTCGAGGAAGCGGCCAAAGCCACCTTCGGCTCGGCAGGCGGCGGAATAGTCCTCGTCACGGTTCGGTGCCGGGATCTCGTAAAGCCCCACAGTGCCGTTG
>Ga0209972_10002394_pt1 | contig 15415 bp, 10 predicted proteins | sample NOAtaG_7_FD_187302 | JGI IMG/M metagenome (GOLD analysis project Ga0209972, IMG submission 187302) | Freshwater lake microbial communities from Lake Erie, under a cyanobacterial bloom - NOAA_Erie_Diel1S_2200h metaG (SPAdes) (version 2) | ecosystem: Environmental > Aquatic > Freshwater > Lake ... | reverse complement strand
GCCGGGCGGGTGAGAGGTGCTTGAGGGGGCTGTCCGCGCGCGGAGGCATCGGCGTGGGTGCTGAGCATCTTGTCCTCTCGTGGTGCTTTGGCCATCCGTGGTTCAGCGTTCGCGTGGGGTGCGTAGGGCGGGTAGAACGTTCGAGCTACCGCGAATATCGGGGGTTTTGCCGGTGCGCATGCAGATTACTTTGCGACGGCGGCAAAGACGACGGTGGCCTCCGCCGTGGTCTCGAGCGTGCCCGACTCGATTGGAGTAGGCGTGGACCTAAAGGCTGAGGCGTCGGTCATCATCGCGCGGCCGAAGTTGGGGGTCGGCCAGGGACGCTGCACTGCACCCGTGCTCGCCTCGATGACGCGGGTGATCCGCAGGCCCAAGGCGGCGGCGATCGCGTCGGCCTTGGTCCGCGCGTCCAGGGTCGCCTGCGTGAGGGCCTGCCCCTTGGCGGCAGCGTCGTTGATGAGCTGGAAGGTAACGCCCTGCAGTTGGTTTCCCCCCGCGGCGATCGCGGCGTCGATCACCCTGCCGGTCTGCTTCGGGTCGCTCAGCGTGATGCTGATGGTGTTGCTGGCAATGTACCCGATGATGCTGGGCTGCCCGGTGCTCGTGGGCCGGTTGAAGTCAAACTGCGGCTGGACGCTCACCCACTGCGTCTGCACCGTCAGGCCAGGAATGTTGGTCGCCCGCACCGCCTTGATCGTCGCGTCGATGATGATGTTGAGGTTGTCCTGAGCTTTGGCAGAGTTGGCGTCTGTTACCGTTGCGCCAAGATTGATCACGGCGGTGTCGGGCGGGGATGAAACGCTCCCGGTGCCCGTCGCGGTGATCGGGACGATGCTCGGGTCCGGAGCCGCAGTGGTGGCCGCGGGCGTGGTCCCGGCTAGCAGCAATAGGCCGAGCAGCGAGGTGGTGATGGCCAGCGTGGTGAACAGGCGTGTGGGCGTGGGCATGGGTGATCCTTGGCAGGGTGCGGGAGCTACGTTGGGTACCCGGGTCTGGGTACCTATTGGTTAGCCCAAAACGCGGTCAAGCTCGGCGGCGGTGGTCAGGCCCTTGGCGACTTTTTCCATCCCGTCGTCCATCATGGTGCGGAACCCCTCGGCTCGTGCGGCGTGCATGAGTTTCATGGCGTCGGCGTTGGACGCCGTGAGTTGGCGGAGGTGGTCGGTCATCTTCATCACCTCGAAAACCCCGACGCGCCCGTAGAAGCCTGTGCCCAGGCAGCGGTCGCAGCGGCCCGCGGCGAGATTGCCGGTGCCCTGGCACTCCGGGCAGGTTCGGCGGACAAGACGCTGGGCGATGACGGCCAACAGTGTGCTGGTTACCAAATAAGGCTCGATGCCGATGTCCGACAGCCGCGTGATCGCGCTCGGCGCGTCGTTGGTGTGCAGCGTCGCAAGCACCAAGTGCCCCGTGAGGCTGGCCTGCACGGCCAGCTGGGCGGTTTCCTCATCGCGGATCTCGCCGACGAGGATCACATCGGGGTCCTGACGCAGGAGGCTGCGCAGGCCGGCGGCAAAGGTAACACCCCGCTTGATGTTGACCTGGGTCTGGCTGATCCCCTCGAGGTGATACTCGACGGGGTCTTCGATGGTCATGACATTGCGGCTGTTGCGGTCGATCTTGCCCAGTGCGCCGTAGAGCGTGGTGGTCTTACCCGAGCCGGTCGGGCCTGTAACAAGGATGATGCCTGTGGGCCGGCTGATGAGGCCGAAGAGCACGTGCTGCATGTCGGCGGTCATGCCAACCTGATCCAGGGAGAGTTTCGTCTGGCTCTGGTCCAGGAGGCGCAGGACAAGCCGCTCGCCGTAGACGGTGGGCACGCATGAGAAACGGATGTCGATCTTGCGTGCGCCGATGCGCACGGAGGTGTGCCCGTCCTGGGGTGAGTGGCGGTTGGCGATGTCCAGTTCGGTCATGACCTTCAGGCGTGAGGAGATAGCGGGGGCCAGGGCCAGCGGTGGTGTGAAGGCGTCGATGAGCATGCCGTCGATGCGGAAGCGGATGACCAGCTTGCTCTCCATCGGGTGGACGTGCACGTCGCTGGCGCGCCGGCGGAGGGCCTCAAAGAGGATCATGTTGACCAGGCGGATGACCGGCGTCTGCCGGGCCAGCTGGAGCAGGTCGTTGGAATCTTTGATGCTCCCGGCGGCAAGCTCGACGGCGCGCTGGTCCAGCGGGAGCTCTTCGACGATCTCGGTAACAAGGTCTTGGCGCTGCTCGAAGCCGCGGTTGATGAGGTTGGTTACTGCCGCCCGCGGCGAGAGGATCACGCGGACAGGCATGGCGAGGGTCTGCTCGATCATGCTGAAAATCGCCGGCTGCATCGGCTGGCTGGTGGCGATGTGCATCACCTGCCCATCGCTAAAGACGCCGGCGATCTGGTGCCGGCGTGCGATGGCCGGGGGGAGCAGTTCGTAAAAGCGTGCGGCACTCTCGCTCATGCGCGGCTCAGGCTCGAACTTCAGGCCCGTGCGGGCAGCCAGACGCGAGAGGCCCTGGTGCTCGTCGATAGCCAGGATCGACAGGAGCGTGTCCCACGGCTCGGCGTCGCTGCCGGGCAGGTCGGGGAAGGCACGCAACTGCTCAGCCGAAGGGGCCAGGTCCCCCAAGAGCTGGGCGATGCGCGGCCAGTGGCGCGGCGCGGGCTGCGGCGCGGCAGGGGCAAGCCCGTTGGGCTTGGTCGAGGAAAATGTGAGCGGGCCTTTGGCCATAGATGAGGCTAGCGGGTTGTCAGGGGTTGGTGGGTGCCGGTTCCATTGGCGCAGGCTCGGCGGGTGCTGGTTCGGGCAGTGCTGGGGCGGGTGCTTCTGATGCAGGCGCTGGTGCCGATGCGGGCGCAGCCGGGACGGGTGGGAAGCTCGAGCGGATTTGCGGCGGTTCGATGAGTATCTCCATCTGCTCGGGCTTCATCTCGGGCAGTTCGGTGTTGATATTGACGGCCGAGGCAGGGCCTTTGGTGAAGAGGCGGAGGTCGCTGCCCGTGGGGTCGCGCAGGATGCGTGGTGTGAGGAAGACGAAGATGATGCGCTTGCGTTTGATTTTGTTGGTGCTCTTGAAGAGCTCGCCGACGAGAGGGATGTCGCCGATGAAGGGGACCTTGATAACGGTGTTGGCATCTTCTTCGAATGTGAGGCCGCCGACGACGATGGTGCTGTCGCCCGGGATCGTCGCGCTGTCGGAGCGGACCTTGTTTTCTTGGCGGTCGGGGGGGATGCCCAGGTTGGAGTCTCCGGTGCCGGCGAGGAAACTGGAGAGCTCGACCTCGTACTTGAGGCTGAGGATGTCGCTGGTGCTGATGCGCGGCTTGACTTTCAGGCGCGGGCCTGCGGACTCGTAGTCATCAAAGCTGGTTGTCGGTCCACCCGTGGGGTTCTGCGTGGTTTTGGATTTGGCTCGCTGCTCGATGCTGCTGATCTCCGCCTCTTCGTTGTCGTCAACGAGAATCTGCGGGCTGGCGACGATGCGCGAGTCTGTTTGGGTCTGCAGGGCGTTGATGATGATGGGGACCTGGTCGCTCTTGATGATCGCGGTGGTCAGGCCGGAGAGGGGGTTGACGATGGGTGGGGTGAGCAGGCCGTTGTTGGGGGTTCCCGGCGAGGTCAGGTCGGGCAGGAACTTGGTGCGCAGGGCACCGCCGGTGCCGTTGGCGTTGAGGAGCATGGTCTCGACGGTGAGGCGGAAGTCATCTGTGTCGGAAACTACGACGACCTTCGAATCGATATACACCTGCATCCGGCGTTGGTCCAGACGCTCGACGAGGCGCTGGAACTGCGCCTGCAGCCTTGACGGGGCCTTGACGATGACCTGGTTGTTCCCCTTGTCGGGCAGCACGAAGACCTGGTCGCTGGCGACGATCTCCCCAATGGTCCCCTCGGGGGTGTCGGGGCTCATGGCCTGGCGGCCGATGTTGTTCACGCGGCTGGTGGCGCTGCGGCTGCCTGAGTTTGAGCCTTGCCCTGGGATGAGCGGGCTTTCCCCGGCCGGGACGGTGTTGGTGATCATCCCCCGGATGATCTCAGCAGTTTTCTCGGCGTCTGCGAAGCGGAGTTTGTAGAACTCATAGATAATCCGTTCGGCCTGGATGGGTTCCCTAAACTCCTCTACGAGCTGCTGGACGCGGATGTGCTGGTCCGGCGTCCCGTAGTACATAAACCCGCGCTGCTCGGGGTCCAACACGAAGACCGGCCCGCTCTGGTCGCCGCTGCCGGCCGTCGGGCCGCGGAACTGCATTTGCTGCTCAAAGCCCTGCTGTGCAAAGGGTGAGTTCGAGTTGGTCCGCTGGCTCTGCATAACCGTCACGTCCCCAAGGCCCTGGCGCTTGGCCTGCTCGGCCAGCGGGAAGGCGGCGGGGCCGACGGGGTACCACTTCGGAACAAGGTTGTTGACAACGTCAACAACGCCCAGCAGACGCTCGATGAGCGTTACCTCTTCCGGCCGCCCGCGGAGGATCAGCGAGTTGCTGTTCCCCTCGGGCACCAGGCGGTCGGTGAGGTTGGAACTGCTGGTGCCGCCGATGTTCTGCTGCTGGGCCTGGAGAGCCTGGTTGGGGTCCCCCGGGTTGAAGTTCTGCACGACGTTGCGCATCGTCCGGCCCATGAGCTCGAGAATCCGCGCCTTGGCCGTGATCGCGCTGATGTGCCGGACCTCAAAGCGTGTGAACTGCAGTTGCAGCTGCTCGTCGGCGATCCGGTCGATGAGAGACTGCACCAGGGCAATCCGGCGTGGTGTGTCGTTGATGATTAGGATCCCCAGGTCGTCTAAGTAGGTAACACGCACCGCCCCCTGCACCTGCGGCTGGCCCGGCGCGCCACCACCCCCACCTGCGGCCAAGAGCTGGGCAATGGCGCCCGAGAGGCTCGTCGGGCGTATCCCCTTGGTGGGCAGGACCTGAGTAGTCGAGAGTTTATCGACGTTCGGCTGGCCCTGCAGGTCGGTCACCGGCTTGATGACCCAGACAAAGTCGGCCTCGCGTGTGATGTACTGCCCGTTGCGCTCCAACAGATACCCCAAAAACTCCAGAAGCCGGTCGCGGGGTACGTCGACGTGTGTGAGCAGCCAGATTTTTTTGTCCGCCAGCGCGATGTCGCTGGCAATGACCTGAATCTGGAGTTCCTGTGCGATCAAGTCGACGAGGAGCTTGACGTCGACAGGCTCGCTGTAGGGCCCGATGCGGTAGGTGCCCGGCACCGGGGGCGGCAGTTCGATGTTCTGTGCCCCGATGATCTGAGGAGCATCACCCGCAGCGGCCGGGGCGGGGGCGGCGGCTGGAGCAACGGCGGCGGGTGGTGCCCCCGCCGGGGAGAGCAAGTTGGCAGCCTTGCCCGGGGGACGCTTGGGCTCCATCCCCTTTAGTTTATCGGTCTTCTCATCGCCCTGTGCAGGGACGGGCCAGGCTGTGCCAGCCAGGAGCACGGCGGCCAAGAGCAGGCGGCCAGCGTGCGTGGTTGGACCGATTGGGCGCGGGGTGCGCATGCGTATCTCCGGGGGGCTTCGTCGGCAAACTCGGGCAGAGGGTATACAACCCCGGCGTCAACTGGTCGCAGCCTCAGCCGGGGTATGCTCCTATCGACACCATGGGCCAAACTCAACCACCAAACACCGACGGGCCGGCCGAGACCCAACCGCTCACACGTGCGGTGCAAGAACGCCTGCAACGCCTCGAAGAAGTAGCAATGCAGACCGACAACCAGCGCGAGCACCTCCAAGAGCATGTCCTCGACCTCACGCGGGCGATCGACCAACTCGCCCGGCGTGTGCAGGCCCTGGAAGGCCGGCTGTCGCAGTTCGCCAACCGTGGGCAGCAAGACCCCGACAGCAGTGGTCAATGATAAGCGAGAAGTGCCAAGGCACCCCGGATCTCCCAGCCGGGCGTCGGGGTACCCCGGATCTCCGAGCCGGGCGTTTCAGTCTTCGCGGCTCATTACCCCTACTAACCCCACCCCTGCCCCTCCCCGCTACAACGCTCTACGGAAGGGGTTTTAGCGCGACACGGGCAGTGGGTCATTGGCCTGGCCGGCTGCCCAGGCCGCGACGCGGGGGAGGACGATCTCTTTGAGGACAATCTTAATGCACGCGGCAACGGGGATAGCGATCAGCAGGCCGTAGAAGCCCATCAGGATGCCCCCCGCCAGCGAGGCGAAGAGGATTGTTGGTGTGTTCATCCCTGTGCGGTCGCCCTGAATCTTGGGTGTGAGGATGTAGTCGTCGAGCACCTGTGCGATGCCGTGGATGAGCATGGGTGCGGCAATCGCCCACCAGAGTTCCGAGCGGAAGCCGTCGTCGGGTGGTGAGGCGAGCAGCAGGACGGTGGCCAGTGGGATGCCGATGCCCGCGGCGTATGGAAGCGTGGCCAACACGCCGATGATCGGGCCGATGATCAGCGGGGCGGGCAGCCCGATGAGCCAGTACCCGACGCTGTAGTAGACCATGAGGATCGCGCAGATGGTCAGCCGGCCGCGGATAAAGCCCGCGATCACGGCGTCCATCTTTGACACCAGCCCGATCACGGTCCCCCGGCGTCGCTCGGGGATAAGCGTCTGCATGAAGCCAAGCATGTGCCCCCATCGAGAGCAGATGAAAAAGAAGAAAAAGGCGGTGAGGAACACGCCCAGCGCGGCTGCGCCGACGGAGCCGGCAATGCGTGTGACGATGCCGAAGATGCCCGCGCCGGTCGCCAGCGCGGTCCCGCCGAGGTCCTGGGCGTTGGTTCGTATCCAGTTGATGGCGCGGAGGCCGGCGTCGTAGAGAACCGCGGAAAGACGGTCCGGTGGCGGCAGGTTCGGGTCTGGCTCCTGGCCGTTGGCCTGCGCCATGACGCGGATGTGCTCGGCCCGAAGGCTGATGAGCTTGCTGTTGATCTTGGCCCACAGAGGCCCTTGGGAGTCGATGCGTTCTTTAAGCTCGGGGTCGTCGGGGTTGTTGATGCTCGATGCGAGCAGGCTGACCTTGGTGCTCAGCGTCTGGGAAAAAGACGTGAGCTGGATGCCGCCAACGACGGCCCCGAAGCCCGCGGGTATCAGGATCACCAGCAGCGCGCCCAGGATGATCGACCCCGCAGCCATCGGGCGGGTGAAAGCCTTCCGGCGTGTGAGGAGTTGGACGAGCGGCTCAAAGAGATAGGCGAAGAGGATTGCCAGCAGCAGCGGGACGGTTACCAGGCTGAGCCGGTACCCCAGTGAGATGATCGCAAAGATGGCCGCGAGCAGCAGAAGGTCGCGGATGGGCTGGATTTGCCACAGGTGCAGTGTGGCCCAGGTGGGGCGGTGCTTGGGTTGGGGGTCGGGGGTGTTGGGGCCGACCGGTGCGGGCGGGGTAGACATGGCCGGTGTATCGACTGTGCCGGGGGCGGGGGGTCAGTTTCGGGGTAGGTCGGCTCTCCGAGCCGACCATGTTGGGTTTGCAGTGCTCTGTGTTCCTTGGGATGTAAACTGCGAACAACCCAAACCGGAGCCGGATCGGCTCGGAGAGCCGATCTACCCACCGGCAGGACCCAGAGGGGAATCACTCAGAGGACTGAGGGGCAGAGGTTTTCAGAGTGCTTCATTTGGACTTGGGTTTGGGGGGTCGGCGTTGTGGAAGGACTTCGGCCCCAGCGGGGCCGCGGGGTGTAGCCACGGATGGAGCCCGCGCTTTGGCGAGCGCAACCCGTGGAAGCGCCACACCTGGTATCTACTCCGCGTTCCTCCACCAACCTTCGCGCCCTCCGCGAACCTCTTCTTGAAGGGGTTGGTGTGAGCCTGCCCCACCCCTGCTCCACCCTTGCTCCTCCCCGCCAGAACGTTCTTAGGGAGTGGTTCAGTATTCAGAATCGAGGGGTCTGTTCACGGCGTCTTGAATAGCCGGCAAAAAGTCGGTTTGCACAACGTGGTCCCAGCTCATGCGTTGGGCGAGTTGCTGGCCGAGGTCAAGGTTTCTTTGGCCATGCGCGTCGGTGGTGGGCAGCCGCTTGGCGAGCTCCTGCGCAAGCTCTCGGCAGACGTCGTCTTCGATCTTCAGGCGGGCCTGGGCCGTAAGGTTTTCGGGGTGGGGTGTGCCCGGGGGGATGCGGGTTACAAAGTCGGCTGGGAGCACCAGGTCGCAGGTCTGCATGCCAAGCTCGCCCATGGCGCGCTTGACCAGGCCCATGCACCCGCAGACGTTGCTCGTTACGCATATTGCCCCGGCGTGCAGCGGTTCGAGCTGGGCGATGCCAAAGGGTTCGTACGTGCTCATCCCCAGTTCAACGTCCGCGGCCCGGCGGAGGTCGGCGGTCGTAAGGCCCTCGGGGGCGGCCAGCCCGAGCCTCTCGCGCGAGAAGCCGAACTGGTTGACCAGCAAGGCCGTGATGGCCGGCTTGCCGGCAGCGGCTGCCTCCGTGGTTTGGTTGAAGGTCTTGAAGGTGGCCTCGATCTCAACTTCAGGCCCCACAAGATCGGGGTACCCCCGGTGGTGCTGGCGTGGCCACCCGTAGCTGCTGGCCATGGCGTTGGCGTCGTCGAAGGAGCGTGTGGGCGCGCCGCAGGTGAGCAGAAGATAGACCGCTCGCTGGTTGCGGGCGCGCAGCAGTGGTTCAAGGTGTGTGCACAGCGCCAGGTCGCGCCACAGGCCCTTGCTGGGCACGGGGCGAGTTACGTGGGTAATAAGATAGTCCGGCGCGTAGCCCAGGACGTTGGTAAGCCAGGTGTTCACAAGCAAGCGTGAATCGGCACGCTGCTTTGCTGACACTGCGCGTGCCGGCAGGCCGTTGTACACCACACGCGTTCGGCTGGAGCGCATGTGCGGGCTTAGGAAGCGGAGCTCCTCGGCCGTCTCGGGGCCGACGGCCATGATCCCGTCGAGGACGTAGCTGCGCTCGACAAGGGCGTGCCGGCCAAAGTCGCTCTGGTCGCCGAAGACCTGCCCCACGCTCTGCCCCTTGGCCATCGCGGCGTTCATCGCCGGGTAGAACGCGGCGTCAAAGCCCGGCAGGTTCTCGGTGATCCGCCGGGCGGTCGAGCATTCGTGGGCGTGGAAGAGCGTTCGGAAGCGCGCGCGGTCCGACCAGCAGCGCAGTGCCGTGGGAACGCCCATAAACTCATGGGCGACAACAACGGCGGGGAGCTCGGAGAGTTGGCCCACGGCTGTGGGTGCGCCAACCGGCGTGCGGAGTGTGAGCAGTGCGCAGAGGGCGTGATAGGCGGGCCCGGCCAGGCGTGTGTATTCCTCGTAATCCCAAGAGTGTTCGTAGCGGTGGCTCTCGATGCTGTGCTGCTCGTGCAGGAACCATTTAGTCAGGTCCAGGCGAGCCCGGTCGGGGTTGTTGAGGTCCAACAGGATGACCTCGGCGTCGGCAGTGTTGGCCTCATCGCCGGGTGCGCTGAAGCGGCGCGTGCCGTAGACGATCTTGCTGCCAAAGGCCCACTCCACGGGCTTGAGCAACGCACCAAGAGCGTGCGGGTCGTGGGAGTCTGGGCCCGAGTAAAGGCACTGCAGGGCGTGCTCGCCGAGGCGGTGCTTGGGGTCGGGGACAGGTCGATCAGGATAAGGCAGTGGGCCGACAAGGATGGACCGGCCGACCTTGGCCCGATAAGGGGTGCTTGTCAGGAGGCCTTGCAGAACGGTGCCGATGCCGCCGAGGTGGTCGATGGACTCGTGGGTTACGTGGATGAGTGTGAGCATGGGTGTTCGTGGGGGCGTGCGGGCGTGGTGGCGTGCGGGCACGTGCCGGGCGTGTTGCAGGGCGGAGTCTATCGGTCATCGGGGGGTGTGGGGTTGGGCGGCAGGCCGCCCTAGCCGACGCGCTCGGGCTTTGGCTGGCGTGCCATAAGCGTGGCGATGGCATCGACGGGGTCGAGGCCCTCGAAGAGCACAGAGTGGACCGCGGCGGTGATGGGCATATCAACACCTGTGCGTTTGGCCAGGTCCATGACGCTCTTGGTGGTGGCGACGCCCTCGACAACGTGCTTGCTGCGCCTGAGGTAGTCTTGGAGTTTGGTCCCCCGGCCCAGGGCCTCGCCGCAGGTGCGGTTGCGCCCCTCAAGGCTGAAGCAACTTGTGGCCAGGTCCCCAACGCCGGCGATGCCAAAGAAGGTCTCGCGCGACGCGCCCAGCGCGGTGCCAAGCCGCGTGATCTCGGCAAGGCCCCGCGCGAGCAGTGCGCTCTTGGCGTTGTTGCCAGCCTGCAGGCCGTCGAGCATCCCGGCGGCAATGGCGATGACGTTTTTAGTCGCGCCGGCCAGTTCAACACCCATGACGTCCTGCGCCGTATAGATGCGCATCCAGCGTGTGGTAAACAGGCCTTGGACGATCTCGGCAAAGTGGGGCTGGTCGCTGGCGGCGACCATCGTCGCCGGGAGGCAGCGGGCCAGTTCGCCCGCGATGGTGGGCCCGGAAAGAACGGCCAGGGGGCGGGGCTTGCCGTCAGGGTCGTCCTGGAGTGCGTCGGCAATGATCTGCAAAGGGCGCATCAGGGTGCCGTTCTCGATCCCCTTGGCAACGGAGATGATCCCCGCTTTCTTGGGGATCAACGGGCGCAGGCGCGTGATGGTGGCCCGCAGAGACTGGACAGGCACGGCACAGACGAGCACGTCAGCGTAGTGCAGGGCGTCTTTGTCCTTCAGGGGCACACGCACATCGCTCGGGAGAGTGAACCCAGGAAGTTTGTCGCTGCGGCGGGTCTGTGCCAGGCTGCCGACCTGATTGGCGTCGTGCCCCCACATGGCTACCGCATGGGCGACGGCCTGCGGGATGGCCTGGTGGGCCGGTGTCGGAGGGCGGTCGGCGTCCGTAAGAACCCCAGCGCAGACCAGGCCCATCTGGCCGATGCCCAGGATGGTGATGTTGGTGCCTCCGGGCTGGGCTGCCGATGGTGGGTTTGGCCTGTTCATGTCGTCATTGGCCGGTGCAGAACCCCGGGCGATGGGGGTGCGTAGATGATCGGCGCAGCGGGTGTGGCCGTTGGGGCTACGATAGCCCCCGACGCCCGCATGGGCACCCATGCCCGGTCAGGCCGCACGTTCGTGCGGCCGGGTTTGGGGCTTGGTCCAGCAGATGCACGCACGCCTTTCTTTACTTTTTTGGAGCCAGCATGGCCCAGCTCGATACGAAACACCACCACACCAAGGGGCACCACCATGCCAAAGCAACCGCCGGCAGTGATCCGATGAACTGCTGCGGGCACCTGGACGCACAGAGCAGCGAGCGCAATATCCTGCTCTACCTGGCCGGTGGTGTGATGCTGATCGCGGCATTTCTGGGGCGCAAGGTCTTCCCGGGTGTGATCGATGAGCGTGTGGTGTCGGCGCTCGCACTGGTCGCCGCCCTGGCGCTCGGCTCGGTGATGGTCTGGGGGGCGTGGAAGGAACTGATCAAAGGGCGGGCGAGCACCGCCAGCCTCGCCAGCCTGGCAATCATCGCGTCCATCGCCATCGGGCAGTATGAGACCGCCGGCTGGCTCGCGCTTGTGCTGCTGGTGGCCGACCAGTTCCTTCGGCGGACAAGCATCAGCGCCCAGCGCGTCATCGCGGACCTGATCCGGCTGACGCCGGATGTTGCGCGGGTCGTGCGCGACGGGCAGGAACACGAGGTATCCCTGGCCGACGTGCGGACCGGGGACGTTGTGCGTGTCCGCCCCGGCGAGAACCTGTCCGTCGACGGCGTCATCATCGCTGGGCGGACCACGCTGGACCAGGCGAGCCTGACGGGTGAGGCCGCGCCCCACGAGGCGACGGTCAACGAGGATGTCTACGCCGGCACCACCAACCTCACCGGTACCATCGACCTGCGGGTAACCAAACTGGGCACTGAGACGACCATCGGAAAGGTCACCGAGCTCATCGCCGCGGCCGAGCGGACCAAGACGGCCAGGCAGCTGCTCATCGAGCAGGTGGCGACGTTCTATGTTCCCGTCGCCATCTCGCTGGCCTTCTTGGCCTGGTTCCTGACCGCCGACGTGATGCGCGCGATCAATGTGCTGATCGTCGCGTGCCCGGGCGCGTTGCTCTTGGCCAGCCCGACGGCGACGGTCGCGGCGTTTGCCGCGGCAGCCCGACTGGGCGTCATGATCAAGCAGCCGACGCACCTAGAGGCCGCGGCGGATGTCGACACGGTCGTCTTTGACAAGACCGGTACCCTGACGACCGGCAAGTTCACCGTCTCGCGGCTTGCGCCCGGACCAGGCGTTGACCCCGGAGACCTGCTGGCCGCCGCGGCGTGCGCCGAGCAACACAGCAACCACCCGCTGGCCAAGAGCATCATGAACACCGCCGCGGCCGCTCGCGTCGTGGTGCCGGGAAGCACCGATTATGAGGAAATCCACGGGCGTGGCGTCAAGGCACGCACCGCTACGGGGGTCCTCTATGTTGGCCGGGCGACGTGGCTGGCCGAACTCTTCCCAGCAATCAAGGGGGATATCGACGCCGTGGCATCGAAGATCGAAGGAATGTCCGGCGTGCACGTCGCCCGGGCACTGGACGGGCAGGGCGGGCAGTACCTGGGCGTTGTCGGCCTTGAGGACAAGGTCCGGTTCAACGCCAAGGCCGTCATGGACAAACTGCGCGAAATCGGGGTACGCCGCCTGTCGATCCTCACGGGCGACCGCCTCAGCGTGGCCGAGCGCGTCGGGCGGACCGTCGGGGTCGATTCCGTCGAGGCCGAGTGCCTCCCCGAAGACAAGCACACCGAAATCAAGATTCTCGGCTCCCAGCACCGCAAAACGCTCATGGTCGGCGACGGTATCAACGACGGCGCCGCGCTGGCCCAGGCCGATGTCGGCGTCGCAATGCGGCTGAGCGGGTCGGACATCGCCGCCAACAGCGCGGGCATCGCGCTGATGAACGATGACCTCTCACGCATCCCGTTCATCCTGGAGCTCGGGCGCCGAAACCGGGCCGTCATCACCCAGAACATCGTCCTCGCCGTCGTCGTTGCCCTGCTGGGCCTGGCGCTCGCAACGACGGGCCGGCTGGACACCGTCGGCGCGCTCTTCTTCCACTTTGTGGGGGATGTGCTGGTCATCGCCAACAGTTTCAGGCTCTTTAGATTCGGCGAGGCGTACAGCGTCGGTGGTGAGGAGCAGGCAACCACGCAGCCGGTGAAGAAGAGCGTCGGGCTAAACCTCAGCGGGACCCCCGCGCCGGCGTGAGTTCTCAACCGAGCTCTACCCCAGAGGCCCTCAGGACCCGGAGCACGAATTTGCTCAGAGAACGCAGGGGCAGTGGTGTTCTCAGTGGTTTTTTGAGTTGTCTGTGTGGATGACGTTGGCCCCAGCGGGGTTGAAGAGCGTGCAACCTGCAAACTCTTTGAGGTTGAACGCGCTGTGCGCCACACCTGGTTTTTTCTCCGCGTCCCTCCGCCAACCTTCGCTCACTCCGCGAACCTCTTTCTATTGTGTGCTTTGCGTGTGCCAACCCCACCCCTGCCCCTCACCTCGGGGGAGGGTCTAAATGTTGACAAGGCCCGTGGCCACGAGCGTCAGCAGCAGGGCTGCAAAAGCGATCCGGTAGATGCCGAACGGGGTCAGCCCGTGGCGGTTGAGGAACCCAACGAGCCACCTGACGGCAACGGCCGCGCTGATGGCGGCGACGGCCATCCCCACAAGGACGGGGGTCCAGCCCAGCTGCTCGAAGAGGTTGGGCTGGCCCGTCTTGGCGGCGCGGTTGAGGTTCTTGTAGAGCGCATACCCCGTGGCGGCCAGAAGTGTCGGCATGCCCAGCAGGAAACTGAACTCCGCGGCAGCCGCAGGACGCAGGCCGCAGAAGATGCCCCCCGTGATCGTCATCATGCTCCGGCTAGTCCCGGGCCAAAGGCTGAAGCACTGCAGCAGGCCAATCGTCAACGCGTCCCGCGGGGTCATCTCCGTCACTTCTTTGCCGTCGGCACCGGCCCCGGCGAATCGGCGGGGGCGGACGATTTTTAGGTCGACGATGATCATGTAGATCCCGCCGAGCACCATGGCTATGACCACCGCCTGCCAGCCGAAGAGGTGCGTTTCGATCAAGTCGTGGATCAGCAGCCCAAGCACGGCGGCGGGGATGAAGGCGATGGCGATGTTGACCAACAGCATAAAGCCCGCCCCGTCCCTGCCCAGCAGGCCGCGGAGCATCTGCAGGAACCTTGGAAAGTAAAGACCAAGCACCGCCAGAATCGCGCCGCCCTGGATGACGATCTCAAAGGCGTTGATCGCTTCCCTGGCCGAGGCGTCTTTGAGGCCCAGCAGCTGGCTGGTGATGATGAGGTGGCCCGTGCTGGAGACGGGAAGGTACTCGGTGATCCCCTCAACAAGGCCCAGGATGATGGCTTGCCAGATGTTCATGCAGCGTGCATCGGCTGGGGGAGGGGAAATGGACAAATGGACAAATAGTCAAATAGTCAAACGAGTTGAATCAGATTTGGCAATTTTGCCAACCCCTCCCCTTGGGCATGGTCTAGAGCGTGCGCACCGGCCGGAGTGTGAATCGGCCTGCGACGGCCGTGGCGTTGGCAATGGCTTGCCCGTCGGGGCCGCGCACGGTGGCTTGCCCTTTGAAGTCGTAGGTGTCCCCCTCTTGCTTGTGCAGGGAGACGTCGACGACCAGGGCCTCGCCCGGGCGGACAAAGCGGCCGTATTTGATGGCCCGAACACCCGCCAGGGTCAGGCGGGGCGAGGTCGAGGTTGGCTCAACAAGCCTGCGTGCGGCCTGGACCATTGCCTCAATCATAAAGACGCCAGGGAGCACCGGAAAGCCCGGGAAGTGGTCCTGGAGGTATTCCTCCGCCACGCTCACGACCTTGAGGGTCATGATGCGGGTGGGGGTCTGCTCCAGGACGCGGTCGACGAGGTCAAAGTACATGGGTGCAGGCTAGGGAAGGATCACAAGCCCGGGCGCGTAAGCCGGGGTTACCATCGTTCATGCGAGCGATACGCCCATCAACCACCCGGCCCGGCAGACCCACTGTCAGCGGGGCACCCTCGCCGCACCGCTCCCCGGTGCTGCTCGAAGATTTCCTCGCGGACCTGCACTGGCCCAGGTTGCTCGGGGCCTGGCAGTTGGCGCTGGCGCCGGGGCGCGTGCTGATCTGCTTTGGGCTGCTGGTGGGGCTGGCGGTCCTTGACCGTCTGTATGCGCTGGCCGCAGGTTGGGTGGGGACCCGGTTTGATGGAAGCCCGCTGCTGGGGGTCTTTGGCTCGCTTGGCGGTGAACTGCTGGCCCTGCTGCGCAACGCCGGGCGTGTTGGTGGGTTGACGTGGTACGCGGCGGGGACAAACGCCTATGAGCTATTCATCGGCGTGCCGCTGCGCGTGCTCGGTGCGCACTGGCCTTTGATGCTCCTTGTGGTCCCACTCGTCGTTGTGGCCTTTGCAATCACGGCTGGGGCGGTCTGCCGGTCTGTAGCGATGCAGGTATCGCTCGGAGCGACGCTCCCTTGGCGGTCGGCAAGCAGGTTTGGCTTCGGGCGCGCGCTGAGCCTGTCGGCA
>Ga0209972_10002391_pt1 | contig 15425 bp, 15 predicted proteins | sample NOAtaG_7_FD_187302 | JGI IMG/M metagenome (GOLD analysis project Ga0209972, IMG submission 187302) | Freshwater lake microbial communities from Lake Erie, under a cyanobacterial bloom - NOAA_Erie_Diel1S_2200h metaG (SPAdes) (version 2) | ecosystem: Environmental > Aquatic > Freshwater > Lake ... | reverse complement strand
CTGCAGAGAACTTTCTCTCACCGTGGAAGCGTATTTATGAACCTCTAAATGATTGTTGTTTAACACGCATAAACCAGATGAATCGTATCCGCGATTTTGCAATTGGATAAGCCCGTTGATGATTTTTTCATGAATGTTTTCCGGAGTTGCAGAGACAATTCCGAAAATTCCGCACATTTTTATATTTTATATTTGGAATTTATAATATTGAGCATTACGCAAATGTGTGTTTATGTAAAATAATATGAAAATATTTTTACATATTATCTACAAAAATGTTTCATGACTTAACTTTGAGAGATGGTTCGCATGCTATTTCGCATCAACTAACACGGGAAATGATAGAGGATTATTGTATTTTTGCAGAAGATGCTGGCATAGAAGTAATTGAGGTGGGGCACGGAAACGGTCTTGGTGCATCATCAACATTGATTGGAGAATCATTATTATCAGATTTGGAAATGATACAAATTGCAAAAACACATCTTAAAAGAACAAAACTTTCAGTTCATATAATACCAGGGTTTGCAACCATTAAAAAAAACATTGATCCAGCAATTACGCTAGGAGTTGATATATTTCGAATTGCAAGTCACTGCACTGAAGCATCATTAACAAAAACCCATATTGAGTATTTATCATCTTTAAATAAAACCGTATACGGAGTTCTTATGATGACGGCAATGTGTTCTGTGGAAACCCTATTTGAAGAAGCATTCAAAATGAAATCATATGGAGCAAATGCTATTATAATAATGGATTCTACTGGTTCATATCTACCGTCAGATGTTCGAGAGAGAGTTTCAAAATTAGTGGAATTAAAAATACCAATTGGATTTCACGCGCACAATAATTTACAATTAGCAGTAGCAAATTCAATAGCAGCAATTGAAGCAGGAGCATCTATTATTGATGTTACAATTCGTGGATTTGGAGCTGGTGCTGGAAATACACCCCTTGAAATAATGGCGCATCTATATGAGTGTCCTCTTTTAAATAAAACAAAAATATTAGAACAATGTGATAGATTTAAGGTACCCATACCAATTTGCAAACCGATTAATATTTTAACATCAAAATACAAAATAATGTCTGGATTTGAAAAACACATTATTAACGCAGCCGAACAATATAAAATATCATATATTGAACTAACAAATAATTTGGGAACTCAAAAATTGGTTGCAGGACAAGAGGATTTTATCTATATTACCGCAAAACAGATTGCAAACAATATATAATTTATACGTATTATGTAAATATATAAATTATATGAGAGAACTATGTTTATATACACGGTCACCTTGAACAACGCCAACATGTACATACATCTCATCTGACAAAATTTTTTCAATTTCTTCTATATTCGTGTTATATCTTTGTAACCAAGGTCCAAAATTTTCTACAACAATAACTGGTTTACATCTTTTAATTGTATTTATACCACCAAGTAAAGCAAATTTTTCATAACCCTCAATATCTAAATGAATTAAATCACATGTTTCCAAATTAAGATTATCAATCGTAAATGTTGGTGTATGTCCTTTTCCATTTACATGGGAACCGCCATGTCCCAATGTTTCATTCGTATTGAATAAATTTACGCATTCATTGACTTGACCCAAACAACCCTGGAATTTATAAACATTCTCGGAACGAACATTCATATTTAAACAAAAAAAGTTAATTGGATCTGGTTCAAATGTGTATACACGATTGAATATTTGTGCATACTGCATTACATAATATCCAGCGTTTCCACCGGCTTGAATAATTACATCTTTTTTATTGACAAAAGATGATATATTTTTAGGCACATCTTTGAATGTATTCATCAATAAAAAACACGTGCTTGTTGGATGAGCATATGTCGGAGTAATTTCTTCCGCTCCATCTTTTTTTGGCCAATATACACCTTTATGTAAAACAACTTTATTTTCCATTATAAATAATATTATTTATATTATTTATGTATTTTTACACTCTATTTATAATTCTGGATTTCAATGATATATTGTCTTTCATAACATTTTCAATGATATCCATTTTTAACAATGGAGACATTTCCTCAATTGGTGGTGCAAAAATTGTGTTATCATTATTAAGAACGCCTTTCACTTTTGGTATAAAATCCTGATTGGGATCCATGAATATTTCACATATTGATGGTCCATCAAAATCCATAAACCTTGGATAATATTCATAAAAATCATCCCACGATTTTATCTGATATTTTTCATAACCAAATGCATCCGCAATTTTCATATAGTCAGGTAAAACTACTCCTGTTTGGGAATCGACCGCATTATATTTACCTTTAAATAACATTTTTTGTGTATGTTTAATCATTAAATAACCGTCATTATTAAATATAACAATTTTGACTTTTAATCTATGTTGTATAATAGTTTGTAGTTCTTGTAAGTTCATCATCATACTTCCATCACAGTTCAAACATAACACTTCTCGCTCAGGGGACGATATTGCTGCACCAAGTGCAGCTGGAAGACCATATCCCATCTCTCCTAATCCATATGAAGAAAACATTGTGTGTCCGTTTTGTAATCGTATTGCCTGATGTCCGGATAGCAATGCGGTGCCCATATCCGTCACTATTATTTGCGTTGGTTTTAAAAAATCAGAAAGTTTATCAATAATTCTATATGAATTTGGAAAAATATTATCAATATGTGCTTCTTCTATAAATGGGAATTTTTTTGATATTTCTACACATTCATTTATCCAATCTGTATTTTTATAATTTATATCTTGTATTTGTTTAATAAATTCGCCACAATCTGTATTAATGCATAGTGTTGCAAACTCTTTAAATTCGGTTGTATCTACATCAACCATTACAATTTTTGCCCCACGAGCCAATTCTTTAAAATCGTATCCGGTTTGTGGAAGTGCCATTCGACTTCCCAAAACCAGTACCAAATCACTTTTTTGTAAAATAAAATTGGCAGCACGTTGACCATATATTCCGGGTCTCCCAAAATACAATGGATGGTCATCGGGTAAAATATCAATACCCGACCAGGTTAATAAAACAGGAACTTGAATGTTATTTATAATATTTTTAAAACTATCTACGGATTTTGATAATTTAATGCCATTCCCGGCTATTATAACTGGTTGCACAGAATTCATTATTAAATCTTTAATATTAGATATCCCATTATTTATAATTTCTGGTACATACTGATTCCAAGGACGAAATTCAATATTTTTAGTTTGAATATCAAATGGAATATCTAATAATACCGGTCCTTTTCTTCCATTTAATGCGATAGAATATGCATTTTCCAACTCATCTTGTATTATATTTGGTTCCAATATTGTTTTTGAATATTTTGTTGTTTTTGAAACCATATGCGCGATATCTAATCCTTGTGTTCCATACATTCTACGGTTAGCGTGCTCGGAAATATAAAAAGATGATTCCTGACCGCATAATACAATTGTTGGTGTTGAATCCGCCCATAAACTAACAATACCAGTAACTGCATTGGTAACGCCTCCGCCAGCAGTAACAAGCGCACATGCCATATTTCCGGTTGTTTTATAATATGCACCTGCCGCAATTATTGCGGATTGCTCATTATGAACATTTATAATTCGTATATTTTTATTATTAAATGAATCATATATATGAGAATTTGCTGAACCAATGATACCAAACACAATTGATATTTTTTGTTCAAGTAAAAAATTGCATATAATATCACTAACTTTCATTTATTATATTTATTCTCCATTATTTTTTATGTTATTTTCTAAAAAACATACATTTGTTTGTGTATTTTTCTAAGCGCATGTATAGCAACACAGTTTATAATTTCGAGATTTCCAGCACTACTCACTATGATATTACTAGAACTAATCATATTAATATTAATCATTAATACATTTGGATTTATTTTTTCTGGTTTTGAAACTGTATAATTTTGCGCATATTCTTTAATTTTGTTAACATAGTTGAAAAAATCGTCAAAGTTGGTAAAGTCATTTGATGACTTTATAAAAATTGTTGTTTGCATTATATTTGTATGTGGATTAATATTTAATATTACCTTACTATTACATATATTTGTTATTTTGTAAATAGCCAACTCAGTAGTTTCTATATATTTGTCTATATTTATACGAGTCGCAATACCTGCACTTTCGGAGTTAATCTGTGTTACTACCTCTACATATGTTATATTATTAAGTTTTTCCTTAAAATAATTTATTATAGGTATTGATATTTGACCACCACAAGTAATCATATTAATATTTTTCGTATTAATTTCTGTAATATTTGGAATATAAAAATCACCAACATTTGAAGGGGTTAAATCAATAACCTGGATTCCTTGTTCTAGAAAAACATTTGCGTTCTTTTTTGCCGAAAATGCATCAGTACAATCAAATACAATGTCGCAACATCTTGGATTATTTATAAAAAATGATATACTTTCATCACTGTATTTTACACCATCTGGTATTTTTTTAGTTGGACTTCTCCTACCGACAAAGGCAACTATGGTTACAAAATCTAAGCGTAATATTTTATGTAATAAATCATATCCAATTTGACCAGTTCCAATTATTGCAATTTTAATCATATAATAATATATTTTGTTATATTATTATGTATATAATATCTATTTTGTTTTAATCTATAATTAATCTTATCAAAAAACTAATTAATCTTATCAAAAAACTCGATAATCTTATCAAAAAACTCGATAATCTTATCGCAAATATAATCCACATCTTCGACCACCATTCCATGATGTGCACCCAGTAAAAAACCCTCCGCCATTACTCTGTCCGAATTTGGAAACTCCTGTAAATATTGTCTATACACTGGGTGTCTTGTTATATTGCCTGCAAAACATACGCGTGTTTGAATATTGTTCTCTTCCAAATACGTCAGCAATTTAATACGGTCCTTGGTTAAAAACGGAATCGCCAACCAATCGTCTGTACCATTCACAATTGGCAGAGTCAATTCCTTCACATTCTGTAATCGCTCAAAATATCGTTGAAACACGGTTCTTCGTTTGGTCTTTATTTCGTCAATGCGCGCTAGTTGAACCAAACCAAATGCAGCATTCATCTCGGACGATTTCATATTATAACCAATCGCCCCATATAAGAACTTATAATCATATGGAATGCCGTCAATACTGAATTCAAATCGGGTGCTCACATCCTCCGAATTGTCGCCGATTCGCCCCCAGTCGCGAAACATGATTGCCCGCTTCAACTGCTTTTCATCATTGAACATCACCATTCCACCCGAACCACCTGCGGTTATCAAATGACTTGCATAAAAACTAGTAATTGAAATGTCAGTTTCTGGTGTACAAGTCACTGTATCTGCCGAATCTTCGAACAGCGGAATATTGGTGCGCTTCCTGAGTTCCGTCCAATCCGGTTTCGAACCTACTAAATTTGGCAACAATATCAATTTGGTTTTCTCAGTAATTTGTTCGCACACTTGGTCTACTGACGGAACATACGTTCCTATTTGAACATCGCAAAAAACAGGTTTCAAACCACACTGAATAATTGGTGCAAGAGTTGTCGAAAATGTGCATGCGGGTGTAATCACCTCATCGCCAGGGTTTAAATTCAATGCACATAATCCTAGCAAAATTGCGGAAGACCCACTATTGACAAACAACCCGTATTTCTTTCCAAATGTTTTGGCAATATCTTCCTCAAATTTCACGGTTCTTGGGCCAAATCCGGCTAACCAACCATCATTTAAACAATCTACAACTGCTTGAATTTCGGCATCACCATATGCCTCTTTTTTATTAGGAGCATACCAAATTTTTTTCATATTTCTTCTATATTATATTATATATATTTGTTTATATTTATTTCAAGTAATTATTTTCAACCGTATTTTGAAGAGTTCCGTCTTCCAAATGATTCAGGTCTTCTATAAATGACTCATAAAATTTATTATTGTAAGTGATTATATCATCCCATTGTTGTTTTGCCAAGTGGATGGTTGTTTTTGCCCATTCTATCTCTTCTTGTCCATATGCAATTCCATAATAAAATTCGATGTTTTTGCTTGATAAATATCTGTATCCAGCAGTAGTTTTTAACCATTCAGTTTTATTCATACTCGGCATTGGAACAACAATTGATATACATCCACATAGCACAGCCATAATATTTAAAAATGTCAAAGGGTCATAAGATACAAAGCATTCAAATTTATTAAATATTTCAAACAAATTATTATGATTATGGCGTCTTGTGATTTCAAATGAGTTTTGTGGATGAGCTTGTATTAGCTTTTTTCTCATATGAGCTCCTTTTCGAATTGAAAAACAACAACTGTTTTTGATTCTTACAATATTCATATTTTTAAAAATTGGAGGTATTATTAATAATGGCAATATTTTATAAATGGTTCCTTGTAATTCTGGAGCCGACTCAATTTTGTTTTCAGTATTAAAATAATATACAAGCTCATTTTGATTCCATGAATTCATATAATGATGGGGCACATTCTGTCCCAATTCACTCAACATCCAACGAATAGAATATCTTGCGCATAATGGGTTTCCAATTGTGCCTTCGCAATATATCACAATACAGTCTGTGATATCAAAATCATTGTTGTAATATTTATTAAAATGCGGACTTGGAATCATACCAAATGTTGGATATATTCTAACATTTTTACCACTTTCCTCCAGTTTTTTTGCTAAGTAATACAAAACATTGACCCCCCCATCTCCTTCTGAATAATATGCATGTGGATAAATAATAATATTATTATTATTAAATTTATTTTTATAAATTTTTTCTAGATTTATATTTACATTGGTCATTCTATTTATGTTTACTACAAATTTTGCATTTTTTATTGTTGTATCTACGTTACTATTTATATTTACATTTATAAATAATTTTTGCGATAACATCAAAATTTTTGCATCAATGCCTTTTTTAGATAACAATTCTCTGTTTGTATTGAACCAAGTACTATAATGTTTTGTTGCAATATTTATAAGTTCGGTTGTTGAAATGTTAATTGTATTTTTACTAATGTATGATGATATCACATCTTTGGTAATATCGATAGCATCATCTTCACTTAATCCAAACTTTATTAATAACGTAATTTCCATTATATATTGTATAGAATCAATTTAAAATTTATATTGTTTATAATAAAATTATTTGTTGTTTTGTGAATTGTAAAATTCTAAAAATTTATTTCCATTTGCATTTCCTTCATGGTGATATCCATTAATATCATTTTTAAAAAATTCATATGTAAATGGTTTATTATTTGATAATTTATTAATTAAATCAATTAATGACATATTTTCGTCTCCCACAAAATTAAACACGTTGAACCCTACCTGCATATTTTTTACAATAAAAACAATTCGTCTAGCCATTTCTTGTATATCTAACCATTTTTTTTTACTTTGCGTGCTTAATATAAAATGTGGTATTTCTTCATTTTTAAATTTATTTTTTATAATAGATGGAAAACGTTCTTCTTGACAGAACGGACCAAACGTATTTATTAAACGTATTGCTGTAGTGGATATTCCATATGAATGATAATATGCTGAACACATATGTTCACAAGCAACTTTTGAAGCACCATACATATTATATGATATTAATGTATCAATTTCAGAAGATTTTTCACTTGGATTACCATATACTTCACAACTGCTCAAAAAAATTATTTTTTTTATATTATTTAATCGTGCATATTCAAGTATTTCAAAAGTAAAATTAATATTATGTATCAATCCATTTTTAGGATTATCTATACAAGATTTTGAAGAAGGGTCTCCTCCAGCGTGAATAATAATATCAAATTGAAATGCGTTTTTTAAATCATAAATTTTTTCAATATTATTCGGTATATTATTTGAGTTTTTATTAATATAACATACAACTTCCCAATCTGTATTTTTAATAATCTCATTTATTATATTTATACCAACAAATCCGTTTCCGCCAGTTATCAAAACCTTCATTAATAATAATGAATAAAACAATAACCTTTAATTTGTTAAAATTAATAAGAATATAAAGTTTATACATTAAATTTTATAAAAATGAATTTGTTAGTCACTGGCTGTTGTGGATTTATTGGTTCAAATTTTGTCAATTATTATTTCAAAGAGAATCCAAACGCGAATATTGTGAATTTGGATGCAATGTATTATTGTGCATCCGAACAAAATGTGGATGTCAATGTTCGGAACTCTGAGCGCTACCATTTGGTTAAAGGAAATTTGTGTTCATACGACCTAATTATAAATATACTGAATATTTACAAGATTGATACTGTCATTCATTTTGCAGCGCAGTCGCATGTTCAAAATTCATTTGACAATGCGCTCCAATATACAAATGACAATGTGGTTGGAACACACACGTTGTTGGAAGCATGCCGCAAATATGGCAAAATAAATCGGTTTATCCACATATCAACCGACGAAGTCTATGGCGAATCAATGCTTACAGAAAACGAAGAGAAGAAACACGAAGGTTCTGTATTGTGTCCATCCAATCCATATGCAGCAACAAAGGCCGCCGCTGAATTGATTGCAAAATCCTACTATCACTCATTTAAAATGCCAATTATTATTACGCGCGGAAACAACGTGTATGGACCCAACCAGTATCCTGAAAAACTGATTCCAAAATTCATTCAACAATTGACAAATGGAGAGAAAGTGACAATACAGGGTGATGGAACCAATGTCCGTGCATTTTTACACGTGAATGATGTATGTTCTGCTTTGACCCATGTTTTAGAAAAGGGTGAGATTGGCGAAATTTATAATATTGGGAGCGATGACAATAGTGAATACACGGTTCTACAAATTGCACATATGTTGATTGAAAAAATAAAAAAAACAACCGACTACAATGAATGGATTACCTATGTTGAAGACCGACCGTTCAATGACAAGCGATACTATATCAGTAATCAAAAAGTGAAAGATTTGGGATGGACAATTGAGACAGATTTTGAAAAAGGATTAGATGAATTAATCGATAAAACAATATAAAATATTGTGCAAAATATATAAAGTAATTAATGAAGCAATCAATTAAAGGTGCAATTTTAGTTTATAGTTGTCATAAACACAAAGATACGCGGTTAAAAGAATTCAAGTTGCCGAATGACGAATATGCCGGATGGAAAGTATTTTATATATTGGGAGATCCTCAAATAAAACAAAATTTTTTATTGGGTGATACAATTCTATTAAAATGCGAAGACTCGTATATTCATGTTGCCAAAAAAGTTGTCATGGGAATCAAGTTTATTTACGATAATTATGAGGTTGAACAAGGTGTTTTAAGGTGCGGCGATGATTTGGTATTCAATGAAACAACATTAACAAATTTTTTAAAAAAAGATGGTAAACCAGACTATATGGGAGTTACGGCAAATGACAATATGCCAAATACTGTGGTTCTGCAAAATAATAATTTTATGCCGGCATATTACGTATCACACCAGGAGGATTTGCAAAATCCTCTTCATGGCATTCCATACACCATGAATGAAATGATGCAATTTAATAAAGTTCCCAAATTAAGATATGCGGGAGGTGTTGTAGTATACCTGTCCAATAAATCTTGCAATACACTTGTTGCCCATTTTGAAAGTATTGGATGGAATGTTTTTGCATCAGATGAGACATATGGTTATCCATATATTATTGAAGATATTGCGGTTGGATATATTTTGCACATGAATAATATTTTTGTAACCCGGTATCCATTATACATAGATAGACTGGCTGATTTTAAAAAATACAATGGATTACCAATTGCATTGCATACAAATAAATACAAATAAATACGTTATATTATTTAAACAACTTATTTAAAAAACTTACTCCAATCATATTAATCAAATGCGTGTTGTCATTACCAATAAAGAAAAGGCCAAGGCTTTCACCAGTATGTTCCAGAATATGAAGCTTTTTTGCGAGCACATCAACTTAATGTTTGAGCCTGGGCGGCTTTACGCCCAGGGAATGGATTCGTCCCACATTTCCGTGTTTGAAATATTCATTCCTTCTGGCTGGTTTGACGAATATGTGCAAGAAGGGACTTCCGTCATTGGTTTAAGTACACAGCATCTTTTCCGCATCTTGAATACGCGCGAAGAAAGTCAGCAAATTAATATTGAATATAATGACTCAGACACAGACAAATTGTTTTTGCATTTTATCAGTTCCAAAACATCGTTCGACAAACATTTTGAGCTTCCGCTCATTGAATTAGAATCCGAAATGATGGAAATCCCTGGAGTAGATTACCAGGCCGAATTTTCTTTAGCGTCCTCCAATTTTGCCAGTATTGTGGGTCAACTCAAACAGTTTGGTGCGGACCTCCATATTCGGTGCAATGAGGAGGAGTTACGTCTGACAGCCAAAAGCAATGAGAGTGGTAATATGAGTGTAATTGTTCCAATTGATGATTTGACACTGTTTGCAATTAATGAAGGCGAGACATTGGATATATCGTTCTCGCTTTCCCATTTGCACAATATTTGTGCGTTTCACAAGGTGAGCGATAGTATTAATATTAAAGTGAGCGAGAATTATCCTTTGAAAACCACTTATTTACTGGAATCACTAGGTGAGGATGAAGAAGATGAATCAAAGGCAAGAATTGTGGTTTTCCTGGCGCCCAGAATGTCGGAGGATGCATAATGTTATTATTATGTAAAATAAATATATAGATTAAACATTTATTTTACAATAAATGTTTTATTCCCAAGACAAACAAGACGAATATTTGGAAAAAAATGTTTTCAAGGGTTACAAGAATGGTGTTTTTATGGACATTGGCGCACATGATGGAATCGGCATAAACAATACATTGTTTTTTGAAAGAGAACATCAATGGACTGGAGTAAACGTAGAAGCCATCAAAGATGTTTATGACAAATTGTGCAAAAATCGTCCAAACTGCATAAATTTGAACTATGCAGCTTGCAACAATGATGGTGTTGCCGATTTCATACACAATACTGGATACACCGAAATGATTTCCGGGTTATATAAAGATTATGATAATAGACATAATAAACGATTGCAAGATGAAATTTCTCAATATGGAGGAAATACCCAATTGATAAAAGTTAATACAAAAAAAATAGAAACCATATGCGATGAACATAATATAAAAAATATTAATTATTTATCAATTGATGTAGAAGGCGCCGAATTTGACGTTATTAAATCAATCAATTTTGAAAAAGTATTTATTGATGTGATTGGGTTTGAAAACAATTACAATGATAGTTCAGTACCAATTGTTGAGTATTTAATAAACAAGGGGTATATTGTTATTCACAGTTCGTTGGATATATTCATGATAAATGTAAAATCACAATTTTATACCAAATTGTATAAAAAAAAAAAATATTTTTTTTTTAATTGAAATATATTATTTGTAAAATTGAAATCTTTTTTTGTAAAAAATATATAAGTATAAAAAACTTTCGTAAAAAACTTTCGTAAAAAACTTTCGTAAAAAACTTTCGTAAAAATAAAATGCAACTTAGACCCAGATGTGAAGAATGCCGTTCAACCAGTCATTTGGTTTGTCCGCCTGTGCAACAGCAAGCGACCGTACAGCAAGTGCCTGTCCGTATCCGTAGTGCGTCAGCCAAATGTTGTTCATTTTGCAGCAGACCCGGCCACTACAAACCAAGATGCGAAAAATACAAGTCGTTCATTGAACTAATTTGCCCCGATGACTTGAATGAACATATGGAGGTGGTTATTCAAGCCTTCTATACGGATATGCAAAACATATTCATTCGGTTTTTAAGAACACATTATACAAATGCTCAAAATACTGGGTTGTTTAATGCACCAATTGACCAATTTAGAGCCCTTGTGAAAATGTTTGTTGAATTGTATCAAACTGGTTACTTTATGTTAAAATCAAAACCAAAACCTAAGCCCCAAAAAATAGTTGTTAAATTATGCAAGACTTCTGTAAAAGTATCGCAAGAATGTGGCATATGCTTGACAGAAGATGTTCCTTGTTCCAATATGGTTAAGCTTGGATGTGGCCACGAACTGTGCGGAGACTGTGTTAAGCGAATCATTGACGTAAAACCATGCTGTGCTTTCTGCAGAGCTGATATTACAAAGGTAAGTGTAAACTCACAAGAAGTTTTCAATATTTTGAACGCCAAATAAAAAATATAAAAAATATAAAAAATATAAAAAATATAAAAAATATAAAAAATATAAAAAATATAAAAAATATAAAAAATAAATATAAAAATAAATATAAAAATAAATATAAAAATAAATATAAAAATAAAAATATAAAAATAAAAATATAAAAATAAAAAACATTCTTGTGTTTTTTATTTTTATTTCGAAGCAACATTTTTTTGAAACCAGTTTACAATAGATTCTTTGGAATATTTTTCTTTAAATTGGTTTAAATATGGCAACTGTTTGCGAATTTGCTCCAAAGGATATATATCGGCACAAATGCAATCGTTGTATATATGGCGAAACATATAACTATTTGATATGGCAATTGGCACATTTACTGAGAGAGCATAGTCAATTACGCTACTTATACCACGACCTTGCATCCGGTCATACATAAACACATTCATAGTATTGGATTGCAAAAATAAAAGCATGTCATCATTTTCAAAAAAATCATTACTTATTAATAGTTCAATGCCAGGTTTCCTTGGAACAGAAATACAATGGTTTACTGTATTTACTAATTGTGATTTTGGACAATAATGCCCCAATGGAATAATCAGTTTTATAATTGCTTTGTCATATTGATTATTAATAAGTCGAATCATGCGGTCAAACCCCTTGTTTGTAAATCCAAAGCCAAATGAACCAAAAATAGGTATATCGGAGCCTTTGTTATGATTGATAAATTTAGATATTGAAGAATCTTTTGGTATGTTGTAGAATAAAGGTCTTGGAATCCCATTCGGCATATTTGGGTCAATATTTAAAATAGAATCAAAAAATGACCCATCGGATTCATGTAAAATTCCATAATTTTTTATGAACTTATCATTTATGGTGCAAATTATATTTGTATTGGTTAGCCATTCCATTGGAATACTATGATAATTAAATATCATAACATCTGGAGAAGATTCGTGAATAATACGAACATAGTCATTATAGTCATTGACTTCTTTATATTCAACCATAGATTCCAAACATTTTGAAAGTCTGAGTCCATATTGATATACGCCACAATTTTTATAATACGTGTTTAAAAATATTATTTTCATTTATATTATTTATATTATTTGTTTTTTTATATATCATTTTTGCAATATAAAATATAGAAAATCCATATAAATATTATTAAACAATAAAAGTAACATGTCGTTAACATATTATTCTTTTTCGGACAGAAAGGATGGATTTGGTGCTCAATTTCAAACACTAATATATTCTATTATTTTTTGTGAACAAAATAAACAAAAATTTTTATACAAAGGAATAACCAATATAGAGCATAATTATGATAATGACCCAAATTATATAAATGAAATTGATGAAATAATGAATATAAAAAAAAATTATGCAACTATGACAACATTTAAAAATAATGATGTCATTCGTGAATTGCCGTTTAATAAGTTAATAAATATAATTGACCGAAAATTTGATTATTATTTATCAACACCAGCATTTCAACGATATAAAAACATATTTTGGCAAAATAAAGTAAAACACAATTTTAATAATAATAAATTCAATGTAGCAGTCCATATTCGCAGATATTGTATGGCAGTTGATAGTGGCTGTCAACGTCAGACAATTCCAATTTGGTATTTTGAAAATATAATGAACATGATTCGTCAAAAATATTCAAATGCACAATTCCATATTTATTCGGTCGGAGATATTGAGTATTTTAATCCATTATTAAATCCGGATGTTGAATTACATATTAATGAAAATATTTCAACTACATTTATTCAAATGGTCTCTGCTGATGCAATTATTACGTCTCGAAGTTCGTTAAGTCATGTAGCAGGAATGCTTAGCGATGGAGAAGTATATTATATTCCATTTTGGCATCCGCCACGAAAAGAGTGGATTATAATACAATAAAATTTTATATAAAGGTTTTAAAATATTTATTATAAATGGAAAACAGTTGTATTCTATGTGCAGAACAATTAATTGGAAAAGTAGAAACAATTCTTTTTCTTTGTTCAAAATATGATACCGTTTATATAAAAAAAACCGAAGAAAATGAAATCCGGCAAATTTTGTCAAATTCTAATATATTTTTTTTTACAGATGACCCCCCTTCTTGTCTCATAATTAATCTGGATGAAACAACATTTGAAATTCCAGAAAAGTTTAAATTTGAACCAATTTATTATACTGCTGGTGGAATGTTGGGGGATTTAATTTTACAACTATCCATTGTTTGCGAAATGTTTTACAAAACAGGTCGAAAAGGCATTGTAACTTTGTCCGAAGATATGCATCGGTTTCGACGTGGTCTTGAATCTACATACAATGATATTCAATCCATTGTAAAATCTCAGCCATATATTGAAGACTTGCAAATCAATAAACCAACAAAATGTGATATTAATTTAAGCGAGTGGCGAAACAGCCGTTTATTATTTAAAACAACATGGTTTGGTTTATTTTTACAAGAATATGGTGTTCATTTTGGCAAACACAAATGGATTTATACAAAAAACGTGGAACAATGGAATATCAAAATTATTATTCATATAAGTCAATACCGGTTTCCAAGAAATTTAAATTATCATAACATTGTTCAACATTTTGGAATAGAAAATATAGTATTTTTGAATATGGAAGACACTGATTTAAACTATTTTGTAAATCGAACAGGCATATCAATTCCAACAATTTATAAACCGAGTTCTTTTGAAGAACTTTGCACAATTATAAACTCGTGTAAATTATTTGTGGGAGCTTTATCGATGCCGCTTACCATTGCACATGCAACTTATGCAAACCGAGTTGTTGGACTATGTGGAAACCCAAATGATGATATAATGAATATTGGTTTACAAAATTATATGCCAAATATTATTTTTGAAGTATAGAAAGGGAACCAAGGTTCCCTTTTAATCCCTCCTTTTAATCCCTCCTTTTAATCCCTCCTTTTAATCCCTCCTTTTAATCCCTCCTTTTAATCCCTCCATGTAATCCCTCCTTTTAATCCCTCCTTTTAATCCCTCCATGTAATCCCTCCTTTTAATCCCTCCTTTTAATCCCTCCTTTTAATCCCTCCTTTTAATCCCTCCTTTTAATCCCTCCTTTTAATCCCTCCTTTTAATCCCTCCTTTTAATCCCTCCTTTTAATCCCTCCATGTAATATGAGATATATTTTTATAA
>Ga0209972_10002390_pt1 | contig 15426 bp, 12 predicted proteins | sample NOAtaG_7_FD_187302 | JGI IMG/M metagenome (GOLD analysis project Ga0209972, IMG submission 187302) | Freshwater lake microbial communities from Lake Erie, under a cyanobacterial bloom - NOAA_Erie_Diel1S_2200h metaG (SPAdes) (version 2) | ecosystem: Environmental > Aquatic > Freshwater > Lake ... | reverse complement strand
AACTCCGATTCATCAGGCTGAGAACCATTGGGAAGCACAGCCATGAAGGCCTTTGCCGGAAATTGCAGTTTCTGATCATGGTTGCAGGCGGAAACAAGTCCGGCCACCGCAGAGCTGTCGATGCCTCCGCTCAGGCAAAGTCCCAGCGGAACTTCTGACTGCAGCCGCAAACGGATGGATTCACCGAGCATTTCACGGATTTCTGCCACCAGGTTTGCTTCGCTGGCAGCATGTTCGGAATCAGCATTAAGCTTCCATGTATGCCAGCACCGGGGGAAAACATCCGAACCGGCATTCAGGTCCATCTGAATACAATGCCCGGCCTGCAGTCGCTTTATGCCGAGAAACAGGGTCTGTTCGCTTTCATCCGACTGACCATAGGCAAGGAACCTCGCTGCTTCCCTTTCATTGAGAACAGGAGGAAAATCGTCGGTCAGAAGTGCCTTGATTTCAGAAGCAAAATAAAACCCGCCTGGGCCAGAGCGGTAATAGAATGGCTTGATGCCGGCCCGGTCGGTGGCGGCAAAAAACTGCTGTTTTTGAAAATCCAGCAGGGCAAATGACCACATGCCATCCAGCTTATCCAGACAAGCAGGTCCCCATTCTTTCCAGGCAGCAAGCAGCACTTCGGTATCACCATCTGTGGCAAATTGAATTCCTTTTGTTTCCAGCTCTCTGCGCAGACTCCGGTAATTGTAAATCTCGCCGTTGTAGGAAATCCAGATCTGGCGTGAGGCATCGGGCATGGGCTGATGGCCGGAAGGTCCTGTGTCAAGTATGGCCAGCCTGCGATGCATCAGTCCGGCCCGGTATGAATGCTGGATCAGGGATTCTGCCGGAACAGCCCACGACTCGATACCGGGAAATTTCGTATCGGTTCCGTAGGCTTCGGTAATTTCACCGGAGGCATTCAGAAAAAGATAGCCCTCATCGTCTGGTCCGCGATGAGCCAGCAGAGACGAAGCTCTTTGCAGGAAAGTTACTTTCCCCTCATCCCGGAAAGAAATAAAACCGGCAATACCGCACATGCGGGCAAGGTAGGAAGGGATTTCAGCACATCAAACCGGCAGACCTTCTTCCATCCTTTTTTCACGGAGAAAATCGGTGCCGAAAGAGAGTTTTTTGGCAATAGGCATTTTCAGGTCGATTACCCGCCAGAAAGGTGTAACCTGATCTGCCGGTGTCCCCTGCTGCAATTTCTCATGCGCGAGCTCGGCCACGATGCGGGTAAAAATACCCGCCGTGAGCGGACACATGTATTCGGTACCGTGATCGAGTGCGATGTCGCGTTTGAGGGTAGCAAAGCTTGCTGACTTACCCTTTGGAATTTTGCGGATATAGGCATCGATTTCGGCAGGAGTGGAAATCAGGAACTTCTCTCCTGCCGGAATGCCAGCCCAGTCCTTATCGGCCGACTCCAGAACGGGTGTTCTGCCATTGTCAAATTTCTGCTGCCAGGTTTTTGCCATGGGGTGTCATTCGAATGCAAATAACCGAAAATGGAACTAAAATTCATATGCCTGCAGACATAAAAATCCTAAAGCATACCACGAGCACTACTAATACCTTTTCAACATAATGATCAGAAAAGAAAAAACACATAATCATCCGGATGAGCCATATAAGCAGGTCCTTACATCGATGTTACACTCACCTCTAAATTCATTCAAATGAAAATGAATATACCCCATATCCTTTCTCATCGAATAAAAATCTCCCTTCACTTCATAGCCAGAACTATTCAATCCAGAACTTCGACTTCATATTCTTGATTTTTTCTGTGCGGATGAGTTCCAGCGTTTTTTGGATTTTACCGGAAGCCACTGCTGCAAAAGCCGCATGGTCCAGCACCTCAATTCGACCAAGCTCTTCTTTTGCCAAACCGCCTTTTTGAAGGAGAAAACCAACCACATCCATTTTGTTCACTTTTTCTTTCTTCCCCACTCCCATGCAAAGGGTTTTCCATTCGGAGGGAGCCGGGAGTTCTATTGTATCTGGAAGTTCCAGAAGCTCCGGATTTTCTTTCAGAAAAACCGGCAGGTAATCATCTGCCGACAGCAATAAAAAAGCCGTTCCGTCTGCCTTCATTCGTGCTGTACGGCCATTCCGGTGGGTAAAAACTTCTTCTGTTGCAGGCAACTGATAATGAATTACTGCGCCGATTTCCGGAATATCCAGTCCCCTCGAAGCCAGGTCCGTCGTTACGAGTGTTCTGAAAGTTCCGTTTCTGAATTTAATCAGCGCCCGCTCTCTTTCTTCCTGATTCATTCCCCCATGAAAAATGCCATGAGGCAGTCCGTTTTCAAGGAGTATCTGACTGATTCTGTCTACCGCATCCCGATGATTACAGAAAACCAGCGATTGGATCTGATTGAGGTAACACATCAAGGCAAGCAGCATTTGCAATTTGTCGGTATCGGCAGCCCGCAGATACTTCAGGGACAGGCGGCTTTCAAGCGGCGCATTTTCTCCTAAAAAATTCAGGCTTACCGGGCTTTTCAAACCGGCAAAACCGGGTATTTCAGCCAATGCGGTTGCGGAAGTCAGCATCCTTTGCTTCAGAGATGGAAGCCTGGAAATGATAAAAGCCATCTCCTCCTGAAAACCAAACTCCAATGATTTATCGAATTCATCCAGAACAAGCATTTCCAGGTCCTCCGTTTTAAAAGTTCCGATCCGGAGATGATGGGCAATTCTTCCGGGCGTGCCAATCAACAGGGCTGGCGGCTGCAGGAAGTTGTTCTTTTCTGTTTTCAGTGAATGTCCGCCGTAGCAGCAATTCACCTTGAACTTTAGCCCCATTTGCCGGAATACCTGTTCGATCTGAAGTGCCAGTTCACGGGAAGGCACCAAAATCAGGGCCTGAACCGTATTTTTTGACTCCTTCAGCCTCTCTGCTAATGGCAGTAAAAAAGCAAGGGTTTTGCCGGAGCCAGTAGCAGACAATAAAACCAGGTCGCTGCCGGATTGAGCCTTTTCAAGGCTTTCCAGCTGCATGGGATTCAGGGTTTGAATCTTTAAATTCTGAAGGATTTTGTCTTGCATATGAAAGGGCAAATACGGTAATCAGAACAGCATTCAAGGTGAGAAATTTCAGTCCTTCAATATCCTGACTCCGGAAAAAGTTAAAACTGAAAAAGCCCCCGCTTCCGGAGGCTTTTCCAGTTATTGAATTCTGAATGGCTGATTACATCATGCCGCCCATTCCGCCGCCACCCATCGGAGGCATTGGCTCCTTGGTTTCAGGATCATCGGCAATTACGCACTCCGTAGTGAGCAGCAATCCAGAGATGGAAGCCGCGTTTTCAAGTGCCAGACGAGCCACCTTGGTAGGATCGATGATGCCAGCCGCGAAGAAGTTTTCGTACTTGTTGTCGCGGGCATTGAATCCGTAATCGTCTTTTCCTTCCCGAACCTTGTTCACTACCACAGAACCTTCGCCACCGGCGTTGGATACGATGGTGCGAAGCGGAGATTCGAGGGCAGTACGAACGATGTTAATGCCGATGTTTTCGTCTTCATTGTAGCCTTTCAGCTTGTCGAGGGCTTCCACCGCACGAAGGAAGGCAACGCCGCCTCCGGGAACGATTCCTTCTTCTACTGCAGCGCGGGTAGCATGCAGGGCATCATCCACACGGTCTTTCTTTTCCTTCATTTCTACTTCGGTAGCAGCACCCACATAGAGGATGGCCACACCGCCGGAGAGTTTGGCAAGACGCTCCTGCAACTTTTCCTTGTCGTAGTCGGAAGTGGTGTTTTCAATCTGAACCTTAATCTGATTCACACGTGCAGTGATGTCTTCCTTTTTGCCGGAACCATTCACCACGGTGGTGTTGTCTTTGTCTACAATCACCTTCTCGGCAACTCCGAGGAAATCAAGCGTGGCATTTTCCAGTTTGAAACCGCGCTCTTCGGAAATTACCTGTCCTCCGGTGAGAACGGCAATGTCCTCCAGCATGGCCTTGCGGCGGTCTCCAAAGCCGGGGGCTTTAACAGCAGCTACTTTAAGTGCACCGCGGATCTTGTTTACCACCAAGGTAGCCAGAGCCTCGCCATCCACATCTTCAGAAATGATCAGGAGAGGACGACCGGTCTGGGCCGTCATCTCAAGCACCGGAAGAAGCTCCTTCATGGAAGAAATCTTCTTGTCGTAGATGAGGATGTAAGGACGGTCAAGTTCCGCCTCCATTTTGTCGGTATTGGTAACGAAGTACGGAGACAGATAGCCACGGTCAAACTGCATGCCTTCCACGGTTTTCACTTCAGTCTCACGACCTTTTGCTTCTTCCACGGTAATCACACCATCCTTACCGACCTTTTCCATGGCATTGGCAATCATGTCGCCTATTTCCTTATCGGAATTGGCAGAAATGGTGGCCACCTGGGCGATTTCGGCGTTGTTGCTGATGGCCTTGGACTGGGCCTTCAGATTTTTTACTACTGCGCTAACGGCCTTGTCGATGCCGCGCTTAAGGTCCATAGGATTGGCACCGGCTGTAACCGACTTAATTCCGGTAGTAAAGATGGCCTGAGCCAGTACAGTGGCGGTGGTGGTTCCGTCACCGGCAGAGTCAGCCGTCTTGGAAGCTACCTCCTTTACCAGCTGTGCACCCATGTTTTCAATGGGATCTTTCAGCTCGATTTCCTTGGCAACGGAAACGCCGTCTTTGGTTACGGTGGGTGCTCCGAATTTTTTATCCAGAATTACATTGCGGCCTTTCGGTCCGAGGGTAACTTTTACGGCATCTGCCAGTGTGTCCACACCCGCCTTGAGTTTTTCGCGGGCAGTGGTGTCAAAATAAATTTTCTTAGCCATTTAGATTGTTAATTTTAAAGTGAATTGAATTCAAAAACAGATTACATAATGGCGAAAATGTCGGATTCGCGCATGATGAGGTAATCATGACCATCCACGGTAATCTCTGTGCCGGCATACTTTCCGTAAAGCACATTGTCACCCACCTTCACCTGAGGTTTTACAAGGGCACCGTTATCGGCGGTCTTTCCCTCTCCTACTGCCACCACTTCTCCGCGCTGAGGCTTTTCCTTGGCGGTATCCGGAATGATGATGCCGGAAGCGGTTTTTTCTTCTGCTGCAGCGGGTCTAACCAAGACCCTGTCTGCCAATGGCTTAATACTTACTGACATAGTTTTGAATCGTAAATTGATTTGGTAATAGCCCATTTGACAAGGACTGTGCCACAGCGGCAGCCTGCCGATTTTATGTCATTAGGTCAGTCAGGAAAACTGATAAGTGGCAATTTTTCACCGGAACAGGAAATTTTGACACTATTCCGAAGCGATAAAGGGATTCCCTGAAAATTCTCTTTCCTTTGGGCTTCTTTACAGAAATAAACAGCATGGAACCTGGCGATCAGTCCCCGAATCCGGTCCGGAAGCAGAAACTGTACATCGTCCTGTGCGCTGTATTCCTGAGCAATGCCATCCTGGCGGAGATGATCGGGGTGAAAATTTTCTCACTGGAGCAGCTGCTGGGTACGGCTCCGGCACAGCTAACTCTTCCATTTAACTTCACTCTGGATTTTAATTTATCAGCAGGCGTGGTGCTCTGGCCTGTGGTTTTCATTACCAGCGACATCATCAACGAATACTTTGGAAAATCCGGTGTGAAATGGATCAGCTACCTCACTGCCATCATCATCACCTATGTATTCATCGCGGTATTTACCACAACCCTTCTGCCTCCGGCGCAATTCTGGCTGGATGTGAATAAGTCTCCGGGTAATGAAGATTTCGACATCAACTTTGCATTCAGCAGCGTATTCAGGCAGGGTCTCGGCATCATCGTAGGCTCGGTAACAGCCTTTCTGATAGGCCAGATTCTGGATGCCCACGCCTTTCACTGGATCCGGAGCATGACAGGCAGCAAACACATCTGGCTGAGAGCTACAGGCTCCACCCTCATTTCACAATTTATAGACAGCTTTGTAGTGCTCACCATCGCTTTCTACCTGCTGGGAAACTGGTCACTTGAACAAGTGATTGCGGTAGGAATTATCAACTACCTCTATAAATTTTCAGTGGCCGTCTGCCTGACACCGCTTCTGTACCTCATCCACTATATTCTGGATGGATTTCTTGGTCTGAGAAAATAATTCAGGATGGATTTCTGAGGGAATATTTCAATGCCAATAGGCAGTTTCGTTTGTTTGAAATACCTTTGAATTCCCGATTAACAATTTTAACTCACATTTTTTCACCATGAAATTCACTTTTAATCTCCTCTTTTTATTAGGATTATTTTGCTGTCAGCATGCTGCAAAGGCTCAGATTATCTCGCTCAATCCTCCATTTCCAACTACAGGCGATTCGATTACACTCGTTTACGATGCTACCAAAGGAAGTGCTGGTCTGAAAGATTGCACTGATATTTTCATTCATACAGGTACCATCACAGGCGGCCCCAATGCCACTGGCTGGAGCAATGTCCCTATGGCATGGGCTTCTCCAAATCCAAAATGGAAGCTCACCAACCTTGGAAACAACAAGTTTGAATACCGTTTCCGCCCAACCACCTTTTACAACATTTCGCCGTCTGCTACGGTATATCGTCTCGGCTTTGTCTTCCGAAACAAAACCGGAAGTCTCACCGGAAAAACCTCCACAGGAGGCGATATTTTCACTCCCATCTACCAGCCAGGCCAAAATGCTCTTGCTTTTCTTGGACTGGAATCCAGATTTTTGCTTGTCAACCAGAATCAGGAGCTTAGCTATTCTGCCGCTTCAAATTTTCCGGGTACTCTCCGGGTTTTTATTAACGGTGCAGAGGTAAATTCAGGACCGGGTCAGGCAACACTGAACGGCACCATTCCGACCAACACAGGGGGTACAAAAAAGGTAATTCTGCGAAGCGATGGAAATGCAGCGTTGGCAGATTCTTTTTCAGTCAGGGTAAATCAGCCCAACACCATCGAATCGCTGCCGGCCGGAATTGAGGATGGCATCAACATCATCAGCCCTACTTCTGTTATTCTTTGCCTTAGGGCACCTTTCAAAAATAATGTTTACGCTATCGGGGAATTTAACAACTGGGAACTCAGTGATGAAAATCAAATGAAAGTTACCCCGGACGGAAAATTCTGGTGGATTCAGCTCAATAACCTTGACCCCACCAAATCCTATGCTTACCAATATCTGATTGATGGTCAGCTTCGCGTAGCCGATCCTTATTCCTCTATCATTTTGGATCCATTCAATGACGGCTTCATCAACTCAGGTATTTATCCAGGTCTGAAACCTTATCCGACAGGAAAAACCAATGGGAATGTATCGGTATTCTCCACCCAGCAAACCTCTTTCAACTGGGTTAACACAAATTTCAAAAGACCTGAAAAGAAGGATCTCGTTGTATACGAACTGCTCATCCGGGATTTTGCCAGTCAGAAAACCTACAAAATGCTGGCAGATACCCTGCCATATCTGAAAAAACTGGGCATCAACTGCATAAAGCTCATGCCGGTAATGGAATTTGAAGGAAACCTCAGCTGGGGATACAATCCAAGCCACCATTACGCGCTGGATAAGTTTTACGGCACTTCTACTGCCTTCAAGGAATTTATTGACAAAGCCCACGGCATGTGTATGGCTGTGGTGCTTGACATTGCGCTAAACCATGCTTTTGGCCAGAATCCAATGGTGCAGATGTACTGGAATTCAGCCCAGAACCGCCCGGCAGATAACAGCCCCTGGTTTAATCCGGTTCCGAAACATGATTTCAATGTCGGCTATGATTTCAACCATCAGAGTCCGGATACCCGCTATTATGTGGACCAGGTGATGAAGCACTGGCTTCAGGAGTACCGGATTGACGGATTCCGCTGGGATTTGTCCAAAGGGTTTACTCAGGTAAATACTCTGGGCAATACAGGTGCATGGGGAAATTACGATGCTTCACGGGTTGCCATCTGGAAAGGCTTGTACGATGATATGCAGTCTTATTCGCCCTGTTCTTACTGCATTCTGGAGCACTTTGCGAATAACAATGAAGAAACAGAACTGGCGAATTACGGAATGATGTTCTGGGGAAATCTCAACCGCAGTTACACCGAAGCCGTCATGGGCTGGACCAACAGCTCAGACCTCAGCTGGGGTTATTACCGCAGCCGAAACTGGCAGAATCCTCATCTCATTACCTACATGGAAAGCCATGATGAGGAAAGAATGATGTATAAAAGCCTTCAATTTGGCAACAGTACACAGTCTGCACAGGGTTATAATCTAAAAGACACCACTACCATCCTAAACCGGATCAAGCTTGCTTCAACCTTTTTCTACCCGATTCCGGGACCGAAAATGATCTGGCAGTTTGGCGAACTGGGCTACGGCTTTTCCATCAATTTCCCATGTGTCAATCCCTGTACCGATGGTGCAAACAGAACAGGTCAGAAACCAATCCGCTGGGATTACCTGAATGACCCAAGGCGCAGAAGCCTCTATGAACACACCAGAGCATTGATTGCATTAAAGCGTTTTGAGCCTGTTTTCAGCCCTGAAGGCACAACGGTTTCACTCAATGTAGGAAATACTGCCTTCAAACGAATTGCGCTTTCGCACCCAAGCCGCAATGTGCTGGTGCTGGGAAACTTCGGTGTAACTGCCGGCAGCTTCAATCCAAATTTCCAGAACACAGGAACCTGGTATGAATTCTTCAGTGGACAGAGCATACAGGTAAACAGCACTACGGACCCAATCAGTCTTGAGCGAGGAGAATACCGGATTTATTCAAATCAGCCATGGATGAGTCCTGCCGACTATCTGCAGATGCTAAATACCGTTTCCTGCATCAATCCTCCCAATACCGATGCCTGCGGCAATGTTCTTTCCGTACCGGAATTCAGCGAAAAATCGAAGCAGATTGAAATCTGGCCTAATCCCGGAAACGGCGAATTTACGCTTCAATTACCATATTTTGTAGATGGAATGGCAAACCTGAGTCTTACAGACCTGACAGGCAGAAGCCGCCAGATGACTTCCGTTTCGCATGGCGGAATTATCCGTTACGATTTGAAAAACGAAGGTATTGGTGCAGGTATTTATGCGCTTCGTGTAGAACTGGCCGGAAAATCGTACTTTGCGAAGCTGATTATCCAACCATAAAACTTGTCTGCCAGAGCGCATTTTCTCTTAATTACATCCGGATTAATTGCCCTCTTCTGCTTCCCGGACCAGATTCTGGCTCAGAAAGTTGTCTGGGCCAGACAGATTGGAGCGCCCAGCGCCAGCGCCAGAGTGATGGCCCTGGAAGCAGTTGGGGAAACAGGGGTAACCATTGGTATCCGTGCTGATAAAACGCTGAATGCGGGAAAGGCATCGCTTCCTTTCGGGGATGAAAATGAGATCCGGACCTTCCGGATTTCATCAGGCGGAGGGCTGGAAGAAGGCGGAATTGCAACACAATCAGACAGCAGCCATCATTCAGGTAGTCTTCACACGAAGTCCAGGAACGGAAATTCATATTTGGCTTACGCCCGATCTTCTGCCATGGTATTGCCCCAGAATCCTGAATGGAATCTGGCTTTCCTGGATGGCAACAACAACAGGCTTTGGGACATTAGTCTGCCAAAGGCGGTAATTCCGAACCAAATCCAGCTTTTAGCCGACGGCAATTGCCTGGTGGCCGGGTCAGAAAAAGCTGAAGGCAAAATGAAGGATATCTGGTTTGCAATATATGCCTACGACGGAAAGGAGCTGTTGTCTCGCAAGCTGGGAGGCAAATCAGACGATGAAGTCTTAACTGCTGCCCAGGACAACAAAGGCCGCCTGTACATTGCCGGCTACTGCTCTCCTGATTCCTCTTTCCTGGGTAACGCCAGGGATTTGAGCGGATCGGATAAAGATGGTTTTATTGCCTGTTTCGATGCAGCCGGCAACGAAAAATTCTTTTACAGGCAGAGAGGGCAGGGTCTTTGCCGTACCGAAAAAATTGTGTGCCTGCCGGATGGCCAGCTGCTGTTTGCCAGCAGTTTGTCCGGAAAAGACTGGAAACTTCCGCCTTTCGGTTTTCCGAAGATAGGAAAAGAAGACATTGTAATTGGCCTGATTGACCCGGCTACCGGAAAAGAGAAAGAAAACCCAATCCGGATTTTCCCTAATCCAGCGAAGGAGGCGGTCTACTTTGGATTGCAGAGCCCGGAGTTTTCCGGCAAGGCAAAGGCTCGCCTGCATAAAAAAGACGGCACCATTTTACAGGAAATGGACATCCGCCCGGAACCCGGCCTGAGCTACCGCTTCAATGTAGCCAATACCACTCCGGGGGCATACTTCATCAGCATCCGATCCGGAAAAAAAGAGTTGAGTGAAAGGCTTGTGGTTGAATAAACTACACGGCTGAATTTTTATTCGCAAGCTGACCGCAGGCGGCATCAATGTCTTTTCCCCGGCTTCTGCGGATATTCACAACCAGACCTTCCTTCTCCAGAATATTCTTAAAAGCATCGAGCCTTTCCGGCTGAGCCCGAAGAAACTGTGCGGCATCGATGGGATTGTATTCAAGAATGTTGATCTTCGCCGGAATACCGGTTGACCTGGCAAATCGGGCCAGTTTGGCAGCATCCTCCGGACCTTCGTTGAAGGAAGCAAACGCGATGTACTCGAAAGTCACCTGATTTCTGGTCTTCTGATAAAAGTAACGCAAAGCCTCTTTGAGCGATTGCAGACTATTACTTTCGTTAATGGGCATAATCTGGTTCCGCTTTTCATCATCAGCAGCATGGAGTGAAAGCGCCAGATTGAATTTCACTTCATCATCTGCCAGCTTCTGAATCATTTTGGCAATGCCTGCGGTTGAAAGCGTAATCCGTTTGGGTGACCAGCCCATGCCGCCTTCAGGATCGGTAATGCGCCTGATTCCCTCCAGTACATGTGCATAATTGAGCAGCGGTTCACCCATACCCATCATCACAATGTTGGTGAGCGGGAGCTGGTATTCCCGAAGAGCAATGGACGAAATTTCCCTTGCCTGATCATAAATCTCAGCGGCATCCAGGTTGCGTTTCCTGTCCATATAGCCGGTAGCGCAGAATTTACAGGTTAGGGAGCAGCCAACCTGAGATGAAATGCAGGCCGTCATTCTTTCTCCTGATGGAATAAGAACACCCTCTACCACATTCCCGTCGAACAGTGTAAATGCCAGTTTTATGGTACCGTCATTGCTTTTCTGAAGTTCAGAAACCCTCAGGCGGTTCAGTGAGAATTCAGCAGCAAGGCTTTCCCTGAGTTGAGCAGGGAGATTTACCATTTCAGAAAAGGAAGACGCCCAATTTTTCCAGAGCCAATCCTGAATCTGTTTTGCACGGAAGCTCTTTTCACCCTTTTCAAGAAGCCATTGCTTCAGTTCATCAGGTCCTTCCTTTCTGATATCCTTTCGCTTTTCCATCCGGGTTGCAAAGAAACAGAAGAATAAGAGCTTTGGCTCAGGAATTTGCCTTGAGCCCTACTCCCAGAAGCAGCACATCATCAATCTGGCCATGCGGACCTTTCCAATCATAGAAAGCAGATTCCACCAATGCCTTTTGATCTGGAAAAGATTTACCACGGAGAGCAGAAAGCAGGCTTTTCAGTTTTTCCATACCGAACTTTTTGATTCCGTTCCCTCCGAACTGATCAACAAACCCATCGCTGAACATATAAAGTGCATCTCCTGGACTGAAGGAAAACTCCTGCCGGGTAATGGGCTTCTCATCCAGAGAAAGATTCTGACCTATGTGGGCGCGGTCTCCTTTGATTTCAGTAATTCCGCCGGACTGACTCAGGAAAATTCGCTGTCCAAGACCGGAAAACTGGATTATTCTTTCTTTAAGATCAATTATGACCAGCGAGATATCCATGGCATCTTTATTTTCCTGCTCTCCAATGGAGCCACTCAGGGCTACTTTGATCTCTTCATTAAGGGATGAAAGAATTTTATCAGATTCTTTCAGATTGAAATCTCTGACGGCCTGATTGAGAAGTCGAAAACCAATCACAGACATAAATGCCCCCGGAACCCCATGCCCGGTACAATCAGCCACACTAAGGTAAATCCGGTCCTGTTCTTCCCTGATCCAGAAGAAATCACCCCCTACAATATCCCTTGGCCTGTTAAAAATAAAAGAATCGGGAAATACCTGGGAAATGGTACTCTCCCTGGCAAGCAATGAATTCTGAACCAACCGGGCATACTCAAGGCTGGCTATCATTTCCTGATTTCGCTGTTCAATGATACGACTGGCCTCCCGGAGCGCCCGGTTTGCATCAGAAAGTTCCTGAGAACTCAGATCAAGCGAACGCTCAATCAGTAGTCTGTCTTCTTCATGATGGGTGTACGCCTGAGAAACAGCGGCAAACAAATCCTGAAACTCCGCACCGGAAATATCAGCAGTTTTTATGTAGCGGCGTATCTGCCTCTCAAGAAGTTTATTCCACATCCAGCCTTAAAACCACTATATTTCCTTCATAACCGTAATGGTCATGGTCTGGTTGTGCAATTCACATTTTGTAAGGCCAGCCATTGTGGATATTTCACCGTAAGAATAAAAGCCGGCCATGACAGGGTCCTCGCCAAGGACTTCGCGAACTGCCTCTACTTCTTCTTCAACCCTCTGGCCGAGAACCAGCTTTCTGCCAACACAGGAAATGAGCAATGCAAACTCGGCGCCCTGCGGCATCTGTGCAAATGATTGTTCTGCTGCCATAGATGAAGCATCGATGAGACGCTCAAAATTTGCCTTCATGAGCTGCACAATGGAACCCTCTGGCAGTTCACCGGCAAAAACCATTCCGCCATCATCAGCAATGCTGAGAATGGTACGGGTAAGTGGCTGCGCCGAAGCATCCTGCTTCATAGAAAGCGGAAATAAGAGAGCCGAACCGGGCAGATCCTTAGCCTTATCTCCGAGGTAAGTTTTATATAGTTCCAGAGCTGATTTACCATCTAGCTCATAGAGAACGTTCCCATTTGACCGGGTAACCAGACGCTCCGGACCGAAGGGATCCCATCCTCCGAAATGGCTGTATCCAACGGCTAAATTTTTTCCATAAAGTCCTATTCCCACGATGTTGCCCTCAGAAGGCGGAGAATCAAGACCGACTACGGTTTTCTCAAACCGGGCGCCGTCTCCGGCGAGGCCGCCGGTTACAGGTACTTTCAGAATCCTTGACAGACCTCTTACCAGTTCGCTTCCATTCACAAGGGCCCCGTCAGAAAAAACGAGCACGTGACTTAAATCGTCTGCAGCAAGGTGTCTGGCGATTTCAGCTCCGGCTTCAAAAGACGATGCCTGAAGTGCAACGTTGGTAACGAGTGTCCTGATACTGGTCTTTTCAAAATAAATCAGACTGGCAACAAGCGAATCCTCCGTTACTTCTTCCTGATTAATGTTTCCCGAGGTACTTAGGGAAACGATATGAGCCTCCGGAAAACGATCAGAGAGGCTGCGGTACCAGCCGTTCTCCTGCAAAAGCAACCTTGAACCAAAAACTAGGATAAGCTGGTAGGCCGTTCCGGAATCCGGAAGGCCCGAAAAATCCCAGGCGGCTCCGCTGCTTTGCTGAATCTGATGAACTTCCATTGTGTTATTTGGCTTACAATATGAGAATTCAAATTTAAAAAACCATTGATAAAAGAGAAACTGAATGTAAGAGTTCATATTTGCATAAAAAGTGCCGGACCTTCCAAGGCCCGGAAGCAAAAAAACATGAATTGGTTCTCTCAGGCCGGTACGTATGAGTTCTGGATAGCAGGCATTTTTCTGGTGCTGTATCTGGCCTTTTTCGTCCGTACCAGAATTATGGCGTCAAGACTGGGTACCAGAACAAACCTTTTCTGGGTGAAATTTTTTCTTCGCGCTTCCTTTCTGACGCTCATGATCATCAGCCTTCTGGGTCCGAGTTTTGGTGGAATGAAAAAGGAGGTGAAAGCAGTCGGAAAGGACATTATCATCGCACTGGACCTTTCGCGCTCTGTGAACTGCGAGGACATTCAGCCCAGCAGGCTTGAAAAGGTGAAGTTTGAGTTTAAAAAAGTACTGGACGCCTTCGCTGCCGACAGGATTGCCCTTGTGGTTTTTGGCGCTGAACCTTTTTTATATTGCCCGTTTACCTTTGATAAAAATGCCCTGCAGCTGCTTATGGAAACAGCCAGCAGCCGCGCAATTCCTTCTGAAGGTACAGATTTTGGAAAGGCACTGGAATTATCGAGGCTGAAATTCAAGGAAATTGCCGGCAAGGGAGCAAAAATCAGCTCCCGGATTATCATTCTTGTAAGTGATGGTGAAGACTTTGGAGAAGATACCGACGATGTGGTATCCGAACTGGAAAAAGAGGGAATAAGGGTGTTTTCCCTTGGGGTCGGGACAAGAGAAGGCGGCCCCCTGCCTGACGGAAACGGAGGTTTCATCGCTGATGACGAAGGAAATCAGGTAGAGGTACGCTTACAGACGGAAGACCTGAAAAGTATTTCAAGCCGGACCGGCGGCCGGTATTTCGAAATCAACAGGGATAAAAACGATGTCCAGTCCCTGATTGAGGCGATTCAGAACATAGAAGGTGAGGTCTGGGATGTTCAGGTGGTAGACATCGGCGCAAACAAGTACTTCTACTTCCTTTTTTTCGGGCTGGTTGTTTTGCTTCTTGACATGCTTTTCACCATAAACCTCATGCGGGTTTAGGCGACTGCCCTGAATTTCGGAACTTTTCTACGATGGCGAAAGCGGCAGGACAGGCAGCAGCATTTCCTGCCATAAGGCCATGCCTGAGCCAGGCATCCGGATTATCCGTATGCGGAAACCCTCTGCAGCTTTTGGGGCGCACATCATAAACACTGCAATGGTTGTCAGCAAGCAAAAAAGGGCAGGGTTTATGAAGCGGTATAAAATCACCTTCATCGTCTGCCCTGAGGTATCTTAGTTCAAATTCGGCGGGTTTAAGGGACAGATAGCCCGCAATTCTGGTTACATCCGTTCTGGTAAAAACCGGTGATGAATTTTTACAGCAGGATGCGCATTGAAGACAATCGAAAGAAGAAAAAACCTTGTCGTGTTCATCCGACAGTACCCGGTGAGAAGGAAGCGAGGCAGCAAATCGCCTGAGAAAAACGCGTATTGCCGGCATGGATTTTTTCACCTGCTGCTGCCAGTGTAAAAGCAGGCGGCCTGTTTGATTCCGGCTCAATGACCCAGCTTGTGAACAATTTCGAAGAAATTGCCTTCTGTCAATGGTTTGGATATATAATCGAGGACAGTGTCATAGCTTTTAGCCCTTTCAATATCACGCCAGTCTATGCTCGAACTCACCATAAAAACCGGAACCTTACGGGCAAAAGTCTCCTTATTTAACTTATACCATTCCAGAAAATCCCAGCCATCCATAATGGGCATATTGATATCCAGCAATATCAAGTCGGGGAGAAGCTCTTCGGAAAAGAGATTT
>Ga0209972_10002382_pt1 | contig 15454 bp, 14 predicted proteins | sample NOAtaG_7_FD_187302 | JGI IMG/M metagenome (GOLD analysis project Ga0209972, IMG submission 187302) | Freshwater lake microbial communities from Lake Erie, under a cyanobacterial bloom - NOAA_Erie_Diel1S_2200h metaG (SPAdes) (version 2) | ecosystem: Environmental > Aquatic > Freshwater > Lake ... | reverse complement strand
ATATATATTGTCTGGGAAGCTTGTGTATAAACTAGAAATGACTATAAGTAAAAATGCTGGAATTGTGGGAATTTGGGTTGCGATCGCTTAGCATTTATTTGTCTTTGCGGGGGACGTATTCTGAAAGGAATCACTGAAACCCGTTAAAGATTGCTGAGAGAAGTCCCAGAATAGAGTTGACTCACCTTGCGATCGCAAGATCACTTCTGTATTAGCTTGAATCTCCCCGACCACTGCGCAAACCAAATCTTGAGCATGAAAAAGAGTTTGTACTGCTTCTACATTTTCAGGGCGCACGTTCAATAAAAATCCATAGCTAGGGAACGAAATCAGCCAACGCTCAAAGAGTACATTCTCAGGACAAGGAATCTGATCAAGCTCCAGAATTGCACCACAAGTAGAAGTTTCTGTGAGCATTAGCAAAGTGCCGATAATACCTCCCATACTAATGTCTTTAGCAGTGTCACATAAGTCTGATTTGGCTAAATATGGCAAAATTGAGAGATTCTCGCGTAGTTGCTGCGGATCGGCTTTAGTTGCCGCATTCCAAAAGGGATAGTCAGGATGAAATTGCCCCCGCATATCGATCGCAGCCAACAAGACATCATTAGGCTGGGCGTTAAAACTGGTAAGCAACTTCTGAGCGCGACCTAGAATCGCCACTGACAAAGCATTGTAGGGACTACGGCAATTAGTATGACCGCCGACAATTGGTACTTGATAGGCAATAGCCGCCGCTTTCATTCCTGCGAGCAATTCGGAAATAGAGTCGGTCGATTGACTCCACAGAGTATCTACAACTGCGATCGGCTCACCCCCCATCGAGTAAATATCACTGACATTAACCATCACCGAACACCAACCCGCAAACCAAGGATCAGTCTCGATTAATTGCGGTAACATCCCTTCGGCGGCAAGTAACAAATAACCATCGCGATCGCGAATCGCTGCACAGTCATCACCTAACAGAATAGCCTGATTCCATTGCTCACCTAAACCTCTCGCCGTAATCTGAATATCCTGCTTATGCAAGATACCCATAGACTGCCTGAGCTTAGCTGCGAGTTCCGCTAGCATCTATGAAGCCTCGCGAATTTGAGATGGAAATGCAGGACGGATTTCATCACTGGGGGGATAGAAATTAAGGTCAGCTTCCATAAAGTGGTGGGGGCGATCGCAGATTGACATTTCTTTAAGCGACTCCCAATGTAGACGTTGGAAGAAGCGCACATTCTGAATTTGGACTGTGGCGAAAAAGCGATCGCAGCCCCATGTGTTCGCGGTAGTCACGGCCTTGTAAATCAAGCCTTTGCCAATTTGCCAACCCCGTCGATAATCTTTATGAGTACCTAATCTACCGCCATACCAGATGCCTTTTTCGGTTTCATAGATACGGACAACGCCCACAACTTGATTATTCTCAGGATTAATGGCAACAATCGGATAGGCGATCGCATCGATTTCATCAACATCATTCTCTTCAAATACATATTGTTCTTCGACAAAGATTGCTTTGCGAAGTTCAAAGTATGCGTCGATTTCTTGTGGTGTAGATGCGAGTTTGAAGATGTAATCGGAAGTCATGATAATTATCCCTAGGTTTAATATTCTGCCCTCATCCCCCAGCCCTTTCTCCCGCAGGAGAAGGGGAGTAAGTCAAATTTTTGTTCCCCTCTCACAAAGAGAGCTATAACCCCTCCCTAGCCCTCCCCTTGCAAAGGGGAGGGAACAAGATTTCTAGTCTTTCCCCTTTGCAAGGGGGAATTAAAGGGAGTTCTAAAGACTTTGGTATACAGTAGCCCTCCAGGAGAGGGGCAAGGGGCTTATTCTTATTCAAAAAGAGAAAGTGCTGAACAAGCGCCACATTTTGCGCATCCCGCTTTGATATCCGCAGAGGACATATGCGATCGCCTTAGCAATGCACCCACCTGCTCATAAACAGCAAACATAAACTCCGTCGTCGGTGCAGGATGATTCGCTAATGGGGTGCCACTAATCGGGACAAAGGGAACCACAAAGGGATAAACGCCGATGTTAATTAGGCGATCGCAGGTTTCCACCAGAGTTTCTAAACTATCGCCTAGTCCAGCTAAGAGATAGGTGCTGACCTGTCCCCAACCAAATACTTTCACGGCAGCAGCGAAAGCTTCAAAATAATATTCAAGGGGGACGCTAGCTTTTCCCGCCATGATTTTGGCGCGAACTTTTGGGTCAGCAGCTTCCAAATGCATTCCTAACGTGTTAATACCTGCTGCTTTCATGCGTTCAAACCAGATGAAATCATCGGGAGGTTCGCATTGGGCTTGAATCGGAATGTCTACCTTTGCTTTGATTGCTTTGGCACATTCCGTCAAATAAGCAGCACCGCGATCGCTAGTATTTGGTGTGCCTGTGGTCATCACCATATTTTTGACACCATCCAGCCGCACAGCGGCTTCCGCAACTTCCGCCAGTTGAGCAGGAGTTTTTCGAGATATGGTACGCCCTGCTTCAAGAGATTGCCCGATCGCACAGAATTGACAGGAAGTATCAGTATTGTTATAGCGCATACAGGCTTGCAAAACCGTTGTAGCTAGTACATCATGGCTATGCAAGAGGGCGATTTTCCAATAGGGAATCCCATCGCTGGTGGTGAGGTTATAGAAACTAGGTGATTTCGGAAAAGAAATGGGCGCGATCGCAGTTTTGCCCGATGCCAAGATCATCTCATTAGTTTCGGCATTGATTTCCACAGTGTAAGGAGAACTTGCTGCCGAACTATTGAAAACTGGAACCATTACCGTCGTACCATCAATAGCGATCGCCTTGTGATCCGACGGACCAGCACCACCTTTGCGACCATTCGCTCCCATTTGGCGATCGCTTTCGCGATCATTTTGGCGATCGACTAGTTGCAAACCCTTAGTTTGTAGTTCGGTAATCAGTTGTTGCTTATTCATTAAGGGTGACGCTCTCATCGAAATTTGCGATCTGAAATCCTGAATATGGTTCAGCATTTAAATGAGCTTGGAGCAGGTCTGGACGCGCATAATGTCCAACCGAGTCCATCATGCGTTTCCGCTTTGTGATCAGCGAAAAATCTAGATCTGCGATCGCCATACCTTCGCCTTCCGTAATTGGTGGACAGAGATGATTGCCCTCTGGTCCAATGATGGCAGTGTTGCAACCACCACTGAGAGCTTTTTGGAGTTTCTCATCGGTTGTGATTTGCGCAACTTGATCTGGCGAAAGCCAACCAGTAGCATTTATCACAAAGCATCCAGACTCCAGCGCGTGATGGCGGATCGTGACCTCGATTTGGTCAGCAAATATCTGTCCAACCAATGATCCTGGGAACTGAGCGCAGTGGATCTGCTCATGCTGAGACATCAACGCAAATCTCGCCAAAGGATTGTAATGTTCCCAACAAGCAAGAGCGCCCACTTTCCCAACCGCAGTATCTACTACCTTCAAACCTGCACCATCGCCCTGTCCCCATACCATCCGCTCATGATAGGTTGGTGTGATTTTACGTCGCTTTAACAATAGTGAACCATCAGCGTCGAAAATCAATTGGGCGTTATAGAGAGAACCTCCGTCCCGCTCATTTACACCCAATACAACAACGATGCCATGCGATCGCGCTGCTTGACCAACCGCATCCGTCACAGGACTAGGAACCACCACGGCTTCGTCGTAAAGTCGCATATGTTCTTTTCCCATCATTACTGGTGGCTGTACGAAGGAAAAGTAGGGATAGTAGGGAACGAAGGTTTCAGGGAAAATGACGATCTGAGCGCCTTCTTTAGCGGCGTTTGCGATCGCTTGCAAGACCTTCTCAGTCGTGCCATCGCGACTAAACAGCACAGGACTGATTTGGACAGCAGCGGCTCTAACTTTGCGTGAGTAATCCACGATTTATCTAGTTCCTAGAGAGTCCAAGTATCAAGAATGAATGCGTTATCCTTACGATGTAAAAGAATAATATCCAATACATCCAAAGGACTAATCGGACGAATCCCAGGAATCAGCGAAGGTTCGCCATGTCCATAGAGAGCTTGCAATGCAAAGCGACAAGCATAGACTTTGCCACCTTCAGACATGAACTTAGTGATTTGATCATTGAAATTCTGATGTCCTGGGAAAGCTGCGTCGCCTAGTTTTGGGAATCCGCGCTGTACGCCAAGAGTCACTCCAGGGCCATAAAGCAAAATCGAAGTTTCAAAACCTTTGCGAAGTAAGCGTGTTGCTTGCAAGAGGTTCACAAAACCAATTGAACCTTCAAAAGCTACTGTATGGAATGTGACTAGGGCTTTCTCCCCTGGTTCAGCTTTGACATCTTCAAATACTTTCTCTTCATAGTTAACAAAGAAATCGCCAGTCTGATGGGCAGGAGTAGTTACTTCAGGCATTGTTGTTTCCTTTAAGGTTGAAGTTTGAGAAGGCTGTAAAAATTTTCAAATCTAATTAATTCCCCCTCCCTAGCCCTCCCCTTGCAAAGGGGCGGGAACAAGATTTCTAGTTTTCCACCTTTGCAAGGGGGAATTAAAGGGGGTATTTAGACTTGTGTGTACACCGTAGCCCTTTTTTAGGGGAGCTGGGTGGATCTAGACAATTCTCAAATAGTTTCTAATGTCTAAATAATCTGACAAGTGCTAAAAGCTAAAAGCTAAAAGCTTATATCTAACTAAGAACTTGAAGCCAGATTAGTTGTTAGACAAGGTTCTATTTTGTATCTCTGGTTACGAAAAAGAGAACTCTATCTTTATCGACAGGAAGGCGATCGCTTTCTTTGAGAAATTATCAAAATGCGATCGCTTACCTATCGATTTCGATAGGTAGTCATGAACCGAGCAAAAACTCGTTTACTACAGTCCAATCGCTCGCATGGGAAACCTTGCGTCGCGCCATGATGTAATCAGCGAGATAAGTCGCATCTCTAGCAACTCCTGAGAATCTGCCCGAACCCCATGTATAGAGCCAAGGTAATCCTAAAAAGTACAGCCCTTTGATATCCGTCACACCGCGATCGTGACAGGGGTAACCCTTGCCATCAAATACGGGAATCTCGATCCAACTGAAGTCTGATTGAAAGCCTGTACACCAGATCACGGTTGTAATATTCGCCTCAGCCAAATCTAGATCGGGAATATCCATTGCTGGTTGCCAGACGGGTTGATAGGGAGTCTCAAGGGGTGCATCAAGATTATTTTTAGCAATAAAATTATCAATCGTTTTCTTAATACTCTCGGAAACTGCATCTGCACCATCAAGATTTTGCTTAAGGTCATTGAAAAATTCCAATTTATTGCTAGCAATATTTTTTAATCTGCCGTGGAGTTGCATTCCTTCTAAAGCAAAACGCCGTAAATCAATCTCGCGACCACCATCGCGACCTGTGAGGTAGTGGTTAGCTTTGCTCCGCACCTTCTCTTTTTGGGGATGCTGATCAATCGATAGGTCATAATATCCCATCAGATCTAGCCATTCCACCGCATCCTTACCGCGATAACGACGGGGCGATCGCGGCGCACTACCGACACATAGATGCACTTTGCGCCCTGCCAGATGTAAATCTTCGGCAATTTGACAACCCGATTGACCAGTACCAATTACCAAAACCGCACCTTCGGGAAGAGATTCAGGATTTTTGTATTTTGAGGAATGCACCTGCAAAATATGGTCTGGCAAGCGCTCCGAGATTTTAGGAATCTTGGGCTGATGGTATGCACCTGCGGCTACTACGACCTGATCGGCAGTGTAATCACCAATACTCGTTGTTACTTCAAAGATACCGCGATCGCCTCGTCGCAAATTTAGTACTTCCACGCCTTCCTTAATCGGGGGATTAAAGGATCGCGCGTAATTTTCGATATAGGCAACGATTTCATCTTTTTTGATGAAACCTTCTGGTTCATTACCTTTATAGGGATATCCAGGAAGCTGACATTGCCAATTTGGAGTTACCAAACAAAAGGAATCCCAACGCTGCGATCGCCATGCATTCGCAATTTGATTTTTCTCAAAAACTATATGGTCTAAGTCTCTTTCCTTTAAGCAATAGCTCATGGATAGACCCGCCTGACCACCACCAACAATTACAACGGGATAGTGATTTGTCATTGGCTAACTTCTTAATCATTGCTTAGAATGATTTGAGATTAAGTGCTAGTCAAACTGTGATTTTGTATTCCTAACTACGGAATCTCTAAGTCTATCGATAACGTTAGGGATAGAAAATAGATCCATGATTTTGATGCGATCACAAATTAAATTTCTAACTAAAAGTAGAGGTGGCGTTTCGCGCCATCTCTATTTTTAGGGTTTTATGGGGGCGCTTCGCGTCCTTTCTAGTTTTGTTCGTGAGAGTATGCCCAAACAGGCTAGGATACAAATACATCAAGTTAATCAGGAATTTAACAATGGTAGAACGTCCTATCAAAAAAGCAGACCGTCAACCTACGCCCGAAGGCAGCGAGAATACTAGCGCGAGACAGTCTGACGACTCCGACAAAAAGCGTTCTAGCCGTGATGGCCGTGATGGTAGTAAAGGCAAGAGAGATAAAAGAGGCGGAAGGGACGAAGAAGTCAAAGCTCCCGTAAATCTCGCTTTGGTCAGGGGACCCAAGCCAACCAAACCGCAACCAGTCGTGGAAGAAGTTATTGCTGAAGTAGCTGAAGCGTCTGAAGAAAGCGCACCCGAAGAAACAACCGAAGCATAAATCAAAACTATAAAAGGCAGCGCGATGCGCTGCCTTTTATAGAAAAATAAAAAGCGGCGCGATGCGCCGCTTTTTATTTGCTTGTGAGTAAGCCTTGACTGGGACTAAAAACTAAGGTCAATAAAAATAAGATCAGCACTGCTAAAACGATCGCAGGGCCCGAAGGCAAATTCAAATAGTAACTGGCATATAAACCGATCGCACTTGCCGTAACACCTAAACCAGACCCCACAAAAATCATCTGATGCAATTCCTTAACTAATAAATAGGCGGTAATCGCGGGGCCAACTAATAGTGACACCACCAACACCACGCCCATCGTTTGCATACTGGCAATAATCGTCAAAGTTACTCCTGCCATCAATCCCAAATAGATCAGATTAACTGGCAGTCCCAAAGCCTGCGCCCCAATCCGATCAAAGGTATAAAACAATAATTGCTTATAAAACATCGCGATCGCAGCCAGCACGATCACGGTAATTATTCCTGCTCGAATCGTATCAGTCTGGGAAACGCTAAGAATATCGCCAAACAAAAAGCCATGCAGATCAATCTTGATTTTCAGCAATGAGATCAACAAAATCCCGATCGCAAAAAAGCTCGAAGAAGTTAACGCCATCGCCGCATCAACCTTAACGCGAGTCTGCGATCGCAACCATGCAATCAAAAATGCACTCCCAATCCCCGATATAAATGCCCCGATCGTGACATCAATACGCCAAAAAAAGGCGATCGCCATCCCTGGCATCACTGTATGCGTAATCACATCGCCTAGTAATGCCATCCGCTGCACGATCAAAAAGCAACCGATCGCTGGACAAATAATTCCTGCTAAGCCACCTGCAATTAGGGCATTTCGCATAAATTCCAGCGCAAGCGGCTCAGTGATCCATTGCCAGATTTGATTAGTCATAAATTAATTAATCCTTTACTAAACCAAAAGCAGCGATCCATTTGTGCTGAATTGCGGTTTCGAGAATACTTTGCACGATCGCTAGCCATGCAATATTTTCGAGTAACAAGATAGCGATCGCTAAAGCCATTTGGACTAAAGGCAACAGCGTTAGTGCAGGTAAATCGCGATCAATTGTGGCAAAACTACGGATGCAAGCAAAAGCTAAAATCGCCCCCGATTTGAGATGTGAGTTGCGATCGCGGCGCACGATGTAGCGATATGTAACCGCAAACAAAAAACCTGAGAAGCCAATCATTCCTAATTTGATTAGCAAAATTAAGGGATTACTAAGCTCAAAACTGCTGATTAGCTGCACAGTCAAAAAATTCTGCAAAAAGTGATGCAAAACGTAATGCAGTATAGCGATCACAAAAAATGCGAACACACTAGCGATCGCACCGAGAAAACCTGCTTTAAAAGATTCGATGCGATCGGCTACGGATAGATGATCTGATGCGATCGCAATAGGATGAGAAGATTGCACGCTCGTTAACTATATTTTAGGGCTACAGCAATCCTACATGAGTATTTAGCTAAGGAGTTTTAGCAAATGTATAATTACTCGGTAAGTTCAAAGGTGATGTTATGGCTTCACGGATTTACTCACTTACGTTTATTTTAGTGTCTGGACTCATGGGCATAGCTTTGCCGCCTGACTTGCTTTTATTGACTTCCCAAGCACAGATGACGCAGGATTCCAAATTATCAGCAGATCAACTGATCCAATTAGCAAATCAACAGCTTTCCCAAAAACAATACCGTGAAGCAATCCAATCATACAAAGCTGCATTAGAAATCTACCAAACTGCGAACAATCTCTACGGTGAAGGATTTTCGCAGCTTAGTCTGGGCTATATCTATAGCAATTTGGGAGAGTATCAAAAAGCGATTGATGCTTATTTGCAATCCTTAGCAATCTTTAAGCAAATCGACAATCGTAATGGGGAAGGATATTCACTCCTTGGACTGGGTAATGCCTACAACGGTTTAGGACAGTACCAACCAGCGATCGATTATTATCAAAAATCCGTAGTCATTTCCAAGCAAATCGGCGATCGCACTAGTGAGGGGAAATCATTTGGTAGTCTCGGAATTCTGTATGGCAGACTAGGAAAGTATCAGCAGGCAATAGAATCTTCTCAGCAAGCCTTAGAGATCTTTAAACAACTTGGCGATCGCAACAGCGAAAAGGCTTCGTTGATAAGTCTTGGTTTTGTATATAACAGCCTCGGTGAACATCAAAAAGCCATAGACTACTACCAACAAGCTTTAGTAATCATTAAACAAATTGGCGATCGCTTTGGAGAAGGAGATGCGTTTATTGGGTTGGGCATTGCCTACATCAGTATCGGACAGTATCAGCAAGCGATCGCCGCTTTTCAGCAAAGTTTAGAATTTAGCAAGCAAATCCGCGATCGCAATAATGAAAGTACTTCTCTCAATGGACTAGGAAATGCGCACAACAGGCTAGGACAGTATCAAAAAGCCATAGATTACTACCAGCAAGCTTTAGTAATCTTTAAACAAACTAGCAATCTTAATGGCGAAGGATCTACCCTTGGAAATCTTGGCACTACATTCTCCAGTCTGGGCGAGTACCAAAAAGCCATAGATTACCATCAACAATCCTTGGCAATATTTAGACAAATCAGCGATCGCCTTAGCGAAGGAAAATCGCTCTCTAATCTGGGGCTTACCTCTAACAATATAGGACAGTATCAGAAAGCGATTGATTACTATCTGCAAGCCTTAGCACTTGCCAAACAAAGTGGCGATCGTAGTGGAGAAGGAACTTCACTACTTGGTTTAGGGCTTACCTCTAACAATATAGGACAGTATCAGAAAGCAATTGATTACTATCAGCAAGCTTTAGCAATCCTTAAACAAATTGGCGATCGCAATGGTGAAGGCAAATCACTTGGCGGTTTGGGAAATGGATACTACAGGATAGGAAAGTATCAGAATGCAATCGATTTCTACCAACAGTCTTTAGCTATCTCCAAGCAAATCGGCGATCTTAACGGAGAAGGATATTCATTGATCGGTTTGGGGCTTGCATATAACAATCTAGGACTGTATCAAAATGCAATCGAGTCTTACCAGCAAGCTTTAGTAATCGCCAAACAAATCGGTGATCGTGATGGTGAAGGAATTATCCTCAATAATTTGGGATTGTCATTTTATGGACTAAATTTTCCCGATCTCGCAATTTTATCTTATAAACAATCTGTCAATGTGCGTGAATCCATTCGCAAAGATATTCGTGGACTCAGCCAAGAAGAACGGAAATCTTATTTAGGTCGAGTTGAATTTACCTATCGGATACTTGCTGGGCTACTACTCAATCAAGGACGTGTGATCGAAGCTATTCAAGTTCTGGACTTGCTCAAAGTGCAAGAGCTGGAAGACTATCTTAAAAACATCAAGGGGAATGATCGAACTGCACAAGGGATTAGAATGCTAGAGCCAGAAAAAACGATTAGTGCTCAGCTCTCAAGCATTAGCAAAGATAAAATACCCGAACTCAATCGTCAACTTGCCAATCAGATTCAACAACTTCCGAAATCAGAGCTTAATAAAGTTCCCGATTATCTCAAACAAATCCCTCAAGGAACTGTTCTTTTTTATCCTCTAATTCTTAGCGATCGCTTAGAGTTAGTGCTATTCTCTGCGAATGCTATTCCCATCAGTCGCACTGTGAAAATCTCTCAAGAGAAGCTAGAAAGGTTAATTGCTGATTTCAGGAGCGGACTCCTTGATGCTGGCTCCGAGGATGTCAAGGAACCTGCTCAAGAACTCTACAATTTACTAATTAAACCCATTGAGACAGAACTCACCCAAGCAAAAGCTGAAACGATCCTCTATGCACCTGATGGAAGACTGCGCTATATTCCCTTGGCGGCGCTGTATGATGGCAAACAGTGGCTAATTGAGAAATATCGCATCAGTAATCTAATTGCCTATATTCTCTCCGATTTTTCGCCGCGCTCTAAATCTCAGCCTAGTATCCTTGCAGGAGCATTTGGCGGTAAAGTGGGCGAGCGAAAATTTGGACAAATTGCTTTACCCGCTACGATTACAGAAGTGCAATCAATCGCTGATTCCTTTAAAAATTCAGTTACTTTAACTGAAGAAAGTTTTAGCCGCCAAGCCATCGAATCAAAATTCAAAAATCACAATATTCTCCACCTCGCAACCCATGCTGAGTTTAATACTGGCGCACCAGAAAATTCTTTCATCATTTTTGGTAATGGCGACAAAATTCGCCTCAATGAAATCACCAATTGGCAAATTCCAAATCTCGATTTGATTGTGTTGAGTGCTTGTCAAACGGGAGTCGGCAAGCTTGGGGATGGTGTGGAAATTTTGGGCTTTGGTTACCAAGTCCAAAAAGCAGGTGCAAAAAATGCGATCGCCTCCCTCTGGAAGGTCGATGATGCAGGTACACAAGCACTCATGACTGCTTTTTATAGCGCGTTAAAAAAAGGAGATGTCACCATTTCAGAAGCGTTACACAAAGCCCAAATTTCGCAAATCCGTTCTAAAACATATGGCCATCCCAATTATTGGTCAGCATTTTTTGCGATCGGGAATGGGTTATAAAGTAAAAAGGCAAAAGTAAAAAGGTAAAGAGAAAAATACATGGTCATTACAGAAGCAAAACCCCATAGCCTAGAGGCATTTCTGGGACTACCTGAAACCAAACCTGCCTCAGAATTTATCAACAACAAAATCAGTCAAAAAACAATGCCACAGGGTAAACATAGTCGCTTACAGACTAAATTTAGCGCACACATTAACCAAGTAGTTGAAGAGCTAAAAATAGCCTACGCATTTACAGAATTACGTTGTACCTTCGGCGGCGCTTCAATTGTTCCTGATATTTGCGTATTTCGTTGGGAGCGAATCCCCTGTGATTCTGATGGACAAATAGCAAATAAATTTTTGACTTATCCTGATTGGACAATTGAAATTCTTTCACCCAGACAAAGCCCTAACAAGGTTTTAGCAAATATATTGCACTGCATCGAAAATGGGACAGAGTTAGGATGGATGCTTGATCCTGAAGAACAGAATATTTTTGTCATATCTAGCGATCGCCGCATTCAAATGTATACAGGAGAGCAGTCTGCACCTGTTCTCAGTGGCGTTGATTTAACTTTGACGGTTACACAGATTTTTGATTGGCTCAATTTCTAAGCATCAAATATCGATATTTTTTGCGATCTCACCCCCCCCAAATAGAGTTGCGACGCTTTGCGTCGCAACTCTATTTGGGGATTATTTATATAGATATAGTCACCTGTATCAGGACAAATCAAAACCCAAATAGTGTGAGGCGGCGCTTCGCGCCGCCTCACACTATTTGGGTTTTATGTCCTAACAAGAATGGCGACAGCTATAGCTATAGAATGGACTATGACAAACGCTCTAACCATTCCATGTTCACCTTCGCACTGCCCAAAGGCTCACTTTTAAAAGACTCGATCCGCTTGCTTCAAGGAGTTGGGCTTGACTTTAGTGCATTTCTCGATGCATCAAACCGCCAACTCCAAATCACCGATCCCACAGGAGCCGCTAAAGCACTGCTAGTAAGAGCGCAAGATGTGCCTGTATATGTGGAATATGGACAGGCGCAAGCTGGCATTGTCGGTGAAGATGTATTGCGCGAAAAAACTCCTAAAGTAGCAAAGTTGCTTGATTTGGGCTTTGGTGACTGTCGGATGTCGATCGCTGTTTCAGGAGAGAGCCGCTATCGATCGCCTCTCGACCTGCCAACTCATAGCCGTGTCGCCTCCAAATATGTCGGTTGCGCCCAAGCCTACTTTGACAGCATTGATTTACCTGTTGAGATTATTCCTCTCTATGGTTCAGTTGAGCTTGGTCCAATTACAGGCATGGCGGAAGCGATCGTGGACTTAGTTTCTACAGGCAAAACTCTTAAAGATAATGGGTTAATTGAAATTGAAGTTTTATATCAAAGCACAGCCCGATTCATCGGACACCCGCTTAGTTATCGCCTCCATAGCGATCACTTTGGTAAGTTGATGAGCCAGATGCAATCTACTGGTTAATCGTTTGTGGGGACAATTCATGAATTGTCCCCACAAACGATTAACAAAAAAGAAGCGCTTCGCGCTTCTTTTTTGTTAATCAGTTAATTTTTCCCATGCCGATCGCGCGGCTTTTTGGACGCGATTTAAGGTTTTGGAGACTTTTTTCTCTAGTTTTTTCTCAACATTTTCTAAAGCCTCGTTAACCGACTCAACAGCCCAGCTATCAAATTCTTCAAGGCGATCGCGTACTGAGCCAACCTGCTTGTCAACGTTTTTATGGGCTTTTTTTAAATTTTTTTCGTACTGCTGTTGAGCTACATCAGCAACAGTATGCAGCGTTTTTTCGAGCTGATGCTTGATATCTTTCGACTTTTTGGACATCGCGATAACTCCTTAGTAATGCATTGCAAAAGTATGAGTTTCATTTATCATAATCGCTATAGCTGGGATAGCAAGTAGAGCCATGATACAAGATTTTCAAGAAGATTTCTATCAGCAGGGTTTAGCAAAGGCAAAGGCTGGCGATCGCTATGGTGCTGTACAAGCCTTTAGCTGTGCGATCGCAGCTAATGCTCAACTAGCTGAAGCCTATTATCAGCGGGGTTTAGTCCTATTTGATTTGAGTGATCGCCAAGGAGCGATCGCTGACTATGACCAAGCTCTTAGCCTCAAACCTGACGCAATCGATGTGTATATTGCTCGAAGCATCACTCGCATTGCAATTAACGATATCGTGGCGGCTCAATCTGACATTGCCCAAGCGCTAGTAATTAATCCCAAATCCGCGATCGCCCATCAATTATTAGGCTTGACCTATAAACAACAAAATCAAATCGAAAAGGCGATCGCTACCTATAAAAAAGCAGCAAGCCTTTTTTTAGAACTAAAGGATGAAGACAATTGCCGCCGTTGCATCGAGAGCTATAAACCTCTGGAGGCAATGCTGCCACCATCTACGGCAGATATTTTTGCCAATGTGCAGCAAAAAATCGATAAGAGCGAATATATCAATGCCTTAATCGATCTCAATTGGATGCTGCAAATTGAGCCTAAAAATGTTAAAGCTTTTTGTCTGCGAGGCTTGACCCTAGGTAAGCTCGGCGATCCTGAAGCAGCAATCAAAGACCTCAACCAAGCAACTTTTCTTGAGCCACAAAATATTGAAGTGCGCATTAGTCGTGGTCGCATCCGTCTTGAAATCGGTGACGCTCAAGGAGCGATCGCCGATTTTAATGAATTACTCCGCGAATATCCCAGTATGGCAGAAATCTACAGCGATCGCGCAAAAGCTCATCTAAAACTTAAAGACTATCGCACAGCAATCGAAGACTTTTCTCGCTCGCTATCTCTCAATAATAAAAGTCCTCAACTATATTGCGATCGGGCTGAAGCAAGATATGAATTTGGCGATCTAAAAGGTGCGATCGATGATTATCAACTTGCCGCGAATATTTGGTTTAACCAGTCGAATATGGATCGGTATCGCTATGCCCTAGATCGGGTTAATCTCTGGCAATCAGAACTCGAAAAACAAACTAAAGAGGGTAAGCGTCAACTTGCCAATGCTGCGGCAACTGTGGATTTGATGCAAATGCCGAGTTTGGAATTACAGCAGCGTTTACTCGGTTTAGTCGGTGGCAATATGGCGATCGCCCAGCGACTGATCGATATTGCTAAACAAGATCATCCGAATATGCCCGAAGTTTGGTATTGGCAGAAAGTTATTTTTGATCTTGAAAGCGATCAAAGACCTAGAAATTAAGCCTGTTTTCTGTTAACCATTTCAATCATCAATCGGATATTTTCGGCTTGAACTTTGGCTGTATCGGCTTGAGCTTTGGCTGCCTCCGCTGGCAATCTCGCTACAACTCAAAGATACATTCGTAATACGCTAATCCCAATTAACGAGACAAATATGCTCTTAATTAAATGTATAGAATTATTTGCAGGTTGACGTTTTGATTTGGTTGCTTTTACTGATTTGTTCCAATATTTTGTGTAACTAACTGCGATCGCCTATTTCATTTAACAAACAGTGAAATAATCTGCATAATCAAATAACCAGCGAGCGGACCTGCGATCGCCATCGCCACGAACCAAGGAAATATTTGCCAGATGAATATGCGATCACACCCAAAGATGCGATCGCAGGGATGAAAAATAATATGCGTAGGTATCTGAGTCTAGATTTAGGTTTGGCAGATTTTAGTTCCATGTTTGAATTGTTCTAGGGGAAAATGGGGATAGTTTAAGGTAAAGGTATGGGAACGAGTTTGTATGAGTCAGATTTTTATCGCTGGACGGTAGATCAGTCTGAAAAATTACGATCATGTGAAGTTGATGGGTGTTTAGCCTCAATGACCTTAGCTCGGTTGATGCGGTGCAGTTGATTTGCTATCACCCGCAGTTGATTCGCTTGATGAAAGGTTAAGGTTTTGCCCAGAAAAACAATTGCTTGTTCAGTGCTAGATGCTATTGATGACAATTGATTTCCGTTGGTCAGTTTTGTTTTTTGGGGGACACCCCCAATCCCCCAGACCTATATTGCTGCTTCGCGTCCGAACTGTGTCGATGCAATGTGATCGCTTAGGGTTTTTGAGGATTTTAATACTGGCGATCGCACCGCATCAAAAGCACAACGAAGCATAGCGGAAATCAAACATCTTCCTGTCTATGCCCAAGATATTTGATTTCCGCCATGCCCAGAAACAACGGCTTAAACTTTGTTTTTATCGCTTGCG